>Ga0310810_10002148_pt1 | contig 20991 bp, 20 predicted proteins | sample NCmetagenome_FD_207641 | JGI IMG/M metagenome (GOLD analysis project Ga0310810, IMG submission 207641) | Soil microbial communities from experimental microcosm in Duke University, North Carolina, United States - NC | ecosystem: Engineered > Artificial ecosystem > Soil microcosm > Unclassified ...
TACCGGGCGGACGTGGCCGCCAACGGCCTCGAGGCCATCGAGGCGGTCGAGCGCCAGACCTACGACGTGGTGCTCATGGACGTGCAGATGCCGGAGCTCGACGGCTTCGAGGCCTCCCGGGAGATCAACCGCCGCTGGCCGGCCGCCCGGCCCCGCATCGTGGCCATGACCGCGAATGCGATGCAGGGAGACCGGGAGCTGTGCGTGGCGGCCGGCATGGACGACTACGTGGCCAAGCCGATCCGGGTCGAGGAGCTGGTCGCGGCCCTCGGACGCTCGCCCGCGCATCGGGACGCGGCGCCGGCCGGGGGGCCCGCGGAGCCGGCCGCGGCCGGGGCGGGCGCGATCGACCGCGCGGTGTTCGAGCGCCTCGTCGCCACCACCGGAGGCCCCTTCGTGGCGGAGCTGATCGAGACCTTCGGCGAGGATGCCCGCGAGCTGCTCGCGACCCTGCGCCGGGCCCTCGCCGCGGCCGACCGCGCCACCGGGCTGGCCGCGCTGGCGCGCGAGCTCGAGAGCGCGGCGCGCGCCGGGAGCCTCGACGGGGCGGCCGCCCGGCTCGACCGGCTGACCGAGCACTACGAGCGCGCCGCGCGCGCGCTGGGAGACCTGCGACGTGACCTCACCGCGTAACGGCCCCACCGGCGACCTCCTGGTCGTCGACGACAACCGGGTCAACCGCCTGCTGCTCGGGCGCGCCCTCGAGCAGCTCGGGCACACCGTGACCTTCGCGGAGAACGGGCGCGAGGCCCTCGCGACGCTTGCCAAGCGCCCGGTCGACCTGGTCCTGCTCGACATCGAGATGCCGGAGATGGACGGCTACCAGGTGCTCGCCGCCCTCGCGGCCGACCCGCGGCTGCGAGACATCCCCGTCGTCATGATGTCCTCGGTCGAGGAGGTGGACAGCGTGGCCCGGTGCATCGAGATGGGCGCGGAGGACTACCTGTTCAAGCCGGTGAACCCGGTGCTGCTCCGCGCCCGCGTCGGCGCGAGCCTCGAGAAGAAGCGGCTGCGGGACCAGCAGCGCGAGCTGTTCCGGAAGTTCGCCACCGCCGAGGTGGCCGAGGAGCTGCTCACGACCGGCGTCGCCCTGAGCGGCAAGCAGGTCGAGGCCAGCGTGATGTTCTCCGACATCCGCGGTTTCACGCGCATCACCGAGGCCCTGTCCCCCGCCGAGACCATCGAGCTGCTGAACAGCTACTACACGCTCACGTTCGACGCCATCGGGGCTCACGGGGGCATCGTCAACCAGATGCTCGGCGACGGCCTGATGGCGATCTTCGGAGCCCCCCTCCCGCGTCCCGATCATCGCGAGCGGGCGGTGCGCGCGGCCCTCGAGATGCTCGAGCTGATCGACGGCTTCAACCAGGACCAGGCCCGCCGCGGCGGGGTGGAGATCCAGATCGGGATCGGCATCGCCTCCGGACCGCTCGTGGCCGGCTTCACCGGCACCCAGCAGCGCATGACCTATACCGGCGTGGGCGACACCGTGAACCTGGCCGCCCACCTGGAGGCGCACACCAAGGTCCTCGGTCGTCCGATCCTGATCGACGAGAACACGCGGGCCGGCCTCGGCGACGCCATCCAGGTGGAATCCCACGGCCCCGCCCAGTTCAAGACCCGGAGCCAGGCGACCGTCGTCTACTCGGTCCCGGCCGGGCAGCCGCCTCCCGCGGTGCGCTAGCCGGACCCGGCGGAGAACCATGCGGTCGCGGTGGCGCCAGCTCGCGGAGCGGTGGTCGCCTACTGGTTCATGCGCGAGCGCGACGATCGGGCGCGGGGGAAGCCGTAGCGGCCCACCGCCCCCTTGACGGCCTCGATCCGCGCCCTGTAGTGTGGTGCCCGTTTTCCCATCAGTCCCACCGCAACGGACCTGGAAGGAGGCCGCCCCCATGGCTCGCAAGCCCGCCGACATGACGACCAAGTATCTCCTCTCCGAGAAGGAGCTGCCCACCCGCTGGTACAACATCCAGGCCGACTTCAAGACCCCGCTGGCGCCCCCGCTGCACCCGGGCACCGGCCAGCCGATCGGGCCCCAGGACCTGGCCCCGCTCTTCCCGATGGAGCTGATCAAGCAGGAGGTCAGCCAGGAGCGCTGGATCGAGATCCCGGACGCGGTGCGCGACATCCTCCGCCTGTGGCGGCCGACCCCGCTCCACCGGGCGCGCCGCCTCGAGAAGGCGCTCGATACCCCCGCGCGTGTCTACTACAAGTACGAGGGCGCGAGCCCGGCGGGCAGCCACAAGCTCAACACCGCGGTGGCCCAGGCCTACTACAACAAGATGGAGAAGGTGGCGCGGCTCTCCACCGAGACCGGCGCCGGCCAGTGGGGCTCCGCGCTCTCGCAGGCGTGTGCGTTCTTCGGGCTTCAGTGCAAGGTGTACATGGTGAAGGTCTCCTACCATCAGAAGCCGTACCGCCGCATCCTCATGGAGACCTTCGGAGCCCAGGTGGTGGCGAGCCCGAGCCCCGACACCCAGGCGGGCAAGAAGGTGCTCGAGCAGGATCCGGACTCGCCGGGCAGCCTCGGCATCGCGATCAGCGAGGCGGTGGAGGACGCGGCCACCCGTGACGACACCAAGTACTCGCTGGGCAGCGTGCTCAACCACGTGCTCATGCACCAGACCGTGATCGGGCTCGAGACCAAGAAGCAGCTCGAGCGCGCCGACGACGACGCGGACGTGCTGGTGGGCTGCATCGGGGGCGGCTCCAACTTCGCGGGCTTCGCCTTCCCGTTCGCGGGGGAGAAGCTCACCGGCAAGAACAAGAAGCGTCGCATCGTCGCGATCGAGCCCTCCGCGTGCCCGAGCCTCACCAAGGGCACGTACACCTACGACTTCGGGGACACCGTCGGGCTCACCCCGCTCGTGAAGATGCACACCCTCGGCCACACCTTCATCCCCGCGCCGGTGCACGCGGGCGGGCTCCGCTACCACGGCATGGCCCCGCTGATCTGCAAGCTCTACGACGAGGGCGTCATCGAGGCCCGCGCGGTGCCCCAGATCGCCACCTTCGAGGCCGCGGTGAAGTTCGCGCGCGCCGAGGGGATCCTCCCCGCCCCGGAGGCGGCCCACGCGGTGCGAGGGGCCATCGACGAGGCGCTGATGGCCAAGAAGGAGGGCAAGCGGAAGACGATCGTGTTCAACCTGTCCGGCCACGGCTTCCTCGATCTCTCCGCCTACGAGGCCTATCTGGCCGGCAAGCTCCAGGACTACGAGTACCCCGCCGCGAAGGTGGCGGAGGCGCTCAAGCACCTGCCCAGGGTGAAGGGCTAACCCGCCGTGCTCGGCCGTCGCGAGCTGCTCAAGCTGGCCGGCGCGGGCGCGGCCGCCGCGATCACCGGCTTCCCTGCGGTGCTGCGCGCCCAGGCCAAGGGCAAGGTCCGCCTGGCCTACCTCCAGCTCGGGTGGGCCGGCACCGAGATCATCCACCGCGAGGACCTGCTCGGCCGGCACGGCTGGAGCGCCGAGTACTCGGTGGTGCCCGGCGCGCCCGGGCCGCTGCTCAGCCAGCTCGCGGCGAAGAACGTCGACGCCATCGACATGAGCTTCGCGCTGGCCGCCAAGGCCTTCGAGGAGGGCGTGCCACTCAAGGTGACCGGGGTCGCCACCGCGGTGCTGGGCGCCATCGTGGCGCGCAAGGACGCGGGGCTCGCGAAGGTGGAGGACCTCAAGGGTCGCAAGATCGCCGCGGTGGTCGGGACCTCGACCTTCTTCGACATCCGGGCGCTGACCCTCAAGGCCTACGGGCTCGATCTCCAGAAGGACACCCAGCTGGTCACCGCCACCGCCCCGCCCGACATGGTCACCATGCTGGGCAAGAAGGACGTGGACGCGATCGTGGCGTGGCAGCCCATCACCGATCAGGTGGTGTTCCGCGGCGAGGGCGTCTACCTGGCCAAGCAGATCGACCTGTGGCGGAAGGCGACCGGGCGGGCGACCGGCTTCCCGGTCCACGTCTGCTACCTGGCGAGCCCCGAGTTCATCCAGAAGAACCCGTCCTTCCCCGCGGACCTCAACGCGGCGCAGAAGGACGCGGTAGACCTCTGGTACGGCAAGCCGGAGCGGGCCATCGACATCGTCACCGAGGTCACGAAGCTGCCGAAGGACGTGATCGCGGTGGCCTACAAGGAGACGGTGCGCATGCTCTCGGGCCTGCCCGAGGAGCAGGTGGAGACCCTCATCGTCCAGCTCAAGCTGAACCGGGAGTTCGGCTTCCTCAAGTCGGACATCTGGGACAACCCCGACCGCATCCGTCGCGAGTTCTTCCATCGGGCGTGAGCGCGCCCGACCGGGCCGGCCGCCTGCACCTGCCGACCCTCGCCGCCCTCGCCGTCGTCCTGGTCGGCTGGACCTTCCTCTCCCGCCGCTACGGGGCCTTCGTCCTGCCGGGTCCCTGGTCGATCGTGCTCGGGCTCGGCGAGATCGTCCGGAGCGGCGAGATCTGGCCGCACGCCGGCGCCTCCCTCGGTCGCATCGCGGCCGGCTTCGGGGGCGCGGTCGCGGTCTCGCTCGTCATGGGCCTGGGCGCCTTCGTCTCACGCACCGCGCGCGGCATCGTGCAGGACGTGCTCGCGATCCTCAACTCGACCTCGGTCTTCGTGTGGATCGTCGTCTCGCTCGTCTGGTTCGGGCTCAGCAACTGGGCGCCGATCTTCACGACCTTCATGATCACGCTGCCGGTGGTGGCCTCGACCCTGGTCGAAGGGGTGGCCTCGGTCGACCGGCGGCTGCTCGAGATGGGCGACGTCTACCGCCTCTCCGGCCCCCAGAAGTTCACCGCGATCGTCATCCCCTCGACCCTGCCCTACCTGGTGGCGGGCATGAAGGTGGGTTTCGGCCTCGCCCTCAAGGTCTCGGTGGTCGCGGAGATCTTCGGGGTCACCTCCGGCATCGGCTACGCGATGAACTACAGCCGCGAGATCCTGGCCACCCGCATGGTCTTCGTCTGGGCGCTGGTGATGATCCTGATCATGGTCGCGACCGACAAGCTGCTGTTCGACCCGGTCAACCGCCGCCTGACCCGATGGCGCTGAAGCTCGAGGTGCGCGGGATCGGGAAGGACTTCGTGATCCCGGTCATCGACTCGGTCTCGTTCGGGGTCGAGGCGGGCGAGTTCGTCTGCCTGCTCGGGCCGAACGGCTGCGGAAAAACCACCCTTCTCCGAATAGTGGGCGGCATCGAGCCGGCCAGCCGGGGCTCGGTCCTGCTGGACGGCCTCCCGGTGCTGGCCGATCGACGGCACCAGCGCCACGTGGGCGTCGTCTTCCAGGAGGACCGGCTCCTGCCCTGGCTCTCGCTGCGCGACAACGTGACCCTGGTGCTCCGGCCTCTCGGGCTCGACGCGGCCGAGCGGGAGGCCCGCGCGGCCCGCTACCTGCGGCTGGCCGGCCTGCAGGGCTTCGAGGACTACTATCCGGGCCGGGTCAGCGGCGGCATGCGTCAGCGGGCCGCCATCGCCCGCGCGCTCGCCATCGAGCCCGACGTGCTCCTGATGGACGAGCCGTTCGGAGCCCTCGACGCCCAGAACCGCCGCATCATGCAGCAGGAAGTCCGTCGCATCTGGGCCGAGACCCGGCGTACCATCCTGTTCGTCACCCACTCGATCGAGGAGGCGGTCGCCATCGGCACCACGCTGATCATGCTGTCGGCCCGGCCCTCGCGCATCCGGGAGCGGGTCCGGAACGACGGCGACCGGGAGCGGGGGAAGCTGATCGACGATCTCAACGCGATGATCATGGAAGAGGTGGAGCGCCAACAAGGAGACGCGTCATGATCCGGCCCTACACCGCCGTCGGGCTCATCCCCACCGTCCGCGGCATCCGCCGACGCAAGGACATCCAGATCAACCTCGACCACCTCTCCCACCTGGTGAAGGCCGCCTCGTGGCTGTCGAGCCTCGACCTGCCGGTCCGGCTCATCGCCTTCCCGGAGGGGGCGCTGCAGGCCTTCAACGACGAGGTGCTCGATCTCGACCACGCGACCTTCGCGCGGGAGTGCGCGATCGACATTCCCGGTGAGGAGACCGAGGCGCTCGGCAAGATCGCCAAGGAGTACAACGCCTTCGTCATGGCCCAGGCCAAGGCGCGGCACCCGGACTGGAAGGACCGCTACTTCAACGTGGGCTTCATCATCAACCCGCGGGGCCGGGTGATCCTGCAGCACTACAAGGTCTCGCCCCTGTTCCCGGTGGAGCACTCGATGTGCCCCCACGACGTCTACGACTGGTGGGTGGAGAAGTACGGGCGGAACCTCCAGGCCTTCTGGCCGGTGGTCGACACCGAGATCGGCCGGCTCGGCATCATGATGGCCAACGAGGGCTCCTACCCCGAGAACGCCCGCGCCCTGGCCCTCAACGGGGCCGAGGTGGTCTACCGCGCCTCCTACCCGCACCCGGCCACCGGCAACGAGATCTTCGAGATCCAGAGCCGGGCCCGCGCGCTCGACAACAACATGTACATCGTGGCGCCGAACATGGGGACCTACTACCTCTTCCCGGAGGAGAGCACCCCGATCGACACCTTCGGGGGCCGCTCGTTCGTGATCGACTACAAGGGGCGCATCGTGGGGCGCCAGGACTACGGGGCCGGGTCGACCTACGTGGGCGGGGTCGTGGACATCGAGGCCCTCCGGGACCACCGGGCGCGGGCCCAGTGGGACAACTGGATGAAGGACCTCCGGACCGAGCTCTACGGTATGCTCTACGAGAAGCCCATCTACCCCAAGAACCTCTATCTCAAGCGCGCGCCGATGAAGCACAAGGAGTACCGCGACAAGGTCATCAAGCGCCAGATCCGCCTCATGCACGACCGGGGCATCTGGGCCAGGCCCGCACGGTAGCGATCACCGGAGATCAGCCACCCATGTCGAACACGAGTCCGACCGCCCTGCTGCTCAACGTGGGCCACGCCATGGACCACCTCTTCCTGCTCATCTTCGCCACCGCGGTGTCCGCGATCGCGGCGGAGTGGGGAATGGTCTGGCAGGACCTGATGCCCTACACGGTGGGCGCCTTCGTCCTCTTCGGGCTGGGCTCGCTGCCCGCCGGCCGCCTGGGCGATCTCTGGGGGCGCCGGGCCATGATGGTCGTCTTCTTCCTGGGGCTCGGGGCGGCGGGCCTGCTCGTGGCGACGGCCCAGCGCCCGTGGCAGCTGGCGGCCGCGCTGACCATCATGGGCGCCTTCGCGTCGATCTACCACCCGGTGGGCATCCCGATGATCGTGCAGAACTCCACCCGGCCCGGCTTCACCATCGGCCTCAACGGCCTCGCCGGCAACCTCGGCATCGCGGTCGCCGCGATGCTGACCGGCTTCCTCGTGCAGCGCATGGGCTGGCGCATGGCCTTCGCGGTCCCCGCCCTGCTCGCCATCGCCTGCGGGGTCGTCTTCGCGCTCGTGGTGCCGCGCGAGGAGATGGCCCCCGCCCGCAAACCCCGCCGCGCGGTCGAGCTGCCCCCGTCGATCATGCTGCGGATCTTCTTCGTCATGACCCTGGCCGCAGTCTCCGGCAGCATGATCTTCAACTTCACCACCAACGGCAACAACCAGCTCCTGGCCGAGCGGCTGCGGGGGCTCGTGGAGGACCCGGCCAAGCTCGGCCTGCTCCTGGCCCTGGTCTACACGATCGCCTCCTTCGCCCAGATCGTGGTGGGCCGCCTGATCGACCGCTACCCGCTCAAGACCGTCTACCTGCCGATCGTGGCCGCCCAGGTGCCGCTCTTCCTGCTCGCCGCCAACGCGCAGGGCTGGATGCTCTACGCGATCGTGCTCGTGTTCATGGTGTTCGTGTTCGGGGCGATCCCGTTCATCGACGCCATGATCGTGCAGTACGTCGACGACCGGATGCGCTCGCGGGTGGCCGGCATGCGCCTGGCCGTCTCCTTCGGGGTCAGCGCCCTCGCGGTGTACCTGCTCGGCCCGACGGTGAAGGCGGCCGGGTTCACTACCCTGCTGCTGGTGATGGCGGTCATCTCCGCCTCGACCACCCTCTTCGTCGCCCTGCTCCCGGGGCGCGTCCCGACCGCCGCGCCCGCCGCCGCGCCGGTGCCGGCGCGCTAGCGCGGATCGCCCCCGCCATGCCCGATCCGGCCTTCAGCCCGGAGGCGCACCGGCTCGCCGCCACGCGCTGGTTCGACGACCTCGCGGTCGGCGAGCGCTTCGCGAATCCGTCGCGCACCATGACCGAGGCGCTGTTCGCCGCCTTCCAGCTCGCCTCCGCCGACAATCATCCGATCCACTACGATCGCGAGTACTGCCGGACCCACGGCCACCGCGATCTCCTGGCCCACGGCCTCCTCGTCACCGCCCAGGCCGCGGCGGGTGCGGGCCTGTTCCCGCACGTGATCGGCGAGGCGCTGGTGGCCTTCCTCGACCAGTCGTCACGGTTCCTCAAGCCGGTCTACGTGGGTGACACCCTCTACCCGCTGCTCACGATCACGCGGCTCGAGCCCGGGCGCACCACCGGCGTCGTCGCCATGCGCGCCACCGTGCACAACCAGGCCCGCGAGCTCGTGATGGAAGGCGAGCACCGCTACCTCCTCCGGCGAAAGCCGGCGTGATCCGGGCCCCAGCCGTCGCGCACCGGAGAGGCACCCCGTCCGTGGCCGGCCGCGCGGAGACCCGCCGCTGGCTGATCGTGGCCGCGCTCTTCGTGGTCACCTACGGCATCTCCACGCCGCTGGCGGCGTACGGGGTCTTCCTGCCGGTGCTGGCGGAGCACTTCGGCTGGACCCGCGGCGCGATCTCGGCGGCCCTGTCCCTCAACCTCCTGGTGGGCGGGGTGGCCGGCTTCGCGGTCGGCACCCTCGCCGATCGCCACGGCCCCCGCGTGCTGCTGGCCGGCACGGTGGCCCTGGCCGGCGCCGCCTTTGCCCTGGTCTCGGCGGTGAGCGCGCTCTGGCAGCTCTATCTCCTGGTCGGCCTGCTCGGCGGGGTCGGGATGTCGAGCTTCTACCTGCTCACCACCGCCACCGTCAGCCACTGGTTCGACGAGCGGCGCGGGCTCGCGCTGGCCCTGGTGCTGGTCGGCTTCAACCTCGGCTACATCACCGGCGGCCCGCTCGCGGCGTGGCTCATCACGCGGCTCGGCTGGCGCGCCGCGTACTGCATCCTCGGCAGTGGCTGCGGCATCCTGACGACGGTCGCGGCGCTCACCGTTCGCCTCCCGCGGCGGGCCGAGCGGGAGACCCTGCACCGGCCGGAGGCGCGAAGCCAGGGCGCGGCGGCGGCCGGCGCGCGCGACATGACGCTCCGCCAGTCGCTCATCGATCCGCGCCAGTGGGCGCTCAACCTCTCGTGGCTGCTGCTCGGCGGCATCGCCATCATGATCTCGGTCCACGCGGTGCCGTTCGCGCGGGATCAGGGCGTGACCCTGGGCGGCGCCTCGCTCGCGCTGACCGCTTACGGGGTGGGCTCGGCGATCGGGCGCCTGCTGGGCGGGACCCTGTCCGACCGCGCGGGCTCGCGCTTCACGATGGGCGGCGCGTACGTGGTCGAGATCCTGGCCCTGGTCACCCTGCTCTGGATCCCCTCGCGGCCCGCGCTGCTGGCGTCGCTGGTGGCCTTCGGCGCGGGCTTCGCCGCAACCGACACCGTGGTCGCGAAGGTGATCCCGGAGGTCTTCGGGATGCGGGCCCTCGGCGCCATCATGGGCGTGCTGACGCTCGGCTGGCGCTGCGGGGCGGCCCTGGGCCCGGCCCTGGCCGGCTTCCTCTACGACCTGACCGGCTCCTACCGGATCCCGTTCGGGCTGGCCCCGCTCGGGATCCTGCTGAGCTGGGTCCTCTTCGTGCTCGCGACCGCGCCGCGCGTCCCCGCCGGCCGCCGCGCGGCCAGGGCCTAGACCGGCCGCTGGCTCCCGCGCGCCGCCCGGCTACCGCATGTTGCCGGTGTGGCCGAGCGAGTAGCGGCCGGGCTGCGGCCACACCGCCAGGCCGTGGGGCTCCTTGCCGACCGGGATGGTGCGGACCTCGCCGCTCGTGGTGTCGATCGCGTACACGACGTTGTCGAAGCGGCCGGAGAGCCACAGCACCTTGCCGTCGACGCTCACGTTGCCCATGTCGGGGCTGCCCCCGCCCGGGATCGGCCACGTGGTCACGACGCGCCGGGTGGCGAAGTCGATGACCGAGACGCTGCCCTTGCCGCGCGGCGCCGCGAACACGTGGGCGGAGCCGCGGTTGGCCACGTAGAGCTTGGTGCCGTCGCGACTCGGATACAGGCCGTGCGCGCCGATACCGGTCTTGAGGAACGCGATCTCGGTGAAGGCGTCGCCGTCGATCACGAACACCCCGCCCGCCTTCATGTCGGCCACGTAGAAGACCTTGCCGTCGGCGGAGACCCGGACGTCCTGCGGCATGCCCCCGCGGGAGAGCTTGAGGTAGCCGAGGACCTTGCCCCCCATCACGTCGACCTTGGCCACCATGCCCTGGAACTCGCACGTGAAGATCGCGAAGCGCCCGTCGATGGAGAAGTCGGCGTGATTGATGCCCTTGCACTTCGGGACCGGGATCGAGCTCTGCAGGGCCATCGTGGTCGGATCGCGCAGATCGAGCCGCTGGAAGGCCTCCGCCACCACGATCGCGGAGCGCCCGTCCGGGGTGAAGTACATGTTGTAGGGATCCTCGACCGCGATGGGCTTGCCCGGCTTGCCGGTGGTGGGGTCGATGGGGGTCAGGGTCCCGTCGGTCCGGCCCTCCGCGTTGTTGGTCACCCACAGGGTCTTGAGGTCCCACGAGGGCACCACGTGCTGCGGGTTCACCCCCACCGGGAAGCGGTCCACCACCTTCATGGTGGCGGGATCGATCACCGAGACGTCGTTGCCCTGGCGATTGGGCACGTAGATCCGTGCCAGCGCGCCGCTCACCGCCGGGCTCAGCTTGTCGGGGCGCGTCTCGCCGTAGAGGTTGCTCGGGTCCGCCACCGGCGGCATCCCGGGAACCGTCTCCACCGGGCGCGGGCCGGTCTGGGCGGCGGCCACGCCGCCCCAGAGCCACACCGCGAGCCAGAGCACGAAGCGCAATCTGATCGTCATACCGATCGTCTCCTTCAGCGCGTGGGGATGGATTTGCGAATGGCCTCCACGGTCCGCGTCACGATCAGCTCCACGCCGGCCCGGCCCAGCTCCGCGGTGGCGCGGCTCGGATCGCCGTCGACGCCGTCCCCCTCGCGCCCGGGCCGCAGGCGATCGGCGCGGACCATGCGGGGCTCGGTGGCCAGGGTCAGGGCGGTGTCGGTGAGCCCGGCGTGACGCCCGAGCTCGGCGTCGCGGTAGCCGCGGCTCTTCAGCAGCTGCGCCACCTCCACCTCGCTGGCGCGGTAGTACTCCTCGATCGCGAGCACCCGCACCGGTGTGGCGGCCCACTCGCGGTTGAGCCGTGTCGCCACCGCCTTCTGGCCGGCCTGGGTGGACCCGTGGTCGCCCAGCAGCACGATGTGGCGGAAGCCGTGCAGCTTGAAGCTGCGCGCGGCGGACTCGAGCACCTTCTCGAAGGCGTCCTCCGGCGTGGTGACGGTCCCCGCGAAGCGCATGTGGCCGGTGGGCGGCGCGAGCCCGCCCTCCGGCACGTAGGCGATCACCGGCGCCACCAGGGCGTCCCCGAGCGCCCGGGCGATCCGCTCGGACAGGATCCTCACCCGGGCGTTGTGCTTGCCGAGCGCCATGTGCGGGCCGTTCTGCTCGGTCCCGCCCGCGGGGACGATGATCGTGGTCTGGCCGGCGCGGACCGCCTCGCGCACCTCGGTCCAGGTCAGCTCCTCCAGCAGCACGGTGTCGGGCGCCTGGGCGAGGACGGCCGCCGCCGGCGTCAGCGCCACCGCACACAGCACCGCCCCCCCGAGCCAGACCCGCATCCATCCGATCATAAGCCGTATCGATTATCGCCCCGACATGTTTCCCGGCGGCGGCGCGGGCCGTCCGGCGCGCGCTTGACAGGCTCCGGCGCAGAGCCTAGTGTTCCCCCGTGGAAGTCAGGACCGAAGGGGTGCTCGGCTCGACGGCCGTCGTGCCGCACCGACTTCGATGGGGCCGCCAGCTCCGTCGCGTCACCCACAGTGCCGTGGTCGTCGCGGGCGCGCTGTGCGTGGCTCTCATCGTCGCGGTGGCGGTCTTCGCCGGATCCATCGCGCCCCAGGACCCGGACGAGCAGAACTTCGACCTCATCGAGGCGCGTCCCGGCGCCAAGGCCCCGTTCGGCACCGACCGCTTCGGCCGCGACGTGCTGAGCCGGGTCATCCACGGCTCGCGCATCTCGCTCTACGTCGCGATCACCTCGATCACCGTCGCGATGGCCGCCGGCGGCGTGCTCGGCCTCACCGGCGGGTACCTGGGCGGGGGCTGGGACAACGTGATCAATCGGGTGCTCGACGTCTTCTTCAGCATCCCGGGCCTGCTGCTCTCGGTGGGCATCGCGGCGATGCGCGGCCCGGGGGTCAACAGCGCGGTGATCGCGATCGCGATCGTCTACGTGCCGCTCTTCGCGCGGGTCATGCGCGGGCCGGTGCTGGCCGAGCGCGAGAAGGAATACGTGGAGGCCATCCGCGCGCTCGGGGCCACCCGCTGGGTGGTCGCGCTCAAGCACGTGCTGCCCAACGTGATCTCGCCGTTCGTGGTCCAGGGGACGGTGGCCCTGTCGCAGGCCATTCTCATCGAGGCCTCGCTCAGCTACCTGGGCCTCTCCGCCCAGCCCCCCACCCCGTCCTGGGGCAACATGCTCAACGAGGGGCGCACCTATCTCGAGACCGCGCCCTGGATCTCGGTCTTCCCCGGCATCGCGATCATGGTCACCGTCCTCGCCTTCAACCTGCTGGGCGACGGCCTGCGCGACGTCCTCGATCCCAGCGCCCACTGACAGAGCCCCTCACCGAGCGATCCGCTCACAGGAGACCGCGCCATGACGATCGACCCCGGCCACCTCGATGGAAGCCGCCTCAGCCGTCGCTCACTCCTGCAGGCCGGCGGGCTCGCCCTGGGCGCGCTCGCGGTCGGCCGTCCCGCCGCGGCCCAGACCCCGCGCGCGGGCGGCAGCCTCATCTCCGCGCAGACCACCGAGGCCACCGGCCTCGATCCTCAGCTCGTTCCCGCGCTCTCGCGCAGCCGGCGCTCCCCGCTGATGTACAGCCAGCTCGTGCGCTTCGACGACCAGATGACCCCGACCCCCGAGCTGGCCGAGTCGTGGGAGACGAGCAAGGACGGCCTCACCTGGACCTTCAAGCTGCGCCAGGGGGTCAAGTTCCACGACGGCCAGGAGATGACCAGCGCGGACGTGAAGTTCACCTTCGACCGCCTCTTCGAGAAGAGCCCGGGCAAGTCCGACTTCATCGCGGTGGACAAGGTCGAGCCGGCCGGGAAGTACGCGGTGAAGTTCACGACCAAGGAGCCCTTCGCGGGCCTCCTCGCCGCCCTGGGCGGCTTCTGGGGCTTCATCATCAGCGAGGCCGGGATCAAGAAGCACGGCGATCTGAACAAGGCCGCGCTCGGTACCGGGCCCTTCATGCTGGTCGACTGGAAGGTCGAGCAGGAGCTCGTGCTCAAGAAGAACCCGAGCTACTTCAAGAAGGGCCAGCCCTACGTGAACGACCTGGTCCTGCGCACCATTCCGGACGAGGCCAACATCGTGGCCGCGCTCCGCACCGGCCAGATCCACCACGCCTTCATCGAGGACAACAAGAACTACAACCTGCTCAAGGACGAGAAGAGCCTCACCGGCTACCGCAGCTCGCGCCTCGGCTACGACTACCTCAACATCACCGCCACCCGCGGGCCGCTCAAGGACGTGCGGGTGCGCCAGGCCATCAGCTGGGCGGTGGACCGCAGCCAGGTGCTGCGGGTGGCCGCGGCCGGATTCGGGCGCCTCACCGCGCCGGCCACCGCGCCGATGAAGCAGTGGCAGCTGCCGGAGGAGGCGTGGATGAAGTACTACAAGCCCGACGTGGAGCGAGCCAAGAAGCTCATGGCCGAGGCCGGGCAGAGCGCCGGCTTCACCGTCAAGTGCATGGTGATCCCCACCTTCCCCACCATGGTGTCCGGGGCCCCGGTGATCGCGGCCCAGCTCAAGCGCATCGGCATCAACATGGAGATCGAGAACGTGGAGTACGCGATCTGGATCAAACGGTGGCTCGCCCACGACTTCGACATGACCATGAACACCACGCCCGGCTACGCCGATCCCGACACCGCCTTCTTCCGGGCGCTCCACTCCACCAAGGGCCAGAACTGGAACAGCTGGAGCGTGCCCGAGCTCGACGCGCTGCTCGAGGAAGGCCGCCGCACGATGGATCAGAAGAAGCGCAAGGAGATCTACGACCGGGTCCAGATCATGATCCTCGAGAACGTGCCGCACCTCTGGCTCTTCTCGGCCGACACCATCGACTTCACCCAGTCGAGCGTGAAGGGCTTCAAGCAGCACCCCACCACGATGCTCTACGGCTTCGACGGCGCCTGGCTGGACAAGGCCTGAGCCAAAGCCTCGACAGAGCGCGATGCCAAGAGCGGTGGGGGGGCTTGGGGGAGGAGCGGCGCCGCTCCCCCCCAATCAGAACAATACTCTACCGCGACCAGTCGACCGCCGAGCACGGGTCGACCGCCGGGCCGCAGCATGACCCGCTATCTCGTCGTCCGTCTGTACTCGATGGCCCTGACGATCGTGGGCCTGACGGTGCTGATCTTCCTCATGCTCCGCCTGATCCCGGGCACCGTGGTCGAGCAGATGATCGGCGCCGACGCCGTCGTCAGCCCGGCCATGGTGGCCGAGCTCAGGCGCTTCTTCGGGCTGGACCAGCCCTGGTACCTGCAGTACGGACGCTGGATCGGCCAGCTCGCCCAGGGCGACCTCGGCACCTCGTGGCGGACCGGCAAGCCGGTGGTGTCCCTCATCCTGGAGCGCCTGCCGGTCACCCTCGAGCTCACCCTCTTCTCGGTGGCCTTCGCGCTGGCGCTGGGCATCGCGGCCGGCATCGTCTCCGCGGTGCGCCGCGACCAGGTGGTGGACAACGTCACCCGGGTCGGCACCCTGCTCGGCCTCTCGGTCCCGGTGTTCTGGCAGGGCACCATGCTGATCCTGTTCTTCTCGCTCTACCTGCGCTGGATGCCGCCGGTGGTGTGGGTCGACTTCACGACCGACTGGCGCCGCAACCTGACCATCATGCTGCTGCCCGCCCTCTGCCTGGGCACCGCGAGCGCGGCCAACATCGCCCGCACCACCCGCTCGTGCATGCTCGACGTGCTCGGCTCCGAGTACGTCCGCACCGCCGCGGCCAAGGGCCTGGCCGGCCGCGTGGTGGTCCTCAAGCACGCCCTGCGCAACGCGCTGATCCCGGTGGTGACGGTGGCCGGGCTGCAGATCGGCATCCTGCTCGGGGGCACCGTGGTGGTCGAGGAGGTCTTCACGCTGCCCGGCATCGGCCGGCTCGTGCTGTGGTCGATCTACCAGCGCGACTACCCGCTCACCCAGTCCACCATCCTGTTCATCGCGGTGCTGTTCATGACCATCAACCTGGCCGTCGATCTGCTGTACGGCTACCTCGACCCGCGGATCCGGTACGGCCGCTGATCCCACGGAGGCGTTCATGCGCGCAGCGGTGCTCTTCGAGCAGGGCAAGCCCCAGCGGGTGGAGGACGTCGCGCTCGAGGCGCCCCGGACCGGCGAGGTGTCGGTGCGCATGGTGGCGAGCGGGGTCTGCCACAGCTGCCTGCACGCGGCCGACGGGAGCTGGAAGGGCGTGCCCCTGCCCATCGTGCTGGGGGACGAGGGCGCGGGGGTGGTGGAGGCGCTCGGACCCGGCGTCACCGAGCTCGCGGTCGGCGATCACGTCGTGCTCTCGTGGGCGCCCACCTGCGGCCGCTGCCACTACTGCGTCATCGGCCGGCCCAACCTCTGCGAGCGGCGCCAGCCCGGCAAGGGCGTGCTCCCCGACGGAACGACCCGGATGACCCTCGGCGGCGCGCCGGTGTATCACTACGGCCACGTGGCGACCTACGCCTCGCGCACCGTGGTCCACGAATCGTGCGCGATCCGCATCGATCCCGCGATGCCGCTCGACCGCGCCGCGCTCATCGGCTGCTCGGTCATGACCGGGGTGGGCGCGGTGCTCAACACCGCGGCGGTGCCGGCGGGGGCGAGCATGGCCGTCTTCGGGGTGGGCGGCGTCGGCCTCAACGTGGTTCAGGGCGGCGCGATGGTGGCCGCGCACCCGATCGTCGCGGTCGACCTGCTGCCCGCGAAGCTCGAGCACGCGCGCGCAGTCGGCGCCACCCATCTGGTCGACGCCTCCCGGCAGGACCCGGCCGCCGCGATCCGGGCCATCACCGGGCGCGGGGCCGACTATACCTTCGTGGCCGTCGGCGCCACCCGGCCCATCACCCAGGCCATCGAGGCGCTGGCCCCCGGCGGCACCTGCGTGCTGATCGGGGTGCCGGAGACCGGGGCCACCGTACCCCTCGACGCGCGCCCGCTGGTCACCGGCGAGCGCGTCGTGCGCGGCTCGAGCTACGGCAGCGCCCGCACCCGCGAGGACCTGCCCCGTCTCGTCTCGCTCTACCAGGCCGGCAAGCTGCGCATCGACGAGCTCATCACCCACCGCTACGCGCTCGAGGACGCCAACGAGGCCTTCCGGGCCCTCGCGGCCGGCGAGCTCGGCCGCGGCATCATCGTGTTCTGATGGGCTGGCGCGAGATCGTGTTCGCGCTCGAGTTCAAGGGGCGCGGCGGCCCGGTGGGCGGCTCGCCGAGCCGGCGCCAGGCGCGCACCACCGCGCCCAGCCAGGCGCTGCGCACGGTGCTGGGAGAGGCCGGGGTGACCGCGTCGGTGGAGGCGCTACCGGGCGAGTCCGCCGTGCTCGAGTCGCGGGTGGAGCGCGCCCCGGACGGGACCTTCGTCGAGGACGGCACGATCACCTACGGCCGCGCCGGCTCGATCTCGTTCGACACCGTGGGCCGCGGCCACGTGGGCCCCGCCGCGGGCGGCGTCGGGAGTCACGGCGTCGTGATGTGGCGGATCACCGGCGGCGACGGGCGCTTCGCGGGCGCGCAGGGCCTGATCACGTCCAACTTCACGGTGGGCCCCGACGGCCTCGTCACCGACGACCACTTCACCCGGCTCTACCTGCCGGAGTGACGCGACGGGTCTAGCGGAGCAGGGATCGCGATACACCTCCACGACGCGGTCGATCAGACTGACGATCCAGTGCTCCGACATCCGGGCGCGGGCGTGGAGGCTGCCCTTGTCCACCCGGTCGAAGCGGAGGCTCGAGTCGGCCGCCTCCACGACGAGCACCGCCGAGGCCGGATGACCCGCCCGGTAGCCGCAGCGGCTTCACCGGCGCACGGTCAACGGGCCTGACTCACGACGCCACGCTACCGAAGCGGCCCCTCGCGGTCAACGTCCCCCCGCCGAGACGCTACCCTTTCACCGACCCCGCGGTGAGCCCCTGCACCATGTACTTCTGGAAGACCAGCACGAGCAGGACCGCGGGCAGCGCGCCCAGGAAGCCGGACGCCGCGATCACCGAGTAGTCGATGTTGATCTGGCCGTTCATGCCCGCGATGACCGGCGGCAGCGTGGTGGTGCCCGGCTTGGTGTTGAGCACCTGCGCCACCACGAACTCGTTCCAGCAGAGCATGAACGTGAAGGCCCCGCCCGCCACCAGGCCCGGCCCCGACACCGGCAGCACCACCTTGTAGTAGGCCTGCAGCCGGTTGCAGCCGTCGACCAGCGCGCTCTTGTCGAGGTCGCCCGGCACCGTCTCGAAGTAGGCCTTCATGATCCACACCGTGAACGGCAGCGTGAACGAGCAGTAGGCCACCACCAGGCCGGAGAGCGTGTTCTGCAGCCCGAGGGCCCGGAAGATCACGAAGAACGCGGGGATCAGCACGATGGTCGGCAGCATGCGCGTGAAGAGCAGCGCGAACAGCGACACCGTGCGGAGCGGGAAGCGGAAGCGGGCGTAGGCGTAGCCGGCGGTGGTGCCCAGCACCAGGTTCACCGCGGTCACGACGGAGGCCACCACGAGGGTGTTCCACATCGAGGGCAGGATCTTGGAGGCCTGGCCCTCGGCGTGGAACCGCACCAGCCCCGTGATCATGCGGTAGTTGTCGAGGGTGACCTCGGGCGGCACGAAGGACAGCGGCCGGGCCATGAGGTGCTTCTGGTACGAGACGCTGGTCACGAAGAGCCAGACGAACGGGCCGATCAGCCAGAGCGTGACGAGGGCCACCAGGCTCCCGAGGAGGACGCGACTCGGTCCGGAGCGCGCCCGGTAGGCGCCGCCGCGCCACGCCCGCACGGGCACCGCCTAGCCCTCCGCCTCGAAGCCGGCCAGGATCAGCCGGTGATAGATCAGGGTCAGGAGCAGGCAAAGGCCGGTGAGCGTGTACAGGATGGCGGTGCCGGGGCCGAACTTGAAGAACTTGAACGTCGTCTGGAAGCCGAGCCACGAGATCGTGGTGGTGTCGTAGCCCGGGCCGCCCATGGTGAGGATGTAGATCAGATCCAGCATGAGGAAGCCGTTCACGGTGCAGAGCACCAGCACCAGGAACAGGATCGGGCGCAGCGACGGCAGCGTGACGTGGCGGAAGCGCTGCCAGTAGCCCGCCCCGTCCACCTCCGCGGCGGCGTACAGGTCCTCGCCGATCGACTGCATGCCGGCCAGGAACAGCAGCGTGGCGAACGGGGCCTGATTCCACATGTAGACGGAGACCAGCACGTTCAGCGAGCTCCAGCCGTCCTTGAAGAACGCGATGTAGGCGTCGATCAGGCCGGCCCGCTGCAGCAGTGCGTTCAGCGCGCCGAACTCGAAGTCGAGGAGGCCGACCCACAGGAGCCCGACCACGATCCGCGAGAGGGACCACGGGATCAGCAGGAGGCTCCGCATCAGCGGGCGGCCGGGAAAGCGCTCGTTGAGCACGAGGGCCATCCCCATCCCGGCCAGGGTCGCCTCGACCACGAACGCTCCCACGAAGTAGAGGGTGCGCCACAGCGAGCTCCAGTAGAGCGGATCGCCGAAGACCTGGAGGTAGTTCTTGAGGCCCACCCAGTGGTACAGGGGCAGGCGGATCCCGAAGGCTTCGAGCGCGGGGCCGGTCGTCCGCAGCAGGTTGACGTCGGTGAACGAGAGCCAGAGCGAGTAGCCGAGCGGGACCGCGACCACCAGCGCGATGCCGATCAGGACCGGCAGGACGAGCAGCCAGGCGAACCCCGCCTCGGAGAGACGGAGCCCGCCCGCGCCGCTCTTCCACATGGAGACCGCGGGCGCCGCGGACTACCCGAGGGACTTCTGCAGCGCGGCCAGCTCCTTGAGGCCCTTCGGGACGGTCGACGATCCGCGGATGATGTTGTGCACGATCGGGATGGCCTTGGTGTCGTACTCCGAGAACCACGACTCCTTGAACGCGTTGATGGTGCGGCCCTTCTTGTACTGCTCGCGCAGGAGCTTGAGGTCGATCCACTTGTCGTAGGACGCGGTGACCTCGGGGTGGTCGTACATCTCGGGGTACGGGTTGTCGAGTCCCGCGATGAGGCACCACTGCCGCTGCACGTACCAGTCCCCGTTGCCGTTGCCGCCGAGGAACTTGGCGAACTTCCACGCGTCCTCGAGCGCCTTGGTCTTGGCGTTCACGGTGTAGAACTCGGTGAACATGTGAGTCTGCCCGTTGCCGGGGTACATCGCCATCTTGGCCTTCTTGGGGGCGAGCTTGGAGTTCTCCGGCTCGCCCGCGATGGTGCGCAGGTAGTAGGAGTGGTTGGTGTGGTAGGCGTAGCGCCCGGTCCAGAAGAGCCGGTGGGTGTCGGTGGACGAGGTCTTGGTGAGCACCTCCGGGTTGACGAGGCCGGCCGCGTACGCCTTCTGCCAGCGCTCCATCGCGCGGGCCGCCCCCGGCTCCTGGTCCACGATCACCCGGTTCTTGGCGTCGAAGACGTTGGCCCCGTCCGAGAAGCAGTCGCTCAGGAACTGGGGCATGGTGCCGGAGGCGCTGTTGTTCCAGTTGGGCAGGTACGGGGTGTCGCTCACCTTGTCCCGCTTGAGCTTCGTGCTGTGCTCGATCAGCTCGTCCCACGTCTTGGCCGGGGCCTTGATGCCGGCCTGCTGGAGCATCGGCTCGTTGTACATGAGGATGAACACGCTCGTGAAGTAGGGCAGCCCGATGACCTTGCTGCCGTCGCGGTTCTTCAGGCTGTCGAGGCTCGCGGGGGCGATCTTCTTCTTGAGCTCGTCCATCCCGGGCAGGTCGTCGAGGGCGCGGATCAGCCCGTTCTCGAACCAGTGCTCCCGGTTGGCCGAGTTGCAGTACATCACGTCAACCACCTCGCCCGCGAACGCGCGCGTCTCCATGGTGGAGTGGTAGGTGGCCCACGGGATCGCCTCGTACTTCACCTGCCCGCCGTGCTTCTTGTTGTAGAACTCCACGTAGTCCTTCACGGTGTCGGGCTTGAACACCCACCCCGAGAAGTTGATCGGCTTGTCCGCGCGGGCCGTCCGCCGCGCGCCGTCGGCGAGCACCGCCCCCGCGCCCAGCAATCCCGCACTCCCGAGGAACTTGCGCCGGCTGATGGTGGTCACGGTCTCTCCTCCTGTATGTGGGGGGTCCGTCGGCGACGACGGGCGATCGGGTGAGCGCTGGCGGGATTCTGGAGCAGCCTCCCGCGGCTTGTCAAGGCGCGCGCCCGGTCACGGGGTCAGCCAGTCCACCACCTCGTAGCGGTCGGTGGTCACGCGGGCGCCGGTCGCGGTCGACGTCGCGCCCTGCCGCGCCGCGCGCGCCTGCTCGCTCGCCGCCATCGCCTCGCGGCTCTCCCAGAGCGTCACGATCAGGCCCTTGCCCGCCTCCCGGTCCACGAGCCAGTAGACCGCGGTGAGCCCGGGATCCTGCCGGATGGCGGGCTTCACCTGCTCGCGCCCGCGCACGATCCACCGCTCCAGCTCCTCCGCCGTGCCCTGCCAGGTGCCGATGCGCGCGAACATGGGGCGCCTCCGTCAGTGCAGCGGGTGGACGAAGAGCCCGC
>Ga0310810_10002151_pt1 | contig 20980 bp, 16 predicted proteins | sample NCmetagenome_FD_207641 | JGI IMG/M metagenome (GOLD analysis project Ga0310810, IMG submission 207641) | Soil microbial communities from experimental microcosm in Duke University, North Carolina, United States - NC | ecosystem: Engineered > Artificial ecosystem > Soil microcosm > Unclassified ...
CGCCGAAGGAAATGGCTCCAATGGTACCGGTAAGAACGATAGCTGCGAGTGAGCCCTGGACCCGCATATGGAAGAACAGCGCACCGAAGCCGAGCAGCAGGCCGACTTCAATCAGCATGAGCACCAGGCGGCTGCTGGCGAGGGCGAGAAGAAAGTCGCTGCGGCGCATGGGGGTTCCGACAAAGCGCTTGAGCAGCTTGCGCTGGCGCATGTCAACAATGGCAAAGCCGATGCCCCACATGGCGGCATTCATGATGTTCATCCCCAGCAGGCCGGGGATCAGGAAATCGATATAGCGCGAACCTGGTTCGCTTGACACTACGGCTTTAGCGGCAAGCGGATCCGTACGTCCGGCAGACGACTGCAGAGCGTCATTGACCAGAGCGCGCGACAGGATGCTTTCCGGGCGGGCGGGATCATAACGATATTCGAGGGCGTCGGTGGAACCGGGTTCGATGACCAGGTCATATTTGCCGAGGCGGAATTCATTCAGGGCTGCGTCGCGGGAAAGTATGGCTGTCCGAAAGGCATGCTGAGGTGAACTCTGGAGCATATCCAAAATTCTGTGAGCCTGGGTACCGTCTACGATTGCGACCGAGGTGACGTCCGCAGGCTTGTTGCGAAAGGCAAGCCCCAGACCTAAAGCCAGCAGGATAGGAAAGCCGAAGACCCAGAAAATTACTTCCGGTTCGCGAACGAGCTCTCGCAAGCGGGCGAGGAGCAGCTGCAGATATCCGGACCAGCGGCGGTTGGAGATTTGCGTTGAGGTCATAAAAATTCAGCTTTCAGTTGTCAGCTTTCCTGGCCAGTTTCAAGGATAGGTGCCGCGCGGGGTTTCAGTTCTCAGTTGTCAGTTCTCAGTTCTCAGTTCTCTGTTGATTATTGATTATGCTTCGCGCAGGTGACGGCCTGTGAGGTTCACGAAAACGTCTTCCAGGCTGGCCTGGCGGGTTGAAAGGTGCAGAAGTTCCGAGCGCTGCTGGGAAACGGCATCGAGCAGCGCAGGTATGGTGAGATGAGGCTCGCGAACGGTCAGAGCGACAAGTCCATCCTCGTGGCGAACGGCCTCCACGCCGGGAAGAGACCGCCAACGGTCGAGGGGCGCGCTGTGATTGATCTCGAACTCCACCATGTGGTGGCCACCCAGACGGTCGATGAGATCAGCAGGTGTGCCTTCCGCGATGATCTGGCCATGATCGACAATGGCGAGGCGGTCACAAAGGCGCTCGGCTTCGTCCATGTAGTGAGTAGTGAGCAGGACGGTGCCGCCGGATTTCTGGAACTGGCGAATGATGTCCCAAAGCTGACGGCGGCTTTGGGGATCGAGGCCGGTAGTGGGTTCATCCAGAAAAAGAATTTTGGGACTGCCGACCAGGGCGGTGGCGACAGCAAGCCGCTGGCGCTGGCCGCCGGAGAGCTTGCCTACCCAGGAATTTGTCTTTTCCGTGAGTTGCAGCTGCTCGAGGACAGTTTCGACAGGAAGCGGGTGACGGTAGAAGCTGGCAAATAGTACGAGAGTTTCGCGCACCGTCAGCTTTTCCGAAAGGCGCGTTTCCTGGAGCGAGATGCCCATCATCTCGCGCAGCTCGCGCTCATGTTGTTGCCAGGTGCGACCGAGAATGTTGACTTCTCCTGAAGTGGGAGCCAGAAGGCCTTCCAATATCTCGATGGTGGTAGTCTTCCCGGCGCCGTTAGGGCCGAGCAGGCCGAAACATTCGCCGGTCTCTATCGAGAGGTTCAGCCCGCGGACAGCTTCGACATTTCCATCGTAGGTTTTGCGGAGATCCTGACAATGGATGGCGATGGGCATCAATAGATTTTACTGGAGCATCAAGAAACGAACCGATAACTCAGGTGCTCTGGAATTGCAATTCGGGGACGTATTCGCCGATGGCGCCTTTTTCGAGCAAATAGGCGCCGGGACCTTGCGCGCCGCGAACGGTGCGGCAGAATTCGGCGACAAAGAATCCGGCCTTAAGCGATTCAGTGAATGCCCAGCGGGTAGCTCGCCGCCACTCGCGGGCGAGTTCCGGATCGCGGCTTTCGACAGCGCCGATGTCACTGGGAATTTCGATTGCGATTCTCTGGCGCTCCAGCGCGGCGGAAAGATCGGTGATGGCCGGCCTCCCGTCGCCATTGAAACGGACTAAAGGCTGAAGACGAGCAAGGGTATCGATCAGCTCCGCTCGCTTGCTGTGTCCCTGAATGCGATCGCGTACGCGCTTGCTGGCCAGCGGCCAGCGCACCCATAAGCGGTCAGTGCTGTTGCGATGAAGGACGCTGCTAGTTTCAGGACCGTAGAAGTCGGGACGATAACTTTCGGAGACGACGCCCAGTTTGGCGAAGTTCAGATGGGCATTCTTGCTTTGCAGCGGATCAAACGTCCAGGTGATTTCTTCCGGCTTAATTCCCTGAACCCTTATGGCCAAGGCGCGCTCGCGTTGCGCGAGCTTCAGGCGGTACCCAAGATCAAGGTCACGGTAGGGCTCGCGGACCGCCAGCATATGAGAATGAATTGAGAGGCGGTCATTTTCCAGAGCGAGCAAGCCGAAGGCGAATCCGGCCAACTTATTACCCTCAAAAGCGCCGAGCCAGATGCAACCGGCGGCCATAGTGGCAACAGCCAGGGTGGTGGGAAAAACGTCAATATCGGCCAAGCCCCATACTTCGCGCTCGACCGCTTCGACCTGCTTGAGATCTTCGAAGCTGGTGAGATCGCGAAAAGTGATGACGGGCGTGGGCCTGGTCTCAGTCAAGGCCGAACAATATACGTGAAGCCAAAGCTGTGAGACAACAGCCGCCGCACCCGTTGAATCGAAATTAGTCGTCAGGAGGCTTCGAATGAAAGCACCGTTCCTTATTGGCCGGGCGCTGCTCGGTGGATTTTTTCTTTATAACGGCATCAATCACTTACGCGAGTACAAGAAACTAGCCCAGTACGCCGGTTCGAAGAACGTGCCGGCCCCGCAAGCGGGCGTGATCGTTTCTGGGGTTGCACTGACAATTGGCGGAACCAGCATCGTTCTAGGTGTAAAACCAAAGCTGGGGGCAGCGGCGATTATCGGCTTTCTGGCGGGAGTTTCGCCATTGATGCACGACTTCTGGAACATGGATGATCCCAATCAACGGCAGAACGATATGATCAATTTCAGCAAGAACATGGCGTTATTGGGTGGAGCACTGGCCCTGGCCGCCGTGGAGGAGCCGTGGCCGGCGAGCGTGGGGGGACGGCGTAAGGGCATCAGGAAAATCCTGCCGTTCAGGAAGCGGCGGCTGGTGGCGTAAGTTCTCGTCCGCGCGAGATTCCTCGCTCCGCGAAAAAGAACCGCTTGGCTCCGAATGGCCGAGCCGTCACAGGTTAGTCCCCGGCGACGGCTTCCGGCTGTTCAATCTGCCCCGCATATTGTCCACCATACTGTCCGCGGAGTTCCGCTTCCAGGGCGGCAAGCTGGGCTTCGATATCCTGCTCGGCCTTGCGTTTCTTGATGATCTCTTCGCGATAGCGGCGCAGGAAATAATCGATGGTCTCGACGCGAATCCGGATTGAGCCCGAAGGCTTGTTCTCATCCAGATCTTTGAAGCAGAAATAGGGAGTGCCAGACTTTTCGATGATGCCCTCGATCACGCCATAGATAGGCGCGTCGTGGCCGCATTTGAAGCTGGAAATCTCCAGCGCGACCAGGTTGGGGTGCCGCGCAGTAAACTTCGCGGCCCAGACTTTGTGATTGGTGCTGCACGAGTAGGAATTCTTCCAGGCATCGGTGATATCGAGCGGACTGGTGATTACACCCGAACGAACTTCCTCGCCGAAGAGGCGTTCGAGCAGGTCGTCGTCGAGCGGCAGCGTATTCTGGGAGAAGATCGGGTATCCGAGCTTCTGGAATTCTTCCAGAATTTCATGATTGAGGCCGGGATCGTGGTGGTACGGACGGCCAAGCATCACAATACCAATGCGATCTTCGCGCTCCAGTTGATCCAGCACCTGACGGGCGCGGGTGCGAATGCTGGTTTCGTAGTCTTTCAGACATTTGAAACCGACTTCGACGGCGCGGCCGTTTTCCTCTTCGCTCAGTCCGAGCACGGACTGAAAAGCCTGCAGCATCTGGTAGGCGAAGAGTTTCTTGTCGGCAAAATTCAGAACCGGATCAATGTACTTGACGTTGTTTTCAGCGAACACATCATTCTCTTTGGTGAATGCAGCCTTGACCGTTTCAGGGGTGGCGGTAACCGTGGGGCAGGCATTGGTGCCGACCACTTTCAGCAGGGGCGAGTGCAACACGTCGTACATGGGGAAGAAGACAACATTAAGAGGCTTCTTGCGGTGCTTCTCCTGGATCAAGTTATAAACATGCGATATGCCGATCTTGGCCGGGAAGCAGGGATCGATCGCTCCGCGGCTTGCGCCAGCGCGGTACAGCTCCTGACTGGTGTAATCGGAGTAGATGATGTTTTCAGGCTGGACGCCGAGGCTCTCGAGATAGCCGTTGAATAAAGGCGCGTAGGTGTAAATGTTAAGCACGCGCGGGATGCCGATGCGGATGGTCTTGCGTCCCTGCATCAACGCAATGCGTTCCTTGTTGGGCTTCCTCCAGGTACTCGCCGGGAGCGGATCGGCGACGGACCTGGCATTGGTCGGGCGGAAGACGTCTTTGGAGGCGGCATCGACGAAGTTCGGGTGGGCGTCTTTAAGCTGATCGAGACCTTTTTTGATCTCTTTCATTTCGTTGATGTCTTCGACAGTTCCCTTCTCGCAGGTGGCGATAATGAGGCGCTGCTCGCCCTGCATGAGTGGGACCTTGGTGACCTTCGCAATAGGCACAAAATTCTGCGGCTCAGCCGGCTTTTCGGTGCGAATGTCGATGAATGTACGCAGGCAATTGTTCTTGCAGAAATTGCAGCGGGTATTTTCGTCGCGCGTGGTTCGGTATTCAATTTTACGCACGGCTTCGAGGCCAACGAACGTGGTGGAGAGGCCATTGCGCCACAAGCGGAGTGATTCCTGGGCAGCGCCGATGGCGCCCGATTCGCCGCAGTGCTCGTGGACAATGATTTCGGGCTGCTTACCGGCGGCGCGGAAGCTGTTGTTGATGAAATCAACCTCGGCTTTAACAACCGCGAGATTGTTTTGGGTTCCGCCCTGCAGAACGAAACGTGAGCCCAGCGCGGCTAGGTTGGGAATGCTGGCGACGTAGAGGAAGACATTTTTAGGAAGGACGGCAGCCAGGCCGGCAAGAATTTCTTCGGCGCGCCAGCCCTGACGCTGAAAGTTGACAATATCAGACTGCATGAAGACGGCGCAGCCATAACCGAAGACCGGCATGGACTGGGCGGAAAAGGCGAGATCAGCGTATTGCTCAACCGAGAGGCCGAAACCCTCGGCGGTGGATTGCAGGAAGTAGCCGTTTCCGGCGGAGCACTGGGTGTTCAGCTTGAAATCTTTTACCCGTCCATTGTGCAGAACGATCAGCTTGATGTCCTGGCCACCGACATCAACGATCACGTGGGGATCGTCGTAAAACTTGAGCGCAGACTCGGTGTGCGCGACGGTTTCGACCAGGGCAACGTCAGCTTTGAGGACATCCTTCAGGATGTCCTTGGCGTAGCCGGTAGTCCCGACTCCCAGAACCTGAAGGTGCGCGTTCTGTGCTTCCACCTGCTTGCGCAGGTTTTCGAACATGTCGATAGTGTCCTGGATGGGATTGCCGTTCGAAAGCTGATAGGTCTTGCAGAGAATGTCTCCGTTTTCATCCAGCAGGACGGCCTTGGTGGAGGTTGAACCGCCATCGATGCCGATGAAGCCAGCGACGGTTGAGTTCTTCTGGAAGGTGGCCGGAATAAATTTCTTGCGGCGATATTTCTCCTTGAATTCATCCAGTTCGGAAGTGTCGGCCGCGAGACCCTTGCCGCCCGCTTTGGCTTTTTCTTCCTGGCGTCCGAACTCGATGTAATGAATCAGGCGGTCATAGCCAAGATAGCAACCGACGCAATCGTCTTCTGCTTTGCCGAATTCGATGGAGCCGAGGGCCGCGAAATACTGAGCGTTCTGCGGAACTTTGATGAGGTCTTCCGGTTTGGAACCAGCCGGGACTTCAACTTTGCGCTCTTGCCACATGCGGGGGATGTTGGCCTGCCAGGCTTCGCGCATGCCGCGAATGAAGGTATTGGGTCCACCCAGCAGAAGAACGTGCGGACGCAGAGTGTGGCCGCGAGTGAGCACGCTGAGGTTTTGAAGAATGATGGCCTCAAACAGAGAGGCCATCAGTTCATCGGGGGGTGTGCCTACTTTCTGCAGGCCGTTGATGTCGGTTTCCGCAAACACGCCGCATTTTCCGGCAACTTTATGCAGCTTGATGCCGTGGTAACCCTGATTGGTGAGTTCCTCGATGGGAATTTTGAGCTTGGCATTTATTTTGTCGATGACGGCTCCGGTACCTCCGGCGCACTTGTCATTCATTGAAGGAATCTTCTTTTTGCGACCGGAATCATCGTCATCTTTGAAGACGATGATCTTGGCGTCCTGCCCGCCGAGCTCGACCACGGAATAGACTTCCGGATGCAGCTTCTCGACCGCGAGCGAAACCGCAGTGACTTCCTGCACGAACTTGGCGCCGATCTGTTCGGCGATTCCCCCGCCCCCGGAACCGGTCAGAAACATGCGGGTGTTATGGCGGTTGATGCCAAGATCGGCTTCCATGCGCTTGAGGAACTCGAGCGTCTTCTCGGGTTGCTTGGTTTCATGGCGCTGGTAGTCCTGCCAGAGAATCTCATCAGTGGCTGGGTTGATGGCGACCGCTTTAACCGTGGTCGAGCCGACGTCGAGCCCAACCATGAATTTGTTTTCCCGATCACGTCCGTGAGCCTGATGCTCGTGCATGGAGTCCTCTCTGCGAAACTGTCTGCCCAGAAAACCGATTAACAGCGGTGAAAGTGGGAACCGAGAATGCAGTTCTCAGTTCCCTGTTTCAGTTCTCAGTCGCCGCCGGCTGCCTGCGGAATGGCTACGCCCGGTACGCGGGCTTTCTTCCAGAGGCGCGTGTCTTTGTCGATGCGATCGCTGACGTGCAGGATGAATTGGGCCGCGGTGCCGGCAACGCCATCACGATGGGGGACGTGATAGAACGGCTTCTTCAATTCAGGATGTTCGTCGATGTACTCCCGGATCTGCTGCATGGTCTTGCCGGTCGACTTCAGACACTGCTCGAATTCGGCTTTGGCTTTGACCTTGGCTTCACCGAGCGCCATCTGCACGCGGCTGTGGGCGTTCACTTCGCCCTCGCCGGAAGTTTCTATGGGCAGGAAGATCATGTCTTTAAACTTGTTGATCACTGCCGACTGAACCCCGTCAGACTGGGAGCTGGGCATGCAGCCGAACGGCTTCAGCGCCAGCACCATGTGGCAGAGCTTGTGGACGGTGTAGTAAACGTTCTTGCCGACTTCGAGGTGGCCTTCACCACCGCGCGCGAACTGGTTATAGAAGGGATGCGCCATATCCGCGAGTTCCTGTTGCGGAACCAGATGGTGAGTGATGCCGCCCATGTGTTTAATCACGCGATGGTAGAAGAAATTCCATGCGTGCTGCCCGAAGCCGATGCCCCATAACTTCTTGCGGAGCCCGATGTAGTTGGCGAACTGTTTCTTCAGCTCATACCATTCGGCATTGTGGTGAGGTTTGTTCACCGGCCATTTGGCAATGGCGTGCGCTTTCGCCTGGTACATCAGATAAGCGACCCAGGTTGCGATCGGCTCGACGATAACCTGGGCGCCTTCACGCTCGAGAAAATCGAACATGTGGAAGTTGCCGTCGCCTTCGGTGATCTGCGCCCAGAATTCTCCGGTGATCTTTACCACCGGCTTTACCCTGGTACGGTCAACTTCAATCGAGTTCATCTTCTCGCGGGCAGTGTGCAGGGCGTTCAGGTAGTCCTTGCCCCACATGTGCTCGTGCCACTTGCCGAGCACGTTGAGGGTGTTGCGCAGGACTTTGTTCTTTTTGACTTTGGGCTTGAGCCACTCAGGAGCGCTCTCTTCGATTTCGAAGGACTTGCGGTTGCGCAAGTCTTCGCACAGGCCATCCACCATCTCGCGGAACACGCGATCGGTCTCGCCTTTATTGGTTTCGAAGGGACGGATCTGGTAGATCAGATCGTTGATCACATCGCCGAGGTGCATGGCGTTCAACATGCCGAAGCCGAAGTCGATCGTGAACTTCAGTCCTGGCTCGCCGGAAGCGGCTTTGATTCCGTCACTGTCTTTGAACAGGAGAACGCGAAAGCCGTCGAAACCGGCATTCTGCAGGGCGAAGCGGTATTCGGCTTCGTACATGCCGAAACGGCAGGGGCCGCATGAGCCGGCTGTGAAGAAAACATAATTGTCGAGAATCTGCTGGCGCGGGATGCCCTCTTTCTCGAGGAACTGGAGATATTGCACCAGGTTGCCGACTGTAAAGTAGGTCGGATTGCACTGGCCGTTGTTTCCATACTCCTTGCCGGTCTGGAAGGCGGCGACATTGGGTACGGGCAACTTCTCGCAGCGGTAGCCGCAGCCCTGGAAGACGGAGCGAATCAGGTCTTCGTGTTTCCAGGTGAACCCTCCAAACAGGATGGTGGTGTGAGGACGCTGTTCGGCGGTAAAGGCCCGCTCTACAGGGCGGTGAAAGTGTTTGGGCTGGTCCAGGCCAGCGATCTGGCGCAAGCGAGCGCGTTCCGCCTCCAGACGCTGCTTAATTTCATCTTCTTTTTCAATTTGAACGAGATTAGTCGCCATTCTCTTCCTCCGGCGTTTGCATGGTGGGGTGAATCTGGAAAGGCAGCTGAAATGAAAAACGCCCGGCAGTGAGCGACGGGCGCACAAAAATTAAACTGCGCGTGCAGGTGGGGAAACTCGCGCGTTCTTGAACTGCGGACTGGAACACCATCAAAACTCTCTTGAACTACGGCAAGAAGAGCTGATGTTTTACGCTACAAAACTTCGTTCAACGGGGAGCGAAATTCTAACAGCGCCGTACGTGAGCGATCATTACCTGAAAACCAAAATCTTTAAACCAACCTTCCGCTGACTCCCTGGAAAGTATTTGCCGCATGTTTCAAAACCAGTGATGACCCTGGCATGGTTTTAACAGAAACCGAGGTTATGATTCAAGATCGAGAAGCCATGGTCTGGCAATTTTTTTCTTCCACTGGGGAACCTGAAATGCTGGTTCTCAATAGTCCGCAATCAATTAAGTTGCAGACTACGTGGCAGAAAACCGGGCCAGAGTTCCATCCGCATGAATAATCAATGAGTTCTGGCCAGCCCTGAAGTCTCAGGCATGCGAAACCTGGTGAGAAGCGGTGGTGACGCGATCGCGCCCCTCGGATTTGGAGCGATAGAGCGCGTCATCGGCGGCGCGGAGTAATTCACCTGCCGAATTCCCGTACTCAGGGTAGCCAGCGACTCCGATAGAAAGAGTGATTGTTTTCAAGGCCTGGCCGTTGTAATGGATGGCAAGCTGTCGAGCCTCGGAACGTAATTTCTCCGCACGCTTTCCTGCGTCTTCGAGAGAAGCTTCGGGGAGAACGACGGCAAATTCCTCGCCGCCGAAGCGACACACGATATCTTCGGCCCGGAAATGGGTGAGAAACAGCTTGGAAAGAGTTTTGAGCACGAGGTCGCCGGCTTCGTGACCATAGCTGTCGTTGAAGCTTTTGAAATGATCGAGATCAATGAGCAACACGCTGAGTTCATGAACGCGCCGGCGGGCGCGGTGCAACTCGCGATCAAGCGTGTCCTGCATGGCGCGACGGTTGAAGAGGCCGGTTAGAGGGTCTCTTAAAGATTGATCTCGAAGCCGTTCGCGGAGGCTCAAACTGGCCAGGGAGAACAGCCAGCTGGCCGGCAACGTTATCGGCCAATCTCTGCCGGGTAGAGCAGGCAGCGTCAAAATTACTGGCCTGAAACAATCCCGCTTCGTATTGCAGGTGCAGCACTCCGATGGTTTCCCCCTGCGCCACCATGGGCAGGCACAAAAACCAGGATGAACCGTTGGTGGGCATGTGAGCGCAGGTGATGGGCTCGGCTAAATGACTCCAATGGGGCGCTCCGCGACGCAGCGCCCAGCAGCTTTCCAGATCAAAAACCGGCTCCGAGAGGTGAGAGGCGCCCCAACTGACGATCGCCTCGGCGAACTTCTGTTCAGGGCGAACCGCGAACAACATACCGGAGCTTGCGTCGTTGAAGAGCATGGGCGCGAAGCGCATAAAGACAGAGTAGGCCTCCTGCGAGTCCGCGCAACACTGCAGAAAGTCGGCCATCTGATTCATCAAGCCCATCTGTTCGGCGCGAAGCTGCAGTTCTTCAATCCCAATCTTGAGAGACTCAGCATGCTCGCGGGCTGCATTTTCCGCCATGACCTGCTCAGTGATGTCTTTGTAGATTGCATACGCCTGTCGCACATGTCCATCCTGCTCGAGCGGAACCACGTGCAGCTCAAGATGGCACAGCCGGCGGTCCGGGTACTCGTGTTGAATAACCTGGTGTACGGTGCAGCCCGAAAACACCTGGGTGGCGACCTGGTGAAGTTGCTCGATTTCGGTGTGCCTCAGGGCGAGTGAGTCCAATTCTTTGCCGCTCAGCTCTTCCCTGGTAGACAGGAACAACTTCGCGAAGGCGGCGTTGCAAAGGCCGATGCGGAGATCGGAATCGACCACAACGATTCCGAAGGGACTGTTTGCGATCAGTAGATTCAGGTACATGGTTTGTTCACGCAGGCGGTGGTCCGCCAGATAGCGTTCGCTGACGGCTGAACCCACGATCAGCCCGGTGAATGAGACCACCAGCATCAGCAAGCCGAGCCGGGCAGGGCTTTGAAGGTCTTGCACGTAGATCCCTTCGCATAGCGCCATCCCCAGGTTCACCCCGAGAATACTGGCGGTGGCGCCCGAGATGCCCTGCCGAAGCGCGCTCCAGATAACGGGTAGCAGAACCAGGTAGTAAGGCTGAAATTCAGAAAACGGTGAACGAAAGATGATCCACAGCACCAGAAATACGCTGCCAGCCTGCCCTGCAGTCTCCAGCAGTTGGCCGGCAGCTGTAGAACCCTGCTGCAGTGATTTTTGCGCCACGCCCAAGGCGGCCGCTCGGGAGAGTTTCCATCGTATCCACGGAAACACGTGGATCAGCAGAAAAGGTGTCGCTCCCAGAAGAGACACGGCATCGCCCAAACACCAGCGCAGAGCGGTAATTTTAAAGTCCGCGAGAGGCGTGCTTCCGTCGGCTACGAGACAAACAGCTCCCACCAGTCCGCAAGGAACGGCGGCACCCAGTGCCGCCAGACCATAAAGAGAAATATCCCGGCGGCGCTTCAATGCAAAGTCAAAGCCCAAAGGACCCCGTAGCAGGTGGGCGGCAAAGGCATAGATCAGCGTGTTGATGGGAGTTCCCACCAGCGAACCCCAGGACCGAAAAGGCTGGTGATAGTTAATCGCAGCGCACAGGGCATCGGTAAACATCACCAGGGGCGCATAGGCCGGACTAAGCCCGACCATCAGGGCAAAGCCGAGTCCGAGTGCCGGGTACCACACGACTGCCCCGAGCTTTTCTTCCAGAATGACATCAGACCTTGTGAGCACAAAATAGGCCACAACGAACGAAATACATAGAACGGCGTGCCCAGGAAGTTTTTCGCGCAGGAATTTGCGCTCAAGGGGCAACCCGAGGAAAGATTTGGGAGCACGCAGCACGGCCATGGCAGTTTCTGTCTAGACATATCGGCAAAGACTCAAAAACCAGTACCCGAGCCAACTGCCGGACGATGGCGGCTCACGGTATGATGACTTGCGTATTCACGTGGCGGACTCAATAAACATCAGGCTTGCTACCACCGATGATGAACCAGTGTTGCATCAGCTGATTGCCATTTCAGTGCGCGGCTTGATGAACCAGGACTACACTGCTGCGCAGCTCGATCAGGCGCTCGGTACTCTGCTCGGATTAGACACACAGCTTATTGCGGATGGAACTTACTTCGTCGCGGAGACGGTGCAGGAAGGGAAGCCGATCGCAGTAGCGTGCGGCGGTTGGAGCAAACGTGAAACATTATTTGGAAGCGATCACGTAACCGGTCGCGACTCTCGGCTGCTGGATCCGGCAAAGGAAGCTGCCCGGATCCGCGCCTTCTTCGTGCATCCGGAATGGGTCAGGCGCGGAATTGGCTCGCGGATTCTCGATGCATGTGAACAGGCGGCCATTACCGCCGCGTTCCAACGGCTGGAGATGGGCGCAACGCTCAGCGGAGTGCCGCTCTATCAGTCAAGGGGATACGTCCCACTGGAGCAGATGGAAGTGCCCATGGGTGATGGGCAGACGTTCACAGTTGTGCGCATGGGCAAGTCCGTTAATACGGGCCAATGATTCCACCGATGTGGCGTGCAGGTGGTGAAGCGGAACTTTCCTTCTGAATCAAGTCAAGATATTTCAGCCCGGTCCCGGTGTTGAACAGAACCACCTGATCTTCTTCGGTGAAAAATCCCTTGGTGCGCAAGTCGCGATAAGCGGCCAGCGAAGCTGCCCCTTCGGGAGCGGCGAAGATGCCCTCTGCTCGCCCCCAATGCCGTAACGACTCCATGATTTCGTCGTCACTGACGGCGATCGCGATTCCGCGGCTGGTTTTCAGGATTTGCAGAATCAGGTAGTCGCCGTAGGGCTTCGGAACACGGAGACCCGAAGCACGAGTAGAAGCATTGGTCCAGCCGTCTGCAGTCGGCTTGCCTTCATTCCACGCTTTCACGACGGGAGCACACCCGGAGGACTGCACAACCACCATTTTCGGGCGTTCCGGACCGATCCAACCAAGGGCCTGCATTTCGTCGAAGGCTTTCCACATCCCTAGCAGGCCGACGCCCCCGCCAGTCGGATAGATGATACCGGCAGGCAATTTCCAGTTCAGCTGTTCAGCAACCTCATAGCCCATGGTTTTCTTGCCTTCCACGCGAAACGGTTCTTTGAGTGTGGAGACATCGAACCAGCCCTCTTTCTCTTTGCGCTCGGTCACAATACGGCCGCAATCGCTGATCAGGCCGTTCACCAAGGTGAGGTGCGCCCCGTAGATCTCGCACTCGATTCGATTGGCTAACGGGACATCTTTTGGCATGAAAATGTGAGCCTCAATTCCAGCCGCGGCCGCGTATGCAGCCAACGCGCCGCCTGCGTTGCCGGCGCTGGGACCGGCAAGCTTTTTCACGCCATATGCTCTGGCCATCGAGACGGCCAGCGACATGCCGCGTGCCTTGAACGAACCGGTGGGATTCAGGCCTTCGTCCTTTATGAAGACATTGGGGAACTCACGACTGGGCAGCATGGGAGTGAAGCCTTCTCCGAGAGTCACGGGAAGAACATCGGGTAAGACTTCTGCGTAACGCCAGAGGGAGGCGACACGGCCCCTGAGGATCTCAGGCTTAAAGTTCTGCTTTAAGCTATTGAGATCGTAGCGTGCGTAGAGAATGCCACCATCTTTCGGGCAAACAGTTTGCGGCTCAAGGGCTTCCAGGTGGGCGCCACATCTGGTGCATTCAAGATCGGCGATACCGAACATGGATGAATGTTATCAGGAGGCTGGTAAAGAGCCTCAGTCGGGACTGGGTGGAGAGCGGGTCAGGCCGGCACCCTCTTCAGCAGCGCACTTGCCCGACGAAACCAGGGCCGTTCGCGCCTCTTTAAGTAGCCTGGCATGGTGGGCCTTTTCGCCATAATGCGCTGCGCCCATTCGCGCGCTTCGGCATTACGACCTTGAGCCGACAAGAATGACGCATAGTTGAAATAGGTTTCTGAGAGGGTGGAGATTTGTGTCGTCTGCTGGAACAGCGCTTCGGCTTTTTCCGGCTGGCCGGTGTTGGCATAACAGTGGGCGAGCAAGCCAAGCGCACGGTAAAAGTCATACTTGCGGTCTTTGGCAATGACGCGCTCCAAGTCCGGGATGGCCGCGGAAAACTCCCGCATTTCAATTTCGGCAATTGCCCGCCGATAGAACGGGTCAGGCGAATCGGTGCGGGAGGAAATAGCTTTGTCGTAGCACTGGCGGGCCAGGGCGAAATTTTTTTCGTCGAGGTATAAGTCCGCCAGCTCTTCGTAGTTCCCGGCCGAGGGATTGTCGAGGATGGCTGCTTCCAGCTCACGAATGCGCTTGCGCCGCGGAAAAACTTTGAAGGTATCGCGCAGCAGCCCGAGATCCGGAAGAACCTCAGCCACAATGTAGATAGCGGCCCCAACCGGCCCGAGGAACATGATGATGTATAGCCAATAATTATCCGGCCGGCGGCGAACGAAGTGAACGATCGCCAGGCCTTGCAGAATGATTCCCCATGGATAGAAAAGTCCGATCAGCCCCATACGATTCTGCGCAATATAGCATGGGCACCGCGGTTTTCCGCTCTATCAGTTACCAAGGTTTGTCGGGCCGCTGGTTATGTTGCGAATGCTAAAATGAGAGATGGTGACGCCTTCCGTACGCCTGATCGCCATCGACATCGATGGCACCCTGCTTAACTCTCAATTCCAGATCGCTGAAATGGACTTGAACGCCCTGCGGCGCGCCCAGACGAGCGGAGTCGAGGTCATTGTCGTCACCGGCAGGCGGCATATGTTCGCGATGCCAATTGTCGAGCAGCTCGGCTTCGATCTCTGGGTCATTAGTTCCAATGGCGCGGTAACGCGTTCCATGACGGGCGAGACCTTTCATCGCGACATGCTGCCCGCAGCGACTTGTCGCAGTCTCTGCCAGCACATGATGGATTTTCGCGGCAACACGGTGCTGACATTCGATAAAGAGACCAAAGGCGCGGTGGTGCTGGAGCGAATGGATGAGCTGGAGGGCAGCATACAACGCTGGCTCGAGAAGAACCTGCAATACATCGAATTTGTGATTCCGGTCGAAGATTCGCTTACCACTGATCCGATTCAGGCCATGTTTTGCGGCCCCATCGGGCGCATGAAGGAGGCACTCGACAGGCTGGCTGCAAGCAGCGTTTCGGAGAAAATTACGGTGTTGCGTACCGAATATCCGGAACGCGACCTCTCGATTGTGGACATTCTGAACCAGAGCTGTTCCAAGGGCCATGCGCTGGAGCGCTGGGCCGGGTATCGCGGCATTCCCCGCGAGCAGGTCATGGCCATCGGTGACAATTACAACGATGCGGAAATGCTTGCCTTCGCCGGAGTTCCCTTTATCATGGGAAATGCCTCCCACGAGCTGCGCTCGAACGGCTGGCGGGTCACCCGTTCCAACGATGAATGCGGCGTGGCGGCAGCAGTTGAGCAGGTTTTGAGCTGGTGAGTTTTTATGTTACGAAATGCGCGAGTAGCGGCATGTTGTTTGCTGATGGCAGCCTTTGCCTCAGCCAGCGATGTAGCCATCCTGCGCAATGGGTTTTCAATTCCCCATGAACGGCGGGCGACGGTGGGTAACGTCGTCAGGTTATACACCGGCGCCGATGCCAGCAGTTACGTGGACATTCCAGCGGAGCAGATCGACCACTTCGAGCAAGACCTAACACCTCCGCCCCGTCCTTCAAGCACGCCTCCGCAGCTGACAGCGGCAAAACCGCAGAATCTGGACGAAGTGATCAACAACATCAGCAGCCTGCATCACCTGGATCCCGACCTGGTGAACAGCGTGATTCGTGCCGAGAGCAACTACAATTCACACGCGGTTTCCAATAAGGGCGCGCAAGGGCTGATGCAGCTGATGCCTCAGACAGCGTCGCAACTGGGTGTGGCCAATGCATTCGACCCGAGCGCGAATGTTGAGGGCGGCACGCGTTATCTGCGCGAACTTCTGGAACGCTACAACTTTGATGTAGTTAAAGCCCTGGCAGCCTACAACGCCGGGCCACATCGGGTGGAGCGCTACCACGGCGTTCCACCCTATTACGAAACCCAAGTCTACGTGGCAAGAATTGTGCGTGACTTCAACCGCAAGAAGCTGGCGCAGCGCAAGGCAGCTCACTCTACCAAGCCAGCTACAACCACTGCCAAGGGGAACATTCCGCAGGCCGCTCCCTGACAGCATTGACCCGTCGGGTTGAGTCATATACCTTGACACCAGACCTGCATGGACAACGCCACTTCTGGCCAGCACATGCATTCGGCTCGGATGCATGAATAAAAAGCAACTCCTGATGTACAGCGTAATTGCGCTGATACTGGCCGCGCTCATCTATAGCCAGGTGCGCACCTTCCGCCATTTCGACTGGGCTACGTTCTGGAGCCAGACCGACCAGGTCAGCGGCTTTCACCTTCTGCACGCGGTTGTGCTTATTTATCTCACGTACATTCTGCGCGCATTGCGCTGGAAGATATTTCTTCGGCCCAGCCGTCCAAGCGCGAAATTGGGAAGCCTGGTTGGCCCTACTATGATCGGCTTTACCGGACTGGCGCTGCTGGGCAGGCCCGGGGAACTGATTCGCCCTTACCTCATTGCCCGCAAAAATGACCTGAGCTTTCCAAGCCAGTTAGGGGTCTGGGCGGTGGAGCGCATCTTCGATATCGGGGCATTCACAATTCTGCTGGTGCTGACCACGTTCGTGGCTACCGCACCTAAACGTCTGGGCGCCTATGCTGCGTTTCAAAAAGCCGGGATCGCCTTCGCGGTGCTTTCAGTGGGCCTGACGGTGGCAGCCATCGCGGTGCACCGCAGCGGGGATGCTCTGGCAGGGTGGGTAGAGCGGCGGTTTTCCGGCAAACTGGCGCACCTCGGTGAACGCGCCGCCATTCGCATTCGCGAGTTCCGCAGCGGTCTAAATGCCATCCACGGCCCGGGTTCGTTTTTTGCCCTGCTGGCCGTCTCGCTGATTTTGTGGTGCATGATCGCGCTGTCATACAAAGAAGTGACTCATGCCTACGGGATCGAAGCGCTGGAGATTCCGCAGACCCAGGTGCTGCTGCTGATGGGCTCGAGCATGGTGGGTTCGATTATCCAGCTTCCTGGAGTAGGCGGAGGCTCACAACTGGCGACCATCGCAGTTTTACGGCACATTTTTGACGTTCCGGAGGAACTCGCCGCAAGTTGCGGGATCATGTTGTGGCTGGTCACCTTTGTTTCGGTAATTCCGCTCGGCCTTATTCTGGCCCGGCGAGAGCATCTCTCGTTGCGCAAGCTGTCGCAGGAAAGCCAAACTGCAGAGCAAGCCGAAGAGACTGTCCCCTCCGGTTAATTCGATCAGGCCTGCTACAATGCGGTCATCCCTGCATCATGAAGTGTCCCTTCTGCGGTCATGAGAACGACAAGGTGGTGGATTCGCGCGAGAGCAAAGAAGCCGATTCCATCCGCCGGCGGCGAGAGTGTCTGAAGTGTGAAAAGCGCTTCACCACCTACGAACGCATCGATGAAATCCCCTATATGGTCGTCAAGAAAGATGGGCGCCGGGAGAAATTTGACCGGCAGAAGGTCCTGAATGGACTGCTACGGGCCTGTGAAAAACGGCCAGTCCCTATCAGCAAGCTGGAGCAGATCGTAAATGAGGCCGAAAGCTTCATCATCGAATCACCGGAGCGCGAGCGCAAGACCAGCGAGTTAGGTGAGTTGATCATGAGCCGATTGCGACGCTACGACAAAGTAGCGTATGTGCGGTTTGCGTCGGTGTATCTCGATTTTAAAGACGTGCAGGAATTCATGGCCGAACTGAAGGATTTACTGAAGACCAGAGAGCCAGAGCCGAAAACATTGAGACATTGAGACATTGAATCATGTAAATGCATTCGATCTCTGCCGCGCTCTCCTGACGCACAGGCGCCAGGAAAGCAACTGTTGCGTTCCGGAACGTCCGTGGCCGCCAATTATCGTTCGGCCTGCAGAGCGCGCGATCGAAGGCGAAGTGTCCGACGAATCATGATCCGATGAATCATGATCCGATGATCTGATAAATGATCTGATAACTGAATGCCTCCACCATATCGCATCACGCTGATTCCCGGCGATGGCATTGGCCCTGAGGTCACGCAGGCCGCGGTGCGCGTTCTGGAAGCAACCGGGTTGAAGTTTGAATGGGAAAGCTTTAGAGCGGGCGCAGAAGCCTATGAGAAATATGGCGAGTACATTCCGAAAGAGCTGATCGAATCGATTGAGCGCACTCGGGTGGCGCTTAAGGGGCCTATCTCTACACCCATTGGCGGCGGATTTTCGAGTATCAATGTCGCTCTCAGAAGGAAATTCGAGCTGTACGCAAATTTCCGGCCGATCAAAAATTTGCCGCACATTCCTACCCGGTATCCGGACGTCGATCTTGTCATCGTGCGCGAAAATACCGAATCTCTCTACTCCGGCCTGGAGCATGAGGTGGTTCCCGGGGTGGTTGAGAGCCTGAAGATCATCACGGAAAAAGCCTCCACCCGTATTGCCCGCTTCGCTTTCGAATACGCGCGCAAAAATCACCGCAGAAAAGTTCATGCCATTCACAAAGCCAATATCATGAAGCTTTCCGATGGACTGTTTCTGCGCTGCTCGCGGAATATCGCCAAGGATTATCCCGAGATCACTTACGGCGAGCACATCGTGGACAACACCTGCATGCAACTGGTGATGAATCCCTATCAGTACGACGTGCTGGTGATGGAAAACCTGTACGGCGACATCATTTCTGATCTATGTGCGGCATTCGTCGGCGGGCTTGGCCTGGTGCCGAGCGCCAATCTCGGCGAGAGCTGTGCGATCTTCGAAGCAGTCCATGGATCTGCGCCTGACATCGCCGGAAAGAATATCGCCAATCCGACCGCGGTGCTTCGTTGCGCCCTGTTGATGCTTCGCCATCTGGGAGAAGACGAAGCCGCGCTAAAAATCCGCAACGGGCTCGAAAAGACTTACCGCACGCGGGAGAAGCTGACTCGGGATGTCGGGGGGCAAGCCGGAACTTCGGAGTTCGCCGATTCCGTCATCGAAGCCATGGAAGTTCCGGCAACTGCGACCCAATCCGAATGAACTTACCTCGACTACAATCACATGCCGAAAACGCGGATCGCAGAGAATGTGCGGGTTTTGGGCGCTGGCGAGCCTTCATCCACATTGACGTGTGCTCCCGGTTTTGAGTAACATCCCCTTCTTCCAAGGTTCTGGGGTGACGGTGACGCGAGGACGACGTGTAGGAGTAATTCTCTTCCAGCTTGGCGGACCCGATTCGCTGGAGGCCATCGAACCTTTCCTTTTTAATCTGTTCTGCGATCCCGACATCATCGACTTTCCTTTTGCTCGGCTCGGCCGCCGGCCGCTGGCCAAACTCATCTCCAGCACCCGCGCGCGTAAGGTACAGCACCACTACTCGGTGATTGGCGGGGGGTCGCCGATCCGCCGGTTTACCGAGCAGCAGGCGCGCGCTTTGCAGTTGAAGCTGAATGACTTGGGGGTTGACGCCCGATGTTTTGTGGCCATGCGCTACTGGCATCCTTTTACCCAGGAGGCAATCAGCCATCTGCGCTGGGCAGAATGCGACGAGGTGGTTCTTTTGCCGCTCTATCCCCAGTACTCGCGAACGACCACCGGCAGCAGCCTGAACGAATGGAAACGGCTGTTCAAAGATGACCGGCCGGTGCACACGGTCGAGCCGTTTTATCGCCATGGACAATATCTGGATGCCGTGGTTGAAAAAATAGATGAGACGCTGGCCCGCTTCCCTCACCCGGATCAGGCCCAGATTGTTTTCAGCGCTCACAGCGTGCCGGTTGCGGTAATCGAGGGTGGTGATCCGTACCAGAGGCAAATTGAAGAGACCACGGAACTGGTGATGAAACGCGGGGGGTGGTGTAATCGTTTCCGCCTCTGCTACCAGAGCAAAGTAGGGGCCAGCAAATGGCTGCAGCCCTCACTGCGCAACACGGTGAAAGAGCTGGCTGCTGAGTCCGTGAAGGAAGTTTGCGTGGTTCCGGTTTCGTTTGTCTCAGATCATGTCGAAACCCTGGCTGAAATCGACCACGAAGCGCGGCACCAGGCAGAGAGTCTGGGCATTAAACAATTCGAGATGACGCCTGGGCTGAATGATTCGCCGAAGTTCATTGGGGCGCTCGCGGGGATGGTCCTGGCTACCATAGGTACACCAGAATTGGCTGACGAACGCCTGCTGGCTGCTGATGTAATACCGACCTTATACGAGGGTAGAACTTAACTGCATGGCTGACGATTCCAAGGGAGTTCTGGGGCATCTGCCGCCGCTGCCGCGTGCTGCGCTCAACAATTCCGTGATCGCGATGGAGCAGGCTTACCGTAAGCGCAAAGGCCTGCCGCTCATCAGCGACGCCGACGTAGAGGCTTTGAAAGCCGGTACGCCCATGTCGTGGGAAGAAGGCGGATCGGGCGTAGTGGCGTCGGCGCCCACAGCCTCAGCTCTGCCTGCTGGCGCAACAGCAGTTGAGAATGCAGCGCCGGCAGTTGTAGCTTCCCCAGCCGCGGGAGGCGCTATCAGTGAAGAAGTAGCCAAGTGGGTGGCGGAGGGCAAACAGTGGAGCAAGTCGGCAATCGCGGCCGAACAGGCGCGCCGCAAGCGAAAGAATCTTCCGGCACTCAATGATGCCGAGGCATCGGCGCTTTTGGGGGAGCCGGTTGAGTCCACTGTCCCTGCGGCTACTGTCCCTGCGGTTCCGGCCGCGGCATCTTCCGCTCCTGTGGCCGCAGCTGCAAGCGGGCCGATCAGCGACGAAGTAAAAAAGTGGGTTGCGGAAGGCAAGAAGTGGAGCAAGTCATCAGTCGCCGCGGAGCAGGCCCGCCGCAAGCGCAAAAGCCTGCCCGCGCTTACCGACGCAGAAGTCACCGCGTTGCTGGGAGAGCCAGCCGAAACGGGAGCGCCAGTGCCGGCCGCAGTGCCCGCAGCGGTTCCAGCTGCGGCGGGGGCGCCACGGCCAGCAGCCGCTTCGGTTGCGCGCACCGGCGAATCCACGCGCTATGTCGGAACACCAGCGGTTGGAACTTCCAAAGCCGCTGCCGCAGGCGGGGTTGCTTCGGTCGGCCCGGAAAACACGCCTATCAACC
>Ga0310810_10002152_pt1 | contig 20976 bp, 16 predicted proteins | sample NCmetagenome_FD_207641 | JGI IMG/M metagenome (GOLD analysis project Ga0310810, IMG submission 207641) | Soil microbial communities from experimental microcosm in Duke University, North Carolina, United States - NC | ecosystem: Engineered > Artificial ecosystem > Soil microcosm > Unclassified ...
CGAGGGCGTCCTGGTCCAGGCCGGTCAGGTGGAGGGCGAAGGGATGAATGCCCCCGGCGGCGTCACCCGCGCGCCCGTCCGTCCACCCGTGCCCGCGAAGCGCGTCGCGCACGCCGCGGGTCGAGTGGAGCGAGACCGGCGTGACATTCACGCGCCGGCGGGTTCGGCCGGCGGCGCTCCCAGGATCGGTGCCCGGGCGGGCGTGACGCCGGGCTTGGCGGAAGGCGACGGAGTCGGTGCGGCCGAATCCGGCGGCGTCGGGTTGCGCGGCGGCAGCGGCAGGTCCTTCACCAGACGATCGAGATCCTCGCGGTCGATCGTCTCCCGCTCCAATAGCGCCGCCGCGATGCGATCGAGCAGCTCGCGGTTGGCGGTCAGAATCTCCGTGGCGCGGGCATAGGCCTCGTCGATGAGGCGCTTCACTTCGTCGTCCACCATCTGCGCCGTGCGCTCGGAGATCTCCCGCCGCTGGGCGAATTCCCGGCCCAGGAAGATCTCCTGCTCCTTGTCGCCCACCGCGAGGGGCCCGATCAGCTCGCTCATGCCGAACTGGGTGACCATCCGTCGCGCGAGCCCGGTAGCCCGCTCGATATCGTTCCCCGCCCCGGTGGTCACCTTGTCGGCCCCGAACACGATCTCTTCCGCTACCCGGCCGCCGAAGAACATGGCCAGGCTGCCGATGAGCCAGTCCTTGGTGTAATTGTGACGGTCCACCTCGGGGAGCGACGCGGTGAGCCCGAGGGCCCGACCACGGGGCACGATGGTGACCTTATGGATCGGGTCACTGCCCGGGATCTTGATGGCGACGATCGCGTGCCCCGCCTCGTGGTACGCGGTGAGCTTCCGCTCCCCCTCGGTCAGTACCAGGCTCCGCCGCTCGACGCCGAGCATGACCTTGTCCTTGGCGTCCTCGAAGTCCTGCATGTCTACCAGGGTCTTGTTGCGCCGCGCCGCGAGCACGGCGGCCTCGTTCACCAGGTTGGCCAGATCTGCACCCGCCATCCCCGGCGTTCCCTTGGCGATCGTCTCCAGCCGTACGTCGGAGGCGAGGGGAATCTTCCGGGTATGCACCCGCAGGATGCCCTCCCGGCCCCGCACGTCCGGCGAGTCCACCACGATCTGGCGGTCGAACCGGCCAGGCCGGAGCAGCGCCGGATCGAGCACGTCGGGTCGGTTGGTCGCGGCGATAAGAATGACGCCGTCGTTGGACTCGAAGCCGTCCATCTCGACCAGCAGCTGATTGAGGGTCTGCTCCCGCTCGTCGTGGCCGCCGCCAAGGCCGGCGCCCCGGTGCCGGCCGACCGCGTCGATCTCATCGATGAAGATGATGCACGGCGCGTGGCTCTTGCCCTGCTCGAACAGATCGCGCACCCGGCTCGCGCCGACGCCGACGAACATCTCGACGAAATCGGAGCCCGACATCGAGAAGAACGGCCGCCCCGCCTCGCCCGCGACGGCCTTGGCCAGCAGAGTCTTGCCGGTGCCCGGCGGCCCCACCAGGAGCGCGCCCTTGGGAAGCCGTCCGCCCAGCCGAGTGAACTTCTGCGGATCCTTGAGGAACTCGATGATCTCCTGCAGCTCGACCTTGGCCTCGTCTGCGCCGGCGACGTCGGCGAAGGTGATTTTCGGGGTGTCGCCGGCGAGGAGTTTGGCCTTGGATTTCCCGAAGGCGAAGGCCCGGCTGCCTCCCGCCTGGAGCTGGCGCAGCAGGAAGAACCAGAGCCCGAGGATCACGATCCAGGGCAGCGCGGCGATGATGATCGCGGTGATGCCGCCCTTGGGCTCCTTGGCCAGGATGGGCACCCCCGCATCCTCGAGCCGCTTGACGAACACCTCGCTGTTGGCCACCGGCAGGAGCACCGTGAAGCTCTTGGCCGTCCGGCCGTCCTGCGTGACCGGGGTGCGGAAGTCGCCTTCCAGTCGCTTGCCGTCGAAGATCTCGACCTGGGCGACGTTGCCCTGATCCAACTGCCGGCTGAACTCGGTGTAGCTGAACTCCTGGGTCGGGTTGCGCTGCCGGCTCATCATCTGGAACAGGGCCAGCGCCAGCAGGCCCACCAGCAGCCAGAGGGCGAGGTTCTTGCTCAGGTTGCCCCAGTTGGCGCGCGGGGGCCGGGAGGGAAGTCGGTCTGCCATTTATTCCAAGTCCGCGATGAACGGGAGATGCCGATAATTCTCGGCGTGATCCAGGCCGTAGCCGACCAGGAACGCCGGCGGCGCCCGGAATCCGACGAACCGGAGCTCCGGACGCGGCTCGGGCGCAAGCTGCTTGTCGAGCAGGGCGCAGATAGCCAGGCTTTGCGGCCGCCGCGCGCCCAGCAGGGTCATCAGGCGCTGAAGCGTCTTGCCAGTATCAATAATATCCTCGACCAGCAGGATATGTTTGCCTTCCAGCCGGGTTTCCGGATCGTACAGGAGCCGGACCGTCCCGCTCGACGCCGTGCCGTTGCCGTAGGAGCTCGCCACCAGAAAGTCGATCTGGATGGGACGCTCGATCTTCCGGGCCAGGTCGCTGAGGAAGATGAAGCTCCCCTTGAGCAGGCCGAGCACCAGGAGCTCGCCGGTCGGATAGGCCTCGGTGATCTCGGCCCCGAGCGCCTCGACCCGGGCCGCGATGGTGGCCTCGTCGAAGATGATCGACTTCACCGGCTTGCCGCCGGTGCGCCGCAGCACCTCAGGCGTGCTCAGCATCGACACGGAGCGCCTCCACACCGGGAGAAGGAAGCAGAGCGTCGGACCGGCAGACGCCGGGGATCCACACCACCGATGCACCGCCGGTGACCACCGGCCACGCCTCGCGGCGGGACCGGGGCACGCGGGCATCCTGGAAGCAGCGCACCACCAGGCGATGGCCGGTTCCCGCCAGGGGACGCACCCGGTCGCCAGGCGACCAGGGACGCACCAGCAACGGCGCCGGCCGGAACCAGGCGGTAAAGCCGTCGCGCGCCTGACGCTCTGGAGCGGGCTCGGTTCGCCAGGTGAGCCGCCAGCGCCCCCAGTCGTCCCTGCCCTCGGCCCCGCGAAGCTCCACGCTGCCGGCCGCCATCCCGGGCGACACGAGCCGCAGCCGGCCGAACGACAGCTCCGCTCGCCACCCCTGCGCCAGCGGCGCCGTACGCCCGCTCGACCCCCCGAGCAGGGCCAGCACCCGCGCCGTTCTCGCCGGGCCGAGCGGGCACGCGACGCGCCGTCCGATGGCCAAAAGCACCGCCTCGGCAAGCATGGAATCATACGACCGCAAACAGTTGGCAGCAACGGAAATGCCGTCCTGTTCGGTGCGCGCGTCGAGGTCCGGGAGGCGGTCCAGCAGGAGGTCCCACGCCCGGCGGTCTCGCGCCGCTTGAGTCCCCACCCGGGCCAGGTGCGCGTCGGCATCGGGCAGCCGGCGGCGAATCACCGGCAGCAGCTCCTGCCGCAGCCAGCTCCGGAGATGGACAGGGTCCCGGTTCGATGGGTCGTGCCACACCGTCAAGCCCCGCTCGTCGACGTACCGCGTCAGCTCGTCCCGGCGGAACGGCAGGAGCGGGCGGACCAGTCTCCCAGTGACCGAAGCCATTCCCGCCAACCCTGCGGGCCCGGACCCCCCCAGTACCCGGAGCAGGATGGTCTCGAGCTGATCGTCCGCGTGATGGGCGGTCACCACGGGGCCGATGCCGAGGCGATCGGCCAGCGCGAACAGTAGGCGGTAACGGGCCTCGCGGGCGTCGGTCTCCCCGGCGGCCGATCCCAGGGCCACCGCTTCGAGATGGCATGGGAGCCCCAGCTCCGCGGCCAACGCGGTGACCTGCCGCGCCACCGCGGCGCTGTCGGGATGGATGCCGTGGTCCACGTGGCCCACGACCGGCTCGAGCTCGTGCACGTTGCGCGTCCGGCAGAGCAGGTCCAGGAGAGCGACGGAATCGGGCCCTCCCGACACGGCCACCAGCACCCGCCCGGGAGGCAGGCCCAGCGAGCGCAGGTGATCGCTTACCCGGGCGAGAAGCTCCATGGGTCAAAGCTAACTGGACGGCGTCCCAAGCACTTCGCGCACCCGGCGGGCCAGGCCCTCTGCCTCGAAGGGCTTCTCCAGGAAGGGCGCCCCGGCGTCCAGCAACCCCCGGCGAATGACCTCGTCGTCGGTGTACCCGGAAATGTAGAGGAGCTTGAGCCCTGGCCGCCGTCCCAGCAGCGCCGTCGCCAGCTCCCGCCCTCCCATGCCCGGCATGACTACGTCCGTCACGACGAGGTGGATCGGTCCCCACTCCGGCTCCTGGGCCAGGGCCTGCTCGGCGTCGCCCGCCTCGAGCACCCGGTATCCTCGGGACGAGAGGGTCCGCGCCGCCATCCGGCGTACCGGCTCCTCGTCTTCCACCACCAGCACCGTTTCCCCACCGCCGTGCGCCGCGGGCGTGACCGGCCGAATCTGCGGGCTTGGCGCGAGGCCGACGCGCTCGGGAAGGAAGATCTCGAAGCTGGTGCCGCGGTCGGGCTCGCTGTAGCACCAGATGAATCCATCGCTCTGCTTCACGATCCCGTAGACCGTGGCCAGGCCGAGTCCGGTGCCTTCCCCCGGCCGCTTGGTGGTGAAGAAGGGCTCGAAGGCGCGGGCGCGCGTCTCTGCGTCCATCCCGTGGCCGCTGTCCCGCACCACGATCCTGGCGTATTTCCCTGCCGGCACGGCGGGGCGGCCGGGCTCCGCCGCCTGCTCGGTGAGCGTCGCCGGGGCGACCTCGATGGCGAGCTCGCCTCCGCCCGGCATCGCATCTTTGGCGTTGAGCGTGAGATTGACCAGGACCTGCTCCAGCTGGGCGGGATCGGCTCGGACCAGCGGTACGCCCGGCTGGACCTGGCCGTGGACCCGGATCTGCGTTCCGACCAGCCGCTCCAGCACCGGCAAGCTGCCCTTGAGCAGCAGGCCGAGCTCGAGCGCCCGGGGCTGCAGCACCTGCTGCCGGCTGTAGGCGAGCAGCTGGCGGGTGATGCCGGCCGCCCGGTCGGCGGCCTTCCGGATCTCGCTCACATCGGCGATCCGCAGATCGCCGGGCTCGAAGGTCTCGTGCAGGAAGCCGGTGAACCCGTTGATGACGGTCATCATGTTGTTCACTTCGTGGGCCACACCGCCGGCCACCTTGGCGACCGCCTCCATCCGTTGCGACTGCATGAGCAGCTCGTCGGCCCGGCGGCGCTCGGTGACATCCAGCACCACCGCACCCACCCACTCCACCGTGCCGTCGCGGCCTGCGACCGGGTAGAAGCTGGCCAGGGCGATGAGCTCGCGCCCGTCCTGGCCGGTGCGGATCTCCCGCTCCAGCACGGGCGCCCCGGTCTCGAGCACCTGGCGAAAGGGCGCGTCCAGCCATTGCCCCGCCGGGCCCAGGGCCTCGGCCGCCGTCCGGCCCAGCAAGTCGACGCCCCCGGTGAGCGCGGCGAGCGCATCGTTGATCCGAACGAAGCGCCCCTCGCGATCGACGAAGGCGAGCCCCACTGGCGCGCCCCCGAAGACGGTGTCGAGCAGCGCCAGGCTGTCCTTCCGCGCGTGCAGCGCGCCTTCCGCCTCTTCGTAGAGCCGCGCGTTGTCTACGGCGAGGGCCGCCCGGCGGGCCAGATCCTCCGCCAGTGGGAGATCCGCCTCGGAGTACTGCCGGCCCGACTCGGCCATGACGAAGGTGATCGCCCCCAGCGCCCGGCTCCGGGCGCGGAGGGGGACGATGAGCAGCGAGCGCAGACCGAAGACGCGCAGGCGCTCGAGATGGTCCGGATCGCGCGCGAAGGCCCGGAGCAGCTGGTCGGGGATCGTGGGGACGAGCTGAGGCTGTCCGGTTGTGATGGCGTGGGGAACCGGGTCCGCGGGGAGCTCGGCGTAGCGTCGGCTCATCTCCCACACCTCGTCCACCCGGGCGGGATCGGTATGGGCGATGGCAAGGCGCCGGAGCCGCCCGTCGTCCACGATGTCCACCGCGCACCAGTCCGCCAGTCGGGGCACGGCAAGACGGGCCACGGTCGCGAGGGTCGCCTTGTAGTCGAGCGACGACCCCAGGACCTCGCTGGCCTGCGCCAGAAACGCGAGCCGCTCGCCCGCCTCTTCCGCGTTACGCCGGGCCGCGCGCTCCGCCTCATAGAGGAGGCTGCGCTCCAGGGCGCGGGCGCCCTGCCCCGCCAACGCCAGCATGTAGACCCGGTCGTCCCGGGCGAAGCGCCGGCGATAGGAGAACTCCAGCTCGAGCACGCCGAGAGGCCGGGTGCTGGTGAGCAGCGGAAGCACCGCCACCGAGCCGGCGGGGGCGGACTCGAAGCGCGGCAGGCCGCTCTGGAGGACGTCTTCGATCAGCGGCGCGTGGCTGCCCGCCTGGAGCGAACCTTCCCGGTGGAGAAGAACGGATTGTCCCGCCAGAGCCACCCCGCCACCGGCGGCCTGCAGCGCCTCGACCGCGTGGCTCACGACCGCGCTGGCCACCTCCGCCGGCGTCAGGTCGGGGCCGAGGGCCTGGTTGAGCGCATGCATGCGCCCGGCCCGCGCGGCGCTCCGCTCGGCGCGTCGCCGTGCCGCCAGCAGGAAGGCGACCAGCCAGGCCACCCCGCCGCCGGACAGGAGCGACATCGCCCAATCTCCGGCCAGGAGCCCGACCGCGGGCACGAAGGCGCCGGCGGTGACCGCGCAGGCGGTCAGGAGTCCGGGCACGAGCCCGCCCAACAACGCGCTCACCGCCACCGCCGCCAGATAGATGGGGTAGTACGCCGAGTCGAGATGGCCGCGGAGCAGCGCCTGGGCCGCCAGCGCCAGCAGGGCAAGGAGCAGCGCCACCGCGCTGCGCTGCAGCAGCGTGAGGCGTCGACCGCCGACGGGACGATGCTCGGGCAGGTTCAGCGTGGGACGGACGCGGGAGGTCACCGGCTCATAGCCCCCACCGGTTGGCGCCGCCAGGAGACGCCGTGAGAAGGGGGCACGGCGGGCGGTGCATGTGGAACCTACGGCGCGACGGGAGCCGGAGGCAACTCCGCGGAGCCGTTGACACTCGCCGGACCGGCCCCGAATGTTCGCAGGTGCGGACCCCGCCCTTGCCGCTCATTCTCGTCGGACTGCTGCTCCTGCTGGCCGCGCTTGCGCTCGCCGCGTGGCGGGCCGCACGGGCGCGCCCCGTCCCCTCGACATCCTCTGCCGGTGATCCGGCCGGAGTGGACCTGGCCCGGGAGGTCGCCCGGCGCCGGGCCGCCGAGGCCGAAGTCCGGCGCCTGAACGCCGACCTCGAGGGGCTCTTTGCGGTGATCCCCATCGGCATCGGCATCGCGCTCGACCCCGACTGCCGCGACATCCGCAGCAATCGGGAGCTGGCCCGCATGCTCCAGCTCCCACTGGGACAGAACGCCTCGAAGACCGGCCCCGGCGCCGGCGAGCTCGCGTTCCGCATCGAGCGCTACGATGGCGAGGAGATTCCCGGCGAGGACCTGGTGATGCAGCGCGCCGTCCGGACCGGCGAGCCGGTGCTCAACGACAGCTACCGCATCGTCCACCCCGACGGCGAGGCCATGGACGTCCTCGGCTCGGCGGCGCCCTTGTTCGACGGCGACGGCCGGATCCGGGGCGCCGTCGGCGCCTTCATCGACGTGACCGAGCGGCGGCGCATCGAGGAGCAGCTCCATCAGGCCCGGCGGATGCAGGCGGTAGGGCAGCTTGCCGGCGGGGTCGCGCACGACATCAACAACGCGATGACGACGGTCCTCGGCTTCGCGGAGTTCGCCGGCCTGCGGCTGAGTCAGGACCACCCTGCCGCCGGCGACCTGTCGGAGATCCGGCGGGGCGCCGAGCGCGCCACCGAGATCGCGCGGCAGCTTCTCACCTTCAGCCGGCGGCAGGTCAGCGAGCCGCGGCCATGGCGGCTGGCGACCGTCGTCGGGGAGCTGGAGCCGACGCTGGCCCGGGTGGCTGGCGCCGCCGTGACGCTCACCATTCGCTGCGCCCCCGAACCCACCCCGGTGCAGGTCGATCGCGGTCAGCTGGAGCAGGTGCTCATCAACCTGGCGGCGAATGCCGCGGACGCGATGCCGGAGGGTGGCTCGCTGGTGGTGGAGACCGACACGGTAGAAGTGCCCCACCGCGGCGGCGACGCCGACGTAGCCCCCGGCGAGTACGCCGTCATCACGGTGCGCGACACCGGCCGTGGCATGGACGCGGACACCCGGCGCCGCGCGTTCGAGCCGTTCTTCACCACCCGGCGGGCGGCCGAGGGCACCGGTCTGGGACTCGCCATCGTGTATGGGATCGTGACGCAGGCGGGCGGTACCGTGCGGCTGGACAGCGCCCCCGGGCTGGGAACCACGGTCACGGTGCTGCTGCCGCTCATTCCGGTCGAGGCGCTGGGCCAGGAGGTCGAGGCGGAGGAGATCGACTGGTCGGGAGCCGGTCGCCGCGTCCTGGTGGTCGAGGATGATCCCTCGGTGCGCCGCCTGGCGGTGGACACCCTGCAACACCAGGGATTCCGAGTGGACAGCGCCGCCGACGGCCGCGAGGCGATCTCCCTGCTGGAGGCGAGCACCGAGCCGCCCGACCTGGTGATCACCGACCTGGTGCTGCCGCACCTCTCCGGCCGGACCGTGCGCCAGACCGTCGCGACGCGCTTCCCAGGGGTGCCGGTGCTCTACATCTCGGGCTATCCCGGCGAAACGATCGAGAGCCGAGGCTGGCTCGACGAAGGCGTCCCGTTCCTGCAGAAGCCGTTCAGCCCCCGCGAGCTGGTGCGTCGCAGCCGGGAGCTGCTGGAGCCGCGCCCCGAACTCAGGTCTTGAGCAGGACGAGCGCTAGGACCAGCGCGTACTCCTCGATCACGAAAGCCCACAGCAGAGCGCGCCGGAGGTTGGACCGGACCAAGCTGGTGTCACAGAGTGGGCACCGAAATACCTGCTCTTGGATGGAAATGCCACAGCAGGGACAACTCACCGTCATGGATGCCTCCCAGACCACAATCGGGGGCACGAAGAAGGGTGGGGGTTGAAGAGTGGCGAGTCGGCACCCGGAGAGCAAGCCTCTCGGCGCCGTCACGCAGTCTCAGGCTGGTCGTCGCGGAGGCAATGCCGCCGCGAATTCGGCCATGCTGCCGAAGCGCTCCTCCGCCCGCTTCGCCAGCGCACGGCCGATGGCGGCGTCGAGTCCGGGCGGCACATCGGGCACCAGATGGCGCGCCGACGGGATCGGACCCTGGAGAATGCGTGACGCCACCTCGGTGAGCCCCCGGCCCGTATACGGCGGCTCGCCGGTGATCATCTCGTAGAGGATGCAGCCCAGGGCGTAGATGTCGGTCCGCTGGTCGAGATCCCGATCGTCTCTGACCTGCTCGGGGCTCATGTAGTAGACCGTTCCGACCAGCACGCCGGTATCGGTGAGCTTCTGATAGTTGGCCGCCCCGATCGCGCGGGCCAGGCCGAAGTCGGCCACCAGCGCCCGACCCCCGGCGAGCAGGATATTCTCGGGCTTCACGTCGCGGTGCAGGATGCCCTGCCGGTGCGCGTGGCCCAGCGCGTCGGCGACGTCGTGCGCCACGGCCAGCGCGTCCTCCAGCGGGAGGCGCCGTACCCGCTCGAGGCGCTGCCCCAGGGTCTCCCCCTCGACATACGGCATCACGTAGAAGAGCACCTCGCCGGCGGCGCCCGAATCGTGCAACGGGATGATCAGCGGGTGCCCCATGGATCCCGCGATGGCGATCTCGCGGAGGAATCGCTGGGAGTTGAGCGCATTGGCCACCCGGGGGTGCATCACCTTGATGGCCACCAGCCGCTCGTCCCGGACGTCGCGCGCGAGGTAGACGGTCGCCATCCCGCCGTGCCCGATCTCCCGCTCGATCTCGTAGCGCCCGCGGAGCGCATCCAGCACGCGTGGCGAAACCGGCATCGCTACACGTACGCCCGGCGCAGCATCTCCGCCGCCGACTCGTCCAGCCGGTCGGCCCAGCGAAGCTGGTCGAACAGCTGCAGCAGGTCGTGCTCTCGCACTCGGCGCCGACGGGTCTCCCGGAGGTCGTACGCGACCCGCCCCCGGTGCATGACGAGGACACGGTCGCCCAGGCGGACCGCCTCCGTCAGCGAGTGGGTGACCATCAGGGTGGTGAGGTTACCGGCGGTGACGGCCCGATGCGTGAGACGGATGACCTGCTCCGCGCTCCTCGGGTCCAGTGCCGCGGTGTGCTCGTCGAGCAGCAGCAGACTGGGACGCACCATCGTCGCCATCAGCACCGTCAGCGCCTGGCGCTGGCCGCCGGACAGCACGCCGATGGGCGTGTCGAGCCGGTCTTCCAGGCCCATGCCCAGCTCGGCGACCGTGTTCTCCAGGGCGGCTCGGCGTTCCCGGTCGAGCGTGCGCCTGAGCCAGCGGCGGCCGCTCCGGCCCTCGGCCAGGGCGAGATTCTCGGCCACGGTGAGCTCGGCGGCGGTGCCGGTGAACGGATTCTGGAAGACGCGGCTGATCAGCCTGGCCCGGCGGGCCTCGGGCCACTGAGTGATCTCCCGCCCTTCGAGGAGAATATGCCCCTCCGCCACCGCCAGGCTGCCGGCGATGGCGTTGAGGAGGCTCGACTTTCCGGAGCCGTTGGTGCCCAGCACCGCGGTGAAGGTGCCGCGCTCCAGCTCGAGCTCGACCGCGTCGAGGGCGCGGACCTCGTTGAGCGTGCCGGCGTGAAAGGTGTGGGAGACCGCCTCGAGGCGGAGGGCGACGTTAGACACGCCCACTCGCCTCCGTCGGCAGGCCGCTTCGGCGCAGCACCCGCGGCAGCACCAGCACGCCCAGCACCAGCGCGGCCGTGACCAGCTTGAGCGCGTTGGGATCGAGTCCCGCGCGGATAGCGGCGCCCACCAGCAGCCGAAACGCCACGGCCCCAACCACGGCTCCGGCAATCCACCGCCCCAGTGTCCGGCGACCGAGCAGCGCCTCGCCCAGCAGGAGGTTGGCCAGGCCGGTCACCAGCGCGCCGATGCCCATCTGGATGTTGGCGAACCCTTCGTACTGGGCCATCAGGGCGCCCGAAAGCGCCACCAGCCCGTTGGCGAGACAAAGTCCCAGGACGACCATCCCATTGACGTCGATGGCGAGGGCCCGGGCCATCTGGGGGTTGTTCCCGGCGGCGCGCATCGCGGTCCCGATCTCGGTGTTGAGAAAGAACGCCAGCAGCAGCGCGGTGCCCACCGCGAGCAGCAGCATGAGCCCCAGGGAGGCGATGCTCCCCCCGCTCACGATGGCGCCGAACAACGTGAGCGATGGGGGGAGACCGAACCACCGGTGGGCCAGCCGTTCGGCGACGTTCACGAAGCCGTCCGCTGACACCAAGGAGACGTTGCCGCTCCCCATGACGAAGAGGCTCACGGAGTACAGGGCGGTGCTGGTGAGCACACCGGCGAGGAGCGGGGTCACCCGGAGGCGAGTGTTGAGCACGCCGGTGAGTCCACCGGCCAGCATCCCAGCCAGGATGGCGAACCCGGTGGCCACGACGGCCGGGAACCCGCGCGCCAGCAGCGCGGCGGCGACCGCCGCTCCGATGCCGAACGCGCCGTCTGCCGTGAGGTCGAGGATCCGGTAGATCCGGTAGGTGACGAAGACGCCCAGGCCGAGGAGGGCGAGGATGAGGCCGATGGTGATCGCGCCGATGAGGAGATTCACGGCGTGTCAGCCGACGTCGGCGATCGGCCCGACCCAGGCGACGCCCCGCACCAGCGCACTCTCCGCCACGCCCGCCTCCCCTCGATCGTCCCACAATAAGTGAATGACGTCCTGCAGTTGGTGATTCCGGAACAGCTTCCGCACCAGGGCGGCGAGCTCCACGGTACGCTGCGGCAGCGCCCGATAGCTGAACACGGCGGCGTGCAGATGGCCCGAGAGGCGGCCCACGAGGCTGAGCGGGCGGAGGTGCCCGGCAATGGGCCCGCCCGCCCCGCGCCCGATCACGCCCGCGATCAGCGAGGTCGTGACGGTATAGGTGCGCTCGGGGGCAAAGGAGAGCCAGTCGCGCACCACCGGCACGTCGAAGCGGAGCGGTCCGGCGACCGCCGGCGAGTGCCGGATGCGCGCGCCGGTGAGTCCCGCCGTTTCACCGGCGATCACTACCCCCGCCAGGCGGCCGCCGACCGCGTCGAGGCAGACCGACGCCAGCTCCGACAGCGGCACCGCATCCGCCTCGGGCTGCGCGCTGAAGCGCACCAGCTTCGCGAAGGTCCCCCGGCAGCTCAGCCCCGACGCGAGCACCACCTGGGGCGGCGCCGGCCCGTCGGCCAGGAGATAATCCGGCAGCCGGGCGCCGTCGCCGGGGAAGGTGGCGATGCCTCCCGCCACCGCCAGCAGCTCGCCCATCTGCTCGTGACAGTCGGCGTAGGCCCGACCGATGGCCCCAAGACCCAGGCCGAAGCTGCCCGGCGGAAAGGCGACGACGTCGCAGTCATCGGCACCGAAGGCGGCCTGGGTGAGACGGCTGGGACTGCCGTGCAGGGTGCAGGTCAGCCGACCCTCGGGCGCGGCGGCGGAGGTCTGATAGGAGCCCGCGCTGGATCCGACGGCAGGGAGATGCCAGGACGACTGGCGCAGGTCCACCACGCGCCCGGGGCCGGTGGCCGGCTCGGCGCCGGGCTGCCAGCCGGTGATGGCGAGCATCTCCCGCACCGCGGGCGACAGCTCGCCGAGGGCGACCTCGCCCCGGAGGGAGGCCACCTCCTGCTGCCATCGGGCCAGTACCTCGGCCGCGGCCGAGCTGATGTAGGTGACGGTGGAGAGGTCGATTCGGAGCGAGCGGACCCCGTCGCGGAGCAGCTCCTCGAGCGTGGCGCTCAGGTGCCCTGCCCATTCGCGGTCCAATCGCCCGCCGAGACGGAGGTGGACGGACCCTCCGTCCCGGATGGCGTCGATCTGCATGCCTATTTCGCGGGGCCGCCCACCACGCTGTCGGCCTTCTGCAGCACGTCCTGCGGCACGGTGAGTCCGGCCTTGCCCGCCTCGCCCTGGTTCACGAACAGCTTCGTGGTCTGCAGCCGGTAGAACGGAATCTTCTCCGGGCTCTCGCCGTGGAGCACCCGCGCGATCATCTTGCCCGCTTCCACCCCACCCTCCTGGAAGTCGGGGAAGAACGACGCCACCGCTCCCTGCATCACCTCGAATGGCGCGGGAGAGAAGACCGGGATCTTGCACTCCTTGGCGGTCTTGATGAGGCTGGCGAAGCCGGCATGCGCCGCGTTGCCGAACAGCTCGATGGCGTCCACCTTCTTGCCGCAGAGCGCCCGGGTCGCGTCGCCGACCTCGTTGGCGCTGCCCACCGGCGCCGCTTCGACCGTCAGCCCCTGCTTCTTGGCCGCGGCGGTCATCCGATCCTTGAATATCACCGAGAGCTGCTCCTCGGGGCTGAACAGCACGCCGATCTTCTTGGTCTTGGGCACGATCTTCTTGATCAGCTCGACCCGGAGAGTCTGCTCGGGGTCGCCGAAGCCGGGCGAGTAGACGCCGGTGATGTTGGGCAGATGGTTGGAGTCGCTGGTCCCGGCCCCGGCGGCGAAGGGATCGGAGAGCAGGTTGAAGATGATCGGCACGCCCTTGGCCCGCTGTACGGCAGCCTGGAGGGTGGCGTCCTGCAGGGTGACGATGACCTTGGCTTTGGCGTCCATCGCCGCGTCGATGAGGCTCGGCAGCGTGGCAAGGTCGCCCTGCGCGCTCGAGATCTTGAGCTCGTAGTCCTGCCCTTCCTCCATGTCCGACTCCCGCAGGCCCAGCTTGATCGCGTCCTCACCCCATTCGCTGCCCATCCAGTCGGCCGCCCGGATCAACGCGATCAGGGGCCGCCCGCCGCCCCCTGCGGAGTCGGCGCCGGCCGCCTGGCCCCCACCCGCCGCGCCGGCATCCGGCTTGGAGCAGGCGGCGCCAAGGGCGAGCGCGGCCGCCAGGCCGAGCAGCCGGAAGGAAGCAGCGGAGTGACGCGGGGATCGAGAAGAACGGGTCATGGTGTGCGCCTCGCGAAGTCTGAGCTGTGCGGGCCCGGAGTGAGCCCTGGTGAACAATGATACACCGCGCGGCCAGACCTGGGGCGGTCGACCGCGTTGCGCCGCCGGATGGCCTCCCGGACCGTCAGCCGAGCCCGAGCTTCTCCACCAGCGCGCCGTACCGCGGATCCGTTCTCAGGGGATCCAGAAAGGGAGCGACCTTGAGGAACAGCAGGCCGGGCTCTCGCGCCGCGAGCGCCCGATGCAGCTCCTGGAAGGCGCGGTCCTTCATGTCGAGCGCCGTGAACAGGAGCGCCGACAGCAACGCCAGCCGGTTGTCGCCGGCAAGCTTGGCCTCGACCTCCCAGAGCAGCCCGTTGGCCTCTTCCTTGCGGTCGGCCGCCGCGCAGGCGTAGGCCAGCATCAGCTTCTTGACCGTCTTGAGCCCGGGCTTCTCCAGCTCCTTCTGGATGTCGGCGATCGCCTCCTGCGGCTGGCCTCGGGCCACGTGCACCCACCAGAGGACCAGCCGGGCGCCCAGAAAGTCGGGGTTCATCGACAGAGTCTTGCCGAGCTCCTCCACCGACTCGTCGTAGCGGCGCGCGAAATAGAGGATCCAGCCGACGGCGCGATTCACCGGGACGGCCAGCGGGTCGAGCTGTTGCGCCTTGCGGATCTCCGCGACCGCCTCGTCGAATCGGCCCTGCGCCGCCAGGAACTCGGCGTACCACTCGTGGGCCATCACGTAGCTGGTCTTGAGCTCCAGCGCCCGCTTGAACTCCCGCTCGCCGCCGGACCAGTCGAGATCACCCAGCCAGCGGGCGTAGGCCAGCGAGGTATGCGCCTCGGCCAGCGAATCGTCCATCTCGAGGGCCTTGAGCGCCATTCCCTTGGCGAGTGCCAGGTACTCGACCGGCGGCTTGGAGCTGAAGCCGATGCTCAGCAGCTCGTAGGCGTCGGCCAGGCCGGCGTAGGCCACCGCGTAACCCGGATCCTTCGCGATGGCGGCCTGGTAGCACTCGATCCCCTTGAGGACGTCCTGTTCCGACCACTTGTTGGAGTGAAAACGGCCCAGCAGGTACAGGTTGTAGGCGTCGGCGTCCTGAGTGGCCTTCTTCTCGACCCGCTGCTTTTCCTCCGGCGACAACGCCACCGAGAGCGCGCCGGTGATCTGCTGGGCCACCTCGCTCTGCACCTCGAAGATGTCGGTGAGCTGGCGGTCGAACGTCTCGCCCCAGAGGTGCTTCTCCGAGCCGGGCTCCACCAGGTGCACCACGATCCGGACCCGCTGGCCCGCCCGGCGCACGCTCCCCTCCAAGATGGCCCCTACGCCCAGCTCCTGCGCGATCGCGGTGATCTTCTTAGTCGTCTTCTTGTACTGCATCGACGAGGTGCGGGAGATGACCTTGAGCGCGCTGATCTTCGATAGCTGGGCGATGATGTCGTCGGTGATCCCGTCGCTGAAATACTCATTCTCGGGATCGGTGCTCATGTTCTCGAACGGCAGCACCGCGACCGACTTCGCGCTTTGAAGCTCCTCCACCATCGCCTGGGCCGCCCCTACCGCGATGGCGACGGTGGCCGGCGTGCCCAGGGCCTCGGCGAACTGGCCGACGGTGCTGAAGCGGTCCGCCGGCAGGTTGGCCATTGCCTTGCGAACCGCGGAGTCCACTGCCTCGGGGACGAGATCGCGGCTCGACCGCGGCGAGGGGACCGGGCTGCTCAGTCGGTTGGCGATGACCGCAGTGAGGGTAGCGCCCCGGAAGGGCGGGTCGCCGGTGAGCATCTCGAACAGGACGCAGCCAAGGCTGTAGATGTCGCTCCGGCCATCGAGGAAGCGGCTGCCGTCGATCTGCTCCGGACTCATGTAGCCGGGCGTGCCGACGATGTGCCCCGTGCTGGACTCCCCCGAGCCCACCGCGCGGGCGACGCCGAAGTCGGCCACCAGCGCATGGCCCGAGTCCATCAGGATGTTGGCCGGCTTGATGTCGCGATGGACCACGTTGCAGCTGTGGGCGTAACTCAGCGCGTCGGCCACCTCACGCGCGATCTGCAGCGCGTCGGCGATGGGCAGCTGCCGCTCCCGGTCGAGCCGCTGGCGGAGCGACTCGCCCTGGATGTACGGCATGACGTAGTACACCAGGCCGTCGGCCTGGTCGGAGTCGTAGAGCGGGAGGATGTGGGGGTGGTGCAGCCGAGCGGCGATCTGGATCTCGTGCAGGAACCGCGCAGCGCCGACTTCCTCGGCTAGGTCGGGGCGGAGGACCTTGACCGCGACGTCGCGATTGTACTTGAGATCGTGGGCGAGAAAGACGCGCGCCATGCCGCCCTGACCCAGCTCGCGCTGGAGGCGGTACCGCGTGGACAGGGCGTTGCCAACTCGTTCGAGAAGCTCGGCCACGGTGCGTCGGTTTCTTCCAGGCGGCCCCAGCCTGGCGTCCAAGGTGAGCTAAACGGGTTTGTCGCCAATATATGGGTTCTTGCAGCGCTCGCCAGAGAGGCTCGGCGCCCCTACTAACCTTTCGTGAGTCGAGGAATCGCTGGAGGGACCGGGCCTCAGAAGTCGAAGCGATCCGTCTGCAGGTACTTGGTGCTGGTGGCGTCGTCGCGGGTGAAGACGATCACGAACGTGGCGTCGGGCGCGGGGCTCAAATTGTAACGGACTTCGGCGTCGTAGTCCGCGCCGGCCTCGAGCGGCTCGGTGTCGCCCAGAAAGGTGTCCGGGCCACCCTCGGTCGTGGGTTTCCCCCAGAACTGCAGTCGGTAGGTGCCCGCGGGACCGTCGTTACGCAGGTGCAGGGTGATCGTCTGCTGCCCGGAGCCCTGCGCCAGGTCGCCGTCTACCACGACCACCGTCGCCACATCCTGCTCCGGCGGCGGTCCGTTGCCCCCTCCGTCGGTGTTATCGGGGCCATTGCTGTCACCGCCGCATGCGGCCAGCAAGGCGACGAGGGCAACGCGGGCTATCGTGGGAGCGGTCATGGCGCGACTCCTCCAATCCACTGCGGCGGCCTGGGACAGTCAGTGTGAGGCAGGGAACCTGCCCCGGTCAAGCACTGAAGAGGACGTCCGAGAGCGACCTCCGTCACACGGGTATCGGCCACGGGCTCGGGGAGGATCCTCGGGTCGCGCCTGACCCACGGGTCCATCTGGGGATACACATAACAATCAACTTCAACGTACTATCGTAAGTGCCTGTCACCGTTACCCTTGGAAGTGTCATACATGAGGTGCACAGTGAGCGAGCGTTCGGCGTTGTAGCCGGCAGCAGTTGCCGCGTCGCAAGGCCATGCTGCAGGCTTACCCCACCCGGATAGTGAATCGCTCGATGGCCGGGAGCCGGGAATGGAAGAAGCCTCGCATCCACCTGGGATAGCGAGGCTTCAGAGTCTGGCCCTGTGACACCATCGTGCTGAGCGCTACTTGGCCGCCATGCCATCCTCGCCGGCGAGCTTGCCGTCGCGGACGATTGCGCTGCCGTCCACCTCGGCGGAGGCGCTCGCCAGGTGGGTGAACAGTGCGAACCCCATATTGATGTCGCCGCCTGCCCAGGCGTTGTCGCCCACCACGACGGTCACCATACCCGCCCGGGTCCACGCGTGGATCGGCTTGTCCGGTGGCAGCTTCAATCCGGGATTGATGCCGAAGTCCAGGACGCTCAGGACATCCTTCCCCCGTCCCGCGGCGTCGTACTCCGCCTGGAACGCATCGAGTCCCGACTTGGCCGTTATCGAGGCCACCTTTCCCTTCTTGAACTCAAGTCGGAGACCTTCGACCCGCTTCCCGCCGTAGACGTCCTCGTCCACGACCAGGACGCCTTCGGCGGAGCCCGGTGCTGGAATCAGGTACACCTCCCCCGCCGGCAACCAGACCGTGGTCGCGGGCCCTCCGCGGCGCCGATCCTCGGCCGAGATGATCCCGTCGCTCACGAATACCGGCCGCCCGGTTACCCGGACCCTCAGGTCTGTCCCATTCGGAGCGGTGACGTGTACTTCGTTCCCGGCCGCGACCAGCTGACGGATCGCCTCACCGGTCCGCTGGAGCTGCTCGTAGTCGACATTGAGCCCTCCGTAGAGAATCTCCGCGAGATCCCGGCGGGAAACCCCGACCTGCTCGGCACGCTCGGCACTCGGGTACAGCCCGCTGCCCAGCCAGACCGAGCGTACACCGCGCTTGCGCAGGAGGGCCAGCACGGCGCCGTCCGCCCGCTTCCGGGCTTCGATCCGCGCCGGCGGGACGCCTTCCAGTGTCCGCTGCTCGCCGGACTCCGTGCCGATGATGACGTCGACGATCCCCGCGAGTCTGAGGTTCGCCGCGGGGGAAATGGTGTCGAACGCGGCGGGCACCTCGTCGTACAGCCGCCGCCGAAGTCGCTCGGTCCCTACCGTGAGCAGCGGCCATGCCCCCCGCCGCTGGACCTCCACGGCCAGGTCCTCCAGGAGTGGAAGATCCTCGTCCCGGCCGATGAGCCAGACGACTTCGCCGGTCTGCACCCCCGCCACCTGCCCGACCACCTTTTCCGCCACGGGGCGGTAGTCCCGCTCCGGTGTCGGTTCCAGGTTTCCCGCCGGCTGCACCGGAGCCGAGTCTCGCACCGCTCGCGTTGTTCGGCTCGCCACCGGGGCCTCCGCTCTGCGATCCGAGCACCCCACCAGGGCGGCGGACAAGCCGGCGACGAGCAGCAAGCACGCGGATCGACCCGCGGCCGGATGCCTGGGTTTGGCCCCACTCGATCTCAGTCCCGATGCCATGGACACCTGGTGTGCTCCCTCAGCGTGACCCGGTCACGGAGCTCCGTCGACGTTCCCAAAGTACCAGATCGTACCGGCACTTGTCGAAATGGACGCGGCCAAGCGCTCCTTGCGCACAGCGGACGTGACGGGGATTCGGCAGGGGAGCCGGCCATCAGGTTCCGAGCTTGGACAGGATCACCTTGGCGACCGCGGTCGCCAATTCAGAGGTCTTGTCCTGGCCGGGCGCGACCACCTCGAACGTCCGACCGCCGCCCCCGAACACGACCGTGGTATAGAGACCGTCCGGTCGGCGGACGGCTATGCACGCCTCATCGCCGACGCCGCTCAACGGCTCGCTCTCGGGTGTCAGCCGGCATTGATCGCTGACCGGGAGCACGTTGAAGAAGACAAAGAGACTGGTGCCGGTCGTGCCGCGGGCATCCTGATAATGGCACCCTGAATCGTCGTTCCTCTGTTGGACCAGTGACTTGCCCATGATCCTCTCCGCGTCGGCCTGTGGCACCAGGTCGCACAATTTCTGCGGCAGGGCCACTTGAGCTTGCGGCGAGCTCTCGTCGGCGGGTGGCTGCTCGGCGCCACCGCGGTTGCACGCGGCAACGAACACGGCGCACACCGACGTCCTGAGCAGGCGATGGAGATGCATCAGTACCTCCGAAATTGGGAAGGCATCCTCTTCCTGGCCTCTCACCTCCTAACGCACGGTCGCGGGGCCGCGTCCATCACCGAGGCTCAGAGTGATGGGGGCCAAGAGAAATGGCACCGCCCGACTTCCATCGGGGGTGCCATCGTCGAGAATCCAGCTGAGGTCAAGCCCGCAACATGACTCGGGCGAACATAGCAGGGGCGGGACTCGAACCCGCGACCCCGGCATTATGAGTGCCGTGCTCTAACCAGCTGAGCTACCCTGCCAGAGGGGCGGGAACCTACTCCCCCGACGGGCGAAACTCAAGCTACGGCGCGCTGTCCCCCGGCACGATGCGAAAGAGAAACTCCCCCCGCCGGATCATCCCGAATGACTCCCGAGCCACCCGCTCCTGGGTTCGCGGATCCCGCTGGATGGCGCGTGCCGCACCCTGCAGGGAGTCCACCAGATGCTGGAGCAAATCCACCTGGGCCCGCTCCTCCGCCTCTTCCCGCCGGAGCTGAAACAGGTGGGTCGTTCCGTATTCCCCGCCCTGGATGGCGAAGTAGAGTGCGAACGCGAGGGCGGCCAGTGCCGCCCAGCGCGCCGGGGTCACAGGGGGTAGAGGTCCCGCCCAGGATAGTGCGCCAGGTCTCCCAGCTCCTCCGCGATCCGGAGCAGCTGGTTGTACTTGGCAGTGCGATCGGTGCGGCTGGCGCTCCCGGTCTTGATCTGCCCCGCCCCGGTCGCCACCGCCAGGTCGGCGATGAAGGTGTCCTCGGTCTCGCCCGAGCGGTGCGAGATGATCACCCCGTAGGCGCTGCCCTTGGCCAGCTCGATGCACTGGAGCGTCTCGGTCAGCGTGCCGATCTGGTTCACCTTGACCAGCACGGCGTTCCCCACGCCCTCCTCGATCCCCCGCCCCAGCCGATCGACGTTGGTGACGAAGAGGTCGTCTCCCACGAGCTGAACCCGGTCGTGCAGCCGTTCGGTGAGCAGCGCCCAGCCGGGCCAATCGTTTTCGGCGAGGCCGTCCTCGATCGAGACGATGGGATAGCGATCCACCCAGCCGGCGTAGAGGTCCACCATGGCCTCGGCGCTCCGCCGGCTCCCGTCACCCTTCTTGAAGACGTACTCCCCGTCCTGGAACAGCTCCGATGCCGCCACGTCGAGTGCGATGGCGATGTCGCGCCCGGGCTCGTATCCGGCCGCCTGGACCGCCTGCATGACCACGTCGAGCGCGGCCTCGTTCGACGGCAGCATCGGCGCGAATCCGCCTTCATCCCCCACCGCGGTGGAGAGGCCCATCTTCCCCAGCACCTTCTTGAGCGCGTGGAAGACCTCGACACCCATCCGCAGTCCCTCGGGGAAGGTCTCTGCCCCGATCGGCACCACCATGAACTCCTGGGCGTCCACGTTGTTGGACGCATGGGCGCCGCCGTTCAGGATGTTCATCATGGGGACCGGCAGCACCCGCGCCATGGGCCCGCCGAGGTAACGATACAGGGGCAGTCCGCAATCCTGCGCGGCGGCGCGGGCCACCGCGAGCGACACGCTGAGGATGGCGTTGGCGCCGAGCTTCCCCTTGTTGGGGGTGCCGTCGGCATCCATCATCTCCGCGTCCACCGCGATCTGGTCCGCGGCCGGCATTCCCTCGAGCCGGGGGCCCAGCACCTCGTTCACGTT
>Ga0310810_10002153_pt1 | contig 20973 bp, 17 predicted proteins | sample NCmetagenome_FD_207641 | JGI IMG/M metagenome (GOLD analysis project Ga0310810, IMG submission 207641) | Soil microbial communities from experimental microcosm in Duke University, North Carolina, United States - NC | ecosystem: Engineered > Artificial ecosystem > Soil microcosm > Unclassified ...
GCCGACGAAGTTCGCCGCGCCGAACGGACCGGTGGTCCAGGTCCGTCCGAGCTGGATGCTCGGCACCGGATAGCGCTCGCGGTGCGCCTGCTCGACCCGCGCCTGCGCCGCCTCGCTTTCGGCCCGCGCCGCGGCGAGGGCCGGGTTGGCGGCGAGATCCGCGTCGCTCACCCGCAGCGCCTCCTCCAGCGATGACAGCGAGCCCTGCGGCGCCGGCCGCCACCCGGGCGCATCGACGAGCCCGGCGAGCGCCGCCGCCTGCTCGCCGACTTCCGAGGCGCTCTTCTCGGCGCTGAGGCGGGCGAGCGCCAGCTCGGCATCGGCGCGCGCGAGGTCGTAGCGGCTCGCCATGCCGCTCTCGGCGCGTCCGGCCACCACGCCGCGGATGCGCTCCACATCGCCGAGCGCGCTGCGCCGGGCGCCGAGCTGCTCGCTCGCGGCGAGGAGCCGCACGAAGGCGAGCGCGGCGAGGCGGCGGGTTTCCGCCACGGTGAGCCGCACCTGCGTCTCGGCGCGCGCGATGCCGAAGTCCGCCGCGCGCGCCCGGGCGCCGCGCTGGCCGAAGATCGGCACCGGGATGTCGAGCGTCGCCTGCTGCTGGGACGAGCCCTGGAACATGGTCTGCTCGCCGGAGCTCGGCGTGGTCCGGCCGAGCGACACGCTGGGGTTGGGCAGCGCCCCGGCCGCGGCGCGCTCGGCGCGCGCCATGTCGGCCTCGCGCTGCGATACCGCGACGCGCGGGCTCTGCTCGACGAGGCGCAGCACGTCCTCCAGGGTGACCGCGGCGGGCATCTGCGCCAGCGCCGCCGAAGGGACGAGCAGGAGCAGGCTAAGCCGTCTCATCCGCCTCCTCGGGCGTGATGTAGCGCGGCGACGCGGTGAGGTGGTAGACCGCCGGCAGGACGACCAGCGTGACGACCAGCGTGGTGATCATGCCGCCGACGATCACCAGCGCGAACGGGCGCTGCGTCTCGGAGCCGATGCCGGTGGAGAGCGCCATCGGCAGCAGGCCGAACAGCGCGAGCAGCGCCGCCATCAGCACCGCGCGCAGCTTCTCGACGCTGCCCTCGACGACCGCGACCTCGAGCGGCGCTCCCGAGCGCCGGCGCTCTTCGATCGCGCTCACGAGCAGCAGGCCGAGCAGCGAGACCTGGCCCAGCAGGGCGATGAAGCCGACCACCGCGCTCACCGAGAGCGGCATGCCGCCGAGCTGCAGCGCGTAGACGCCGCCGGTCAGGGCGAACGGCGCGCAGAGCAGGATCGCCGCCGCCGCCCGCCCGGACTGGATCGCGCCGTAGAGCAGCGCCAGCACCGCCGCCAGCGCGAGCGGAATGATGATCTCCAGGCGGCGGATGGCGCGCTGCTGGTTCTCGAACTCGCCGCCCCAGGTGAAGTAGTAGCCCTCGGGCAGCCTTACCCTGCCCTGCACGGCGGCCATGGCGTCGCGCACCACCGAGCCCATGTCGCGGCCCTCGACGTTGAACTTGAGCGCGAGGTAGCGGCTGTTGGACTCCCGGTAGATGTTGGCCGCGCCGGTCGCGACCGTGATGCGCGCCACGTCCTTCAGCGGCACGCTGCCGCCGCCCGGGCGCGGCACCGCGAGCTCGCCGATCGCCCGGTCGTTCTCCCGCGTGCTCGCGGGCAGCAGCAGGCGCACCGGCACCGGCCGCTCGCCCTCCCAGAACGTGGTGGTCACCTTGCCGGCGAGCGCGGTGCCGATGAAGTCGTTCGCCGACGCGACCGGGATCCCGGCACGCGCGAGCGCGTCGCGATCGAGCCGGATCTGCAGCTGCGGCACCGTCGCGTCGCGATACAGGCCGAGGTCGGTGACGCCGCGCACGCTCGCGATCTGCAGCTTGGCGTCCTCGAGCGCCCTGCGCATCGGCGCCATCTCGGTGCCGAACACCTTAAGCACCACCTTGCCGCGCACGCCGGCCACCGCCTCCTCGACGTTGTCCTTGATCGGCTGCGAGAAGTTGTAGCTCACGCCCGGAATCTCGTTCAGCGAGGCGCGCATCTCGTCGATCAGCCGGTCCTTGTCATATCCCTTGCGCCATTCGGTCTCCGGCTTGAGGCGCACGAACGTCTCGCTCATGTTGGGGTTCTCGTTGTCGGTGCCGTCTTCCGGCCGGCCGTTCTCCGAGAGCACCTGCAGCACTTCGGGGTAGGCGAGGATGCGCCGGCGCACCTCGACCAGCATGGTTTGCGCCGCTTCCTGCGCGATCGAGGGCGGCATCTCGACGAACACCACGAAGTCGCCCTCGTCGAGCTCGGGCAGGAACTCGGTGCCCATGTGCGCCCCGCTCACCACGGTGACGGCGAGGAAGACCGCCGCGAGCGACAGGATCAGGCGCCGCCAGCCGAGCAGCCGGCCGAGCCGCGCGCCGTAGCCGATGCGCGCCCGCTCGATCCAGCGCGGCTCCGACACCGGCTTGCCGCGCGCGAAGCCGACCGCGCAAAGCGCAGGCACCAGGGTGAGCGCGAGCACCAGCGCGGCGACCAGCGCAAAGGTGTAGGTGAGCGCGAGCGGCCGGAAGATCCGTCCCTCGACCTGCTGCAGGGTGAACACCGGCACCAGCGCGGCGATGATGATCAGCATCGCGTAGAGCGTCGGCCGCGCCACCTGCTCCGCCGAGCGGATGATCAGCCGCAGCAGGTCCGGGCGGCGGGCCGGGCGGTCGTGCTGCACGCTGTGCAGCACGTTCTCGACCAGCACCACCGCGCCGTCGACCAGGATGCCGAAGTCGATCGCGCCCATCGAGATCAGGTTGGCCGGCATGCCGAGCACGTACAGGCCGATGAACGCGCCGAGCAGCGCGAGCGGGATTACCACCCCGACGATCAGCGAGCCGGTGATCGAGCGGAAGAACAGCCACGCCACCGCGACCACCAGCAGGAAGCCGTGCAGCAGGTTGTCGTGCACCGTGTGCAGGGTGTTGCCGACGAGCAGCGTGCGGTCGTAGAAGGGCACGATCTGCATGCCCTTCGGCAGGATGCGCTCGTTCAGCTCGGCGATCTTCTTGTGCACGCCTTCGAGAACCAGCGACGGGTTCTCGGCGCGGCGCATCAGCACGAAGCCCTCGACCGCCTCCTTCTCGCCGTTCCAGCCGACCGCGCCGCGGCGCGGCGTGTTGGACTGCACGATCTCGGCGACGTCGCCGATCGTGACCGGCGTGGCGTCGCGCGTCTTGAGCACGGTGCGGCGGATGTCGTCCACGGAGTTGATGTAGCCCATGCCGCGCACGGTCAGCTCCTGGTCGCCGTGGCGCACGAACCCGCCGCCGACGTTGATATTGCTGCGCGAGAGCGCGTCGGCGACCTCCCCGAGGGTCAGGCCGTGCGCGCGCAGCCGGTCGGGGTACGGGCGCACGTGCACTTCCTTCAGGTAGCCGCCGAAGCACACCACGTCGGCGACGCCGGGCACCGACTTCAGCATCCGCGAGATCGTCCATTGCAGCTCGGAGCGCACCTGGTAGAGGTCGTGGCGATCGCTCGTGACGCGGAACTGGTAGACCTCGCCGAGCGGGGTGGCCTCGGGCGCCAGCTCCGGCACCACGCCCTCGGGCAGGCTCGCGGCGGTGATGCGCTGCGCGACCACCATGCGCGAGGTGAACGGATCGGCGTCGTCGTCGAAGGTGAGCGTGATGAGCGACAGGCCGAACAGGCTCTCGCTCCTCAGCTGCATCATGCGCGGCGTGCCGTTCAGCTCGCGCTCGAGCGGCACGGTGACCGCGCGCTCCACTTCCTCGGGGGCGTAGCCCGGCATCTGCGCGATCACCGTGACCTGGGCGTTGGTCACGTCGGGGAACGCCTCGATCGGCGTGAAGAGGTAGGCGCGCACGCCGAACGCGGCGACGATCGCGACCGCGAACAGCGTCGCGACGCGCCGGTGCACGCAGGTCTCGATCAGCTTCTCGAGCATCTAGAGCAGCTGCTCGGCTTCGCGGTCGACGAGCAGCGCGCCACGCATCACCACGCGCTCGCCCGGCTGCAGGCCCTTCAGCACGCGCACCCGGCCGCCGCGCTCGTCGCCGACCTCCACGTTGCGCGCCACGAAGCGTCCCGACGGCTCCTCGACGTAGACGATGCGCCGCCCGCCCTCCTTGAGCAGCACCGCCGTCACCGGCAGCGTCAATTGCGTCTCCCCGCTGGTGCCGAACAGCGTCACCTGGGTGAGCAGGCCGGCGCGCAGGTCGTCGGGCCGCTTCTCCAGCTCGACGTAGAACGGCGTGCGCCGCGTCTCGGCGTCGCTCCTCGGCGCTATGCCGGCGACATGGCCGTCCAGCTTGAGGTTCAGCGCGGCGATCGCCACCTCGGCGCGCGAGGCCTTGGCGACCAGATCGGCCTCGCCTTCCGGCACGTCGGCGACGATCCAGAGCGCGTTCGGGTCGCCGACCTCGACCAGCGGCTCGCCGCCGGCCTGGACGGTCGCGCCTACGGTGGCCTTGACGGTGACGACGATGCCGCTCACCGGCGAGCGGACCTGCACCTTGGTACCCTCGCCGGCGCCGGCGAGCGCCGCGTTGCGCTCCGCGCGCTCGAGCTCGCTCTTCGCCTCGCGCACCTTCATGTCGGCCTCGAAGCGCTCGACCTCGAGACCGACGCCGCGCTGCACCATCTCCGACTGGCGCGCCAGCACCTCCTCGGCGAGGCGCAGCTTGAGCCGGGCCTGGTCGAGTCCGGCGCGCAGCGCCAGCACGTCCGGGCTGTCGATCACGAGCAGCGTGGCCCCCGCCTTCACGGCACGGCCGGGCTCGACCGCCACCGACGCGACGCGCCCGGCGAAGAGCGCGGTGACGGCGGAGAGCGCCTTGGGACGGAAGGCCGTGCGGCCGAAGTAGGTGCGGGCGAAGCTGTTGTCGGCGGCGCCGACCGGCTCGATCACCAGGAACTTGCGCGAGCTATCGGCGAGCTTCAGGTCACGCGACGGCGCGGGCGCCTGCGCCGGGCTCGACCCGCTCGCCGCCTGCTGCTCCGATTTGCCGCAACCGGCGAGCGCGCAGAATGCCAGCGCGAGCGCCATGCCCTTCCCGACCACTCGTCATCCCCTTGAAACGGTTGGGGCGGCAGGTTACACCAAAGCTACGCTGCGGCCTTTCTCGAACCTTTCAGGCACATGAAGCGCCTTGCACCCTGCTTGCTCTCGTTTTTCGCTGCGAGCGCCGCCGCACAGGAAGGCCCGGTGCTCGAGCTGCACGGCCAGGCCACGTACGTGCGGCAGGCGAAGCCGGCCTTCGACGCGGCCTATGGCGGGCCGAAGAGCCTAGCCAGCGAGCGCGCGTACGGCTACTCGTTCACCGCGACGCTCAACCTCGCGGCGCGCCTCGGCAGCTGGGAGGCGTACTTCGACCCCGAGGCCGTCCAAGGTGTGCCGCTTTCCGAGTTGCAGGGGCTGGGCGGCTTCAGCAACGGCGAGAGCCAGCGCACCGCCGGCCCGCACATCACGGCGTATCACGCGCGCGCGTTCGTGCGAAAGACGTGGAATCTGGACGGCGCGCTCGAGGAGCGCGAGTCCAGGGCCGACCAGGTCCGCACGCGCTATGCCGCGCGGCGCTTCGTCGTCACCGCGGGCAACTTCTCGGTGCTCGACGTGTTCGACGCGGTCGAATACAGCCACGATGCGCGCACTCAGTTCCTCAACTGGGCCTCGCTCACCTACGGCGCATGGGACTATCCCGCGGATGCGCGCGGCTATACCTGGGGCGTCGCCGCCGAGTACATCACCGAGCGCGGGTCGGTGCGCGCCGGCCGCTTCCTCATGCCGGTGCAATCGAACGGCCTGACGCTGGATCGCCACATCGCCTCGCGCTATGGCGAGGCGCTCGAGCTGGAACGTCCCTGCGCGCTCGGCGGTCGAAAGGCCGTGCTTCGCCTTCTCGCTTTCCGCAACCGCGTCGAGGCGGGCGCGTTCCAGGACGCGCTCGGCGCCTCGGCGCCGCCCGACCTCACGCAGGTGCGCCGGCTGCAATCGAAGCAGGGTTTCGGCGCCGGCACGCAGGTCGAGCTCGCCGACGGCATCGGCGTCTACGCGCGGGGGGGCTGGAGCGACGGTCGGACCGAGACCTTCGCCTTCACCGAGATCGATCGCTCCCTCGCGGCCGGGACCCTCGTCAAGGGCGCGCGCTGGCGCCGCGAGAACGACACGCTGGGCTTCGCCGCCTACGTCAACGGCCTCTCGAGCGGGCACCGCGATTACCTCGCCGCCGGCGGCCAGGGCTTCTTCCTCGGCGACGGGCGGCTCAATTACGCGACCGAGAAGATCGTCGAAGCGTTCTACAGCTTCGGCTTCGCCCGCGGCGCCTTCCTCACCGTCGATTGGCAGCACATCGCCAATCCGGGCTACAACCGCGACCGCGGGCCCGCCGATGTCTATAACGTGCGCCTGCACTTCGAGCTCTGAGTGGCGCAAGTCCCCCTGTTGCAGAAGCTCGGCCCCGGCCTCATCACCGGCGCGGCGGACGACGACCCGAGCGGCATCGCCACCTATTCGCAGGCGGGCGCGCAGTTCGGCTACGGCCTGCTCTGGTCGATCGCGCTCACCACGCCGCTGATGATCGGCATCCAGGTGGTGAGCGCGCGCATCGGCCGGGTGAGCGGCCACGGCCTGGCGGCGAACATCCGCGACCATTTTCCCCGGCCGCTGCTCTACCTCGTGGTCGGGCTGCTGGTCGCCGCCAACACGATCAACGTAGCCGCCGACCTCGGCGCGATGGGCGACGCGCTGGTCCTGGTGGCCGGCGGCAACAGCTCGATCTACATCGTCTTCTTCGCGCTGCTGTCGCTGACGCTGCAGGTCTTCATTCCCTTTCCGCGCTACGCGCCGGTGCTGAAGTGGCTGACGCTCTCGCTTTTCGCGTACGTCGGGACGGTGCTGGCGGTGCATTTCCCGGCGCGCGTCCTGCGCGACACGCTGGTGCCGCAGATCCTGTGGAACCCGGACTACGTCGGCATGCTGGTCGCGGTGCTCGGCACGACCATCAGCCCGTATCTCTTCTTCTGGCAGGCGTCGCAGGAGGTGGAGGAGCAGCGCGCCACGCCGGGCCACGAGCCCCTGCGTGCGGCGCCTGGCCAGGCGCGCGAGCACCTGCAGCGCATCAAGGTCGACACCTACGTCGGCATGATGTTCTCGAACCTGATCGCCTTCTGCATCATGCTCACCACCGCGGCGACGCTGCACGCGGCCGGCGGGGCGCAGATCGGGAGCGCCGCGCAGGCCGCGGCGGCGCTGCGGCCGCTCGCCGGCGAGCTGGCGTTCGCGCTCTTCGCCGCCGGCATCATCGGCACGGGGCTGCTGGCGGTGCCGGTGCTCGCCGGCTCGGCGGCCTACGCGGTCGCCGAGAGCCTGCGCTGGCCGATCGGCCTCGGCCTGCCGCTCGCCGAAGCGCGCGGCTTCTATGCCGTGCTCAGCGTCGCGACGGTCGTCGGCGTGGCGATCGACCTCACGGGCGTCGACTCGATGAAAGCGCTCGTCTGGTCGGCGGTGATCAACGGCATCGTCTCGGTGCCGATCATGGCGGTGACGATGCTGCTCGCGGTGAAGCCCGCGGTGATGGGCCCCTTCGTCATCACGCGCCGGCTGAAGCTGCTCGGCTGGCTCGCCGTGCTCGTCATGGCGCTCGCCGTCGTCGCGATGTTCATCCTGGGCTTCCCGGCATGAAGGCCGGGTTCCATGCCACCTCCCAGAGATGCCCGTCGGGGTCCTGGAAATAGCCGGCGTACCCGCCATAGAACGTGTCGCGCGCCCGCTTCACGATGCGCGCGCCGGCCCTGCCCGCCTCGGCCGCGCGGCCAGAGGGCGAGCCGTATTCCCGGGCTCCAGGTCGAAGAACGCCACGGCGCCGTGCTCGAACTCGGTGCCGACGATGCCCTGCGTATTCCACCCCAGCCCGTCGCGGTAGAAGCGCAGCGCCCGCTCGAGGTCGTCGACGCCGAGGGTGATGAAAGTGACGCGCGGTTTCATTAAGATGCCCGCATGAAAATCTATTACCACCCGGTTTCGACGACAAGCCGCCCGCTGATGCTCTTCTGCGAGGAGAACCGCCTGCCGGTCGAGTTCCAGGTCGTCGACCTGATGAAGGGCGAGCACTACCAGCCCGAGTACATGGCGGTGAACCCGAACCGCCTCGTGCCGGTGCTCGAGGACGGCGACTTCCGCCTCACCGAGAGCTCGGCGATCCTCAAGTACCTCGCCGAGCGCTTCCAGTCGCCGGCGTATCCGTCCGAGCTGAAGGCGCGCGCGCGGGTGAACGAGACGATGGACTGGATCAACACGCAGCTCTGCCGCGACCTCGCCTACGGCTTCGTCTATCCGCAGATCTTCCCCACGCACAAGCGCCCGTCGGACGAGCTGCAGAAGGGCACGCTGGCGTGGGCGAAGGAGCGCGCGCAGGGCTGGATGAAGGTGCTCGACGAGAACCTGATCGGCCCGAAGAACAGCCATCTCTGCGGCGCGAGCATCACGATCGCCGACTACTTCGGCGCCTCGTTCGTCAGCCTAGCCGAGTTCATCCGCTGCGATTTCCGCGGCTATCCCAACCTCGACCGCTGGTACCGCGGCATGAAAGCGCTCAAGACGTGGCACAAGGTGCACGAGGTGTTCTACGGCTTCGCCGGCTCGATGAAGGACGTCGCCTTCGAGCGCTTCTAGTCTTCGGCCGTAAACCCCGAGGCCTTCACCACCGGCCCCCAGCGCTCGAGGTCGGCCTTCAGCACCGCGGCGAAGCCGACCGGCGTCATCGCCACCGGCTCCATCGCCGACCTGAGGATGCCCTGCTGCGTGTCGCCCCACGCCGTGGCGTCGGCGATGCCGTTGGCGAGGCGCTTCACCGTATCGGCGGGCGTGCGCGCCGGCGCGAAGAAGCCGAGCCAGGACGAGAAGGCGATCGATGGGAAGCCCGACTCGCGCAGCGTCGGCACGTCGGGCAGGAACTTGGAGCGCGCCGGGCTGGTCACGGCGAGCACGCGGATGCGGCCGCCCTTCAGCTGCGGCAGGAGCTCGGAGAGGGGGTTGATGCTCACCGGCACCTGGCCGCCGACCAGGTCCTGCAGCGCCGGCGCGCCGCCCTTGTAGTGCACCGGCGTGAGCTTGACGCCGGAAGCCTGCGCGAGCATCACGCCGACGAAGTGCGGCGTGCCGCCGGGCGAGGTGTCGGCGTAGAACGCCTGCTTCGGATGGGCTTTCGCCCAGGCGAGGTAGCCCTCGATCGAACCGATTTCGGGAGGCAGACCGGGCCCGGCGGCGATGCCGAGCGCCGAGCGCGCGACGAGCGCGATCGGCACGAAATCCTTCAGCGGGTCGTACGACAGCCGGCGGAAGCTGTGCGGATAGACGGTGAGCAGGAAGTCGGGCGTGAAGAGCAGCGTGGTGCCGTCGGGCGCCGCCTGCTTCACCGCCTCGACGCCGGTCCGCCCGGACGCGCCGACGCGGTTCTCGACGATCACCGCCGGCGCGTAGTTGCCGCGCAGCTTCTCGGCGACGAGCCGCGCCAGCACGTCGGTGCCGCCGCCGGCGGGAAACGGCACGACGATGCGCAGGCTGCTCCCCGTAGTCTGCGCCGCGGCGCCGCGCGCAGCCAGCGCGGCAGCGCCGGCGAGCAGGAATTGCCGTCGCTTCACTTGGGGGCCAGGTCGGCGGCGGTAAGGAACGAATCGGCGTAGAACTCCTCCGCCGGCAACCGGCATTTCTCCGTGAAGTCCTTGCGCGCCGATTCCACCATGACCGGCGCGCCGCACGCGTAGACCTGGTGCCGCGAGAGGTCGGGGAAGTCTTCCATCACCGCGCGGTGCACGAAGCCGGTGCGCCCGGTCCACTGGCATTCGGGCGTCGGATCGGACAGCACCGGCACGAACTCGAAATGCGGCGCGCGCCACGCCGCCGGCACGTCGAGCATGTACAGGTCGCGCCGGGCGCGGCAGCCCCAGTAGAGCGCCATCGGGCGGGCGATCGCCTTCTCGAATGCGTACTCGCAGATCGCCTTGATCGGCGCGAAGCCGGTGCCGCTCGCGAGCAGCACGATCGGCTTGTCGGATTCCTCGCGCAGGTAGAAGGTCCCGAGCGGACCCTCGAAGCGCAGCAGGTCCCTCACCTTGAGCGCGCCGAACACCTGCTCGGTGAAGAGGCCTCCCGGCGTGTGGCGGATGTGCAGCTCGAGCGCGTTCACGCCGTCGCCCTTGGGCGCATTGGCGAGCGAGTAGCTGCGGCGCTTGTTGTCCTTGAGCAGCAGGTCGATGTACTGGCCGGCGACGAAGCGGAACTGCTCGTTGGCCGGCAGCTTGAGGCCGAGCACGGCGACGTCGGGCGCCGGCCGCTCGAGCCGCTCGACCCGCGCCGGCATCTTGCGCGGGCGGATGCCGGCGAGGCCCTGCAGCTCGTGCACCTCGACCACCACGTCGCTGAGCGGCTTCGCCTGGCAGAGCAGCGCGAAGCCGCGCGCCTTGTCGGCGTCGGAAAGGTAGTTCGGATGCACGTTGCCGTAGTCGACCTTGCCTTCGTGGACCGTGCCGCGGCAGGTGCGGCATACCCCCTCGCGGCAGCTGTAGGGCAGCGGGTAGCCGGCGTCGAGGCCGGCCTGCAGTATGCTTTGCCCGTCGGGGACTTCGAAGGCATGGCCGCTCGGCTTGAGAACGACGCGGTGGGCCATGCCCGGATTTTAATCGGGAATATTTTCCAGCCGCCGCCCATACCGCCAATCCGGCCTTTCGGCTAGCCTCCGCACAAAGCCTGACGCAGGCCACGCACTAGTGCACGGCCTCGCGTTGTCCCGCCGTCCGACAATCGCGCCGCAATGGATCGCACCTACTTCCTCACTCCCGCCGGCCGCTCGGCGCTCTGGGCCAAGGAAACCGGCTCGGTGCCGATCGAGTACCGGCGCATCCTCGCCGCGGTCGAGTTCCAGGGGCACTCGGAGGTGATCCGCAGCCGGCTGCGCCGCTTCCCCGACCCGCTGATCGACGAGTGGCTGCAGGAGCTCGAGGAGCTCGGCCTGATCGACCACCGCGCCGCCGAGCCGCTCGACGACATCACCTTCACCGGCAAGCGCCCGCCCGCGCTGCCGCCGATGCTCGACGTCGACAGCCTGCACCTCGCCAAGCGCAGCGTGATCGCCGGCGCGACGCTGGTCCGCGAGGGCAGCTATGTCGCCGACGACCGCATCGCCAACCTCGCGCCGCTCGGCAAGCCGCGCGGCGAGACGGTGATCCAGCTGGTCGAGGACGACCCCGACCAGGTCGCGCTCGCCGAGCTGCGCCTGAAGATGGCCGGCTACGTGGTGCGCAGCGCCCGCTCGTCCAAGGAGCTGTCCCGCGCGCTGCGCGAGAAGGCGCGCCCCGACCTGCTGCTGCTCGACGTGGTGCTGCCCGACGGCGACGGCTTCGACATCCTCGGCAAGCTGCGCGCGCGCCCCGAGTACGCGCTGCTGCCCATCGTGCTGCTCACCGTGAAGGCGGATCTCGCCGACATCCGCAACGGCCTGCGCCTCGGCGCCGACGGCTACGTCACCAAGCCCTACAGCCGCAACCTGCTCGCCGAGGTCATCGGCCGCGTGCTGAAGCAGCCTGCGGCGTGAGGTTCGTCTCGTAGCCGGGCAGCACCCGCACATCGATCACCGCCACCTTTCCGCCGCGCGCGGCGTCGAGTCCCCGCTCGAGCGCCGGCTGCAGCTCCGCCAGCCTGGTCACCGGGCCGATCCCTTCGGCGCCCTGCGCACGCGCGATCGCCGCGATGTCGATGTCCGGGTCGAGCATCTTCTGCCCGATCCACTTGTTCTCGACCGGCCGCGCGCGCTCCCTTGCGACGCGCTCCTGGTGCATCTCGTCGTTGTAGAACGAGCGGTTGTTGCAGACGACGAGGAGCAAGGGCACGCGATAGTGGGCGGCGGTCCACACCGCCGTGTTCGCCATCAGGAAGTCGCCGTCGCCGACGATGCCGACCGGGATTCGGCCGCTGCCCTGCAGCGCGAGCGCCGCGCCGAGCGTCACGCCCGGGCCGGCGCCCACGCCGCCGCCGCCGTCGCCGCCCAGGTAATCGAGCGGATGGCGGAAATGGCGGTAGGCGCCGTTCCAGCCGAGCGGCAGCTTGGCGATGCACAGCGGCGAATCGCCCGCGGCGCGCTCGAGCGCCTGTGCTACGGCGAGGATGCTCACTTCGCTCGCCGGGGGAAGAATCTTCCGATCGGCGGATTTCACGGAAGACGCTCGAGACGAACAAGCTTCGAGCAGCAGCGGCACGGCGGCGTCCGGCTCGGTGAGGAGCAGCAGGTCGGCGGGCGGCAGGCCCTGGTGGTCCATGCTCCAGCCGCGGTGCACGTGCGCGTCGCACGAGACGTTGACGATCTTCGGCTTCGCCTCGCCGGCCTGCTTGAGCGTGCCCGCCAGGTCGTTCCAGTCGAGCGCGAGGATGACGTCCGCCTCGCGGATCGCCTGCGCGGCTTGCGGTCCGAGGAACGTGCCCGGCGGCGCGGCGTGCAGCGGGTGGTCGGTCGGGAACGCGGCGGCCTGCTTCAGGTCCGTGAGCACGCGCGCCTGCAGCTTCTCGGCGAGCGCCACGCGCGCTCTCCAGCCCTCGAGCGAGCGCGACACCCGCCCAGCGAGGATCAGCGGGCTCTTCGCGCTCGACAGCAGGCTCGCCGCATGCGCAACCAGCTCCGGCGAAGGATGCGGAGACTGGCCGGCGGCGAACCTGCGCACGTCGGGCAGCTCGGGCAGCGGGCCGATCTTCGCCTCCTGCAGCGCCGCGTCGAGGTTGACGTACACCGGACCGCGCGGCGCGGTGTTGGCAATCTGGCTCGCGCGAAGCAGCGCCTCGAGCGCCGCGGGCACTGACGCCGGCTGGTTGTCCCACTTGGTGTAGTCGCGCACCAGCGCCCCCTGGTCCGAGGCGGTGTGGATCCAGTCGATCCACGGCCGGCGCTTCGCCGCGTCCCACGGGCCGGTCGCGCCGAGCAGCAGCAGCGGCACGCGATCGCACCAGGCGTTGAACACCGCCATCGTGGCGTGCATCAGCCCGACGTTCGAATGCACCACCGCGCCCATCATGCGGCCGCTCGCCTTGGCGTAGCCGTGCGCGATCGACACCGCCACCTCCTCGTGCACGCAGAGCAGCATCTGCGGCCGCTCGTTGCCGAGGTAGTTGACCAGGCTGTCGTGCAGGCCGCGGAAGCTCGCCCCGGGATTGAGCGCGAGATACGGCACGTCGAGCGCGCGCAGCATCGCGGCGATCGCGTCGCTGCCCCACAGCTCCTCCTGTTCCGGTCCCGCGACCGGCTTCTCGACGCTCAAGTCGAAACGACTTCTTCCGGAGGAGCGCCGAGCGTGCGCCAGTCGACGCTCTTCGGCACCACGCCCTCGTAAGAGGCGAGCGCGGCATGCGGCGGCCCGTGCGCGCCGATGACTTCGCCGGTGTCGCGGAACTTCCGCGCCGCCGCGACCATCAGGCGGCGGAACTGCACCACCGCCAGGTCGCTGGCGCCGGGATGGTCGCGGCTCCGGTCGACGATCGGCCCCATCGACTCCCACATCGCCATGTCCTGCGTCGGGATGCCGGCGATGCCGGTGAAGTCGCCGCCCTTCATCGCCTCGCGGTCCTGCCGATAGCGGTTTTCCAGGTTGCGCTTCTTGCGGAAGTTCTCATCCAGGTCCACGCCGACCTCGGCGGCGCAGAAGCGGCGCCATTCCGCCTGCGAGATGCCCTTCGCCGGGTCCGGATGCCACGCGATCCAGTAGAACATCGTGTTGACGTCGTCGATCGGCACCAGCATCTGCGCGAGGTTGTAGCGGTCGTTCGGCGGGATGAGCACCGTGAACGGCGCGATGAAGAGCGTCGTCCTCACGTACTGGTGCGTCTCGGGGCTGCGGATCGGCTTGCGCAGCGCCGCGTAGCGGAACCCGTAGGCGGTCGCCTCGAACTGCAGCCGCGGCGCCTTGTCGTTCGACGGCCGCGGCCAAGCGCTGCCGGTCGCCTTCGCGCCGTCGACGTCGGCCGACGGCATGTTGGTCGAGTGCAGGCTGGAGCTGTGCGCCGAGTCGATCGAGCCTTCCAGTACCTGCGCCCAGTTGCACGCCGCGTGCATCTTCACGATCGCGTAGCGGATGCCGGGCCGCGGCGCCCAGGCGGGCGGCTGGAACTCGCGGATCCCGTCTTTCGGCCCGAGCCAGGCCCAGACGAAGCCCCCCGCTTCGCGCACGGGGTAGGCGTTCTGCTTGAGAGAATTGCGAAGCGCGGCGCCATCGGGCTCCGACGCCATCTCCAGCAGGTTGCCGTCGACGTCGAACTTCCAGCCGTGGTAGAGGCAGCGCAGGCCGCATTCTTCATTTCGGCCGAACACGAGCGAGGCGTTGCGGTGCGGGCAGCGCTCGTCGAGCACGCCCAGGCGGCCCTTCGTGTCGCGGAACACCACGAGGTCGACGCCGGCGAGGCGCGACTTCACCGGCGCGCCGTCGGGCTCGGCCACCTCCTCGGACAGGCAGACCGGCAGCCAGTGCCGGCGCATGATGCCGCCCATCGGCGCGTCGCCTTCGACGCGGCACAGCAGCTCGTTCTGCTCGGCGGTGAGCATCCTGGGCGCCAAAGTATCATCAGCCGGTGCGCAAGCTCAATATCGGCGTCGCGGGCCTCGGACGCGCGTTCGCGCTGATGGCGCCGAGTTTCGCTGCCGATCCGCGCGTCGCCCTGGTCGCCGCGGCCGATCCGCGGCCCGAGGCGCTTGCCCGGTTCGCGCGGGACTTCGGAGGAAAGGCGCTCGCCTCCGTCGAGGCGCTGTGCGCGGATCCCGCGGTCGAGGCGGTCTATGTCGCCACGCCGCACGCGCTGCATGCCGAGCACACCCGCCTGGCCGCGCGCCGGGGCAAGCACGTGCTCGTGGAAAAGCCGATGGCGCTCACGGTCGAGGATTGCCGCGCCATGATCGAGGCCGCGCGCGCCGGCGGCGTCCGGCTGGTGGTCGGCCACAGCCACAGCTTCGATGCGCCGATAGCGCTGACCCGTTCCCTCATGGAAAAAGGGGGCTATGGGAACCTGCGGATGCTGAGCGCCTTGAACTACACGGACTTTCTCTACCGCCCAAGGCGCCCGGAAGAGCTCGACCCGGCGCGCGGCGGCGGCGCGGTGCTGAACCAGGCTGCGCACCAGGTGGACGTCGTCCGGCTCCTCGCCGGCAGCCCGGTGAAGAGCGTGCGCGCCCTGACCGGCGCCTGGGACGCGGTGCGCCCGGTCGAAGGCGCCTATGCCGCGCTGCTCTCGTTCGAGGATGGCGCGTTCGCGTCGCTCACCTACAGCGGCTATGCGCATTTCGACTCGGACGAGCTGTGCGGCGGCATCGGCGAAGGCGGCCAGCGCAAAGACCCTCGCCGGTACGGCGCCGCCCGGGCCGCGCTCAACGAAAATGAAATAGTTTTGAAGAACAAGCGCAGCTACGGCGGCGCGAGCTTCGCCGCTCCCGGGCCCGCCCAGGCGCATCCGCATTTCGGCTTCCTCGTCGCCTCGTGCGAGCACGCCGACCTGCGCCCGCTTCCGGACGGCGTGATGATCTACGGCGATCGTGAGAAGCGCTTCGTGCCGCTCGCGCCGCCGGCGGTGCCGCGCGCCGGCGTGATCGACGAGCTCTATGCCGCGGCCGTCGAAGGCCGGCCGCCGCTGCACGACGGCGCGTGGGGCATGGCGACCCTCGAGGTCTGCCTCGCGATCCTGCGCTCAGCGCGCGAGGGCCGGGAAATCCCGCTAGCGGCGCCGACCGTATAAGATTCGTATCGTGACAAAGCTTCTCGAAAAGGCGCTTGAACAGGTCGCGAAGTTGCCCGCGTCCGAGCAGGATGCTCTCGCAGCGATCGTATTGGACGAGCTCGCCTCCGAAGAGCGCTGGACGCGATCGTTCGCCGCATCGCAGGACAAACTCGCGACGCTGGCTGAAGAAGCGCTGCGCGAATACAACGCTGGCCGCACGAAGCCTCTCTAGAGGCGGTGCGGTCTCAAACCACCAGCACATTCCGGTCGCTGCTGTCGTCGGCCCCGGCGCCGATTCGGGCGAAAGCCGAAAACGCTTATCGACTTTGGGCGGAGAATGCAGCGCATCCGTCGTTGAGATTCAAGAAGGTGCATGACACGTTGCCGGTCTATTCGGTAAGGATCGATCGGCCCGCAGCGCGAGTACGAGAAACTGCTATCCAAATTATGAGCATCTGGCCATGAGCAAGCTGCGACTCACCTTCGCCTGCTGGGACTACGACCGCACGCGCGCGCTGGCCGACGGTCGCGTGCAGCCCGACGGCATCGACCTCGCCTACCTCAACCTGCCGGTCGAGGAGACCTTCTTCCGGATGATGCGCTACCGGGAGTTCGAGTGCTCCGAGATGTCGCTCTCGTCGTACGTCGCCTCGCTGCATCGCGAGGAGCCGCCTTTCATCGCCATCCCGGTGTTCCCGTCCCGCTTCTTCCGGCATTCGTGCCTCTTCGTCTCGGCGAAAAGCGGCATCCGCCGCCCCGAGGACCTGAAGGGCAAGCGGATCGGCGTGCCGGAATACCAGATGACCGCCCCGGTGTGGATCCGCGGCATCCTCTCCGACGACTACGGCGTCAAGGTCACCGACTACGAGCACCTCTCCGGCGGCGAGGAGGAGCCCGGGCGCGACGAGAAGCTGAAGCTCGACCTCCCCGCCCATATCCGCCTGAAGCCGATCGGCGAGGGAAAGACCCTTGCCGGGATGATCGCGGAGGGCGAGATCGACGCGCTCGTCACCGCGCGCGCCCCTTCCACCTTCCGCACCCGCCCGGACGCGGTCAAGCGGCTGTTCCCGGACTATGTCGCGGCGGAGAAGGCGTACTACGCGAAGACCCGGATCTTCCCGATCATGCACACGGTGGTGATCCGCCGCGACCTGTACCAGCGCCATCCGTGGGTCGCGCAATCGCTCTACAAGGCGCTGGAGGTTTCCAAGGCGAGGGCGATGGAGCTGTACGGCCAGACCGCGGCCATGCCGGCCATGCTGCCCTGGCTGGTCGCGCACGTCGAGGAGGCGCGCCAGATCCTCGGCGAGGACTGGTGGCCCTACGGCCTGGAGCCCAACCGGCACGTGCTCGACACGTTCCTGCGCTACCACCACGAGCAGGGCCTGTCGAAGCGGCGGCTCAAGCCCGAGGAGCTGTTCGCAAGGGAGACGCTCGAAGCGTTCAAGATCTAGAATCGGCCCGGAGGAGGAGGAACCCCATGGCTCGATTCGTCCTGGCCACGTGCCTTGCGTTGTTCTCGGCGTTGGCGGCAGCGCAGTACCCGAGCAGGCCCATCCGCTTCATCGTGCCCTTCCCGCCCGGCGGCGCCGCCGAGCTCGGGGCGCGCATCTTCACGCAGCCGCTCGCCCAGGTGCTCGGGCAGCCGGTGGTGATCGAGACCAAGCCCGGCGGCGACGGCATCGTCGCCGCCGACGCCGCGAAGAGCGCGCCGCCGGACGGCTACACGCTCTTCTACGCGACCAACACGGCGTTCAACTGGGTGCCGATCACGCGCAAGAACCCGCCGTACGACCCGATCGCCGACTTCACGCCGGTATCGCTGGTGGGCTACTTCGGCTTCTTCCTTTTCACGCATCCCAGCGTGCCGGCGCACTCGGTGGCCGAGCTGGTCGCGTACGCGAAGGCGAATCCCGGCAAGCTCAACTACGGCACCGGCAACAGCACCAGCCAGCTGCTCGGCGCCCAGCTCAAATACCTGCAGAAGATCGACATCGTGCACGTGCCGTACAAAGGCGACGGGCCGCTCAACGTCGACCTGCTCGGGGGGCGCGTGCAGATGGCCTTCGCCACGCCCGGCGCCGCCGTGCCGCACGTGAAAGAGGGCCGGCTGCGCTGCCTCGCGGCGATGTTCTCGAATCGCAGCCCGCTCATGCCCGACTGCCCCACCGCCCAGGAAGCGGGGCTCGGCGCGATGACGCTGCAGCCCTGGGGCGGCGTGTTCGGCCCGGCGAAGATGCCCAAGGAGGTCGTCGACAGGCTCGGCCGCGCGCTCGCCTCGGTGCTCGTGCGCCAGGATGTCAGGGAGGGCCTGGCGAAGATCGCTTTCGAAGCGAAGAGCTCGAGCCCCGAGGAGCTCACCGCGTTCGTGAAGAAGCAGCACCAGGTCTGGGGCGACACCGCGCGCCAGGTCGGAATCCAACCGGAATAAAGGGAGCCACCGATGTCGAATCTCACCGCCTTGTGCCAGTCCTGGGCGCCGCGCCTGCTGAGCGTGCTGCGCATCGTCGCCGGGTTTCTCTTCATGATGCACGGCATGCAGAAGCTCGCCGGCTTCCCGGCGCCGTTTCCGATGGCGCTGCATCCCTTCACCCTGCTCTGGTTCGCCGGCGTGATCGAGCTGGTGGGCGGCGCGCTGGTGCTGGTCGGCCTGTTCACGCGGCCGGCGGCGTTCGTCATGGCGGGCGAGATGGCGTTCGCCTACTTCATCGGCCATGCGCCGAAGAATCTCTGGCCGGTGCTGAACGGCGGCGATACCGCGATCCTCTACTGCTTCGTGTTCCTCTACCTCGCGGCGGCCGGTGCCGGGCCCTGGAGCATCGACCGCGCTCGCAATGCGGCGTGACTGGGCGTTGCTGGCGCTGTTCCTGCCGTTGGTTGCCCACGCGCAAGAAACGCTGATCGGCGCCGGCGTGCGCAGCCGGCCGGAATTCGACGGCTTCTCGCAGCGCACCACCGATCTCATCCCGGTGCTGCGTTACTACGGGACGCCGTGGTTCGCGCGCACCACGCAGGGCGTGCTCGAAGGCGGGGCGCGCTGGCACGTCGGCGAAGGCACGGACATCGGCGCGCAGCTCGCCTACGAGCAGGGCCCGCGCGACCGGGACCCGGACGTCTCGGCGGGCGTGCACGCCGAGTGGGACGGCCGGCTCGGGCCCATGCCGCTCGATGCGCTGCTGCGCGTGCGCCAGCACCTCGATACCGACCGCGGCCTGCAGGCCGACTTGCGCCTCACGGCCGGCGTGTACGAAGGCCACGGCGTGCTCGCCGGTGTCTTCGGCCAGTTGACGTACGCGAACGAGGACTACTACCGGACGTACTACGAGGTCCCGGAAAGCGGCCTGCTCTACGCGAGCGTCGGCGCGCTCGCCTCGTACGACATTTCGCGCCGCTGGGTGCTGGTCGGCAGCGTCGAGCGCCGCCGCCTCACCGATCACGCCACGCGCAGCCCGCTCGTCGCGCAGCGCTCCGCGAGCTACCTCACGCTCGGCCTGGCGTATCGCTTCTGAGCGGCGAGCAGGCGCCGCCGCCACGTATAGACGCGGTCGACGATCGGCAGGATGCGGTAGCCGCCGACCGCCGCCTTCGCCTCGGTGGCCGCCGCGTCGTAGGGCACGCCGAGGAAGTCGATCTTCCAGGCGTCGGTGTCGAGCACCGCGCACTCCGCGAGCCGCGGACCCTGCTTGCGCTGCGCGTCGACCGAGCCGGCGTTGATGAAATACACCTTGCTTCTCGCCAGGCTTCCCACTGGAAGGCTCAGTTCCGAAACCGCTCCGCCGTCGACCTCGTAGACCTTCTGCGCGTGGCTGTGGCCGAAGAAGCAGATGCGCGCGGACGGAAAGTCGAGCCGCAGCAGCTCGGCGTTGCGGGCGATCAGCTGCGGGGTCTTCATGTAGAGCTGCACGTCGCGCACGCCGCCGTGCACCAGGGCGATTTTGCCCTCGACCAGCAATCTATCCGGAAGACCGCACAACCACTCGGCAGTTTGCGGCGCGATCCGGCGGCGCGTGCGCTCGAGCGCGTAGCGCGCCTGGTTCGAGCAGCGCTCGAAGCCGAGCCGGCGCGTGGCGATCAGGTCGTGGTTGCCGGCGATCACCTTGACGCTGCGCGAGCGCAGCAGCGCCACGCACTCGTCGGGGTCGGCGTTGTAGCCGACGACGTCGCCGACGCAGAGCAGCTCGCGCGCGCCGCGCGCCTCGAGCGCCGCCAGCACGGCGCGCAGCGCCTCGAGGTTGCCGTGGATGTCGCCTAGGACGCCATAGAGTGCCATAGTCGCTGCCAGCGGCGGTTGAGCCGGCCGTGCAGCAGGTGCACGAGCGGCATCGGGTCGCTCCAGGAAAAATATTCGTAGACCTTCGGCGCCCGCGCGAGCGAGCACAGCCAGGCGAGCGTGCCGAGCTCGCCGCGCGAATGCAGCTCGCGGAAGGCGCGCCGGTCGTAGCGCCAGGCGAGCCAGCGGTAGCGCGTCGAGGCGCGCGCCGGGCGGGGCCGCCGCCCGTAGAGCAGGAAGTCGTACGCGATGCGCGCGAGGTTGACGCCGTTCTTCGCGCCCAGGTACTGCCACAGGCTGAAGCGCGTGTTGATCTCGAGCAGGTAGCAGCGGCCGCTCTGCGGGTGGCGCTTGAAGTCCATCTTGAAGATGCCGGCGAGCGAGAGCCGCGCCGCGATGTCGCGGCCGAGCGAGACGAGCGCCGCGTCGTGCGCGAGGCGCAGGTAGGCGCTGTCGCCGGTGTTCGCGGGGAACGTGCGGATCTTGCGCCCGACGAAACCCTCCAGCACCTCGCCGCCCGGCGCGGCGAAGCCGTGGAAGGACCAGAGCGTCTCGTCGCCCCCGGGCACGTACTCCTGGAACTGCAGCAGCCCGGCGAGCCGCTGCACCAGCGGGTCGAGCCGCGCCTCGCGCCCGGAGGCGAAGATCCGCGCCTTGCCGTCGCCGCGAAAGAGCTGCGTGCGCACCGGCGAGTCGTCCCAGCCGGTGCGCGTCTTCGGCTTGGCGAGCACCGGGCCGCGCTCCGCGCCGAGCGCGTCCCACTCGATGCGGCGCGGCACCGGCAGGCGCTTGCGCTCGGCGAGCGCCTGGAAGCGCGTCTTGTCGAGCAGCTGCTCGCCGAGCCGCGGCTCGTTGAGCAGCAGCGCGAAGTGCGGCGCCAGCTCGCCGCGGAAGTCCTGCACCAGCGCCAGGCGATCGTCGTTGTCGTAGAAGAGCGGCACCGGGCGGCCGTGCTCGGCGGCGAGGCGCCGCCCCGCCCGGGCGAGCG
>Ga0310810_10002154_pt1 | contig 20969 bp, 13 predicted proteins | sample NCmetagenome_FD_207641 | JGI IMG/M metagenome (GOLD analysis project Ga0310810, IMG submission 207641) | Soil microbial communities from experimental microcosm in Duke University, North Carolina, United States - NC | ecosystem: Engineered > Artificial ecosystem > Soil microcosm > Unclassified ...
TCTATAGCATGCTGAATGCATTGAACACGTCTGAACGAAAAATTATTACCCTTGAAGATCCCATCGAATACGGACTTAGCGGTATATCGCAGATTCCGGTCGATACAAGTAAAGGTATGGACTTCGCGAACGGTCTTCGCAGTGTCCTGCGCCTTGACCCAGACGTTGTCATGGTAGGTGAGATTCGTGACGAAGATACCGCACGAACAGCAATTCAAGCTTCGATAACCGGCCACCTTGTTCTATCCAGTTTCCATGCCAATACGGCCAGTGCTGCATTCAGTCGTATGGTTGACTTGGTAGGCCAAAATCCGATATTTAGTTCGGCAATACGACTTGTGATCGCTCAGCGACTGGTACGACGGCTGTGGGATGAGAGCAAGCAGGCATACGAGCCAGACGAGGCGACAAAAGCCTACGTGCGTCGTGTACTCGCCAATCTACCAGAGACGTATACAGAGCGACCGAATCTCGACTCATTTATGCTCTACAAGCCGGTGCCGACCGATGACGTGCCGTTTGGCTACAAAGGACGAATGGTTATTATGGAACAGTTGGTAGTCGACGAAGAGATTCAGAAATACCTGCGTGGTCATATCACCGAGGTCCACTCCGAATCAATCGAAGCTGCTGCCCAATCGCGCGGCATGCTCACCCTCGAGCAAGTCGGCGTACTCGCCGCACTACGCGGCGAGACGACGCTCGAAGAAATCGGCCGCGTTATTTAATCACGCGCGCGACGGCAGAAACGACGCGCTCATCGAATGGTGAAGGTATAATCGCATCGGCCTGCGGCGTTTCTACGAGAGCGGCTAACGCTTCTGCTGCGGCAATCTTGTGCTCATCCGTAATTTTCTGAACGTGATTGTCGAGTGCTCCTCGGAAAATTCCCGGGAAGGCAAGCGCATTATTCACCTGGTTAGGAAAGTCGCTACGACCAGTCGCAATGACGGCCACGCCAGCATCTTTGGCAAGGTCAGGCATGATTTCCGGGATTGGATTTGCAAGCGCGAATACGATAGGGTCTTTGGCCATGCGCGCGACAAGTTCTGGAGTCAAAATGCCTGCCTGCGAAACGCCAATGAACACATCTGCGCCTTCGAGCGCATCTTCAAAGCTGCCCGACTGTGATGCATCGAGATATTCAAGCAGCTGCTGTTTCTCAGTGTTAAGGTCATCACGTGCGTCACTGAGTATGCCGTGTCTGTCGACGGCGATGATATTACGAAGACCGTACTTATGTAGCAGCTTGATAATCGCCGTACCGGCAGCACCGGCACCGACGGTGACAACTTTCATGTCGTTCATCGTGCGTCCAGTTACCTTTGCGGCGTTAAGAAGTCCTGCGAGCGTGACGACGGCCGTACCGTGTTGATCGTCATGAAATACAGGAATCGATAGCTCAGCCTTTAATCGCTCCTCGATTTCGAAACAGTACGGCGCGGCAATATCTTCAAGGTTTATGGCACCGAAGCTTGGCGCAATCGCCTTTACGGCAGCCACGATTTCGTCGGGAGTATGCACATCGAGCACGATCGGCACGCTGTCAATCCCTGCAAAATGCTTGAATAGCAGGGCTTTACCTTCCATGACCGGCATTGCAGCTTTCGGACCAAGGTTACCAAGGCCTAAGATAGCGGAGCCATCTGAAATAACCGCGACCAGATTGTTCGTCCAGGTATATTTCGGCAAGTTAGCGGGATCTTCGGCGATTGCTTTGCTAATAGCGCCCACACCCGGGCTGTAGTAGGCGCTAAGCTTTTGGCGATCAAGTTCTGAGGTATCTCGCAGTTGTGTGGTGATTTTTCCACCAAATTTTTCGTGAAGGGTGAGGGCAAGTTCATTATAATCCATGAATCCATTATACCCCTTTTACTTTTCATCGCTATCTGCTATAATTAACAATTGATTGTCAATACATATCTTTAAGAGGTTAAAAATGAGTTTTGCACTGATCCAAAAGGTCAATGATCAACAGAAGAAAAAAGAAGTTGTCGACGTACGAAGCGGCGACACTGTTCGCGTCTACCAGAAGATTCGTGAAGGTAGCAAAGAACGTATCCAGATGTTCGAGGGCGTCGTAATTCGCACTGACAACAAAGGTCAACACACGAGCCGTATCACGGTACGTAAGGTTGCCAGTGGTGTTGGTGTTGAAAAAAGCTTCCTCCTTCACAGTCCACTTGTCGAACGCGTTGAAGTCGTTCGTCGTAGCAAGGTTCGCCGTAACTTCCTAAGTTACCTTCGTCAGCGAAGTGGTAAATCTGCACGTTTGACGGCAGTCGATTTCGATCGCAAGGCCGTTAACGATGTTCACGATGCCAAGGCAGAAGCCGAAGCAGAACGTTTGAAAGAAGAAGCTGCGCAAGCTGCCGCTGAAAAGCAAGCCGAAGCCGACAAGGCACAGGCTGAACTTGAAGCCAAGCAAAAAGCCGTCGAAGACGCGCACAACGCCAGCGAAAAATAGTTCAGTAACGAACCAAAAACTCCCTTCTGTATCGAAGGGAGTTTTTGTATGTACAAGGAAAGCTCGACAGATCTTCCTGTATCAGGCCGGCGCGGTTTCGCGCCGGGTGGCCGTCGTTGGCCCATCTGATGCCTGTCAGCGTTTGCGTCGTCGCAACCTGTTCTGCAGCATGATGCCGCCGATGCAGAGTGCGGCGTAGCCCAGCCGGAAAGGCAGTGAGGCCAGCTCACGAACGCTAATCGGGTCAGGCTTGGGGATGTACGGCGGGTGTGCCATGTCAGTCCGATCTGTCGAGATGGTTCACGTCACGGATGTAACGCGAATGTCAATATAATACAATATTAATGGAATAATTACAATACTGTACACTGAAACTATGATACTCGGAATCGATGAAGTTGGTCGTGGAGCATGGGCAGGGCCATTGGTCGTCGGAGCGGTCGTTTTGGGTGGCGAAGTCATCCCCGGCTTGACCGACAGTAAATTACTGACAAAGAAAAAGCGTGAGCAACTCGATATACAGATTCAGACACATGCCTTGGGCGTCGGACTAGGCTGGGTGTGGCCGCAAGAAATTGATGAAATCGGTCTTGGCCCAGCCTTGCGACTTGCGACCAAGCGTGCGGTAAAAGATGTCCACTGCTCATTTCATGAAATTATCATCGATGGCACGATAAACTTTCTGTCGGATACGGCGCTTAGCTCGCATGTTACGACGCTCAAGAAGGCTGATCTGCTTATTCCAAGCGTATCGGCTGCTGCGATACATGCTAAAGTCGCTCGCGATGCGTATATGGCTGAGCAGGGTCAAATCTATAGTGACTATGGCTTTGCGTCGCATGTCGGTTACGGCACACTTGCGCACCGGCAAGCAATCGAACGGCTTGGCGTCACCCCGTTGCATCGACTCAGTATTGCACCGCTCGCTCGTTATGCGTCGAGTCGGGCGCGTATGCATGACAATCGGTCTACCACTGACGATACGCCCGTAACCAGCAAACAGATTGGCGATGCCGGTGAAGACGCGGCTGCAAAGGAGCTACTGCGGCTCGGACATGAAGTCATTGAACGTAATTGGAAGACGAAATGGTGCGAGATTGATATTGTGACAAAAAAAGACGATACGTATTATTTCATGGAGGTAAAGCACCGCCGATCCGATATTTCTGGTGACGGTCTAGCTGCGATTACCGATAAAAAGCTTCAACAGATGGGCTTTGCCGCGGAGCTATACATTCAAATGAAGCACCTTGAGGCGTACGATCGCTGCCTCGGAGTGATTGCGACCAGCGGCACGAAACCACGTGTCGAAACGATTCTAACGCTCTCGTAGTCGAGTTCGTACCTCATCGCCATCGCGCTCGAGAAGCTCAATTCTGCCATCGATTTCGACGAGTCCTAGATCGATTGTGCGCGTCAGTGCCGTTTGGGAACGCTTCGGTGCGAAGAAGTCCTTGTAGTCAGTCCGCTGAGAATTCGTAGCGAGGCCGCTCGCGGCATAACGCGGAAAATCACTATAGCTTTTATCGCCACCATAGGTCTGCTCAATCCAGTCCCACGAATCTTTCATCCACTGCCATGTTTGCTCACGGGCATAGCGATTGCGAATCATGTAGACGAACCACCGGAACAGATCCTGAGATCGTATCGTGGACTTGTCGGTGAACGCCTGCAAAATGCGGCTGATCTGCTCGGCTTCGCGGACGCTCGTAATGCCGGCACAAAGGTCTTGCTGCAAGTCGGCCGATGAAGTTGAGTGGTAGGCACTCAAGAGCTCGTCGACAATCGAATTCCCTGGCGTGCGGTACGCGACGTTACTGATAACAAGAGCACGAATTTCGGGGTCGATCTGTTCGATACCGCTCGCATATAGGCCGTCGATGTGGGTTAGGACTTCAGGCTGCTGGCTGTAGGCCATGAGGGAAAGTATAGTCGAACGTAGCTTCGTGTCGTCCTCGAGTTCGCCGACCTGAGCACTCCAGCCGAGGCGACGGTAGTTGGCTTCAGCCAACTCGCCAGCAAGGGTGCGGAGCTTTTGCTCAGCGAGTTCATCGGTCTCGACAAATTTCTTGAGCTCACCAAACGCCAGCGCAATGATACTCCAGACATGCTCGGAGGTTTCGTCTTTATATCGCTCGAGTAGTGGAATTAGTTCGACGCTGCGAATGCGACCACCGCGTACCAGTAACGTCTGCTCATGAAGTAGCTGCAGTCGGTCAAGTTCATTCAGTGTACCTGATGACAAGATTGCCTCGAGCTGCGAAGCGGGGTACTGCGTAATAAAGTGAGCGGTATCACCGACATTAAGCCGTTCGGTATCTGCGATCGGCATGGCTAGTTTTCGTACGTCGAGTAGCGCCGGCATATCTTCTGGCGACTCTGCGTTAAGTGGAATTGGCCAGATTTGCGTAGACGGTTCATGGGGCCCGATAAAGAACTGCTCCTGTGTTACGCCATCAGGCGTCAGTGTCACGACCGGGTAGCCGCTCTGCGATATCCAGGTATTCATGAAGTTGGCGATATCTTTGCCGCTCGCGGCAGATAGGTGCTTCCACAAATCATCGGCTTCGGTATTCGCGTAGGCAAATTCAGTGAAGTACGACTGCAGACCCTTTTGAAACGCCTCGTGACCGATGTACGCCTGGCACATGCGCATGAGTCGCGCACCCTTTGCGTACACGATCGCACCGTCGAAGAGCGAAGCGATTTCATCTGGGTGATTCACATCGACTTGTACCGACTGTACACCGTCAATCGCGTCACGCCTGAGTGCCAAGATACTTTCGTTCGATGCAAAATCAAGCCACGCATTCCATTCTGGGTGAATCGCATCTACCGCCAAGTACTCCATAAGTGTCGCGAAACTTTCGTTCAGCCATAAGTTGTTCCACCATTTCATGGTCACGAGGTTCCCGAACCACTGGTGCGAGAGCTCATGAGCAATAACAGTGGCGATATACTGCTTGCTTGCAACGGTCGTCGTTTTCGGATCGGCGAGCAGCGCAACCTCTCGGTAGGTGATTAATCCCCAGTTTTCCATAGCGCCCGAAGAGAAATCAGGGAGCGCGACATGGTCGGATTTTGGCAGCGGGTAGGGTACGCCGAAGTATTCGTCGAAAAATTCAATGCTTTTTACCGCTTGCTCAAGCGCGAAGTCTAAACTTTCTGGACTTTGAGCTGGCGTCGCCCAGACGCTCACCTCGACATCACCTGACGTGTGGGCGGTTTTACTGTGAAGTTCGCCGTATACCCAAGCCAGCAAATAGGTGCTCATGCGAGGGGTAGTTGCAAATGTCGTAACCAGTTTGTTGTCCTCGGTCGTCTGCGACGTCGGATGCAGGTTGCCGAGCACCGTTACGCCCGTTTCGGTCGTCAACGTCACGTCGAATGTCGCTTTGGCTTCAGGTTCATCAATACACGGAAATACCTCTCGCGCATGGTGACTCTCGAATTGGGTTGCAATGAGTTCTTTCTGCACACCGTCATGCTCGAACTTGCATGGATACATACCGTGCATACTGTCGGTTATCGTTCCCGAATAGCCGATGGTGATGATGTGTTTTCCAGATAGCATAGAGTCGTTGGTAATCACGAGTGCATCAAACTCACCGTGCTCAAAGCTCGCCATGGTACCGTCGATGTGGACCGATTCGATCGTCAGATCTTTGGCGTGTAGCGTTACGCTGGTTGTATTTGGCTGGCTTACACCGGTAATGACCGCCGTACCGCTGAAGGCGCGGTTTGCTCGGTCAATCACAAGAGAGAGGTTGTAATTTTCTGGTATGAACTGAGTGATAAGTCGTGGTACTGATTGCATATATGTCTATTGTACAATATCCATCATGAACGCACGTCGCCGGCGCCTTGTCGCAAGTCTCATCATGCTGCTGATTAGTGCGGGTATTTTACTGACTCACCCTGATAACTACCAGGTTGTCCAAAGTCCGCAACCTGTTGTGCCGACAACGAAATCACCAGGCAGTGCGCTGAGTGCTTTGTCGCAGCTCGACATTAAAGGCCGAGCTGCGAAAACCGGCTATGCTCGTGCTCAGTTTGGCGATGGCTGGCGCGAAGAGCGCGGCTGCGACACACGAAATATTATTCTGGCCCGTGATATGACCGGCGAAGTGGTCAAAGACTGCAAGGTCTATAGCGGCCAGTTGAATGATCCGTATACTGGCAAAATAGTACAATTCCGTCGCGGTGCAGATACGAGTGACGATGTACAGATCGATCATGTCGTTGCTCTATCGAACGCCTGGCAGACGGGTGCTGCGTACTGGACGATGGCGCGGCGTATCGATTTCGCAAACGACCCACTAGAGCTGCTGGCTGTCGATGGCGCGGCCAATCAAGCCAAGTCTGATGGCGACGCTGCAACCTGGCTGCCGGTCAACAAGGCGTTTCGCTGTCAATACGTCGCCAGGCAGATTACGATCAAGCAGCACTACGGCTTGTGGGTAACGGCGGCTGAACATGATGCGATGCAGCGCGTGTTGGGCACGTGCCCAGACCAACAAGTTATTCGCTAACCAGCACTTGGCAACCTACGGTGACTGGTGTATACTAGCAAAGTACTTATCCGGCCGGCAGGTCGGGTTTTTTCGTAAAAAAGGAGATGATATGGATGATCTAAACATTAAACAACTGACTCTCGGCATGAAGACGATTGCTGAAGAGAAGAACTTGCCTGAAGAAATCGTCATGAGTGTGATCGAACAGGCAATTGCCGCGGCATGGCGCCGTGACAACGGTGAGCGAGACCAAGAAGTCCGCGCCGAATTGAACCTAAACACTGGTGGTGCGAAAGTATTCGTCGGTCGCGAAGTGGTCGACGAAGTCGGCAGCCCTGCACACGAAATCAGTCTGGAAGACGCCAAGAAACTTAAAAGCGACGCTGAACTTGGCGATATTATCGAAGACGAACACGAAGTCACCAGCTTTGGTCGTGTTGCGGCGCAAACTGCGAAGCAAGTCGTACTGCAGCGCCTTCGTGAGGCAGAGCGCGAAGTCGTATTGGCTGAGTTCGAAGATAAAATCGGTACGGTCGTTAACGGTATCGTGCAGCGTGTCGAACCCCGCGTTGTCCGTGTCGAGCTTGGTAAAGCAATCGGCATTCTACCTGCAAGTGAGCAGATTCAGGGCGAATACTTAAGTCCGGGAAGCCGTATCAAGGTATTTATCAAAGATATCGAGCGCGAGAATCGTGGTCCTCAACTCGTACTTTCTCGTGGCAATACTGCGTTTATCGAATACTTGTTCCGACAAGAAGTTCCAGAAATGGAGACGGGCGCCGTCGAAATTAAGGCGATTGCTCGTGAAGCTGGCCGTCGTACGAAGCTAGCGGTTGTCAGTACTGTTCCTGGTGTCGATCCAGTCGGCACATTCGTCGGTGGACATGGTTCACGCGTCAATGCGGTCATGGGTGAAATCGGTGATCAGGAAAAAATCGATATCATCACCTACGATGAAGATCCACAGACCTTCATCCGCAATTCGCTCAGTCCTGCAGAAATCGTCCGAATCGAGCTCGACGACAAGGCAAAGACTGCCAAGATTTTCGTCAACGAAGATCAGCAATCAATCGCCATTGGTCGTGGTGGCCAAAACGTCCGCCTGGCTGCTCGCTTGACTGGCTATGAACTCGATATCGAAACGGCAACGCAGGAAAAACCCGCCGAGAAGAAGCCTCGTAAGAATATCGAAGACAGTCTCTTCTCTGCAATCGAAGAATCTGACGACGAATAGTCACTTAAAAACTGCAGACAAAACTACATTAGCACTCGACTTGCGCGAGTGCTAATTTTCATCTATACTTAACAATATAATTAGCGTATACTGATACTATAACCGTGAGCGCTACAAGGAGGTGAAACCATCGTGCCTGAGCAATTCGGAGAATTTATCGCTCGTCTAACAGATAACGCGCGGACCAGTTTGCAGCATGCAGAGGCAATCGCACGCGGCCAGGGCAGTCCGTATATCGGAACAGAACATCTACTCTTGGGTGTACTTGCTCAGGGTTCTTCAGTCGGAGCAAAACTACTTGCCGATGCGGGTGTGACATTGCAGCGTGCAGAGCTAGCCCTCAACCTTTCGCCAAAGACGATGGTCGTCGGCACCAAAGCCACTGCTCTATCAGAAACCGCTATGCTGACCCTGAAAATGGCCTACGAGCACGCTCGTGAGCTGCATCAAGAATTTTTGGGAACCGAGCATATTCTATATAGTATTTTGCGACAAAAAGGAGCACGCGGAACGGTACTGCTTCGTGATATGAGTGCCGATGTCGAACAGATCGTCGACGAGCTCGAATCATATTTCGATCGTCAGCAGAATGAATACGGTGAAATGTCGGTCGATACCGACGCGCCGCGACGACCGCAACCAAAGGGTGTGCTCGATGTATATGGCGTCGACTTGACCGCGCATGCGGCCAGTGGCAAGCTCGATGCGGTCATTGGTCGCGAGCGAGAAGAAGAACGTCTCGTGACGATTCTTTCGCGTCGCACCAAAAACAACCCTGTCTTAATCGGTGAGCCGGGCGTCGGCAAGACTGCAATTGTCGAAGGCCTTGCGCAGCGTATTGCGAACGAAAAAGTACCTGAGCACTTGCTTGATAAGCGGGTGATTCAGCTGGATCTGGCCGCCATGGTAGCCGGTACGAAATACCGTGGCGAATTCGAAGAACGACTTCAGCAGGTCATTGGCGAAGTTAAGAAGCATGGCGACATCATCATCTTTATCGATGAACTGCACTTGCTTGTGGGCGCTGGAGCTGCCGAAGGCGCTATGGACGCGGCAAATATCTTGAAGCCAGCCTTGGCTCGCGGTGAATTTCACCTCATAGGCGCCACGACGCTCGATGAGTATCGTAAAAACATTGAAAAGGATGCCGCACTTGAACGTCGACTGCAGGAAATCGTCGTTCGTGAACCCTCAATCGAAGACACCAAAGCGATTATCAAAGGCCTTAAGTCATACTACGAGAAACATCACGGCGTGGTATTCGATGAGCAAGTTCTTGATACTGCTGTACACATGGCAGACCGTTACATATCTGAGCGCTACATGCCGGATAAAGCAATTGACGTTATCGACGAAGCCGCAGCCATTTCACGAGTCAAAGGTGCGAAGCAGCCACAGAAAGTCCGCGCCCTTCGCCGTGAAATCAAGCAGCTGAATGAGAAAATCGACGACGCTGTTACGGGTGAAGACTACGAGCGAGCAGCGCTATACAAGACCCGCTTGAGCCGTGTCAATAAGGAACTCAAAGAGAACTCCAGCAAGTCAGCCAAAGCGCACAAAATAAGCGACGATGATATTGCACGTGCGATTTCAGCGATCACGAGTATTCCAGTAGATAAACTTCAGTCGTCTGAAAAGACCAGACTTCGCAGTCTCGAAAAACATCTCAAGAAATCGATTATTGGCCAGGACGAAGCGATTACGGTAGTCTCTCGTGCAATTCGACGCAGCCGCAGCGGTGTCAGCGATGGCAAACGACCAATCGGCAGCTTCATTTTCATGGGCTCAACGGGCGTCGGTAAGACCGAACTTGCGCGCGTACTGGCGGAGGAAGTATTCGGCAGCAAGAATGCGCTTATCAAGATTGATATGAGCGAATTTAGCGAGCGTCATGCGACCAGTCGTTTGGTCGGCGCACCGGCAGGCTATGTCGGCTACGAGGATGGCGGAAAACTCACCGATAAAGTACGTCGTCAGCCGTACAGCGTCGTGCTCTTCGATGAAATCGAAAAAGCGCACCCAGACGTCATGACGATGCTCCTTCAAGTGCTGGAAGACGGTGTTTTGACAGATTCGCACGGTCGCTCGGTCAGCTTTGCAAATACTATCATTATCCTCACCAGCAATCTCGGCAGCGAGGCTATGATGAAGGAATCGAAATTAGGCTTTGCGAGTGTCGGCGCATCATCGCGAAAAAACCTAGAAACCGCTCACACCGAAAATGTCACCGTCGCACTAAGCGAGCTAAAACGCTTTATGCGGCCTGAGTTGATTAACCGCTTCGATGCGGTGGTTACCTTCCGGTCACTGACGCGCCAGGATGTTGGTAAGATATTCGATATTCTCGTCGATCAACTTCGCAATCGTATGCACGTACGTGGTCAAGGTTTGAAGATTACGCCGCGAGCGAAAAAGTGGCTTATCGAGGATGCGTTCGACGATAAACATGGAGCACGCCCACTGCGCCGCGCAATTGAAACGCACGTCGAGCACGCTATCGCTGAAAAACTGCTTCGAAGGAATGTCGAACGAGGCGACGTGTTTGTCTTTGACGTTCAAAAGGCAAAACCCTATGTAGAAATCGAGCATGAGAGCAAACTCGTCCGGGCGTAATTCAGTACGCGGCCTCGTCGTTGGTGTCATACTGAGCGCACTGGCCCTCCTTGTGCTGTCGGAGCGTGTTGTAATTGCAGACAGCATCCGCGCCTGGGCATTTCAGCCGAGTGCCGCCATAATGACGATTCGTGACCGTGCTCATATGAACGCAGATGGTACGAGGCTCTTTTATGCCAGTAGCCCGACGCTCGATGCCACAAAGCGGTTTAGTACGGAGTGTAACAACACCGAAAAAACATCCGTTGTGCTCGGCTGCTATGTATCGGGTCGAATCTACCTTTACGACATACAGAACACTGAGCTCGATGGTATCGAAGAGGTGACTGCTTCGCACGAAATGCTGCACGCTGCGTATGAACGACTCGATAGCGCCGAGCGTGCGCGCGTCGACAGTATGCTTGAAGCAGAGTCACGTCAACTCAGCGCTAATCCTGAATTCAAGGAGCGTATGTCAGTGTATTCCTCGCTATCATCAGCTGATAGGATTAACGAGCTTCATTCGGTGATTGGTACGGAAATCTCACAGATCAGTCCGGAACTAGAGCGATATTATGCTACCTACTTTACGAACCGGCATGCCGTGACGTCACTCTACGATTCATATCACACGGTGTTCGCGAAGCTACAACAAGATGCAAAAGACCTAGCAAAAAGTCTTGACCGTCAAGCGGCTGAGCTCAATGCGAGAGTCAATCTGTATAACCAGCAGGCAGATCAGCTGGATGCCGACGTTCGGGTGTTCAACCAGCGCGCAAGCAGCGGATATTTCTCGTCGCGAGCAGCCTTTGATGCCGCACGAGCAGTCTTGGTGGCGCGCTCAAACGATCTTGATCAACAACGAGTGCAGATAAACCTTGCGGTCGATGCGTATGAAAAAGACCGTAAGCGATTTGATGGCTTAGCATCACACCTCAGCGAGCTAAACAATAGTCTTGATAGCAATTTAGCACCGGCGCCGTCGGTAGGAGGAGCTTCCTAATGGCGAAATCATCTAGCGTCTTCGTCTGTCAGAACTGTGCCGCGCGATATCCGAAGTGGTCAGGACGATGTGAGAACTGTGGCGAGTGGAACACGCTCGTTGAGCAAGTTGTCGATACGGGTAAGTCGATATTAGCTAAAAGCACCAATAAAGGTGCTGTCCTGCAACCGCAAACGATGAAAAATATCGTCGCTGACGACAAAAAAGGACGTCTTCAGACAGGCATCGCAGATCTTGATGCAGTTCTGGGTGGCGGCATCGTCGCTGGTGGCGTCGTGCTACTCGCCGGGCAACCGGGAATCGGTAAAAGTACGCTATTACTACAGGTCGCATCGTCAATCGCCTCGAAGACGTCGGTACTATATGTTAGCGGCGAAGAGTCTGCCTCGCAGGTAAAGCTTCGCGCCTCGCGTCTTGGTGCAGACTCACACGATGAACTCGAATTTATTGCCAGCACGAGTGCGGATGACATTGCCGCCACGATTCGCGCTGGTAAGCATCGGCTGGTTATCGTCGACTCGGTACAGACACTATCGATGGCTGACATAACCTCTGCACCGGGTACCGTGAGCCAAATTACCAATGCATCGAACGCGGTCATACGTGCGGCGAAGGAATCGTCGGCAGCGGTCATACTGGTCGGACACGTCACGAAAGAGGGTTCGATTGCCGGGCCGAAGGTACTCGAGCACCTCGTCGATGTCGTATTGCAGTTCGAGGGTGATCGCTACGGCGGGTTTAAGGTTGTGCGAGCTGCCAAAAACCGCTATGGTTCGACGTCCGAAGCGGCCATATTCGAGATGGCAGAGTCTGGACTCGAGGTCGTCAAGAACCCGTCTGCCGCGCTTTTGGCAGAGCGCCAAGACGATGACGGCTCGGTCGTCTTAGCAACGCTCGAAGGTACGCGGCCTCTCTTGGTAGAAATTCAGGCACTTGTCAACCCTACTAACTTCGGGTATCCTAAGAGGACTGCAAGCGGTTTTGATCTGAATCGTCTGAATTTACTTATCGCTGTGCTTGAGCGCAGGACAAAGCTGAATTTATCTCAATCAGATGTATATATCAACGTCGTCGGCGGATTGAAACTTCTTGATCCTGCAGCCGACCTTGCAGTGTGCATGGCTATTGCCAGTGCGGCAGCAGGACGCAAGCTTGCGACCGGTGCCATTGTCTTTGGCGAAGTCGGTCTTGGTGGTGAAGTTCGTAGCGTCGTCAATGTCGACAAGCGAATCGCAGAAGCGAAAAAACTTGGGTTTACCTACGCTATCGCTCCGCCACAAAGCAAGAAAAATGCCTTTATAAAATCGGTCAGTTCAGTGCGCGAAGCGCTGATCGACCATCTAAAACAATAGGAATTCTATGGAATTATTTAATCTCTTCGTCGCCGCTATGCTCGTCATTATCGCGGCTCAAACTACCTATACTACGTATCAGGCAACACGCGGCCAAGCCCGCAGTCGCAATAGCGACATCATTGTCGATACATCTGTACTTATGGACGGCCGTATCATGCCTATCGCTGAAGCAGGATTCGTGCCTGGCGACTTAGTCGTACCTCGTAGTGTTATTGGTGAATTACAATTGCTTGCTGACACAGGCGATAGCGACAAGCGCGAACGTGCCCGTCGTGGCCTCGATGTGCTCAAACACCTGCAGGAGCTCGATTCGGTGACTGTACGTATCTTACAAGATGGCAGTCGCGCATCTGAGGGTGTCGACGAACGATTGCTTGCACACGCCAAAGCATCGGGTGGAAGTATCGCCACGATCGATTTCAATTTGAACAAAGTTGCAGCGGTCGAAAACATTAAAGTACTCAACATCAATGAGCTCGCACGGACGCTCCGTATGGCGTATTTGCCGGGAGATAACTTGCGGCTCGAACTAACGACGACCGGAACTGATTCACACCAGGCTGTTGGGCACCTTGCTGATGGCACGATGGTCGTCGTGGAGCATGCTAAAAAGCAGATTGGTACGACCGCTGACGTTGAAATTATTCGTAGCTTACAGACGGCTGCCGGCCGTATGATGTTTGCGCGTTTAGCTGGCACTGCTAATGCGCCCTCCGGTAAAAAACCGACTCCGCATCGTAAAACGCAGCCAACACCAGCTTCTAGCCCAACGCCACCTGCCAAGCAAAAACAGCATGCCGGGCGAAAGCCAGTCGCGCCAGCGAGTGAGCCAATCGTCAAAACCGATAAGACCGACAAAGCTCAGTCAGCTCAGACGCCGAAACGATCTGCGCGTCGCAAATCATCGAGCCAACGAGAAGATTCGTTTATCAAGCTGATTGATAAGCAATAGTAAGTATCATCTAACGCGGAGCGCCGATGACTCGCTACGGAGTGTAGCGCGCATCGGCGCTTGCCGTGTAATAACCTTCGTCACTGATCGTAGCCGTGACAGTGAAGCTGTCTTTTTTATTCTGTCCGCTATCAAGCGTCTTGCTGCCCGAACCTCCAGGAGATAGGCTCGCGATCTGTGTGCCGTTCACGGTCACTGTGACGTTCCTAAGGCCGAACTTACCGGCGCTATAATTCAGTAGAATTCGTTTGCCGTCGCTTGAAACATCGACATTGACACTCGGTTTCGCATCGGAGCATTTGTGTGCGTCATCTGATGCGCTGGCATCGTAACCGTCGGCGGCGAAGTAGGTCTTTTTCTTCGTGACGGGATCGGTGACTCCTGTGACCGTTATCTGAACCTTGGCGGCTTCAGGCGTACAATCGGTGGCTTTTTTGCGGGAGACACGGTCGAACGTCATTTTCTCATTAGATTGAGATTGCGCCTTGTTATACCACGATGGGTAAAGTTGACCGTTGATCACCTGAATACCGTCAGGTTGCTTGAACCAGTCGCCAGCTTTCCATTTACCTTCTTTTGCGTAGATTTCTTTGTGGGCGTACTCCATGACAGGCTGAATGATCAAAGCAGGCACAGATGAGTCGCTTTGAATCAGTAGGCGAGTGTCGTTGTTACCGAGCCATGTGGCCATCGCGAGGACAGGGCTGTAGCTGACCGTCCAAAGGTCGCGTGACTGACCACCGATATCTGAGGTTCCTGATTTAGAGGCAACATCGACACCGGGGACATCCAGACGGCTACTTTCTGTTCCAAATAGTCCCAGTCGCGCGTTATGATCGTGCAGGATATCGGCGACAATGTAGGCGGCCTGTGCCGTACCTACACGCTTTGAGCTATCGGTGTATTTCTCGAGCGTATCACCTTGGCTATTCTTTACCTCAAGAATAGTGCTGTATGGCTTGTAGACGCCCATACGAGCGAGCGATGCAATCGCGTTGACGTGCTGCACCTGCTGCGTTCCACAGCCACCAATAGCCGATGCCAGGCCAGTCTGTGCCTCGGCGCCAATCGTACAGTAGGATTTGTCACCCATGGCACGGATGTAATCGAGCGTTGGCTGGACACCGTTGATGTATTCGGCCTTAACGGCAGGCACGTTACGAGACCACGCCAGACCTTGACGAATACTGATCGCGCCTTTGTATTGTCCGTCCCAGTTCTGCAATGGTGCGCCGTAAATCGAGTCAGCGCCACGGTCGTCGGCCAATACGGAGCCTGAGCCAAAATTCTGCGCATCAGAACCTTTATCTTCAAATAGTTTCGCGTAGACAAGCGGCTTGACCGTTGATCCTGGCTGAATCGACGAGGTCGCGGCATTGGTTTCGCCATATCCTGGATAGTTAAAGTCACGGCTGCCCATCATGGCGACGATCTGGCCAGTTTTCACGTCTTCAATCGTTGAGGCGGCGTTAGTGAAGCCGAAGGCATTCGGGTAGTACGAGTTGAACATATCTTTGGTAGCTTGTTCGAGTTTCTTCTGGATTCGATAATCGAGCGTCGTTTTGACAGTCAATCCGCCACGACCGACGATTGCTGTTCCGAGGTCTTTTTCGAGCTGCTGTTTTACCATCAAGACAAAATGCGGCGCACGAATGTCTTTGAGCTGGTCACTAAGCGGTTTGAGCTGATCCATGATTGCAACCTTTTTGGCCTTGTCGGCCTGATCACGAGTAATCTTACCGGTTGCTGCCATCGAGTCGAGCACTTTATGCTGACGAGCGATAAGCGCTTCGCTGTTGCCCGTATAGGGGTCATAGAGGCTTGGCGAGTTCGGAATAGAAGCCAGCAAGGCTGCTTGCGCCAGGCTTAATTTGCTTGCGTGCACACCAAAGTAGGTTTGCGCAGCAGATTCTACGCCGTTTCGTCGCCCACCGTATGGCGATTCATTAAGATATAGGTTCAGAATCTGATCCTTGGTGTATTTACGCTCTACTTCGATTGCCAGAATTGCTTCTTTGATCTTACGTGGAATACCATTTATACCACGCTGGTTGGCCTCATCGGCCAGGAATACTTGTTTGACCAGCTGCTGCGTTAAGGTAGAACCACCCTGTACGTCACCGCCCGCGGCATTGTTAAAGGCAGATCGAACGATACCGGTGACACTAATACCCGAGTGACGGTAGAAATCTTTGTCCTCGATGGCGATGGTAGCTTCTTTCATGTAGTCGCTAATCTCGTCGCTCGAGACAGTCAGTCGATAATCACCACTGCCTTTGTCTTCCCATAGCAACACGCCGTTACGGTCGTAATACTTGGTCACAGTTGTTTGAACGCGCTCGGCGAGCGAGCCTGGACGCACGGAGTCGAGGTCTTTACGATAATATGCAAACACGCCACCGATTAAGATGGCTGCCAGTAATATACCGACACCGACGAGCTTCAGTGCGGTAATAGCACCGTGTTTCGAGAACCAATATTTGGCGACACGCTTTGGGTGTACCCGGTAGGCAATGCGCTTGAGAGGGTGTTTCGGCAGACTCGCCAAGTACTCCGCTTTTTTGCGCGCAGCCTTATCTTTCTTAGTCCGGCGTTTCTGCGCCAGATTCGAATACACCTTCACAGCTCGAGGCTTGGACGATTTTTTTGTCACAGAAATACTCCCATAAGCTTTATTACATCTATTATAGCACCGATTCTCAATGTGCGAGGTCTAATTTTCTGCTATACTTCATGCATATGAAGACACTATATGATGAGCTTGCGTGGCGTGGATTTATAAACCAGACCACGTTTGCCGACGTAACTGACATTAACGAACCGCGTACGTTTTACTGGGGTGTCGATCCGTCTGCCGATAGCATGACAATTGGTAACTTAGCAGCAGCAATGATGATTCGTCATTTGATTGACGGTGGCCACAAGGCCGTTTTGCTCGTCGGTGGCGCAACCGGTATGATCGGTGATCCCGATGGCAAGAAACAGGAGCGAGACCTGCTCACTGTTGATGAGATCGCACATAATAAGGGTAAGATTGCCGAGCAGTACAAGCAGATTTTTGCGGGCCAAAGCTTTGAAATCGTCGATAATTATGATTGGTTCAAAGAGATCAACTTTCTCGATTTCTTACGTGATGTCGGCAAGCATGCACCGCTGACGCAAATGCTAGATCGTGACTTCGTGCAGACACGTATCGGTGAAGGCGGCAGCGGCATCAGTTATGCAGAATTCAGCTATTCACTCATTCAGGGCTACGACTTTCTACACCTGTTCCGCACAAAAGGTGCGACCATGCAGGTCGGCGGCAGTGACCAATGGGGCAATATGATCAGCGGCGTGCAACTGATACGTCGGCTTGAAGGCGCTGAAGCGCACGTTTTCTCAACCCCGCTTATCGTCAATAAACAGACCGGTGTGAAATTCGGTAAATCAGAAGGGGGAGCGGTATGGCTCGATCCGACGAAGACAAGTCCATACAAGTTTTATCAGTTCTGGCTGAATGTCGATGACGAGACCGCTGAGGACCTCGTAAAGGTATATACGCTTCTCGACCAGTCGACAGTCGAAGCACTGATTGACACCCATCGCCAGGCGCCACATGCTCGTGCCTTGCAAAAAACGCTTGCACGAGAAGTTTCACGAATCGTCCATGGCTCAGAGCGCACCGACGCCGTCGAAAAAGTGACTACTGTATTATTTGGCACTACCCCCCTTGCTGATCTCAGCGAGGAAGAGCTCGATATGCTATCTGATGAAATTCCTACCGCTGGTGCTGGCGCGACTGTCAGTGAGATCTTGATGGCCAGTGGTATTGCCGCGAGTGCGAGCGAGGTGCGTCGGCTCATACAGTCTGGTGCTGTTTCGCTGAATGGTGAAAAAATTCAGGAAGATACAATCGTTTCGTCGAATACGCTAGTCAAAAAGGGTAAAAACAACTTCGTACTGGTTCGCTAACTGTCTCATTCTTTGCTATACTGAAGACTCTAAATAGGAGGGGATATGCCTGAGTACACTGCCCATGTTTCCGAGAGTGCGGCCAAGAATATTAATGAATGGCTGACGGAGTCAAAATACGCTGAATACAAGCAAGAACTTGAGACAATGATCGCTGAAAAGCGCTGGAAAGAGCTCGAAGACGCGTTCTTTAAAGTTATCGAATTCGGTACGGCCGGCCGACGTGGCACCACGGGTGTTGGTTCAAACCGAATCAATCGAGTCACCATCGGTGAATCTGCCCAGGCTCTTTGTCAATATGCCAAACAGGCAGACCCAGACGCACCACAAAAAGGCGTCGTGATTGCCTGCGATACACGGCTCAGCTCTCCTGAACTCAGTCAGTATGCGGCCAGTGTCGCGGCTGCGAACGGCTTCAAGACCTATCTATTTGAAAGCTTCAGGGCGACACCTGAACTAAGTTTTGCCGTACGTGAACTAGGTTGCGCCGTCGGTATCGTGATTAGTGCTAGCCATAATCCGCCTGCGGACAATGGCTTTAAGGCCTATTGGAGCGATGGCGGGCAGATTGCCGCGCCGCATGACACCGGCGTGCTCGATACAGCAGCGACTATCACCGAGATTGCGAGCACTGACTTTGATCAAGCAGTAGAAAATGGCGATATCACGATAATCGGTTCTGCGTTAGACGAGGCGTATTTTGCCGCGGTGCACGCACAGGCACTTGGACGGGCGCGAGACGTCAAGATTGCCTATTCGCCGCTTCACGGCGCAGGGCAGACGAACGTTCTACCGGTGCTCAGGCAAGCCGGTTTTACGGATATTGTGCTCGTTGACGATCAAATGGTTCCCGATGGGAATTTTCCGACCGTCGAAGCCGGCAAGCCGAATCCTGAAGAACGCGCGGCCAATGATCGGGTCGTCGCGCTCATGCTAGCCATGCGCGCGGATATTGCGTTTACCAACGATCCTGACGCTGATCGCTTCGGAACGATGGTGCGTGTTGGTGATGAGGCGGTGTATTTGAACGGAAATCAGTCAGCAATTCTCGCAGCCGACTTCATATTGTCGAAGTTACAAGCGTCTGGTCAGCTTGATTCAGACGACTACATCGTTAAAACGATTGTCACGACAGATATGCTTAGTGCGCTTGCGAAGTCGTATGGCGTGGGAATCGTCGATAACCTACTCGTCGGCTTCAAGTATATTGCTGAAGTGATCCGAAACCGCGAGGGCGATTCCGGTCGATTTATCATGGGCGCCGAAGAAAGCTACGGTATGCTCAAAGGTGATTATGCCCGCGATAAAGACGGGGCGACAGGCGTCTTGCCACTTGCTGAGTATGCTGCCGAACTCAAAGCGCAAGGAAAAACACTCTACGATCGTCTGCTTGAGCTGTACGGAGAGCATGGGTTGTATGTAGAGCGTCAAGATACGATGGTTTGTCCGGGCGCTGAGGGATTTGCCGAGATGCAAGCGATTATGAAGAGTTTGCGCGACGAGGCCCCAACCGAGATTGACGGGCATAAGGTTACGGCAGTTATCGACTATGCAAGTGCAACCCGCACTGATATTGCCAGCGGTGAGCAATCGACTGTCGATGCGGCTACGGGCAATGTATTCGTTTTGGAATTTGGCGATTCACGTCGTCGCGTGACCGTCAGGCCGAGCGGCACAGAGCCAAAACTCAAATTTTATAATCAATGGTACGAGCCGACTGACGACGCGAGGCGTGACTACGACGACCTGATGCAACGACTTGAGAATATGTCGAGGGAGCTCGAGGGCATACTGTTTGCCCGTATCGGCAAAACGAAGGCATGAACCTCCAGACCAACCTTTCGTCAATAAAAGGTGTGGGACCAAAAACTGCAGCCCAATTCGAGGCAGCAGGCTTAGAGACCGTCGGGGATTTGATTCGATTCTTGCCAAGAAAACACGAAGATTTTTCAGAAGTCATACCGATCGCTGAAGTAAAGCCGGGTAAAAATACCATACGCGCACGCTGCGAATCCACGCAGATTAAACGTGTGCGCCGAGGCATGACCGTAACATCGGCGACACTGGTCGACGATTCAGGAAAGCTGCAGGCCGTTTGGTTTAACCAGCCGTATCGCGCGACGCAGTTTCAGCCCTCGGATGAATACTATTTTTCAGGTGACTTTGAGTTTCGCTACAACCGATATCAGCTAACGAATCCGAGTGCAGAGAAGGTGAGCGATTTACCTGTGCAGACCGATCGTATCTTGCCAATTTATCGGCAAATCAAAGGGCTGAAAAGCCAAGTCGTACGTAAAATTTTGGCTGAACTTCGGCCGTTAGTCAGCGTATTGCCTGAAACGCTGCCGCCAGCCATTGTAGCAGCGGAAAAGCTCATGAGTTACGCCGAAGCCCTCACCGGGTTGCATTTTCCGACGCAACCCGCTGACATTGCGCGAGCACGAGAACGGCTTGGATTTGAAGAGTTATTTCAGTTGCTGCTCGCAAGCCAGCTTAATCGCCAGGAAAACGCCGCACTCGAAGGCATACCGATGCCGTTTGACGTACAAAGCGTCAAAAAATTCGTATCCGAGCTACCGTTTACACTCACAAACGCACAGCGGATCGCAGCGTGGGAGATAATCCAAGATTTCGAAAAGGCCGTGCCGATGAACCGATTGTTGCAGGGCGACGTCGGTAGCGGCAAGACTGTCGTAGCCGGCATTGCAGCACTTGAGGCTGCGCAAGCCGGGTATCAAACGGCACTCATGGCACCGACAGAAATATTGGCGCGGCAGCACGCTCAGACGCTGAGTACGCTGCTAGAACCGTTTGGCATCACCGTAGGTCTGTTAATCGGGTCGGTCAAAGGTAAGGCACGGCAGCAACTCAACGATAATATCGCGCGCGGCGCAGTCG
>Ga0310810_10002155_pt1 | contig 20965 bp, 17 predicted proteins | sample NCmetagenome_FD_207641 | JGI IMG/M metagenome (GOLD analysis project Ga0310810, IMG submission 207641) | Soil microbial communities from experimental microcosm in Duke University, North Carolina, United States - NC | ecosystem: Engineered > Artificial ecosystem > Soil microcosm > Unclassified ...
CAGCCGGTGGCGAGCACGACGAATTTCGCGGTGACAATCTTGCCGTCGGATAGAGTAACCGACCAGAGATTGTTGCCTTCGTCGAACGCGGCATGTTCGACCCGGGTGCTGAACTGGATGTCGGTGCGGAGATCAAAACGGTCGGCGACGTGGTTGGCGTATTTCAGGATCTCCGGCTGCGGCGCGTAGCGTTCGCTCCAGTCCCATTCCTGCTGCAATTCGTCCGAGAAGGAATAGGAATATTGCATGCTCTCGACGTCGCAGCGCGCGCCGGGATAGCGGTTCCAGTACCAGGTGCCGCCGACGCCATCGCCCTGTTCATAGACCCGCGCCGTAAACCCCTGCCCGCGCAGCCTGTGGAGCATGTACATACCGGCAAAACCCGCGCCGACCACGACGACGTCGTAGCTTTCGGTGGTTGTACCTGACTGATGTCGCAAGTAAGGAAAGCGCAAGAGACAAATCGGCCGCGCCGGGCTGCATATTTTGCGTCATGGAATGCGAAGAATCCCGGAATGCGTAGAATTACCTGCCTGGAAACCTGGCTTGGCATTTCGGTCGCCGATGCGCTAGCGTCCGCTGAATACCGCAAATGAAAGCCAATATTGAGCGGCGCCGAAGCCGCCACAGGGAGTGAATACGGCCATGAAATCCCCGATCTGCAGCATGTTGGGTATCGAGTTTCCGCTGCTGGCCTTCAGCCATTGCCGCGACGTGGTGGCGGCCGTCAGCCGCGCCGGCGGTTTTGGCGTGTTGGGGGCGACCGCACACTCGCCCGAATCCATCGAGCAGGAACTGAAATGGATCGACGACCATACCGACGGCAAGCCCTACGGGCTCGACGTGCTGATCCCGGAAAACATTTCGACGGCGGGTGAAAAGGACGTCACGTGGAAGAGTCTTGAGGCACGCATCTCGCCGGCGCATCGCGACTTCACCCGCAATTTGCTGAAGAAATACGGCATCGAGTTGACGGCGACCAACGTCGCCGACAACCAGCCGCAGCCGTTCGACGCGCAGCGGGCGATGGAGGTGCTGGAAGTCTCGTTCCGCCATCCGATCAAGCTGATCGCGAACGCGCTCGGCGTACCGCCCAAGGCGATGATCGAGATGGGCCGGAACCACGGTGTGCCGGTCGCGGCCCTCGTTGGCTCCAAGGAGCACGCGCTGCGCCAGGTTGCGGCCGGCGTCGACATTCTGGTTGCGCAGGGCACTGAAGCCGGGGGCCATTGCGGCGAAGTCTCGACCATGGTGCTGGTGCCCGAGGTGATCAAGGCGATCAAGCCGATCCGGGACGTGCCGGTGCTGGCCGCGGGCGGCATCATGACCGGACGGCAGATGGCGGCCTCGATGGCGATGGGCGCGGCCGGCGCCTGGACCGGCTCCGTGTGGCTCGCCACCGTCGAATCCGAGACCACGGAAATTTTTCGCGAGAAGATGATCGCGGCGTCCTCGCGCGACGCGATCCGCTCCAAGGGCCGCACCGGAAAGCCGGCGCGGCAGTTGCGCTCGGTATGGACAGATGCCTGGGACCGCGGCCCGGACAGCCCCGGCGCGCTGCCGATGCCGCTGCAGAGCATCCTTAGCCGCGACGCCTTCAACTCGATCGACCGCGCCGCCGCCGCCGGCAATGCCCAGGCACGCGACCTCGTCAGTTACTTCGTCGGCCAGGGCGTCGGCCTGGTCGACAGCGTCAAATCCGCCGGCGCCGTGGTGCAGGAATTCAAGGAGGATTTCGTCGAGGCCGTCGAACATATGAACGCGCTGCTGGAGGAATAGGCGCCCCTCCCACACCGTCATTGCGAGCGAAGCGAAGCAATCCATCGCGCGGCGAAAAGAAAGAATGGATTGCTTCGTCGCAAGTGCTCCTCGCAATGACGGGGATGGAGCGAACAACACCTCACATGATACCAAGCAAGTGAAACAAGAGAAAATGACATCGATCCCCGAAGACCGCATTCCCGTCATCGTCGGCGTCGGCGAAATCGTCGACCGGCCGAACGATATCGCCGACGGGCTCGAGCCCCTCATTTTGCTGGAACAAGCACTGAAGCGCGCGGAGGCCGACAGCGGCGGAAAACTGCTCGGCGAACTCGGCTCCCTCGACGTCGTCAATTTCCTGAGCTGGCGCTACCGCGATCCGGAAAAACTGCTCGCCGACCGGCTGGGCGCCAGGCCCGCGCATTGCTATTACGGCCCGGTCGGCGGCGAGAGCCCGATCCGCTATCTGCATGAAGCGGCAAAGCGCATCGCGCGCGGCGAATGCAGCGTGGCGGCGGTGTGCGGCGCCGAGGCGCAGTCGACCGCGACCAAGGCCGAGCGGGGCGGCATCGCGCTGCCATGGACGCCGTTCGCCCACGACGTGGAAGAGCCGAAGCGGGGTGCTGCGTTCCAGAAGCCGATGGCGGTGAAGCTCGGCGTGTTCCGTCCCATCACCGTCTATCCGCTCTATGAATCCGCGACCTCGGCGCATTGGGGCCAGACACCGCGCGAAGCGCTCGCCGAATCCGGGCAACTCTGGTCGACCTATGCGGGCGTCGCGTCGGAAAATCCCAATTCATGGCTGAAGAAGCGCTTCACGCCGGAGGAGGTCACGACACCGACATCGGAAAACCGGCTGATCGCCTGGCCCTACACCAAGCTGATGGTGGCCAATCCGACCGTCAACATGGGCGGTGCGATCCTGATGACGTCGCTGGCGAAAGCGCGCGCCGCCGGCGTGAGCGAGGACCGCCTGATCTATCCGCTCGGCGGCGCCTCGGCGGAAGAACCGCGCGACTATCTATTGCGCGACCAGTTCTTCGAGAGCCATCCACAGAACGCCGTGCTCAAGGCAGTGATGGACCTGGTCGATGGCGACGGCAAAAAATTCGACGCGATCGAATTGTACAGCTGCTTTCCCTGCGTGCCGAAGATGGCGCGGCGGACGCTCGGCCTCGGCCCCGACGTCAAGCCGACTGTCACCGGCGGGCTGACCTTCTTCGGCGCGCCGCTCAACACCTACATGACGCATGCGGCGGTTGCGATGGTGCGCAAGCTGCGCGCCGGCGGCTCGCTCGGCCTGCTCTACGGCCAGGGCGGTTTTGTCACCAAGCATCACGGCCTGGTGCTGTCGCGGCAGGCGCCGAAAGCAACGCTCGCGCAGGATACCAGCGTCCAGGCCGAGGCCGATCGGGCCAAGGGCGCGGTGCCGGAATTCGTCACCGAGGCCTCAGGCAATGGCAAGGTCGAGAGCTTTACCGTGATCTATGGCGGCAAGGGCGACGTCCAGCACGGCGTGGTGATGCTGCGCACGGCCAACGATGCGCGCGCCCTGGCGCGGGTGCCTGCCAACGACAGCGCGACGCTCGCGCACCTGCGCAACATGGACCGCACGCCCGTGGGGTCCATCGGCGAAATCGCCATGGCGGAAGATGGCGTGCCGGAGTGGCGGGTAGGTTGATCTTCGTAGGGTGGGCAAAGCGAAGCGTGCCCACCATTCAAACACATCCGCCCGGGATAGATGGTGGGCACGGCGCAAACGCGCCTTTGCCCACCCTACGGCAGAATCATCCTGGGCACGAAGCCCCCTACCCCTTCACATCCTGCTTTTCCGACGCTGTGGCCGGCTTGCCCTTGGCGCCGGCGCCGACGACGCGCACCTGGTCACCGTCGGCGATGCCATCGGGGGGCGCGGTAATGATGCGGTCGTCGGGGGCGACGCCGGAGGCGAGTTCGATCTCGCGGCCGAGGTCGCGGGCGATGGTGACGGTCTTGAACTTGACCTTGTCGTCGGGACCGACGGTCGCGACCCGCAGGCCGTTCTGGTTGAAGATCAGCGCGCTGGCCGGGATGTGCAGCGGCACGAAATCGCGCTGCAGGCTGAGCCGCACATTGGCGTAACCGCCCGGCATCAATTCTCCGGCCGAATTATCCAGTGCCAGCTGCATCCGCGTGGTGCCGGAAGATATCTCGACCGATTGCGAGGAGGCCTCCACCGTCGCCGCAAAGGTTCGGCTCGGATACTCCGGCATCGTGATGGTGGCCTTGGCGCCGATCTTGATCGCGGGCACGTAGTTCTGCGGCACGTTGACATAGACGCGCAACTTGGTGATGTCGGAGACCACGAACATCGCGGGCCCCGACCCGCCGCCGGCATTGATCAGCGCGCCCACATCGGTGTCGCGCGCCGTGACCACGCCGTCGAACGGCACCGTGATCTTCTTGTAGCCGGCAAGCGCTTCCAGCCGTTCGACATTGGCCTGGCCGGAATTGACCGCGGCCTTCTTGTTGGCGAGGTCGGCGGTGCGCTCGTCGATTTCCTGCATCGAGACGAAGTTCGAGGCAAGCAGCGACTTGCGCCGCGTCAGCGTCGCCTCGGACAAGGTCGCGCTCGACTGCTGGCTGGCGAGATCGGCGCGCGCCTGCAACAATTGCTGGTCGAGGTCGGGCGCCTCGATCTCGGCGATCACCTGGCCGGCCCTGACCTTGGCGCCGATATCGGCGCTCCAGCTTTTTAGGTAGCCGCTGACGCGCGCAAAGATCGGCGCGCGCGAATAGGCCTCCAGCCGGCCCGGCAGATCGATGGTGGGATTGAGCGCCCGGGCGTTCGGGAATGCGACGGCGACGCTCGGAACCGCCTGGTTGTCGGTCCATTCCTTCAGTTTAGAACCGGACTCCTCGCGCGCCCGGATACCGGTGGCGACGATCAGCCCCGCACCGATCAGCGCTACCACCCCGAATATGCCCAATTTCCGGCGCGAGACCGGCGGGCGTTGTTCAGTGGGCATGCGGCTCCTCCGGGGGAGCGTCGACGGTGACGCCTTGTTTCTTGTGTACCATACTAAATACCACGGGAACAAACATCAGGGTGGCGATGGTCGCAAAGATCAAGCCGCCGATCACGGCGCGGCCGAGCGGCGCGTTCTGCTCGCCGCCTTCACCGAGCCCAAGCGCCATCGGCGTCATGCCGATGATCATGGCGAGCGCCGTCATCAGCACCGGGCGGAAGCGGACGAAACCGGCTTCCAGCGCCGCAGCGACGGGATCGCCGAGTTCCTCGTAGCGCTCGCGCGCAAAACTGATCACCAGCACGCTGTTGGCGGTCGCAACGCCCATGCACATGATCGCACCGGTCAGCGCCGGCACCGACAGCGTCGTCTGCGTCGTGAACAGCATCCAGACAATGCCGGCAAGTGCGGCGGGCAGCGCCGTGATGATCACGAACGGATCGGACCAGGACTGGAAGTTCACCACGATCAGGAAATAGATCAGCACGATGGCGGCGAGCAGGCCGAACAGCAGGCCGGAGAACGCGCTGTTCATGGTCTGCACCTGACCCAGCAGCACCACCGTCGAGCCCTTCGGCACGTCCTTGGCGGCATCGGCCATCACGGCCCTGACGTCGGCGGCGACCGCGCCGAGGTCGCGGCCCTGCGGCGTGGCGTAGATCTGCACCAGCGACTGGATGTCATACTGCGACACCACCGCACTCGAGGTCGCGCGCTTCACCTCCGCGATGCCGCCGAGGATCGGCGACTGCGGATTGCCTGACGCCGTGATCGGCAGCGCCTGCAACGCACTCAGCGAGTCGATCTGGTATTGCGGCGTCTGCATCACGATCGAATAGGACACGCCGGTATCCGGGTTCAGGTAATAGGTCGGCGCGATCTGCGCGCTGCCCGCCAGATTGACGACGAGGCTGTTGGTGACGTCGCGCTCGGTCAGCCCGACATATTGCGCGCGGGTGCGGTCGACATCGATGTTGAAGGTCGGGTTGTTCGGCGATTGCTGGATGCGGGCGTCGGCAATGCCGGGAATCCGGCGGATCTTGCCCAGCAGCTTGTTGGCGTAGGCAAAATTCGCCTCGAGATTGGCGCCGCGGATCTGCAGGTCGATCGGCGCAGGCGCGCCGAAATTGAGGATCTGGCTGACGATGTCGGCCGGCAGGAACGAGAAATTCATGCCGGGAAACTGCCGCGGCAATTGCTCGCGCAGCGCCTGGACATAATCGGCGGTCGGCCGGTGGCCTTCCCTGAGCTTGATCTGAACGTCGCCATCCTGCGGGCCGATCACGCCGGTGTTGTTGTAGGTCATGTTGATGCCGGAGATCGGCATACCGATGTTGTCGGCGAGCGTATCGATCTCGCCGGGCGGAATGATCTTGCGGATCGCCTTCTGCACGTCGGCGAGTTGGTTGGCGGTCTCCTCGACCCTGGTTCCGACCTGGGTGCGGACATGCATCAGGATGCTGCCGGCATCGACCGCAGGAAAGAAGTTGCGGCCGAGATACGGCACCAGCAGGAACGACACCGCGACGATGCCAAGGAAGCCGGTCACAAACAGCGGCCGCCGTCCGAGCGCCATCGACAGCAATTCGCGGTAGCCGGCGCGGATTCGCTCGAACCGCGCCTCGAAGGCGCGCTGGAAGCGCACCAGCGGGTTGCGCGACGGAGGCGGTCCGCCATCATGGTGGACATGGGCCTTCAGGAGATAGTTCGCCATCGTCGGCACCAGCGTGCGCGACAGGATGAACGACCACATCATCGCAAACATCACCGCTTCCGCCATCGGCACGAATAGAAATCGCGCGACGCCGGTGAGGAAGAACATCGGCACGAACACGATGCAGATGCAGAGCAGCGAGACGAAGGCCGGCGTCACGATCTGGTTGGCGCCGTCCAGGATCGACTGTTCGACCGGCTTGCCCTGCTCGAGATGGTAGTTGATGTTCTCGATGGTGACGGTGGCATCGTCGACGAGAATGCCGACCGCAAGCGCAAGCCCGCCGAGCGTCATGATATTGAGCGTCTCGCCGATCGCCGACAGCATGATGATGGCGCCCATGACCGACAGCGGAATCGAGACCGCGATGATGACCGTCGAGCGCCAGCTGCCGAGGAACAGCAGGATCATCACGCTGGTCAGGAGGGCCGCGATCACGCCCTCATTGGCGACGCCCTCGATGGCGCCGCGGACGAACAGCGACTGGTCGCCGATAAAGCCGATCTTCAGCGCGTCGGGCAGCTGGTCCTTGACGTCGAGCACCTTCTGCTTGATGCCGGCGATGATATCGAGCGTCGAGATCGAGCCGGCCTTCAGCACCATCATCAGGACCGAGCGGTTGCCTTCGACGTGGACGATATTGGTCTGCGGCGGGTTGCCGTCGCGGACGCTGGCGACGTCGCGGACATAGACCATCGCGCCGTTGACGGCCTTGATCGGCAGGTCGCCGAGATCTTGCATCCGAAGCGGCGAGTTGTTGAGCTGGATGACGTATTCGAACTGCCCGATCTTCTGGGTGCCGACCGGCGTAATCAGGTTCTGCGCGGCCAGCGCGTTGGCGACGTCCTGGCCCGAAAGCCCGCGGGCCTGCAGCGCGGTCGAGTTGAGGTCGATCTGGACCTGGCGCTGCTTGCCGCCGAACGGATAGGGGATCGCGGCGCCGGGCACCGTCACCAGCGGCGTGCGCAGCTGGTTGATGCCGATGTCGGCGAGGTTTTGCTCGGTCAGGCCTTCGCCCGACAATGCGACCTGCAGGATTGGAACGGTCGAGGCCGAGTAGTTGAGGATCAGGGGCGGCGTGGCGCCGGGCGGCATCGACTTGATCAGCGTCTGCGAGATCGCCGTGACCTGGGCGTTGGCGGTGCGGATATCGACGTTCGGCTGGAAGAAGATTTTGACGATGCCGACGCCGTTATAGGAATTGGCGACGATGTGATCGATGTCGTTGACGGTGGTCGTCAGCGCGCGCTGGAACTGGGTGGTGATGCGCCCGGCCATCTGGTCCGGCGGCAGGCCGGTATACTGCCAGACCACCCCGATCACGGGAATGCGGATGTCCGGAAAGATGTCGGTCGGCGTACGCAGCGCGGCCAGCGGTCCGATGATCAACAGCAGCAGCGCGAGCACGACGAACGTATACGGCCGGCTCAGTGCAATACGGACCAGTGCGATCATAGACCAGACGTTCCCAATGGCCACCGAGAGACGAGCATTGGCGTCCCTTCCGGCCAATTCGTCCGGGCTGATTTACCCGAAAAAGGGCCTAAAGGCCAACGCGCGCAGCGCACAAGCCCTTCACTTCCGAGGCATAGCTCGACGACGGCGAACCCGGCGACGGCCGGGCATGGCCGGGGACGGCCTTGTCAGGCCGCCCGCACCGAATCCAGGAACTTGTCGACCTCGCGCTTGAGGCGGTTGCTGTCGCCCGACAGCGATTGCGCTGCGGAAAGCATCTGCGTCGAGGCCGAGCCGGTCTCGGCGGCGCCGCGCTGCACGTCGGTGATGTTGGAGAAGACCTGCCGGGTGCCCTCGGCAGCCTGCTGCACGTTGCAGGAGATTTCCTGGGTCGCCGCGCCCTGCTCTTCCACGGCAGCGGCAATGGTCGAGGAGATCTCCGACAGCTTTTCGATGGTACCGCTGATCGCCTTGATCGCGTTCACCGACTCCTGGGTCGCGGCCTGGATGCCCGATATCTGCTGGCCGATCTCCCCGGTCGCCTTGGAGGTCTGCTCGGCCAGCGCCTTCCGACGCCACGACCGCAAAGCCACGGCCGGCTTCTCCGGCCCGCGCCGCCTCGATGGTGGCGTTGAGCGCCAGCAGGTTGGTTTGTTCGGCGATGGTGTTGATGAGTTCAACCACGTCGCCGATGCGGCCTGCGGCCTTCGACAATTCGCCGACGCGGTCGTTGGTGCTGCGGGCCTGGCCGACGGCGTCGGTCGCCATCCGCGCCGATTGCTGCATCTGGCGGCCGATCTCGGAGATCGATGAGGACAGCTCCTCGGTTGCCGACGCCACCGACTGCACGTTGGTGGAGGCTTCCTCGGAAGCCGCCGCCACCGAGGAAGGAGAACACATCGATCCGAGCAGCGAAACGATGACCACGATGGCCATGATCAGGTTGATCCGGTTGGCCTGCGCCGTCGCGGCCACAACCTCGTCATTGGAGGCCACTGAATTCTTTTGCGCGTTATCGACCGTCGTTTCCATCAGATGCGGACCCGGCGATGGCAGACGGAAAACAGCGCCCCGCGCACGCGCCGGAAAGATAAGGATCGCAAGAAGCCCGGCTCCTCCCGGGAGCCGGGCTCAACGCTGGCCTTCGGCCGGGCTTTCAGACGACGGCGACATGGCCTGGCAATCATCGCATCAGCTTGAGCGCGTCGGAAAAAAACTCCGGCCCGCCGAAATTGCCCGATTTGAGTGCAAGCAACATTTCGCCATTTCCTGCGCCGACGGCGCGCAGGACCGGCACACCTGCTGCGATTTCTGCGCCGACGAGAAAGCCGGGAATCCGCAAGCGATCGACCACAGCGCCTGATGTTTCACCACCCGCGACAATCAACCGGCGCACACCGGATTGCACCAGGCCATCGGCGATATCGGCCATCGCCTGCTCGATGGCGTGGCCGGCAGCATCGCGGCCATGGCGGGACTGCAGCGCGGCGACCTGGTCCGGGCTGGAACTGCTGGTGATCAGCACCGGGCCGTCACTGATCCGGTCTTTCGCCCAGGCCAATGCGCGCCGCACCTCATCGGGACCGGCAATGATCCGGTCGGGATCGAGATGCAGCACCGGCATCGCCCTTTCGGCGTTGGCGATCTGCTGCAGCGTCGCCTGCGAACAGCTGCCGGCGAGGCACGCGGCCCGTCCACGGACCGGCGCGTCGGCGTTCGTGCTTGCCGCATTCGATTTGACCCGCGCGGAGGCAACCATCGCCCGGGCGATGCCGAGCCCGATGCCGGAGGCGCCGACGGACAGGCGATGATCCAGCGCCACCCTGCCGATGGTTTCGAGATCGGGGTCGAACACGGCGTCGACGATGGCGGCGCCAAAGCCCTGGCCGGCGAGATCGGCAAGGCGCGCGCGCACGGCATCCTCGCCTTTGGCAAGGGCCGCAAGGGCCACGAGCCCGATTCTCGTCTTGCTCTGGCGCGCCAGCACCCGCACCAGATTGGAATCATGCATCGGATTGAGCGGATGATCCTTCAGCGGGCTCTCGTTCAGCGGCACCGCGCCCACGAACAGATTGCCCTGATAGACGGTGCGGCCGGTTTCCGGAAAAGCCGGCGTCACCAGCACGATCGTCTCGCCGGAGTCGGCGCGCAGCGCATCCATGACCGGGCCGATATTGCCGGCGTCGGTGGAATCGAAGGTCGAGCAGATCTTGAACAAGACGTGATCCGCGCCGCGGCTGCGGAGCCATTTTTCCGCCGCGCGCGATCGCGTGACGGCAAGGCCCGCCTCGATCGAGCGGCTCTTCAGCGACACCACCACCGCATCGACCTCGGGCAGCGCGAGATGATCCGACGGTACGCCGATGGCCTGCACCGTGCGCAGGCCGGCGCGGGTCAGCGTGTTGGCGAGATCGGAGGCGCCGGTGTAGTCGTCAGCGATGCAGCCGAGAGACAGTTTGCCGGCCAGCGTCACGGTTTTACTCCGGCATAGGGCTTGAACCAGCCGAGGCCGTCGGTGGTTTTGCCGCGCGGGTTGTATTCGCAGCCGACAAAGCCGCCATAGCCGAGCCGGTCGAGCTCGGCGAACAGGAACGGATAGTTCAACTCCTCGCCGTCCGGCTCGTTGCGCGAGGGAATGCTGGCGATCTGGATATGGCCTGTTATCGGCATCATCTCGCGCAGCCGCATGGTGACGTCGCCATGGATGATCTGGCAGTGATAGATGTCGAACTGCAGCTTCAGGTTCGGAATCTTCAACTCAGTGATCAGATCACGCGCGAACAGAAAATCGTTGAGGAAATATCCGGGAATGTTGCGCGAATTGATCGGCTCGATCACCACGTCGAGGCCGTGGGGCGCGAAGAATTCCGCGGTCCAGGCCACCGACTTGTAATACGCCTCTACTGCTTTGTGGTCGGAGCGGTCGGCCATCCCGGCCATCAAATGAATCCGCTTGACGCCGGTCGCCTGCGCGTAAGGCAGCGCGGTGTCGAGGCTCCGCTTGAGATCGTCGAAGCGCGCCGGCAGTGCGGCAAAACCTTTTTCGCCGGCATTCCAGTCGCCCGGCGGCAGGTTGAACAGCGCCTGCGTCAACCCGTTGCGTTTGAGCCGCTCGCCGACCTCTTTGGCCGGATGGTCATAGGGAAACAGAAATTCGATCGCCGTAAATCCCGCTTTGGCGGCGGCGTCGAAGCGGTCGAGGAACGGCACCTCGTTGAACATCATCGAAAGGTTGGCGGCAAAGCGGGGCATCTTTTGTCCTCTTGTTTGGTTACTTCGGTTCACCTGGCAGCTGCGTGCCGGTGACGCGGGCATACATCCGCGCCACCGAGGCGTCGTCGTCGCGGCCCATACCGGAGGCCGCGGTCATCAGGAACATTTGTAGCGCGGCCGCTGCGACCGGCACCGGAAATCTCGCCGTGCGCGCCATATCCTGGATGATGCCGAGGTCTTTCACGAAAATCTCCACCGCGCTGCGCGGCGCATAGTCGCCATCGAGCACGTGCGGCATGCGGTTTTCGAACATCCAGGAATTGCCGGCGGACGCCGTGATCACCTCGTAGACTTTTCTTATGTCGAGGCCCTGCTTGGCGGCGAAGGTGATGGCCTCGGAGGCGGCGGCGATGTGCACGCCGGCCAGTAACTGGTTGATCATCTTGAACGCGGCGCCCTGCCCCGGCGCATCGCCCAGTTCATAGAGCTTTGCGGCCATCGCATCGAGCGCCGGGCGCGCCTTGGCAAAGGCTGCGCCACTGCCGGAGGCCAGAATGGTTAGTTCGCCCTGCGCTGCGCGCTGCGCGCCGCCGGAGATCGGCGCGTCCAGATAAAGCCGCCCGGTCGCTTCCAGCTGCTTCGCCAGCCGACGGGCCACATCGGGATCCATCGTTGCGGACGAAATGAACACCGCGCCCTTGGCCAGGGTTTCCGCGACGCCGTTGGCGCCAAACAGGATGGTTTCGGTTTGCGCGGCGTTGACCACGACGCTGACGACGATATCGGCAGCCTTGGCGGCTTCCGCCGGCGTTTTGGCGCCCGTGCCGCCCTCGGCCACGAACCGCGCGACCGCGTCAGCCGAAACGTCGCAGCCGGTGACGTCGAAACCGGCGCGGCGTAGCGATGTCGCCATGCCAAAGCCCATCGAGCCGAGCCCGATGACGGCGACGCGCGGTTTGGCGGATTCTGGCATTCGGCGTTCCCCGTTGGTTTCTTTGGCGTGCCGCTGGTCGCGGCTTTGCCATTGGGTATCACGGCTGGTGTCGCTTGCCAAAGCATGAGACAAGGCCAAAAACGGGATGCCGCCAGGAAGATTGTCATGAGCGAAACACGGATTCGCGAGGAAATCTGCCGCCTCGGCCGCTCGCTGTTCGAGCGCGGGCTGACGCCGGGTTCCTCCGGCAACATCAGCGTCAAACTCGACGATGGCGGCTATATGGTGACGCCGACCAACGCCTCGCTCGGCTTCCTCGACCCGGCGCGGTTGTCGCGGCTCGATGCCGGCGGCAAACCGGTCTCTGGCGACGCCCCGACCAAGGAAGTGCCGCTGCATTCAGCACTCTACCAGACCCGCGGCACGGCACGCGCCGTCGTGCACCTGCATTCAACGCATTCGGTGGCGCTCTCGATGCTGCCCGAAATCGATCCCCGCGCGGCGCTGCCGCCGATGACGCCCTATTATTTGATGAAGTGCGGCCACACCGCGCTCGTGCCCTATTACCGGCCCGGTGATCCGGCGGTGGCGGACGCCATCAAGGGCTTGGCCGGCAAATACTCATCTGTGCTGCTCGCCAATCACGGCCCGGTGGTTTCAGGCGATACGCTGGAAGCCGCCGTGTTCGCGATCGAGGAACTGGAAGAGACCGCGAAATTGTATCTGCTGCTGCGCGGGCTCAATCCGCGCTATCTCTCGCCGGAACAGGTGGCGGATTTGACAAAAGTGTTTGGGCTGACGCTGCCGGAGCATGGGCACGAATAGCGCCTTCTCGTCATTGCGAGGAGCGAAGCGACGAAGCAATCCATCCATCCGTTATGCCGCGAGATGGATTGCTTCGCTGCGCTCGCAATGACGACTTAATGACGAGTTCGGCTCACAGCCCCAGATACGCCTTCCTGACATCCGGGTTGGTCCGGATCTCCGCCGCCGCACCCTGCATCAGCACACGGCCGGTTTGCAGGATGTAGGCGCGGTCGGCGATCTCCAGGCACTCGGCCATCCGCTGCTCGACGATCAGCACGGTGAGCCCGGTGTCGCGGATGCGTTTGACGGCCTGGAAGATTTCGTCGACCAGTTTCGGCATGATGCCCTGCGACGGCTCATCCAGCATCAGAAGCCTCGGCCGCGTCATCAGGGCGCGACCAATCGCCAGCATCTGTTGCTCGCCGCCGGAAAGCGTCTCGGCGCGCTGTTCCAGCCGCTCCGATAATCGCGGGAACAGCTGGAACACCAGTTCGAGTGGCGCCTCGCGATCGGCCTTGCCGCGGTAGAGGTAGCTGCCGAGCCGCAAATTGTCGCGCACCGAAAGCCGCGGAAACAGCCGGCGGTTTTCCGGTACATAGGCGACGCCGCGCGAGGTAATGACATGCTGCGCCAGGCCGTCGATCCGCGCGCCGTCGAAGGTGACGGAGCCGGAGCGCGGCCGTTCGGCGCCAGCGATCGATTTCAGCAATGTCGACTTGCCGGCCCCGTTGGCGCCGGCGACGCAGACGATCTCGCCCTTGCCGACCTCGATGCTGACCGCCGAGATCGCGACCAGCCCCTGATAGGCGGTGGTGACTTCATGCACCGACAGCATGACGGTCCCCCAGATAGGCGGTGATGACTTTCGGATCGCGGACGACGTCGGCAGGCTTTCCCTCGACCAGCACCTTGCCGAGATCGAGCACGATGGCGCGGTCGACCAGCGGCATCACGATTTCCATGACGTGCTCGACCATCAGCACGGTGACGCCGGTGGCGCGCACCCGCCGCACCAGCTCGACGCCGGTCTGCGCCTCGATCGGCGTCAAGCCGGTGAGCACCTCGTCGAGCAGCAGCAATTTCGGTTCGGTAGCGAGCGCACGCGCCACTTCGAGGCGGCGCTTCTCCGACGGGATCAGGTTGCTGGCAAGCACGTTGGCGCGCGCGGCCAGGCCGCAAAACTCCAGCACTTGGTGCGCCTTGCGGCGCGCGACGCGCATCACGGTGTTTCGAACCAGGGAGCCTACAATGACGTTGTCGATCACGCTCATGGTCTCAAAGCTCTTCACCACCTGGAACGTGCGGCCGATGCCACGCACGCAGCGCTCCGCCGCCGGCAACGCGGTAACGTCCTCGCCATCGAACCAGATTGAGCCCTGGGTCGGCGGCAGCACGCCCGCAATCAGGTTGAACAGCGTCGACTTGCCGGCGCCGTTGGGGCCGATCAGGCCCACGATTTCGCCGCGCCCGACCGAAATCGAGACGTCGCTGTTGGCGACGAGGCCGCCAAAGCGCTGCCAGACACCGCGGGTTTCCAGCAGGGGCGCGGTCATCGCACCGCCTCCTTGCGTTTGGGCGAAAACAACCCGACCAGCCCTTGCGGCCGCGCCAGCGAGATGGCGACGATCAGGCCGCCATAGACGATCAGGTCGACGCCGCGGCCGGAGCCACCGATGAAAGAGCGTGTCAGTTCGGTGAGCGGGATCAGGATAACGGCGCCCAGCATTGGCCCCCACAGCGTGCCGATGCCGCCCAGCACCGCGGGCAGCGCCATCAGCAGCGAGAACTGGAACGCCATCACGCTTTCGGGGTCGATATAGGAGACGAATTGCGCGTAGAAACCGCCGCCGACCGCGGTCAGGAATGCCGAGACGGCAGCCGCGCCCATCTTGGAGTTGAACACGACGACGCCGAGGCTTTCGGCCGCGTCCGGATTATCCTTCACCGCGCGCCACCAAAAACCCCATTTGGAATCTTCCAGCCACCAGGTGACGAACCAGGCGACGCAGGCCAGGCCCAGCGCGAAGTAGAAATAGGGCAGCTTGCTGCGCGTGAACTGGAACTTGAGCCAGCTGTCGCCGCGCACCGGAATGTTGATCCCGAGGGCTGCACCCGCCCAGTCCCAGTTCTGGATCAAGAGCAGCGCGATCTCGGCGATCACGATGGTAGCGATGACGAAATAATGGCCGCGCAGGCGGAAGCAGGGATAACCCAGCGCCATCGCGATCGCCGCAGAGATCAGCCCGCCGCCGATCATGCCGAACCACGGCAGCACGCCGAATTTCGTGAACAGGATCGCGGTGGTGTAGGCGCCGAGCCCGAAATACAGCGCATGTCCGAGCGAAATCTGTCCGCAATAGCCGGACAGAATATTCCAGCTCTGCGACAGCGCCGCGTACATCAGCGTCAACACCATGATGTTCTGGACGTAGACGTCTTTCACGAACAGCGGCACCAATGCTGCGACCACGGCAAGGCAGAAGGCCGTGATCAAATCGCGGCGGCGGCGTTTGGCGAAATCGGTATCCATCACATCGACCCGAACAGGCCGCGCGGCCGCACGAACACGACCAGCAGATACACCGCATAGATGCCGACCGATTTCAGCGACGGCGGCAGAATTAGCGCAGTCGTGGCTTCGACGAGGCCAACAATGATGCCGCCGGCGAAGGCGCCGAACACGCTGCCGAAACCGCCAAGCGCCACCGTGACATAGGCGATCAGCGCAAACGACGCGCCGACGTCGGGATAGATGTAGAAGAAGATCGCCATGACGGCGCCGGCTAAGCCCACCAGCGCCGCGCCGAGGCCCCAGCCCAGCGCGAACACGCGGTTCTTGTCGATGCCGACCAGCGCCACCGCGCCGGCATCCTCACGGGTTGCTTCGAGGGCGCGGCCGAAATCGGTGCGGTTGATGAAGAAATACAGCGCGATAAAGGCGGCGATCGCCACCATCGCGCCGGCGAGTTGCGGCACGGGAAGGAAGATGCCGCCGAGCGAGACGGTTTTGCCGCCGAGCCATGAATGGGTGACGCTGCGATAATCGGGCGTGAAGAAGAACTGCGACAGCCCGCGCATGACGATTGCCAGCCCAAAGGTCGAGAAGATCTGCACCATGCCGGCATTTGCCTTGGCGCGCACCGCAAAGCGCACGATCAACAGATAGACCACCGCGCCAAACACGAACAGCGCGGCCGCGACCAGCGGCGCCGACAGCAGGGGGTCGATCGCGAAGAACGCGAACAGGAAGAAGGTTGCGTACATCGCGATCATCAGGAATTCGCCGTGCGCAAAGTTCACGACGTCCATCAGACCGAAGATCAGCGCGAGGCCGACCGCAATCAGCCCGTAGAGCAGCCCCATCAGCAGGCCGCTCGCCAGGCTCTGGATAATGGTCTCGGCTGTCACAGAGGCTGCTCCAGACCACTCGTCATTGCGAGGAGCGCAGCGACGAAGCAATCCATTCTTTCTTTTCGTAGCGCGATGGATTGCTTCGCTTCGCTCGGAATGACTAAGTGTATACGGCTCCTGATGATGGTTTCGGCTGTCATGGCCCCCGCCCCCAGCATTGTTCGCCGCTACTTCATCGGCCAGACGGCCTCGGCGACGGCCGCCTGCGGCGGCGAGATGGTGACGAACTTGCCGCCGACATACTGCAGCAGCACCGGGTCGGCGTCGTTGTTCTGGCCCATGTCGTCGAACTTGATGCGTTTCCAGGGCATGATGGTCTGCTCCCCGGCGATGTCGGTGGCCGCCAGCGCCTCGCGGATCTTTTCGCCGTCGGTGGATTTGGCGCGGTTGATGGCGTCGGCCATCACGATCAGGCCCATGAACTGCCGCGACGTGAGGTCGTTGAAATCCTTGCCCGACTTTTCCTTGAACATGGCGTTGATCTTGCCGACCATCGGACGCTTGGTGGCGAGATCGAGCGAGAAGGTGCCGCGCGAGATCACGCCTTCGAGCTTGTCGCCGACGGCATCATAGAGCGCCTTCTCCGAGAAGCCGGCGTCCTGCGCCACGATCGCGTTCGGCTTGTAGCCGAGCTCGGCCATGGTCTTGACCAGCAGGATGCCGTCGGTGGTGTAGCTCGAGGGCATCAGCACGTCGGCGTTGGCGGCCTTGAGCTGCTGCACCTCGGCCGACAGCGACGGCGAGTTGGCGCGGTACTTGATGTCGGCGACGATCTTGTAGCCGCGCTCGTTGGCGAGCTTGATCTGCGCGTTGGCGGAGTCGGTGCCGAAGATGGTGTCTTCGTGGAACAGCGCCAGCGTATTGGCCTTGGCGCCTTTCTTCTTCATCGCGTCGAGGAAGTCGAACATCCCGGCCGAGAACATCTCGTCATGCGGCGAGGCACGGAAATAATACTTCAGGCCACGGCGATGCAGGCTCGGCGAGGAGTTGTCCGCCGACATGAACGGAGTCTGGTAGCGTTCGCAGATCTGGCTGATCGTGACTGCGACCGCGCTCTGATAGGAACCGAGGATGGCGCAGACCTTTTCCTGCGTGATGAGGCGCTCGGCTTCGGCGCGGCCCTTTTGCGGGTCGCCCTGGGTGTCGGCATAGACGATACGGATCTTGGCGCCGCCGAGACCCGGAAGACCTACGCCCTTGGCGAGCGGAAGATCGAACTCCTGGTCATTGTTGATGATGTCGATCGCGGTCTCGAACGCGCGCTGCGCATCGACACCCACCTGCGCGCCCGAGCCCGACAGAGGATATGTTGCACCGATGACGACTTCGCTGGTTTGCGCGCGCGCCGCGATCGGCATCAGCGCGGCAGCGGCCGTTGCACCCAGCAGCAGTTCACGGCGGTTCATCGTCATCTCGGTCCCCTTCTAAATATTGCGGCTATCGATGGAGTGAATGTTGCACGCGGTAAAGCCCGAAGAAACAGCAAGTGCTGCCCTAAATCACAGCCATGTTCCTGTTCTTCAAATCCGTCACCAGCATCAATCCCGGCGCATGCGTGATCGCGAATGGCAGCTTCGCACTGGCGATCACGGCTTGCGGCGTTACGCCACACGCCCAGAACACCGGGATCTCGTCATCGGCGACCGGCACCGCATCGCCGTAATCCGGCTTCGCAATGTCCTTGATGCCGATTGAATGGGGGTGGCCGAGATGCACGGGCGCACCGTGCACCGCCGGATAGCGCGAGGTGATCTGCACCGCGCGGATCGCGTCCGCCGGCTTGAACGGACGCATCGACACCACCATGGGACCTGCGAACGGGCCGGACGAGCTACATGCAATGTTGGTGCGGTACATCGGCACGCGCAGGTTCTGCTCGACGTGGCGGATCGGCAGGCCTTCATCGAGCAGCGCTTCCTCGAACGAGTAGGAGCAGCCGAGCACGAAGGTGACGAGATCGTCGCGCCAGTACTTCATGATGTCGGTCGGCTCGTCCGTCACTTCGCCGTCGCGCCAGACGCGGTAACGCGGCACGTCGGTGCGGATATCGAGATCGAGGCCGAGCGCCGGGATGCGGGGATTGCCGACATCGGACATGCCGATGATCGGGCACGGTTTTGGATTGAGCTGGCAGAAGCGATGGAAATCGCCGGCGAGCTTTTCCGGCAGGATGGCGAGGTTGCCCTGGACGAAGCCGTTGGCGACGCCGGCCGTGGTGGCAGCCGCGCCATTGCGGAAGGCCCGACGGGCCTCACTGCTCGGAAGCGAGACTTGCTCGGATGGTCGCTGCACTGCCGCAAGAACAGTCATTGGAATCCTCTGCCTACATTCTCGACAGAAGACAGCCAAACGCAAGACTGATATAAAGTCTAATCGTCATTTTTGATGATGATCGATAATTTGGCCTTATCTGATAGAAGATCCTTCCAATGCTGGATTTCAAATCCATCGAAACGTTCCTCTGGGTTGTGAAGCTCGGAAGCTTCCGCGGCGCCGCCCATCGCCTCAACACCACCCAGCCGGCGATCTCCCAGCGCATCGCCCAGCTCGAGCGCGAGATGGGCGTGAAACTCCTGCACCGCGATCATCGCGTGGCCTCGCCGACGCCGAGCGGCCGGCAGCTGATGGTCTATGCCGAGAAGCTGATCGCACTGCGCGCCGAGATGATGGCCGTGGTCGGCGACCGCTCCGCGATGCGCGGTGTGCTGCGGCTCGGGGTCGCCGAGACCATCGTGCACACCTGGCTGCCGCGGCTGGTGAAGAGCGTCAACGAGATCTATCCGAACCTGTCGCTCGAGATCGAAGTCGACATCACGCCGAATTTGAGCGCGCGACTGCTGGCGCAGGAGATCGAGCTCGCCTTCGTGGTCGGCCCGCTGTCCGAGCCGAGCGTGCAAAGCCGTGTGCTGTGCGACTATCAGATCGGCTTCCTCGCCAGTCCCGCGCTCGGCCTCGGCGACCACCTCGTGACGCGGCAGGAGCTGGCGCGGTTTCCAATGATTACCTTTCCGCGCAAGACCCAGCCTTATGAGGCCGTGCGCGGCGTGTTCGACCGGCCCGATCTGCCACCGATCCGGCTGCACGCCAGCGCCTCGCTCGCAACCGTCATCCACATGGCGATCGAAGGTCTCGGCATCGCCGTCATTCCCTCGGCGATCGTCGCCAATGAGCTGACCTCAGGCCGACTGCAACTGCTCAACACCGACGTGAAACTTGCGCCCCTCACCTTCTCGGCCAGCTGGCTCACCTCGCCCGACGTCGTCGCAGTCGAGCGCGTCGCCGATCTCGCCCGGCAGATTGCGCAGGACAGCGTTGCGGTTGACGTTGCGGCAGCGGCGCGCCATTGAACAGAAGGAGTCAATGAGGACCACAGCATGAGCCGCGCCGCGTCAAACCTGCAAATCGATTCCGCCCGCCTGTGGGGCGCGATCCACGAAACCGCAAAGTTTGGCGCGACGCCGAAAGGCGGCGTGCGGCGGCTGACGCTGAGCGCCGAAGACAAGCAGGTGCGCGACTGGTTCCGCAAGGCGTGCGAGGACGCCGGCCTCGACGTGCATGTCGATGCGCTCGGCTCGATGTTCGGCCTGCGCAAGGGCCGCGACATGTCAAAGCTGCCGATCGGGCTCGGCTCGCATCTCGATACGCAACCGACCGGCGGCAAGTATGACGGCATCCTCGGCACGCTCGCAGCCCTCGAAGTAGTGCGCACGCTCAACGATGCCGGTATCGAGACCGATGCGCCGATCTGCATCTGCAACTGGACCAATGAGGAAGGCTCGCGGTTTGCGCCGGCGATGATGGCGTCCGCCGCCTATGTCGGCGACTTCACCACCGACGACATCCTGTCGCGGAAGGACGCCGAAGGCGTGACGGTCGCGCAGGCGCTCGACAGCATCGGCTATCGCGGCGACAGCCCGGTCGGCCGGCAAAAGTTTTCCGGCTTCGTCGAGCTGCATATCGAGCAGGGACCGATCCTGGAGGCCGAGAACAAGACCATCGGCGTGGTCGATTCCGGCCAGGGCGTGCTGTGGTACGACGGCAAGATCACCGGCTTCGAGAGCCATGCCGGCTCGACCCCGATGCCGCTGCGGCGCGATGCGCTGGCCACACTGTCGGAGATCGTGCTGGCGATGGAAAGCATCGCGAAGAAGCACGGCCCGAAGGCGGTCGGCACCATCGGCGAGGCCGTGATCGCCAATCCCTCCCGCAATGTCATCCCCGGCGAGATCGCCTTCACGCTGGACTGCCGTAGCGCAGATGCCGCGATCATGGACGCGATGGACAGGGATTTGCGCGCGGCGATTGCCGAGATCTCAGGCCGCCGCAAGGTCGAGGTCCAGTTCGACCTGATCTGGCGCAAGGCGCCGACGCATTTCGATCCGAAATTCGTCGACGCGGTCGAGAACGCCGCCAAGCAACTCGGCTATTCGCATCGCCGCATCACCTCCGGCGCCGGCCACGACGCCTGCAACCTCAACACGGTGATGCCGACGGCGATGGTGTTCGTGCCCTGCAAGGACGGCATCAGCCACAATGAGCTGGAAGACGCGACACAGACCGACTGCGCGGCCGGCGCCAACGTGTTGATGCATACGGTGCTGGCGCTCGCCGGCGTTGCATCCTGATCATCTGATCCCTTGATTGAGCATGGAGGCTTTCGTG
>Ga0310810_10002157_pt1 | contig 20962 bp, 21 predicted proteins | sample NCmetagenome_FD_207641 | JGI IMG/M metagenome (GOLD analysis project Ga0310810, IMG submission 207641) | Soil microbial communities from experimental microcosm in Duke University, North Carolina, United States - NC | ecosystem: Engineered > Artificial ecosystem > Soil microcosm > Unclassified ...
GACTGTTTTGTGACTTCGGGGCCTCATCCGCCGAGAAAGATGCGCCGGATGTCCGGGTCGGCCGCGAGCGCCGCGGCCAACCCGTCGCGATGATTGCGACCGTCGACGAGGATGTACGCGCGATCGGCGACGGTCAAGGCCTCGCGCGCGTTCTGCTCGACCATCGCGATCGAGATGCCGGCGCGATTGATCGCGACGATGTCGTCAAACAACCGCTGCGCGGCGATCGGCGAAAGGCCGGCCGACGGCTCGTCGAGCAGCAGGAGCTTCGGCTCGACCATCAGCCCCATTGCCATCGCGAGCACCTGCCGCTCGCCGCCGGACAGCGATCGCGCCGGCACGCGACGACGCTTCGCGAGCATCGGAAAGCGCGCGAACGCCTGCTCGATCCTGCGTCCGCTGTTCCCCGGATCGACGAACCCGCCCATCTCGAGATTCTCGCGCACGCTCATCGTCGGGAAGATGTTCTGCTCCTGCGGGACGTACGCGATGCCCGCGCCGCTGATCTCACGCGGCGTGCGGCCCGCGATCGGCTGTCCGTCGAGCAGGATGCGGCCGCGGCTCGGCGTGAGCAGTCCGGCGATCGTCTTGGCAAGCGTCGATTTGCCGGCGCCGTTCGGACCGATGATGCCGACGATCTCGCCCGCGCCGACGCATAGGTCGACGCCCTTCAGCACTTCATCCGCAGCGCTGTAACCGGCGACGACCTGCTCGACGACGAGCAGCGGATCGCGGGCTTCGCAATGCGCCGCGCTCACCGGCGCCCCATGTACGCCTCCTGCACGGCGGGATTCGACGCGAGCTCCGCGAACGTTCCCTCCGCGAGGTTGCGGCCGTCGGCGAGCACGACGACGTGATCGCAGAGCGCGGCGATCGTGTCCATGTGGTGCTCGATCAGCAGGATCGTGAGTCCCTCGTCGGCGAGACGACGCAAATGCGCGGCGATCTCGCTCGCGAGCGACGGATTGACGCCGGCGACGGGCTCGTCGAGCAGCATGATCCGCGGCTCGGCCATCAGCACCCGCCCGATCTCGAGCAGCTTCTTCTGCCCGCCGGAAAGACTCGACGCGGGCGCGTTCAGCGCGCGGACGAGGTTCAGGCGATCGGCGATGACCTGCGCCTTCTCGACGAGCGTCGCCTCGCGGTGGCGCGACGCGGCGCTCCGCAGCAACGCGCCGCGAATGCGCTCGCCGGGTTGCGCGCGGCCGTAGAGGAGCAGATTCTCGTAGACGGTGAGCCGCGGGAAGCCGCGTGCAATCTGGAACGTGCGCACCAGGCCCGCGTCGGCGATGCGATCGGCGCGCCAGCCGGTGATGTCGCGGCCGTCCAGAACGACGCTGCCCGAATCGGGCGGAACGACGCCCGAGATGCAGTTGAAAAGCGTCGTCTTGCCCGCGCCGTTCGGGCCGATCAGGCCGGTGATCCGGTGCGCGGCGACGGCAAGATGCACGCGGTCGAGCGCATGCACGCCGTAGAAGCTCCGCGCGAGCTCGCGGACCTCGAGCAGCGGTGCCGACACGATGATCGCGATGCCTGCTGCCTCGGTGCGACCGAAGCGTCGATCCGGGGCGGCCTAGGCGAGCAACGAAGGCACGAGGAACGGCGCGATCGTCCGTCCCGCGCGTTCGTCGTCCGCCGTGAACCAGCCCGTCTCGTGCGAGACGTTCATCGTGCCGAGCCGCCGTCCCGCCCACGCGATCGGCACGTTCATGATCGATCCGATGCCGAGGCTCGCGATCAGCGCGTGATCGGCGAACGCCTCGCGAACCTCGTCGGGGTTGCGCGCGACGAACACTTCGCCGCGCTCGAGCACCGCGCGGCTCCACGGCGTTCCGCGCTTGATCTTGCGGCCGCCGACCGGATACGCCGCCGTGTTGCTGCTGTAGATCCGCTCGACTTCGTCGGTCGCCTCGTGCACGCGCATCAGCGTGAAGAGGCGGTGGCCGATGACCTCCTGTACGAGCGAGTCGACGCTGGCGTAAAGTAAGCCTGGTGGCAGCTCGACCACGAAGCGCGCCGCGAGCGCCTCGAGATCGGACAGCTTCAGCGGACGCTTCGCGTTACGCATCGTTCGATTCCCGGAAGGCACGTCGCGGCGAAGCATACAACGCGGCGGGCCCGCATCCAATTCGGATGTCCGCAAAAGGAGGCAGCATGCGCAGGAGACAATGGCTGAAGGCCGGCGGCGCGGCGCTCGCGACACCGCTGATCGCGTCCGTTTCGTGGCCCCGCAGCGCGTTCGCGAAGCCTGAGCAGATCGTCGTGATGACGTGGGGCGGCCAGTGGGGCGACGCGATGCGCGACAACGTCGACGCGGCGTACACGAAGGCGACGGGCATCAAGGTCGTGCAGGATCGCGGCGCGAGCCCGGTGCAGCGCATCACGAAGATCAAGGTGAGCCTCCCGAATCCGCCCGCCGACTGCTTCCAGTTGGCCGACGGGCTCGTGCCGCTCGCGATCAAGCAGGGCGTCTGCGAGAAGATCGACCGCGATTCGCCGCGGATGCCGAACCTGCGCAACATGATCCCGGCGTTCTGGAACGATTACTGGGTGCCGGAGATCTTCTCGGTGATCGGCATCATCTACAACACGAAGCTCGTCAAGACGCCGCCGACGGGATGGGCCGACCTGTGGCGTCCCGAGTTCAAGGGTCGCATCGTGCTGCCCGAGATCTCGCATTCGATCGGCTCGTACATCATTCCGATCGGCGCCGTCGCGGCCGGCAAGCCGCCGGGCGACGAGGAAGCGGGCTTCGCGATGCTGAAGAAGATGGCCGATCTGCGCCCGATCTGGGCGAAGGATACGGACACGATGATGAACTCGATGCGCACCGGGGACGCGATGATCGGCATCCTCTACAAGTCGCAGACGTACACGGTCAAGGGCTACGGCGCGCCCGTCGAGTGGGTGTATCCGAAGGAGGGCGGCATCGCGTACACATCGGGCACGTGCATCGCGAAGGGCACGAAGAATCTCGAGGCAGCCGAGGGGTACATCAACGTCACGATGGATCCCGACGTGCAGCCGTTCGCCGCGAAGATCTACAACTATGGCGGCACGAACAAGGACACGCTGTCGAAGCTGCCGCCGGAATTGCAGGAACGCGTCAAGTTTCCTCAGGAGCAGCTCGACCATCTGATCAAGCTCGATCTCGGCATGATGACTGACAAGCGGGCCGAGTGGGTCGAGCGCTGGAACCGGGCCGTTTCCGGATAACCCGTGCCGTCGTCGGGGGACGCGCGCTGGCTCGTTCATCTGGGCTGGCGGGCGAATGGCGACAGCTACGACGTCGCCCTCGCGGTCAACCGGCTGCTTGCAGCCGGCGCGCGCGCATGGTGGCTCACCGGCAGGCGCGACGGCATCGAGGCGGGCGACTACCTGGTCGACGTGTCGCCCGCGCAGCACGAAGCGCTTGTACAGCTCGGCGTCGCGACGCGAGCGTGGCAGGCGGACGTTCCGAATGACGCATCGCCGCTCGCGCGGCCGGCGGTGCGACTCTTTGCGGGCACCGCTTCGAAGTATCCGTACTTCGCGTACTACGCGCTTTGCCTGCTTCGCCTCGGCATCGACTACGTGCCGTGCGACGGCGCATCGCTCGCGCAACGTACGCTCGACGACGCGAACCTGCTGATCCTGCCCGGCGGGTTCGCCACCTGGGGCATCGATGCTGCCGAGGATGCGCCGGGTGCGGATGCGCGCGTGCGCGCGTTTCTCGCCGGTGGCGGTGCGGCGATCGGATCCTGCGGCGGCGCGTTCTATCTTTCCGCTGGCCGTCCCGGCTGGACCGGTACCGCGAACGCGAATCCGCGCTATACGCACGAATACCTGCAGAGCGGCGTCGCGATCGTCTCCATCGCGCTTCGCGACGGACCGCTGGCGTACGGATGCCCGCCGACGATCGACGTGCCGTATTACCACGGGCCGATCTACGCTGCGCTCGGTGATGGCGTCGACGTCGCGGCCACCTACGATGCGTTCGTCCTGTCCGCCCGCCTCGCGATCGACAATCCGCTCGGCCGCGAGCAGTTCGAGCGCGAGATGCACGGCAAGCCGGCGATCCTGTCGGCAAGCGGGGCGCGGGGGCGCGCCGTGCTGTTCTCGCCGCATCCCGAGATGGGCGACCTGATCCGCAAGTACATCGCGCTCGACGGCTACGTGCGCCGCTACCTGCCGATCCGCGGCGAGGAGACGATGCGCGACACGCTGCGTCATTACCGCGTCAATGACGCGCCGAGCTTTCGCCTGGTGCTGAACGCCGTGCACACGTTGTTGCGCGTCGCGCAAGACGGGAGCGTGCGCGAAGGCGGCGATCCTGCGCATGGCGAAGTCGATTTGCTGGCGCTCGATCCGCTCGACGCGTGCCGGCGCGCGCTCGACTCGCTTCCCGATTCCGGCGGCGGGCCGGAAGGCGATCTGCTGCGCGACGTCGCCGCGAGGATTGCCGCGCGACTCGCGGTGGTCTCGCCCCGGCTCGCGGCGGTCGTCGTCGCACCGCGAGGACTCGAAAGCCTCGCGCCCGCGTGGCGGCACCTTTCGTCGACGATGTCCGAGCATGCCGTCGCCGCCAACGCGACGTACGCGCAACGGCTGATGGAAGCGGATCTCGGCGTGTCGCTCGTCGAATGCTGGACGCGCGCCGCCGAGGTCGATCGGGCGCTCGCCGCCGGATGAACGCGCACACCGACGACGTCCGGCTCGTCGGCGTTCGGAAGCGCTTCGGGTCCGTCGTCGCGGTCGACGACGTGAGCCTCGGCATCGCCCGCGGCACGATCTTCTCGCTCCTTGGACCGTCGGGCTGCGGCAAGACGACAACACTGCGGCTCATCGCCGGCTTCGAGCAGCCGGACGCCGGCGACATCTTCATTCGCGGCGTGCGCGTGACGCCGATGCCGCCGTACCGGCGCGACTTCAGCATGGTGTTCCAGAGCTATGCGCTGTTTCCGCATCTCACGGTGGCCGAAAACGTCGCGTTCGGGTTGCGGATGCGGCGCGTCGCGCGCGGCGAGCGTGCGCGCAGCGTCGGCGAGGCGCTCGCGCTCGTCAAGCTCGAGGCGCTCGCCGATCGCCATCCGCGACAGCTCTCGGGCGGACAGCAACAGCGCGTCGCGCTCGCGCGCGCCATCGTCGTCAAGCCGGCCGTGCTGCTTCTCGACGAACCGCTCGGCGCGCTCGACAAGCAGCTGCGCGAGGAGATGCAGGTCGAGCTGCGAAGCCTCCAGCAGCGTCTCGGCATCACGGCCGTGTTCGTCACCCACGACCAGGAGGAAGCGCTGACGCTGTCGGACTGCGTCGCCGTGATGCGCAACGGGGTGATCGAGCAGATCGGCGCGCCGCGCGACATTTACGACCGTCCGCGCAATGCATTCGTCGCGAGCTTCCTCGGCGCGAGCAACTTCATCGACGGCATCGTCGTCGGCCGCGATGCCGCATCGATCATCGTCGAGACGCCGGCGGCGCGCGTGCGCGTGCCCGGCGACAGGTCGGCCGGCGAGCGCGTGCAGATCGCCGTGCGTCCGGAGCGGTTGCGCATGGAAGGCAGCGATGCGCAAGGACTGCCGGCGCGCATTCGCGACATCGTCTACCGCGGCCCGGTCACGCATTTCCACCTCGACAGCGCGGCGGGGCCGTTGCTTTCGTATCGGCAGAACGCGCGCGCGAGCGACTTTCGGATCGGCGACGAGGTTCGCTGCGAATGGGATTCCGACAGCGCCGTCGTGCTGGACGGGCCAGGCGAATGAGATCCGCGTGGCGCTGGTTCCTGCTGGCGCCGCCGCTCGCGCTGCTGCTCGTCTTCTTCGTGGTGCCCGTCGTCTACCTGTTCTGGGTCAGCCTCCATGCCGGATCGACGAGCGAGCTTTACGGCGCGTCGCTGACGCTGCGCAATTACACGGCGCTCGTCGGCGATTCGTTCTATCTGACCATCATCGGCCGCACGCTCGCCATCGCCGCGGTCATCCTCGGCCTTTGCCTGGTGATCGGCTATCCCGTTGCGTATTTCGTCGCGATGCTGCCACCGCGGCGGCGCATGCTCGCGACCCTGGTGCTGCTGTTTCCGCTCATGGTCAGCAACGTCGTGCGCGCTTACGGATGGGTGGCGCTCCTCGAACGGCGCGGCATCGTCAACACGACGCTGCACGATCTGGGGCTGCTCGATGCGCCGCTCGCGCTTCTCTATACGCCGTCGGCGGTCGTCGTGGCGTTGATGACGATCCTCCTGCCGTACATGGTGATCTCGATCGCGAACACGCTCGCCGGGCTCGACCGCCGCTATCTGGAGGCCGCGCAGGCGCTCGGCGCGAGCCCGGTCCGCACGTTCCTGCACGTGACGCTGCCGCTGTCGGCGCCGGGGATCGCGTCCGGCACGCTGCTCGTCTTCCTGCTGACGTTGTCCGCCTACGTGACGATCACGCTGGTCGGCGGCCCGCGCTCGAAGCTGCTCGTCAGCATGATCTACGACAGCGTCACCGCGTTCCAGTGGCCGCGCGCGGCGGCGCTCGCCTTCGTGCTGCTCGCGCTCGCGCTTGCGTTCACCGCCGGGATGCTCGCGCTGCTGCGACCCGGGCGTGTGCAGGGGAGCGCGCGGTGACGAGGATGCCGACGGCCGGCTCGGTGTTGCGTGCGGCGGCGACACTCGTCGCATTTGCGCTGATCGTCGTCCCGATCCTGATCGTCGTCCTCGCCGCGTTTTCGCCGAGCGACTACTTCCAGTTTCCGCCGCCCGGCCTGTCGATGCGGTGGTTCATCGAGTTCTTCCGCCTCGACAACATGCGGAGTGCTTTCGCGCTCAGCGTCGAGCTCGCGCTCGCGTCGGCGACGATCGCGACGATCCTCGGCACGTTGGCGGCGCTGTACCTCGCGCGGCGCGGCGGCATGCTCGCAAACATCCTCCAGTCGCTGTTCGTCGCGCCGCTCGTGTTCCCGACGATCATCCTCGGGGTCGCGCTGCTCCTGCTCTACAAGACGATCGGCATGCCGGTGTTCAGCGGCCTGCTGCTCGCGCATTGCGTCGTCGGCATGCCGTATGGATTCCGCACGGTGCTTGCGAGCGCGCAGGGGCTCGATCCGTCGCTCGAGGAAGCCGGACAGAGCCTCGGCGCCGGACCGCTGCGCACGCTCGTTCTCGTCACGCTGCCGCTGATCTGGCCGGGGGTGCTGTCGGGATGGCTCTTCGCCTTCATCGTCTCGTTCGGCGAGCTCAACACTGCATTGTTTCTGACCGGACCCGGCGTGACGACGCTGCCGATCGAGATCTTCAGTTACCTGCAGTTCCAGGGAAGCCAGCTCGTCATCGCCGCGGCGTCGTCCATCCAGATCGCGCTGATCGTGATCCTCGTCGCGGTCGTCGAGCGGATCGTGGGGATCGCGCGGATCACGCGGGCACGCTGAAGCATCCAATGCATCGGGCGTTTCTCACTCAGGAGCTCGCATGGAAAGCAAGCCGCCGCTGCCGCCGTTCACGATCGAAACCGCCACGCAGAAGGTGCGGACCGCCGAGGATGCGTGGAATACCCGGGATCCCGATCGTGTTGTTCTGGTTTACACGGAGGACACACGCTGGCGCAACCGGGCGGAATTCCCCACGGGCCGCGAGGAGGTCCGCCGATTCCTCCAGCGCAAGTGGGCGAAGGAGCTCGACTACCGGCTCATCAAGGAACTCTGGACCACCGCGGGCAATCGCATCGCCGTGCGCTTCGCCTACGAGTGGCACGACGACTCGGGATCGTGGTTCCGTTCGTACGGCAACGAGAACTGGGAGTTCAACGAGCACGGCCTGATGATGCGGCGCTACGCGAGCATCAACGACTTGCCGATCAGGGAATCCGAACGGAAATACCGCTGGCCCCTCGGACGACGGCCCGACGACCATCCGGGATTGACCGATCTCGGATTGTGAGACGGGTCGCTTCCGCCGGGACGCCGGTGCGCTCTCGGAACTGGCCGCACGGGAACAAAACCTAACCAACGTCGCGCGCTGCAGAACCGACGGTCACCGCGCGCTGCTTTTCACTGATGGAGGAGGACCCACGCCATGGAGCAGGAGGTTCGAGGACACGACATGCACGGTACCGAATCGCATGGCGCACGGCGGCGGCTTTTGCTGCGCGGCATGCTGGCGATCGGCGGAGGTGTGGCGCTGGCCCCATACGGGACGATGGTCCGGGCGCAACCGCACGCGCCCCACGGGCCGGGCGGCAGGGTCACGGTCCGCTGGCTGGGGGGCGGGGTCATGGAGGTCGCGACGCCGGACTACAAGCAGATCGCATACATCGACGCGTGGATCTGGAACAACGAAGGATGGCAACGCTTCGGGATCACGAAACCGGACGAGTACGCGAGCAAGCAAGGCTTCGCACGTTATGTCTCAAACAAGAAGCCCGATGCCGTCTTCGTCCTGCTCACGCATGATCACGGCGATCACATCGGCGACTACTTCGAGATGCTGCAGGCGCTCACCGCCGCAGGCGTTCCCGTCATGACGACCGGGCAGAGCGATCTCATGCGCAAAGGACTTGTCGACGACTTCAAGAGCGCCGGCCTCGATCCGTCCAAGGTCGTTGCGAATAACGGTGCGGGAATGAACTTCGGCGGCATCGCGAAGCACGGCGCGATGACGGCGCATCTCGTGCCCGCCATCCATTCGAACCTCCGTGGCTTCCCGTCTGCCGGGTTCATGCTGGACATCGGCGGCATGCGGGTTTACGCGAGCGGCGACACCGATCTCTTCGGCGACATGAAGACGCTCGGCGAGCGGTACCGGCCGAACCTCGGCATCGTGTGCGTGGGCGGCGGACCGTACACGATGGGTCCGGACGAAGCGGCGCGCGCCTGCCAGTGGACCGGCGTTTCGCAGGCGATCCCGGTCCACTATGCGCACAATGCGCAGGTGCTGGGTGTCCAGGCCGGCGACGAATTCAAGCGTGCGCTCGCGAAGATCGCTCCGCACGTCGAGGCCGACGTCCTGAAGCCTGGCGAAACGCGCACGATTCAGATCCAGGCGGCCGCACATTGAAGAAAACGAAAAGGCCCTGAGGGATCAGGGCCTTTCGAACGTGGTGGAGACGAGGAGGATCGAACTCCCGACCTTCGCATTGCGAACGCGACGCTCTCCCAGCTGAGCTACGTCCCCACGAGCGACCATTATAGCGCAGGCCTCGCGGTCGAGAGGAGCGATCGCGGGGCGCGCCGCCACATCGAGGACCGCCGTCATGGATTCGGTAACGCGAACGGCGACGAGCGGTCAGCAGCAGGCGCCCGCCGGCGCCGAGGATCTCTTCGCATCTCTCTACGCCGAGTTGCACCGGCTTGCGCGCCAGGAACTGCGGCGCGGCGGGAACGCTTCGCCCAGCGCCACGGCGCTGCTGCACGAGGCTTTTCTGAGCCTCCGCCAACGGGATGCCGCGAGCTTTCGCGATCGCGCCCATTTCATCGCGTACGCCGCAAGAGCGATGCGTGGCGTGGTGGTCGATTACGTTCGAAACCGTCGCGCGCAAAAGCGCGGCGGCGCGGGCCGCGTTCCATATCGGCTATGGCGACAACACCATTGCCGGTCTCGACGCTCGGGGAGTGGACCTCGCCGCGATCCAGGGACTGCATCGGCTCCTGCAGGATCGCGACTCCGAGATCGCTTCATTGCGCGAACGGCTTTCGCGCATCGGGAACCTGCTTAAGATGCGGTCGCAGCCCCATTGAGTTACGGCTGTTGCGCCAATCGCGCCTGACGCGCCCGCCTCCTCGCCCTGCTAAACTTTCGGCAGGAACGACGGGAGCAGCGAATGGGCAAGAAGGTGATCCAGACCGCCGACGCGCCGGCCGCGATCGGTCCGTATTCGCAGGCGGTGCAGGTCGGCAACACGCTGTACATGTCGGGTCAGATTCCGCTCGACCCGACGACGATGCAGATCGTCGACGGCGGCATCGACGCGCAGGCGAAGCAGGTGTTCGCCAACCTGCGCGGTGTTGCAAAGGCCGCCGGCGCGACGCTGAACGACATCGTCAAGCTCACGATCCTGCTAACCGACCTCGCCGAGTTCACGAAGGTCAACGACGTCATGGCCGCTCACTTCGACGCGCCCTATCCGGCGCGGGCAACCTACCAGGTGGCGGCGCTGCCGCGCGGCGCGAAGATCGAGGTCGAAGCCGTGCTTGCATTGCCGGGCACCGGCGACGCCAACGCGCAGACCGGATGGCGCGAGACGTTTGACCAGACGAAGGGCCAGTAGCACGAACGAAGCCGAGCGCGGCGACGCCGTCCCGCGCGCTGCCCGCCCTTCGGCCGCCGAGCCCGCCGGCGGGCGCAACAGCGCAACCGAGAAGCTCGCGCGCCTCGGCATCACGCGCGAAGAAGACCTCGTCCTCCACTTGCCGCTGCGCTACGAGGACCACACGCGCATCACGCCGCTTGCCGAGGTCAAGGTCGGCGAAACGGCGCAGACCGAAGGCACCGTCGTCAGCACCGAGATCCAGTATCGCCCGCGCCGACAGTTGGTGTGCCTCATTCGCGACGACGCGCGCGAAGCCTCGCTCGTGTTGCGCTTCTTCTCGTTCTATCCGAGCCACCAGAAAACGCTGCGCGCCGGCTCGCGCGTGCGCGTTTTCGGCGACGTGCGTGGCGGCTACTACGGTCCGGAAATCGTGCATCCGCAGTTCAAGGTCGTCAGCGAGGACACTGCATTGCCGGATCGGTTGACGCCCGTTTATCCGACGACCGCGGGCCTCTCGCAGGACACGCTGCGCAAGGTGATCGCGCGCGCGCTCGTCGCCGACACTGCGCGTACCGCCGAAACGCTGCCCGACGAAATGGTCCGCCGGCGGGGACTGTGGAAGTTCGGCGACGCAGTGCGCTTTCTGCATGCGCCGCCGCCGCGGCTCAGTGCACTCACGCAACGCGCGCTCGACGCGCGCACGCATCCGGCGTGGACGCGGCTCAAGTTCGACGAGCTGCTCGCGCAGCAGCTCTCGCTCAAGGCGCATCGCAAGGCGCGCGCATCGCGCCGTGCGCCGGCCCTTCGCGGCGACGAAACGTTGACGAGAGCGCTGCTCGCGCGCGTGCCGTTCAAGCTGACGCGCGCGCAGGAGCGCGTCTGGCGCGAGATCGCCCACGACCTCAAGCGCGCGATGCCGATGCAGCGGCTGCTGCAGGGCGACGTCGGCTCCGGCAAGACGATCGTCGCCGCGCTCGCCGCGCTGCAGGCGATCGAGAGCGGCCGGCAGGTCGCGTTCATGGCGCCGACCGAGATCCTCGCCGAGCAGCATCTGCGCAAGCTCCAGGGATGGCTCGGTGATGTCGGCATCGAAATCGCGTGGCTTTCGGGATCGTTGCCGGCGCGAAAGCGCCGCAAGGCGATCGAAGCGCTGGCGAGCGGCGAGGCGCCATTCGCGATCGGCACGCACGCGCTCTTCCAGGAAGGCGTCGCGATGCCGCGCCTCGGCCTCGCGATCGTCGACGAGCAGCACCGCTTCGGCGTCGCGCAGCGTCTTGCATTGCGCGACAAGGGCATCGCCGACGCGCACCAGCTCATGATGAGCGCGACGCCGATTCCGCGCACGCTCGCGATGACGTTCTACGCGGACCTGGATGTCTCCGTGCTCGACGAGATGCCGCCGGGGCGTACGCCGGTCACGACGCGGCTCGTGAGCCAGAAGCGGCGCGCGGAGATGATCGAATGGGTCGGCAAGGCGTGCCGCGAGGGACGCCAGGTGTACTGGGTCTGCCCGCTGATCGAGGAATCGGAGAAGCTCGAGCTGCAGACCGCGGTCGCGCTGCACGCCGAGCTCACGCAGGCGTTCGCCGCATCGGGCATTCGCGTCGGCTTGCTGCACGGGCGCATGAAGCCGGACGAAAAGTCGGCGACGATGGATGCGTTCGTCCGCGGCGAGCTGAACGTGCTCGTGGCGACGACCGTGATCGAGGTCGGCGTCGACGTGCCGAACGCCTCGATCATGGTGATCGAGCACGCGGAGCGCTTCGGCCTTGCGCAGCTCCATCAACTGCGCGGGCGCATCGGTCGCGGCGCGACGGAGAGCACCTGCGTGCTGCTGTTCGAGGAGCCGCTGACCGATACCGCGAAGCAGCGCCTCAAGGTGATCTACGAAACGACGGACGGCTTCGAGATCGCGCGGCAGGACCTCGTCATTCGCGGACCTGGCGAGTTCCTCGGCGCGCGGCAGTCGGGCGTGCCGCTTCTGCGATTCGCCGATCTGGAGCGCGACGTCGCGCTGATCGAGCAGGCCCGGGACGCGGCCGATGCGCTGCTGCAAACCGATCCCGCCGCAGCCGCGCGCCACCTCGACCGGTGGCTCGGCAGCAAGCAGGCGTTCATCAAGGCCTGAATTCACGCAAATCAACGGCTTGCGGGGCGCCGATCGAGCGGGCTGCGGTAAAATGCACGCGATCGCGGCGACGTACGGCGCGCAACTCGCGGTCCGTTTCCGAGGTCCATCGGCTCGCATGTCCCTCTATACGCTCGGCCTCAACCACACAACGGCGCCGCTCCAAGTGCGCGAGCGCGTCGCGTTCGCGCCCGACGCGCTGTCGGCGGGGCTGCGGGAGCTGACGTCGGGCCGCATCGTCAGGGAAGCGGCGATCCTTTCGACGTGCAATCGCACCGAAGTGTACTTTCACGGCGGCGAGCCGGTGCCGGTCACGCGCTGGCTCGAGCAGGCGCACGCGCTGCCGCCGTCGACGCTCGCGCCATACGTCTACACGCTCGACGCCGATCGCGCGGTGTCGCACGCGTTCCGCGTTGCGAGCGGACTCGATTCGATGGTGCTCGGGGAGCCGCAGATCCTCGGCCAGATGAAGCAGGCGGTGCGGCGAGCCGAGGCCGCGGGGTCGCTCGGCCTCGTGCTGAACCGGCTCTTCCAGCGCACGTTCGCGGTCGCCAAGGACGTGCGCACGCACACCGATATCGGCAGCGCATCGATCTCGATGGCGGCCGCCGCGGTAAAGCTCGCCGAGCGCATCTTTCCCTCGATCTCGGAACAGCGGCTCCTGCTCGTCGGCGCCGGCGAGATGATCGAGCTCACCGCGACACATTTCGCGGCGCGCAAGCCGCGCTCGATCACCGTCGCGAACCGTTCGCTCGAGCGCGGCAGCAAGCTCGCGCATCGCTTCGCTGCCGGCGCCATCACGCTGACCGAGCTGACCGAGCGGCTCGCGCAGTTCGACGTGATCGTCACCTGCACGGCGAGCACGCTGCCGATCATCGGCAAGGGAACGCTCGAGCGCGTCGTGCGGCAGCGCAAGCACGCGCCGATTTTGATCGTCGACCTCGGCGTGCCGCGCGACGTCGAGGCGGAAGCCGCGGAGCTCGACGACGTGTTCCTGTACAGCGTCGACGACCTCGCCGAGATCGTGAAGGACAACCTGTCGATCCGCCGCGAGGCCGTGCTGCAGGCCGAGCAGATGATCGCCGAGCAGACCGCGCACTTCCTGCGCTGGCTTTCGGGGCGCACCGTCGTGCCGACGATCGCCGCGCTGTCGTCGCATCACGAGGCGCTGCGCAATCGCGAGCTCGAGCGCGCGCGGCGCATGCTCGCCAGCGGCGCGTCGCCGGACGAGGTGCTGGAAGCGCTCGCGCGAAGCCTCACGAGCAAGTTCCTGCATCCGCCGCTCGCGGCGCTGAACGCCGCCGGCGATGCCGAGCGCGCCGAGCTTATCTCGCTTTTCTCGCGCGTCTACGGCTGCGCGGAGCCGCCGGCCGAGACGTAGCTGCGCTCGTCGACAGCGCCTCGTCGCAGGCGTACCGTTCGCGCGCCACGGTCGAAGGCGCGCAAGCGCCGCGATCCGGCGCCGTCTCACGGCTCTTCAATTTCTGCAACCGCATGAAACAGTCCTTACGCACGAGGCTCGATCAACTGAGCGCGCGGCTGCTGGAGCTCGACGCGCTGCTCGCGGCGGAAGACGCGACGCGAGATCTCGACCGCTTCCGTTCGCTCTCGCGCGAGCGCGCCGAAATCGAGCCGGTCGTCGTGCGCTTCGGCGACTTCCGGCGCGCCGAGGACGACGTCGCCGCGGCGATCGAGCTCGCGCACGAACCGCAGATGCGCGATTACGCCGACGAGGAGCGCCGTGCAGCCGAGACGCGCATCGAGGCGCTGACGGGCGAGCTGCAGGCGATGCTGCTGCCCAGGGACCCGAGCGACGAGCGCAACGTTTTCGTCGAAGTTCGCGCAGGCACCGGCGGCGACGAGTCGGCGCTCTTCGCCGCCGATCTGTTCCGGATGTATGCGCGCTATGCGGAGCGACAGGGCTGGCGCGTCGAGATCGTCTCCGAGTCATCGTCCGATCTGGGCGGTTACCGCGAAATCGTCGCGCGGATCGTCGGCCAGGGCGCGTACGCGAAGCTCAAGTTCGAGTCGGGCGGGCATCGCGTGCAGCGCGTGCCGGAGACCGAGGCGCAGGGCCGCATTCACACGTCCGCGTGCACGGTCGCCGTGCTACCCGAGGCCGACCCGGTTGCCGACGTGACGATCAATCCCGCCGACATCCGCATCGACACCTTCCGCGCATCGGGCGCCGGCGGCCAGCACATCAACAAGACCGACTCGGCGGTGCGGATCACGCACCTGCCGACCGGCATCGTCGTCGAGTGCCAGGACGACCGGTCGCAGCATCGCAATCGCGCGCAGGCGATGGCGGTGCTCGCGTCGCGGCTCGTCGACAAGGAACGCCGCGAGCGCCAGCAGAAGGAGGCCGCGCATCGCAAGAGCCTGATCGGCTCCGGCGATCGCAGCGAGCGCATCCGCACGTACAACTTTCCGCAGGGCCGCGTCACCGACCACCGGATCAACCTGACGCTCTACCGGATCGACGCGATCATGCAGGGCGATCTCGACGAGCTGATCGCCGCGCTCGCACAGGAGTTCCAGGCCGAGCAACTCGCGGAGCTCGCGACGGAACCATGAGCGCAAAGGGCCGCCCCGAGCGCGAATTGCGCCCCCCGGGGGGCAGCGAAGGGGCGAAGCCCCGAGCGTGGGGGGAACATACCACCGGTGCGAAGCGTCCGTGGTGCTGCACGAAGCGGCTCGCGCTGTCGGAGATCACGCCCGCCGACGGCAACGAGCTTCACGAGCTCGACGCCGATCCGCGCGTCATGCGCTACATCGGCAGCGGTGGCGCATCGACGCGCGAGCAGATCGACGATGCGCTGCGGCGCATTCCGCGCGCGTACAGGCTCTACCCGGGTCTCGGGACGTGGCGCGCGACGCGCCGCGACAACGGCGATTTCGTCGGCTGGTTCGCGCTCAAGTACATCCCGGGCACGACGGAGGTCGAGGTCGGCTACCGGTTGCGACACGCGGCGTGGGGCCGGGGCTTTGCGACCGAGGGCGCGCGCTCGCTCGTGCGCTACGGGCTCGACGAACTCGGCCTCTACCGGATCCTCGGCATCACGCATCCCGACAACGCGGCCTCGCAGCGCGTGCTGCTGAAGGCGGGCCTTGTCGATTCCGGCTGGGGGCACTACTACAACCGGCCGGTGCGCGTGTTCGAATGCGTGCGCGACGCCGCGTGGCGGCCGCAGTGGCACGCGTGAGCACCTTCACCCGCTCGGCGCTGCGCGTCTCGCACCCTGTCCAAACATGCGGGAGAGGGTAGGGTGAGGGTGGCCGTCCCCACGCTCACCGTTCGCCAGGCCCTCGCGCAGGCGAGCCTCGCGCCGATCGACGCGCAGGTGCTGCTCGCGCACGTGCTGGGCGTCGGCCGTGCATGGCTTGCCGCGCACGCAACCGATTCGCTCACGCCGCACGATGTCGAAGCGTTCTTCACGCTCGCGCGGCGACGTCGCGACGGCGAGCCGGTCGCCTACCTGACCGGCACGCGCGAATTCTTCGGGCTGCCGCTCGCTGTCGACCGCTCGGTGCTGATCCCGCGACCCGAGACGGAAACGCTCGTCGAATGTGCGCTGCGCGCGCTGCCGCGTGAGCAGCGGCTGCGCGTGCTCGATCTCGGCACCGGCTCGGGGGCGATCGCGCTTGCGATCGCGCACGAGCGGCCCCACGTCGAGGTGATCGGCGTCGATACGTCGGCAGCCGCCCTCGGTATTGCACTTCGCAACGCGGAGCGGATGAAACTTGCGAACGTCGGCTGGCTCCAATCCGACTGGTACGACGGCCTCGAAGAGGGCGGCGCGCCCTTCGACCTGATCGCGAGCAATCCGCCGTACGTGGCCGACGGCGACCCCCATCTGGGGGAAGGCGACCTGCGCTTCGAGCCCGCCGGCGCGCTTCGCGCGGGACCCGACGGTCTTTTGGCGCTCCGCGTCGTCGTCGCCGGCGCACCCGCGCGGCTCGTCCCCGGCGGCGCGCTCGTCGTCGAGCACGGCTTCGACCAGGCCGAGGCGGTGCGCGGGCTCGTCGCGGCTGCCGGCCTCGAGAATCCACGTACCTTTCGCGACCTCGCCGGCATCCCGCGGGTGTGCGTCGCGATCAAGCCATCTTCGGAGGCGCAAGCAGAACCGCGCCCCGACCAACGCTCGTTGAACCGATGAAAGCACGCAGCCCCGATCTCATCCGACCCTTCCCGACTCCACGTGAAATCCTTCGCGACCCCGCGGTCTGGGCGTGGATCGCGGTCGCACTGCTCGCGATCATTCCCGCGGGCGCGGCACTCGCCGGCGGCTGACGCCTTGTCCCGCTTACCGGTCGTCGCGCTGCGGCGCGTCCTGTCCCCGATGCGGGCGGTTCGTCGCGACGGGCGCGCCGCATAGGCGTGCCCTGGCTAGACTGCGAGACCTTCCCCGAGCGCGCCGGCCGCGCCCCTTTTTCCCGGAGATTCCTTCGTGCCGAATCGCTACGCGTCACTCCTGCTGGCACTCGTCATGCTCGTCGCGACGAGCGCCGTCGCTCAGGCCAAGCCGAAGATCGAGAAGGCGGCCGACCTGCCGCGTTTCTCGTATCGCGTCGAAGGCGGCATCGAGGACATGATCCGCAACGATGCGAAGTTCAAGCGCTTCACCGATGCCGTGCGCCACGACGCGCAATCGGTGCTCGACGGCTACGAGATCGACGACCGCGCGACGCTGCGGCAGCTCGAAGGCGAGCTTGCTCTGCTCGACTACCTCGACGGCAACCTCGATGGCGCGGCGAAACGCGCCGAGCACGTCCGCGAATTGCAGGACAAGCCCGCCGACAAGCTGATGTCGGGATTGCAGCTTCGCGCGATGATCGCCGCGCAGCGCAAGGTCGGCAACCATGAGTCGGACGCGTATCGGCAGGAAACGGGGCGCCTCATCGCGGCCGATCTCGCCAAGATGCCGTACGACGTCGTGCAGAACGAAGTGCGCGAGGCGAAAGCGTCGGCCGAGATCATGAGCGAGGCATTGACGCTCGGTTATGTTCGCAACGTCATCCAGCCCACGGCCGACAAGGCGGGCGCGCTTTCCTCCGACCTCGCGCCGGCGGTCGTCAACGCGAAGTACCGTCTCGTCGCGACGCTGCCGCTCAAGTCGACGCTGGTCGGCGTCTACACGACGTACCTCGACGCGCATCACGTCGAGAAGCCGGACATCTGGGCTGCCCGCGACGTCGTCCTGCCGCCCGACAAGCCTTACGCGACGGTGAACGTTGGCATCTGGGACAGCGGCGTCGACACGTCGCTGTTCGGCAAGCGCGTCGTCGACGACGGCTCGCAACCGGCCGTGATCGCGTTCGACCGCTACACGAAGCCGGCGGAGGGTACGCTGCAGCCGATCCCGGCGGACCTCAAAGGCCGCATTCCGCAGATGAAGACGCGGCTCAAGGGCTTCTCGGACCTGCGCTCGAACGTCGACAGTCCCGAGGCGAGCGAGGTCAAGCAGTGGTTGTCGACGCTCAAGCCCGACGAATACAAGTCGGCGATCGAGGACCTCGACCTCGCCGGCAACTGGATGCACGGGACGCACGTCGCCGGCATCACGATGGCCGGCAATCCGTACGCACGCCTCGTCGTCGGCCGCATCGAGTTCGACTGGCACCTGCTGCCCGATCCGTGCCCGACGAAGGACCTCGTGCTGCGCGACGCGAAGAACGCGCAGTCGTACGTCGATTTCTTCAAGCGTCATCACGTGCGCGTCGTCAACATGAGCTGGGGCGGCTCGGTCAAGGACGAGGAAGGGCAGCTCGAGCTTTGCAACGTCGGCAAGACGCCCGACGAGCGCAAGAAGATCGCGCGCGAGTATTTCGACATCCAGAAGGACGCGCTCACGAAGGCGTTCGCGAGCGCGCCCGGCATCCTGTTCGTGACCGCCGCGGGCAACAGCAACGAGGACGCGTCGTTCACCGAGGACATTCCCGCCGGCATCTCGGCACCGAACCTGATCACCGTGGGAGCCGTCGACAAGGCGGGCGACGAAGCGTCGTTCACGAGCTACGGGCCAACCGTCGTCGTCGACGCGAACGGCTACCAGGTCGACAGCGTGATCCCCGGCGGCGACGAGCTGGCCGAGTCGGGGACGTCGATGGCGTCACCGCAGGTCGCGAACCTCGCAGCCAAGATACTCGCGGTGAATCCGAAGCTCACGCCGCCGCAGGTCATCGCGCTCATCCGCGACACGGCGGACAAGACGCCCGATGGCCGCCGCCATCTGATCAATCCGAAGAAGGCCGTCGCGGCGGCGGAGGCGAAGGGCGGCTCGTAACGTTACGCCCTCTCCTCGCGTGCAGGGAGAGGGACAGGGGCCTCGACGCCGAGCTTCGCCGCCCACGGTTCGAGCGCCGGCATGATCTCGTGATGGAGCGCAACGCCGCGCTCACGCTGCTCCCGATAAAGGCGCAACGCGCGCTCGCCGGGAAGGCGCACGCGCTCGCCGCCGGGGCGCGGCGTCGCGTCGTGACACGCGTCGACGAGCCAGTCCATTTGCCGCGCGAACGCGTCGCGTCCGCCGAATGCGGCAGGATCGAGCACCTGCACGAACACTGTCGCGCCCCAGCCCTCGGGCGGATCGGCGCGGCCGTGCGCAGCGAGCCCGGCCGTCATCGCCTCGATCAGCAGCGCGAGGGCGAATCCCTTGTGACCGGCGTCGAGGCCGCCGAGCGGCAGCAGCGTTCCACGCGGCTCCCCGAACAGCACGGCCGGGTCGGATGTCGGGTTACCGACGGCATCCTGCAGCCATGGATGCGGAAGCTTCTGTCCGCCGCGGTAGAGGCGCATCGTCATCCCGTTCGTCGTGTAGCTCGCCGAGATGTCGAGCAGGATCGGATCGCGCGACGTCGGGATGCCGGCCGCGAGCGGGTTCGGCGTGAACACCGACGTGACGGCGCCATGCGGCGCGACGCTGTGGGTCGCCGGATCGATGCAGCAGACGAGCGTCATCACGCTGCGCTCCGCGGCGCGTTTCGCATAGGACGCAAGACAGCCGATGTGATGCGCGCGCCGGATCACGACGGTGCCCGAGCCTTGCGTCGACGCCATCCGTCGTGCCGATTCGAGCGCGCGCAGCGTGAGCCAGGGTCCCGGCAGGCGGTGACCGTCCCACGTCGCTCCGGCCGGTGACGACCCGAGCGTCGTCGGCTCGCCATCGTTGCGCATGCTGCCGTCGCCGAGCGCTTGCAGATAGCCGGGCAACAGCGCGAGCCCGTGCGTCGTGTGACCCATGAGGTCGCCGTCGAGCAGCACCGATGCGGTATCGCGCGCGATGTCGTCGCGTGCGCCGGCGGCTGCCAGCAGCGCGGCAGCGTAAGCGTCGAGCGCGTGCGCGGCGTAGCGCTTGTGCTCGTCCTGATTCGGTTGTGCCGTCGTTGCATCGATCGAAACGGATTCACGGGCTGGCACGCGACGCTCCATCGCAACAGGGATTCGCCGCAATGTATGCTGTCGCGGTCGCGAGCGCCACCCTTCGCCGAGTCGTGCTGCCGTCGTCGCTGCAGATCAGCATCGTCACGTACCTTCCCGACCTGCCGCTCTTCACGCGCACGCTCGACACGCTCGCGATCGCGATCGCGGCCGCGCAGCAAGCGAACGTGCTCCGCACCGTGCACCTGGCGCTGATCGACAACACCGGCGACCGCGGCGTCGCCGAGCGCGTGATCGAGCTCGGCCGCGCGCGCTTCGCGGAGATGCCGGTGCACGTCATGTATCTGCACGGCCACGCGAACATCGGCTTCGGCGCCGCGCACAACCTGGTGTTGCACGGAACCGGCTCCGACTACCACCTCGTGCTGAATCCCGACGCCGAGCTCGCGCCCGATGCGCTCGTGAACGCGATCCGCTGGCTCGACGCGCATCCCGACGTCGGCGCGCTGGCACCGCTCACTGTCGACAGCGATGGTCGCCGTGCGTACCTTTGCAAACGCTATCCGGCGGTGTTCGACTTGATGCTGCGCGGATTCGCGCCGCGCTTCCTGCAGCGCCTCTTCGCGCGGAGGCTCGAGCGCTACGAGATGCGCGACATCGTCGACGTCGAGCCGCCGCAGGATGCGATCGGCGTGCCGCTGATGTCCGGCGCCTGCATGATCGTGCGGCGCGAAGCGATCGATCGCACCGGCGGCTTCGACCCGAGGTTCTTTCTCTATTTCGAGGATTACGACTGGACGATGCGCTTGCGCGAGCTGACGCAGACCGCGTACGTGCCGAGCGTTCGCGTCGTGCACCACGGCGGAGGCGCGTCGGGAAAGGGGCTGCAGCACATCCGCTGGTTCGTCGCGAGCGCGCTGCGCTTTTATTCGAAGCATGGCTGGAAATGGATCTGAGCGGCTCCGTCGTCGTCACCGGCGCGGATGGATTCATCGGCGCGGCGTACTGCCGCCGGCTCGCCGAGCGCGGGCAGCCGGTGCGCCGGCTCGTGCATGCGCGAAGCGCCGCCGATTCGCGGGTTGATGTCGTGGCGCTCGATCTCGCGCGCGCGCATGCCGACGCATTGACGCGCGCGCTCGACGGCGCGTTCGCCGTCGTGCATCTCGCAGGTCGCGCGCACGTGATGAACGAAACGGCGCCGGACGCCGACGCGGCGTACAAAATCGCGAACGTCGACATGATCGAGCGCGT
>Ga0310810_10002158_pt1 | contig 20962 bp, 16 predicted proteins | sample NCmetagenome_FD_207641 | JGI IMG/M metagenome (GOLD analysis project Ga0310810, IMG submission 207641) | Soil microbial communities from experimental microcosm in Duke University, North Carolina, United States - NC | ecosystem: Engineered > Artificial ecosystem > Soil microcosm > Unclassified ...
CCACCGCCACCCTGGAATCCGCCACCGGGGAAGCCCTGCCGTCCGCCGCCGAATCCCGGGAATGCAGTTGTGGCCGGACGCGTGGTCTGGCCTGCGATGACGACGTTTGTCACCACTGCAGTTCCTTCCTTCACGTCGCCGTCGATCACTTCCGTGTTCTGTCCGTCCGAGATGCCGAGCCGCAGCCTCAGCGGACGAAGCTGATTGTCGACAGAGACCCACGCGCGTCCGACTGACTGCGTGCGGGGAAGTGGTGCGAAGAGCGCGTCGATGGTCGTCGCACCGTCATGACCTGCGGACGCCGCCGGCTGCCCGGATCGTCCGGCTCCAGAGCCCTTGCTGGCCGCGTCGCGCGATCCTGGGCCGCGGCCGCCGCTCGCGGCAGGATTGTTCGGATCGATCCCGCGCTCGCGAAGCCGCGCCGTCATCGATTCCCGTTCTTCCGGCGACATGTTTTGCATGCGCTCCGCAAATCGCTTCCGGCGCTCGTCGTCAGACTGGGCGCCGCCCTGAGAAGGCCCACCTGAGCCCTCGGCTTTGGCTGACTGATCGTTCGACGTTGGATGGTCAGCGGAAGGGGAGTGCGTGCCGGTCGTCGCCGATGGCTGAACGTGAGAGGCATCGGCCTGATTTCCGGAATCGGCTCCGGGCGCTGTGGCGGAGAGAGCAGTTGAACCGTTCGCACCAGCGCCGGTGGCTTCATCACCACGGCGGCCGCCACCCTGGAAAACTCCGCGACCCTGAGGTTCGGGCGGTGTCTGCCCGAGCGCGGCGAACACTTCGTTGGAAGGGCGGTATCTCAACGCCGAGTTCGGAATCCGCAGCACGTTCGACGCGCGCGAGATTTCGACGTTGACGTTCGCCGTCATGCCGGGCTTCAGCCGGAGATCGTTGTTGGGCACATCGATCACCGTCGCGTACGTCACGACGTTCTGCTGCACCTTCGGTTCGAGACGGACCTGCGACACCGTTCCGCGGAACGTGTCCTGCGGATACGCGTCCACACGGAAGGTGACGGTCTGATTAGGTCGGATACGGCCGACGTCCGACTCGTCCAGGTTGGCGATGACCTGCATCTTCGTCAGGTCAGCGGCGAGAACGAACAAGGTTGGAGCCTGCATGCTGGCCGCCACCGTCTGGCCGACGTCCACGCTGCGCGAGATGACCAGCCCGTCGATCGGCGCCGTGATCACCGTGTGCTCCAGGTTCACCTGCTGCTGGTTGAGCCCCGCCTCGGCTTGCGTAATCGCGGACTGCGCCTGGGTAACCGTCGCCTGCTGCGACTCGACTGCCGCCTGGGCCGTGTCTACTGCGATCTTGGCCGAATCGAGATCGCTCTGCGGGATGAGACTTCGTGCGCTCAGTTCCTTGGCGCGCGTGTACTTCTGCTGCGCATCAACCAGCTGGACGCGATTTCGATCGAGCTCGCTCTGTGCCTTGGCAGCGTTGGCCCTGGCCTGTGCCACGTTGGCGCGCGACTGCTGCGCCTGTGCCTCGAACAACGAAGGGTCCAGCTTGGCGAGAACCTGTCCCTTCTTGACGAGCGAGTTGTAGTCCGCGCCGAGATACGCGATGTTGCCTGAGACCTGGCTGCCCACCTGCACGGTGGTGACGGCCTGCAGCGTGCCGGTTGCGCCCACCGACTCCACGACATCGCCGCGAGTGACAGCTGATGTCGTGACCGTCGGAGGAGTCGGCTTTTTGGTGTAGCGGTAGTACCCGTATCCGCTGCCACCGACCACCCCCAGGGCGACGACGGCCACGACCAGTCTGTTCATGAATGATTACGCCTCGATCAACTCTTCTTTCTTAGACCGTCGAAACGGATTCCGGATACCTTCCTCGAAAAGCGTATAGACCGTCGGCACCAGCACGAGCGTGATCAGCAACGATGTTGTGAGGCCTCCGATGACAACGCGCGCCAGCGGCACCTGGAGTTCGCTGCCTTCGCCGATGCCGAGTGACATCGGAACGAGGCCGAGACCAGTGGCGATCGAGGTCATCAGGATCGGACGCAGACGCGTGCGGCCGGCTGTCTCGACAGCCTGGCGCAGTGGCATGCCGTCGCGGCGTCGCAGCACGTTGGTGTAGTCCACCAGCAGGATGCCATTGCTGACCACAATGCCGGCCAGCATGATGATCCCGATATACGCCTGCATGTTGAACGAGGTGCTCGTCAGCTTCAGTGCCATCACCACGCCGATGGCCGCAGTCGGCACCGAGAACATGATGATGAACGGATCTCGCAGAGACTCGTACTGCGAGGCCATCACCGCATACACGAGCACCAGCGCCAGCAGGAGAACGGTTCGCAGCTGATCGAAGGCCTTGGCCTGTTGTTCGACCTCGGCGCCAAACCCGATGGAGAAGTCCTTCGGCAGGAGGCCGAACAACTGCGGCAGCTTCGCGTTCACCGCGGCGACGGCCTCACTCAGGTTGGCTTCGGGGTCGGCGCTGACATAGGCGATGCGCTGCTGGTTCTTGCGCTGGATCTGCGACGGACCGACCGCGTCCGAGACGCGCATCAGATTCTTCGCCTGGATGACCGTGCCCTGCGGCGTGCTGACGAGCACGTCGCTCACGTCAGACACGGCCTGCCGCTGATCCTCACGCAGGCGGACGATGATCGGATACTCCTGGCCGCCCTGACGGAAGAGCGCTGCCTGCGTGCCGGCGACGTTGGTTCGAAGCGTGTTCGCAACGGTCGCCGTGCTCACACCGAGCAGGGCCGCCTTGGGACGATCAACCTGCACCGCCAGTTCGGGACGTCCGTCGTCTCGACCGAGCCGGGCATCGGCCACGTTGGGAACCGTGTCCAGCATGTCCTTCGCAGCGAGCGCGACCTTGCGCGCGTCGTCCAGGTTGTCACCGCGGATTTCGAGCGAGAGCCGGCCGCCGCCGTTGTTGCCGCCCGACAGGAAGCGGTTCAACTGGTTGTTGCCGCCCGACGCGCTGGCGCGAACGATGACGCCCGGGATGCCGGACAGCTGACGCCGGAGGTCCATCGCGATCTGGTCGCTCGACCGTGTCCGTTCGTCCTTCGGCTTGAGCAGAATCTGCATCTGACCCCGATTGACCGAGTTGCTGCCCGGACCGCCAAAGCCGCCGCCGGCCGAACCGGCGCTCGTGATGATGTCGGTCAACTCGGGCACATTCTGGTTGATGGCCGCCTCGATGCGCTGCAGCACGGGGTCGGTCACTTCAATCCGCGTGCCCTGCGCCAGTTCGACGTTCACCTGAACCTGGCCCTCATCTGCCTGAGTCGCGAGCTCTGTCGGCAGCGTGCGGCCGACGACCACGGCAACCACGACCGACGCCGCGGCGAGCCCGACCACGATCGGCCGGTGCGCCAGCGCCAGGTGCAGGAGCTTTGTATATCCGTTGTCCATGCCCTCGAGGAACCGCTCGCTGAAGCCGTACATCCGGGCTCCAACCGCGCTGCGTTTCTCGAGAGGCGGCGGCAGCACGAGCAGACGCGAGCAGAGCACTGGCACGAGCGTGACCGCAACGAAGAGCGACATGAGCAGCGAGAAGACCACGACGACCGACAGCTGCTTGAACATGATGCTCGACACGCCCTCGAGGAAGAGGAGCGGGACGAACACCGCGATGTGCGTGAGGATGGATGCCAGGATTGCCGACCACACCTCCTCGCTGCCGTCGATGGAGGCCTGCATCCGGTCCTTGCCGTAATGCTCCATGTGACGGAACGAGTTCTCCAGCACGACGATGGCAGCGTCGACGATCATGCCGACACCCAGCGCAAGTCCGCCGAACGTCATCGTGTTCAGCGTCAAGCCTCCGAAATAGAGCAGCGCGAACGTGCCGATGACCGAGATCGGGATCGACGTGCAGACGATCAGCGTCGAGCGGAAGTTGCGCAGGAACAGGAAGATGATCAGGACGACCAGGACCGAGCCGAGCATCACGTGCTCCTGCACGGCGCTGATGGAGCGCTCGATGAACTTGGCGCTGTCATCGAGCATCGAGATCCTGACGCCAGGAACCTCGTGGTTGATCCGCTCCATCTCGGCGCGGACACCCTCGGCGATCTGGACCGTGTTGGTGCCGGACTGCTTCGTCACCTGCATGCGCACGCCGGGCCTGCCGTTGATGCGCAGCACCGAGCGCACGTCCTCGGTCGAGTCGGTGACGTCGGCGATGTCCTTCAGGTAGACCGGCACGCCGTTCTTCGTCAACACGACCGTGCTGGCGATCTGGTCGAGGTTCTGGTACTGCCCCTGGCTGCGGAGCAGCAGCGAGCGATCGCCCTGGTAGACCTCTCCGATCGGGATGTTCTGGTTTTCGTTCGCGAGCACCGCGACGACGCGGTCGACCGACAGATCGAGCGCCGTGATTTTCTCGCGCGACAGGTCGACGTGGATCTGCCGGCGGAGACCGCCGCCGACGGTCACCGCCGCGACGCCAGCGACGCGTTCCAGGCGGGGCGACAGGATGTTCTCCGCGAGTTCGCGCAGCTGGACGCGATCGAGCGCGCCATCCGTGCTCTCGAGCGCCAGGCCCATGATCGGCGCCGCGTTCGAGTCGAACTTCTGGACGATCGGCGGGTCCGCATCCTCGGGCAGGCGGCCGCGTACACGATCGATGCGCGTGCGGATGTCGTTCATCGCTTCACTGAGGTCAGTGCCCCAGGTGAAGTTCATCTGGATGTTGGCGTTGCCCTCATTCGCGCTGGAGTACATCGTGTCGAGTCCCGACACGGCGCTCAGTTGCTGCTCGAGCGGCCTGATGATCAGGTCCTCCATCTCCAGCGGGCCGACGCCGGTGTAGTTGACTCGAACGTTGACCGTCGGCTGCGAGATGTCGGGCAGCAGGTCCACGGGGAGCCGCGACAGTGAGATGCCGCCGATGAGGATGACGATCGAGCTGATCATCGCCATCATCACGGGGCGCTGGATTGCAAAACGCGGAATGCTCATGCCTGCTCCTGAATCGAAACCTGGTCGGTTCCGCTGCTACATTCCGGCCGAAGGCCCGCCACCGCGCCGGCCACGGCTGTCGCCGCCGCTCGCGCCAGGTGCGCTCTGTCCGCCCTTTTGGCCGCTGCCAGGCCCGTTCTGATTACCGAAGCCGACCGGTCCACCCGGTGTCGACTGCTGGCCCTGGCCTCCAGCGGCAGGTGCACCGCTCGATTCACCGCGTGCGCCACCACCGCGGCTTCCGCGTCCGCCGCGCCCACCGTTCTGGCCGAGCAGCACGATCTTGTCGCCTTCGCGCAGCGCCGCGGCTCCGGTCGTGACCACGCGCGCGCCCTCGGGCAGCCCATCGACGACTTCGACGATGTCGCTCTGCGACATGCCGATGGTGATCGGCTTGAACTTCGCCACGTCGCCTTCGTCAGGCAGGAACACGCCCTTCTTGCCGTTCAGGTCGACGATCGCGTTCGCGGGCACGACCAGCGTGTTCTGCTTCTGCTCGACGACGAAGTCGACCTTCGCGTACATGCCCGGCTTGAGGCGGAAGTTCGAGTTCTGAATCTCCACTTCGACCTGCGCCGTCCGGGTCGCAGGATCGAGCACGGGCGCAACGTGAGCGATGCGTCCTTCGAATTTCTCGCCGGGGAATGCGTCAACCGAAACGTCCGCCGGCATTCCCTGATTGACCCGACGCAAATCCTTCTCGACGACGTTGGCGACGAGCCGGACCACGCCGATATCGACCACCGAAATGAACGCCGAGTTCGGCGTGACCCACGCGCCAGGATCGAGCGATCGCTTCCCGACGAACCCGGCGACCGGCGACGTGATTTCCGTGTTGGCGAGATTGATCTTCAGTTCGTCGAGACGCGCCTGCGCCTGGGCGTACTGCGCGCGCGCGAGATCGAGCGAGGCCACTGCTGCCTGGTAGCGCGCATCGGTGTCGTCGAAGGTCTGGCGCGGAATCAGCTCGCGCTCGAAGAGGCTGCGCGACCGATCGAGGTTGGTCTGCGCGAGCTTGAGATCGGCCTCACGCTGGCGAATGGTTGCGGCCGCCACATCGAAGGAGGCCTTCGCCTGCTTCACCTGTTCGAGAATTTCGCGATCTTCAATCTTCGCCAGGCGCTGGCCGCGGCTGACGCGATCGCCCATCTTCACGGTGACCGCATCGAGGCGTCCACTGACCTTCGGCACCGCTTCAACCGTCAACGCGCCGATCAGGTTTCCGACCACCGAAACACTCTCGGACATGTTTCCGCGCTTGACCGACGCCAGTTCGACGGTCATCGGCAGGCGGGGACCGCCGCCACCAAATCCGCCAGGTCCGCCGAAGCCGCCAAACCCGCCGCCTCCTCCACCGGGCCCGCCCTGGCGCCCGCCGCGTCCTTGCGCACCACCGGCACTGGCCGACGCAGCACCGGCGGCACTCTGCTTCGAGTAGTAGTAGTAGCCGCCGCCGGCGGCGGCGAGGAGGATGACGACGATGATCGCGCGCTTCATAAGCTCCGTGTGACTGATGACCGCGGCCTGACTAACGGCCGAGAATCGTGATGTTCGCCGTGGTCAGCGATGTCTGCTGCAGCCGTTCCAGTTCGACGAGCGACTTCCGGTAGCTCAACACGGACTGCAGCTCGTTGATGGCGGCGGTCAGGAGATCGCGCTGCGCCTGGACGACGAAATAGTTGGTCGACATGCCGACTTCGAACTTGCTCTGCTCGGCTTCGAGGGTGCGCTGCGCCAGCTCGCGTGCGGCCTGTGCGGCCTGGACACGCTCGACCGCGCTCTGGATGCTGGTCGCCGCGTTGGTGACGTCGGTCGCAATCTGCAGTTCGATCTGCTTCACCTGCGCCTGCACCTGGTTCTCCTGCACGCGGGCGCGCGCCACGTTGGCGTCGGCTGAACTCGTGCCGAGCGGGTAGGTGACGTTCAGCTGCATCGTCCAGCTCGGGTAGCTGCGGTGGAAGAGCGTGCTGAGCGCATCCGAAAATCCGCCGGGAATCGTGCCGGTGCAGGAGCGGCTGATGCCCGAGCCGGTGCAGCCCGTGAACTGCTCACCGCCCTGGCCGACGAGGCCGTAGCGGGCCTGGAGGTCCGCCTGCGGAAGCGTCTGATTGTTCAGATACTTCAAGGTGGTTTCGTTCACCTGGAGGTTCTTGCGCGCCTGCTGCAGATCGGTGCGGTTTTCGAGCGCGCGTTTCACGGCGCCGGGAATGTCGATCGGCGTCGGGGTGAATTCAGGCTGATCGGATGGCGTAATGTCGGCCGTCCAGTTCGGGTCCTCGGTGCCGGAAACAATCAAGCGCTTCAGCGCGAGTTCATTGGTGCGCTTGGTACCCTGCGCGACAGCGAGGTTCTGGCGCTGCGTCGCGGCCTGCGACTGCGCTTGGACAACGTCGATCGGAGCCATAGTTCCGATTTCGACGCGAGTCTGGTTGTCCTTGACCAACTGCTCGGCAAGGTCCACCGACCGCTGCGCCACTCCAACCGCCTGCGTGGCGTACACGTAATCCCAATAGGCGTTCCGCACGTTCGAGACGATGTTGATGATCGAGCCCTGCAGCTGAATCTCGCTGATGTCCTGGTTGAGGCGCGAGATGGCGAGCTGCTGCCGGTTCGTGTCGATCCTGAAGTTCCTCATCAACGGCTGCGTGTACTGCGCCGACCAGTTGGTGTTGAAGGCGGGGTTGAACAGCGCCGTCTGGCTGGTGGTCGTCTGCCGGTTGTTATTCAGCTGAACGGCCAGCGCGCCCCCGCCCCACCGGAAGTTCTGGGCGATGCCGGCGTTGTAGTTGGACGTGCCCTGGTCGATGCCGGTGCCGACGGCCGCACCAGACAGCGTCTGCGTCGACGGGTTGGTGTTGGCGATGTGACTGAGCTGCGAGGTCAGCGCCGGCTTGTAGGTGGCGGCCAGGGCTGAGATCGCGTAGTCGTAGGTGGCCGGGTTCAGGCGCTGCACCGCGATGTCCAGGTTGCGATCGAGCGCCAGCTTCACGGCGTCATCAAGCGACAGCTGAATGGTCGGACGCGCCGCCGCGGCTGCTGCCTGCGTATCGAGCACGGGAGTGGCGCCCTGAGCGTTGCCCTGACCGCCCACGCGATTGGCTGCTGCCTTGATAAGTTCCTGCACGTGCGCGTCGGTGACATGCTGCTGCTGCGCGGAGGCCGGTCCGGCGGCCGCGGCCATCGTCGTGCAGAGAACAATGGGGATAAATGCCTTGCGTTTCATGTGCGCGAAATTCCTTCGTGTATAGAGAAAGCTGTCGTTCAGTGTTGCGGAGCCTTCGGAGCGTTGGGAGCGTCGGGCGGACGTCCCTGACGCGATTGTTCCTGTTGCCACCGATCGTGCAGTGAGTTGAAGCGCGTGCGTTGCTCGGGCGTCAGCACCTTGAGCATCTGTACCAGCATCAACGAGCGGGTCTTGTTGGCGCCGGCGCGCGCGGTCTCTACACGGTCGATCTGCCGCGTCAGCACAGCCTCGTCCGCGTCGCTCTGGATCAATTTCGACAGCTTGGCTTCGAGCTTGGAAAGCTCGTCCCACTCCTGCCGGAGCTCCACGCGGGTCGTTTCCCAGATCTTGTCGATATGCGCCGACTGGTCAGCCGTCAGCCCGAGCTCCTTCTTGAATGGCTCCGATTTCCACCACGCAAATGGCCGGGGAGGGTCGGGCGGACGCTGCGCCAGCACGGGCGCGGCACTGAGCAGGAGCGCGGCTGTTAAGACACGAAGCCGCAGCGGAATCGTCATCGTAAAACCTCTGTAAGCGGTGTTACCTGAAGGGAATACGATGCGCCGGCCAGTTACGTTTATCCCCGGGGCCGATTTGTACGCGGTATGAGAATTTTACTTCAGACGAGGTGTTCGCCGGTCAGACGAAAGTGCTGTTTTCCGTAAGGAATTGGACAGGAAACGGCCCTGTTCAGCCGCAGAACGCCTCGAGCTTGGCTATGGCAGCCGCCACCAGGTTGTCGGGCGTGGACGCCCCAGAGGTGAGACCCACGACGACCGGTCCGGTGGGTGGCAACCAGCCCTTCGCCAGCTGCTCCGCCTTGGACCCAACCGGACGATGGCGGATCTGGTCCGGAGAGATCAGGCAATCGGGATCGGCGATGTGGAAAGTGGGGCCGGTCTGGGCGCAGATGCGGGCGAGGTTGGCGGTGTTGCTGCTGTTGTAGCCGCCTATCACGATCATCAGGTCGACCTGGTGCTGCCCGAGCAGCGTGACGACGGCGTCCTGCCGATCCTGGGTCGCACTGCAGATCGTGTCGAAAGCCTGGAAGTGCTCGGCCAGGGCCGCTGAGCCCCAGCGATCGGTCATGGCGCTCTTCAGCATCTCGCCGATGGCCAATGACTCCGACATGAGCATGGTGGTCTGGTTGGCCAGGCCGATATGCTCGAGATCGCGCGCCGGATCGAAGCCGTCCGACGTCGCCTTGCCGAACCGTTTCAGGAACGCGGCGTTGTCTCCGCCATTGCGGATGAAGTCGCACACTGCGTTGGTTTCGTCCTGGTCGAACACCACCAGATAGGCACCGCCGCGTGCAACCGCCTGCGACGCCGTGGCCTGCGTCTCTTCGTGCCACACCTTTCCGTGAATGACGGAGGTATAGCCCTGCTCGGCGTACCGCTTCACGTTCTTCCAGACGTTCAGCACGGAGCCGCACGTCGTGTCGACCAGCGTGCAGCCTTGTCGATCCAGCTCGGCGAGCAGCTGCACGGTGACGCCGAACGCCGGCAGGATGACAACGTCGTTGGAGTCCAGCGCGGCGACCGACGCGCCAGGATCGCTGAGAAAGCCGACGCCCATCGTCCGCAGCTTCTCGTTGACGTGCGGGTTATGGATGATTTCGCCCGTCAGGTAGACACGGCGATCGGGAAAGCGGGTCCGAGTCTGGTAGGCGTAGTCGACAGCGCGATCGACGCCGTAGCAGAAGCCGAATTCCTGGGCGAGATGTATTGTGAGACGGCCGGCTTCGTAGGTGAACCGGTTCGCCTTAATCGTTTCGATGAGAGGGCTGTGGTAGTTCTCGGCAAGGATGCCGGCGACGGCATCCTTCATCTCGAGGCCCTTGCGGAAGATCAGCGACGGCATTCAGCCGATCTTACCGCTCCTGATTGTTGATGTCCCGCACGTGTGGGGTCATCGCGTCGAAGGGCTGCAGTTCGCGCGTGTGCGGGCGGGCGAGGGCCAGCTCGAGCTCCACCAGGAAGGCGTCGTCGTCTGCAGGAGTTTCGTCGGGACTGCTGCTGACGCGGATGGCCGTCGGCGCGGCCGGGTGCTGCTGCACCATCATGGGACGATCGGCTGCGGCCTGCTGGACCAGCGGACGATGGAACCGCTCAGGCGCGAAGTAGCCACCGACGGCGACGCCGATGAACAGGCCCGCTGCGGCTGCCGCCGCAAGCCACCGAGGGGTCAGGCGTGCGACCGACCGTGAGCCGGACAACGTGTCGCGGCCGGGAAAGGTGATGACCCGGGCCGAACGGTGCACGTGCTCGAGGCGACGCAGGATCTGCTGCTGCTGGACGTGAAGGCGCTCGGCGGGAAACTCGGCGTCGGTTTCGGCGTCGGCCGCCTGACGGGTCGCGTCCATGAACGCGACCACCTCATCGTACCGGGTGACGCACTCATCGCAGTCCGCCAGGTGCTCCATCGAGCGCGGATCAGGTTCCTCGCCGGTTCGGGCCGCGAGATAACACTCGAAGAGGTCGTCGTCTTTCAGATGCCTCGAGTGACCGATCACGATTTGCCTCCGAGGAACCCGCGCAGCTTGCGGACCGCGCGGAACAGATGCACGCGAACCGTCGATTCGTTGATGCCGGTCATGGCGCTGACCTCCCGGGGAGAGCAGTCGCCGTAGTGACAGAGCATGAAGACCGTGCGCTGACGACCGTCGAGACGGTCGATGGCCGCGGCGAGTTTGCCACGCCGCTCACGGGCCAGCAAGCGCTCCTCCGGATCCGGATCGGACCGGCTTCCGGTCGATTCGGTCGCCGATTCCTGGCTGTGTTCGTCGCCAGGCACGAACCAGCGCTCGCGTCGAGCTCGCGATTTGCGCCGGTCCAGGCAACCGTTGATAAGAATGCGGGTGAACCAGACTTCGAACGGCCACGCCTCGCGGTACGATCCGATGTGCGTGAAGACCTTGACGAACGCGTCCTGGACGGCCTCGTCGGCCTCGGCGCTATCGCGCAGGTACTGGAAGGCGATTCGCAGGGCGCGCCGCTGGTGCATGGATACGATGTCGGCAAAACGCTCGCGCGCCTCATCCATCGAGCCCGCCTCGACGAGTTCCCTGATCTCGATGGCCAGACGGGTATCGTCGGACTGGGGCGGGGGAAGAAGTGGCGCACCACCGCGCGTTGCTCCTCGATGAGGGGTGTCCGCGGGTGCCTGGTTAGGCTTGGCGTTGCGCACCTTGCGATGGTCACTCATGCTGGATTACGCCCCTGCGACGGCGGCGTTTACAGTGTATAGCAGGGTGTGCAGTTTGTTGACTTGTCGAGAAAGCGGCGAGTACGATCCTTCGGTTTCCGGCTATGTCTTTGCCCCGACTCCCTTTAGAGCTGCCCATGCCCCCGTCCGTTGACCCCAGCCGTACGTTCGACAAGGAAGCCGTCAAGGCGGCGCGCGCATGAACTACGAAGCGGTCATCGGCCTCGAAATTCACGCGCAACTTCAGACCGCCACGAAGATCTTTTGCGGTTGCAGCACCTCTTTCGGGTCGCCGCCCAACGCAAACGTCTGCCCCGTCTGCCTCGGATTCCCGGGCGTCCTGCCGGTCCTCAACCACTCGGCCGTGGACCTGGCCATACGCGCAGCACTCGCGCTCGGCTGCCGGATCAACGAGACCTCGATTTTCGCGCGCAAGAACTACTTCTATCCGGATCTGCCGAAGGGTTACCAGATCTCGCAGTACGAGCAGCCGCTCGCCAGCGAGGGGCTCGTCACATTCTCGGGGCCCGCGGGGCCCCGGCAGGTGCGGATCACGCGCGTCCACATGGAAGAGGACGCGGGCAAGTCGCTGCATGACGGCTTCATCGACTCCGACCGCAAGACCTACGTCGATTACAACCGCGCCGGCACACCGCTCATCGAGATCGTCAGCGAGCCTGATCTTCGATCGGCCGGCGACGCCGCGGCGTTCTTCGAGCACCTTCGCGGAATCCTCGTCTGGCTCGGTGTGAACGACGGGAATATGGAAGAGGGCAGCCTGCGCTGCGACGCGAACGTCTCGGTTCGCCCGGCCGGCACCGAGACGCTTGGCACGAAGGCCGAGGTGAAAAACCTCAATTCCTTCCGCTTCCTGCAGAAGGCGCTCGAATATGAGATCGCTCGCCAGATCGACGTGCTGCTCGAAGGCGGACGCGTGAAGCAGGAGACACGGCTGTTCGACTCGGCCAGCGGGCACACCGTCTCGATGCGCAGTAAAGAGGAAGCGCACGACTACCGGTACTTCCCCGATCCGGATCTTCCCGCCGTGGTCGTGGACGCGGCGCGCGTCGAGGCCATTCGCGCGCAGATGCCAGAACTCCCGGCTGCGCGGCGCGAGCGCTTCGCCGCCAGTTACGGCCTTCCCGAGTACGACGCGGCTCAGTTGACCCAGACGCGTGCGATGTCGGAGTTTTTCGAATCGGCGGTGCAGGCCGGAGCTGCGCCGAAGGCCGTCAGCAACTGGATGATGGGCGAGTTCGCGCGAGTGCTCAACGAGTCCGGTCGCGAGATCGTCGACTCGCCAGTCTCGCCGGGACAGCTTGCGGGACTGATTGCGCTCGTCGACAAGGGCACGATCAGTGGCGCGATTGCGAAGGGCGTCTTCGAGAAGATGATGGCGTCCGGCAGGAGCGCCGACGAGATCGTCGCGGCCGAAGGACTGACGCAGATCGACGATCAGTCGCAGATCGTCGCCATCATCGCGGATGTCCTCGCGAAAAATGCCGATGCCGTGGCAGGATACCGCGCAGGAAAGACCGCGACGTTCGGGTTCCTGGTGGGACAGGTGATGAAGGCGGCAGCAGGGAAGGCGAACCCGAAACGCGTGAACGAACTGCTGAAACGCGAACTCGAAACGATCTGAATCAGCGTGATCGAAGCCTACCACCTCTCAAAGGTCTACAGCCGCGGCGTCTATGCGCTGCGCGACCTGACGCTGACGATTGAAAAAGGCGATTTCCTGTTCCTCACCGGCGCAAGTGGAGCAGGCAAGTCCACGCTGCTTCGCTTGCTGCTCCGCGCCGAGACGCCGACGGAGGGTCAGCTGAAGGTGGGCGGCCGCGTGCTGACCGACCTGTCAACGTCCGAGGTGCAGAACTACCGGCGCACCGTCGGTTTCGTGTTCCAGGACTTCCGGCTCATTCCGCGATTCACCGTCTTTCAGAATGTGGCGTTCGTCATGCGTGTGCTGGGTGTCGATCTCGCGACGCGCCAGCGCAAGACGTTCCAGGTTCTCAAATGGGTCGGTCTGCAGCACCGCATGAACGCCTTCCCTGAGGAACTCTCGGGCGGTGAACAACAGCGCGTCGCAATCGCACGGGCCCTGGTCAACGACCCACAGATCATCCTGGCCGACGAGCCGACCGGTAATCTCGACCCGGAACTGGCGCTGGACATCATGAACCTGTTCCGCGACATCAACGCTCGCGGAACGACGGTCCTGGTCGCCACACACGATCGCGAGATGATCCGGCATGTCGGCCGCAAGTCCATTACGCTCGAGCACGGGCGGCTGGTGGAGGCCACCTGACATGCACCTGCTGCGCTATGCCTTCGACGAGGCGGCGGCCAGCCTGTGGCGTGGCCGGCGGTCGAGCCTCCTTTCGACGGCAACCATCGCGATCGCGCTGTTCGTGCTCGGGGCGTTTCTCGTCGTCACCTCGAACCTCGAACGTCTGGCCGAAGAATGGAGCGGGGCCGCCGAACTCTCGGTCTACCTCGAGGAAGACATTTCGGGTGCGGATCGCGCGGCCATCGAGCGAGAGCTGCGGAGTGACTCCGCAGTGTCCGATGTCGAGTTCGTGGCAAAGGACCTGGCCCTGAAACGATTCAAGGAAACGTTTCCGGACCTGGCGTCGACCATGGGCGCGCTCGAGGAGAACCCGCTGCCGGCTTCGCTGGATGTCCGGCTTCGTGCGGCGACGGCTGGCGGGTCCTCCGTGACCGGGCTGGTAGAACGGATGCGTGTGACACCGGGCGTCTCCGACGTTCGATATGACAAGGAGTGGCTCGATCGCCTGCAGCGGGGCGTTGGCCTGCTCCGCCTCATCGGCTTTGCGCTCGGCGGGGCATTGATCGTCGCCGCCGCACTGACCATCGCGAACGTGGTCCGGCTGGCGCTGACGGCCCGGCGCGACGAGCTGGACATCATGCAGCTCGTTGGTGCGCCTGCGTCGTACGTGCGCGGTCCGTTCATCATGGAAGGCGCGATGCACGGGGGGCTCGGCTCGTTCGTGGCGCTCGTGGTGCTCGCGCTGGTGTTCTTCGGCACGCGCGCGCGTTTCATCCTGCCGCTCGCGACCGCGTTGAACCTGTCTTCGGTGCACTTTCTGTCGCCCGGGCTGGCGGTGGGGCTGGTTGGTGGTGGGCTGGTCGTCGGATGCCTGGCCGGACTGGTGGCCAGCCGCCGCGCCTGACGAAGGTGTTACACAATCTTGACATGCGTTTTAGAGCGGCTCTACACTGGGTTCATCTCGGAAACTCTCCCTCTGAGGAACTGCATGCCACGCTTCGTGACCGACAGGCCGATCAGCGCGCTGCACCCGATCACCGAGTTCTATCGACAGGAATTTGCCAGGCACCACCGCTGTCTACAGCAGCAGCGGCCGTATTTTTCGGAGAGTGCCATCACTGACGTTGAGGCGGCACTCAGCCGTATCATGAGCGACCTCGAGCAGCTATGTTCGAAGGACAACGCTCCTGAAGTTGTCAGCGGCCTCCTCAAACAAATCGACGTGGTCACCGGCCTTTCCTCCTCCTTCGATCCCAGACGCAGTCACTGACCCCCTCCCCAATCTTTTCAAGAACAGACCTTCTCCAAATCGCACAGGCGGGCGTTCGTGCGGTCGATCCGAGGCGACTCGTGCGGGAATCCCTGAGTACGCTGACAGATTCCTCGTGTCCGGTCTGGATCATCGCTGCGGGCAAGGCCGCTGCGGCCATGGCCGACGCTGCGGAACAGGCCTTTGGCAGCCGCGTTCGCGGCGGTCTGGTCGTGTCGTTAGCACCGCCGGCAACTGCAGGTCCGCTTGAAGTGATCGTCGGTGAACACCCGCAGCCCGGGCCAGGCAGCGAGCGTGGCGGCAGGAGAGCGCTGGCGATCGCCGAAGCCGTGCCCCTCGACGCGGAACTCATCGTGCTGGTTTCTGGCGGCGCATCTTCATTACTGGCTGTGCCAGCAGCCGGCCTCACGCTCGGCGACAAGCGCGCGGCGACCGGGACGCTGCTGAAGGAAGGCGCCGACATCTACGCGCTGAATACCGTTCGAAAGCATCTCTCGCTGATCAAAGGCGGTCGCCTCGCGGCGGCCTGCCGCGCACGGAGCCGCACCCTGGTGCTCTCCGATGTTGTCGGCGACGACCTGAGCTTTGTTGCCTCCGGACCGACCGTCGGCGACCCATCGACATTTGCCGACGCCTTGCGAGTACTCGATGCGTTCGGCGGGCGCGACGCGTATCCGGGCGCGATCGTGGCGCACATCCTCGCGGGTGTGGATGGGCAGCTTCCGGAGTCGCCGAAGCCTGGAGACGCGAGCCTCTTGCGCGCCGAGACGCGACTGATCGGCGGCAGACATGACGCGATGCGCGGTGCGGCTGCCGAAGCCGCGCGCCGGGGCTACGCCGTGCATGTGTTCGACGCGCCGGTGGTCGGCGAAGCGCGGAACGCCGGACCGGCGCTTGCGCGCCAGGCAATCGAGGTCGCTCGAACCCTGCGGCGGCCCGCCTGTGTCATCGCCAGCGGTGAAACGACGGTCCGCGTAAAGGGAACCGGCACGGGCGGTCGGAACCAGGAACTCGCGCTGGCTGCGGCGGAGGTGATAGCGGGAGCCGGGCCGCAAGCCATGTTCGCGAGTATCGGGACTGACGGTATCGACGGACCCACAAATGCGGCGGGCGCGATCGTCGATAACTGCACCGTCGACAGGTTGAACGCTGCAGGAAAGTCTCTGCAGGCCGTCCTCGATGACAACGACTCTTACACCTGCTTCGACTCGCTGGGCGACCTCGTCCGGACAGGCCCCAGCGGCACCAACGTCGGAGACCTCCAGGTCTTTCTGCTAGCCTGACCCATGCTCTCCCGCGAAGAGATCCTCCAGCAGATGCGCGAGCGGGTGCACCATCCCGCCGGCACGCGGGAACTGCTGCAGGTACTGAAGATTCCCAAAGAAGAGCGGGCCTCGTTCAGGCGCCATTTGAAGCGCCTCGTGGCCGACGGCGAACTCATCGAGATTCGCGGTCAGCGCTTCGGATTGCCCGAGAAGATGGACCTCTACGTTGGCCGCCTGCAGACGCATCCAGCCGGCTACGGGTTCGTCACGCCAGAACGCGATATCGAAGCCGGCGGCGACATCTTCATCAGCCCCACCCACCTGAACGAAGCCATGCACGGCGACCGCGTCGTCGTCCGCATCGAACGCGTGAAAGACGACGGCCGTGTCGAAGGCCGGGTGATTCGTGTCCTGGAGCGAGCCCACAGCTCGCTGGTTGGACGATACGACCAGGATCCGCAGGGTGTCGGGTTCGTCGTTCCGTTCGACAAGCGCGTGCTGATGGATATCTTCGTGCCGCCGGGGCAGGAGAAGGGCGCCACAGCCGGCGAGATGGTCGTCGTCGAACTCACGCGCTGGCCGGCCGCCGGACGCGGCGCCATCGGTCGAGTGTTCGAGGTGCTCGGGAACATCGACGCCCCAGGCGTCGACACTGAAATCATCATCCGGAAGCACGGCATTCCGGACGCCCACTCGGAGGAGGCGATCGCCCAGGCTGTTCGACTGGGCACCTCCGTCCGCGAGCGCGACATCCGCGGTCGCACAGATTTCCGAAACCTCCCGACGGTCACCATCGACGGTGAGCATGCGCGCGACTTCGACGATGCGATCACGATCGAGAAGCTGCCGAGCGGACACTACTGGCTCGGCGTGCACATCGCCGACGTGTCGCACTACGTCGACGAGGGAAGTCCCCTGGATCGCGAAGCGTACGAGCGCGGCACATCGGTGTATTTTCCGGAGCGTGCCGTCCACATGTTCCCGTCCGAACTGTCGACGGGACTCTGCAGCCTGAACCCGCACGTCGACCGGCTGGTGCAGAGCTGCTTCATGGAAGTGACCCGGCGCGGCGAGGTCGTTCGCTCGGAGTTTCACGACGGCGTCATCCACAGTGACGAGCGGATGACGTACACGGCAGTGAAGGGGATCCTCACCGACCGCGACCCGGCGTTGATGGAGCGTTACGAACCGCTCGTGCCCATGTTCGAGACCATGCGGGAGCTGTTCCAGATTCTGAACAGTGCGAGGCATCGTCGCGGGTCGATCGACTTCGACCTGAACGAGACCGAGATCATCATGGATTCGGGGGGCGCCGTCGAAGCCATCGTTGCGCTCGAACGGAACATCGCGCACCGGATCATCGAAGAGTTCATGCTTCTCGCGAACGAGACTGTCGCGTCCTCTCTCGAAGCGCAGGATGCGCCGGCTCTTTACCGAATCCACGAGGAGCCGGACCTGTTGAAGGTGGCGAAGTTCGAGGAGTTCGTTTCGACGTTCGATTTGAGCCTCGGTGCGCCGCTCGCGTCACTGCGGCCGCGGCACTTTCAGCGTCTCATCGAAAAGATTGCAGGCAGGCCCGAGGAGAAACCGATTGCCTTCCTGATGCTGCGCACCATGCAGAAGGCCCGCTACTCGCCTCAGAACAACGGCCACTTTGGGCTCGCCGCGCCGAGCTACACACACTTCACGTCCCCCATTCGCCGCTACCCAGACCTGGTCGTACATCGAGCCCTTCGGGCGGCCCGGCAGGGGCTCCTCTCCGACGAACAGAAAGAAGCGGCCCAGGAAGACCTTCCCGAGGTCGCACGTCACACCTCGGAGATGGAGCGCCGCGCCGACGACGCCGAGCGGGAACTGCTGCAGTGGAAAAAGGTGAAGTTCATGGCCGACAAGGTCGGCGACGAATTCGAGGGCTACATCACCGGAGTTGCGGCGTTCGGCCTCTTTGTCGAACTGATCGAGCACTACGTCGAAGGGCTGGTGCACGTGTCGACGATGGCTGACGACTACTACCGGTTCGTCGAGACGGCGCACATGTTGCGTGGCGAGAACACGCAGGTGTCATACCGGCTGGGGGACAAGGTCAACGCCAGGGTCCTGCGGGTCAACATGGACGCGCGCCAGATCGACCTCGGCCTGGTGGACATACTGGAACGGGTGAGAGATGGAGAGCGCGGACCGCGGCGATCGAAGGCGCGGCCGAAAACAGAACGCCCGGGCGGATCGAAGAGCCGGCCCGGGCGACGTGAGCGCGAGATGCGGAAGGGAAGGCGGCGGCGTTAGCTCTTGTGATCCGCCGTTTCGTCCTTTATTCCGTCCTTGAAGTTGCGGATCGCGCTGCCAATGCCCTTGCCAAGGCCCGGGAGGCGGTTCGCGCCGAAAATCACGATGACAATCGCCAGAATAATGAGCAGTTCTGGCAGTCCGATGCGGCCCATGTTCAGACTCCTCCCCGATGTGTTTCAGCGTGCCGGTGACAGATGGCGCGTGGCGAGCCGGGGAACCGGAGCGATCTTACCACTCCGACCGCGGCTTTTCATTGCCGTATTCCTTATGTTCCTTGGGCTCAGCGCGATACAGGGGTCCGGCACGGCGCAGTTTGCCTCGGGTGTCAGCGTCGTCGAAGTCTATGCGACGGTGACGGATGAGCGCGGCGAACCGGTCCAGGGCCTGCGAGCTGACGACTTCGTGGTCGAAGAGGATGGACGCCCGCAGCCGATCTCGGTGTTCTCGGACGGTGACATCCCGCTGTCGCTCGCGGTGGCGCTGGACCGTAGCTTCAGTCTCAGCCGGGCGCGCCTGGCCGACGCGGCTTCTGCCACTCAACGGCTCCTCGGTGAACTGCGGGCGGACGACCGGGTGCTGCTCCTCGCGATTGGCAGTCAGGTCGAAACCTTGTCGCCTTTGTCTCCGGACCATCGGGCGGCATACGACGCGCTGCGCGGAATCGAGCCGTGGGGAACGACGCCGCTCTTCGACGCGACGCTGTCGGCGCTCGATGCCATCCAGGGCGTATCGGGACGACGGGCACTCATCCTTCTGTCGGACGGCAGCGATCGATATAGCCAGGCATCGGCAGCCGACGTCCTTGATGCGGCGCGGCATCGTGACGTGATCGCGTATCCGATCGCCCTGCAGCGACGCGTCCCCCCGTTCTTCGTCGAACTCGCGACCGCATCCGGCGGACGGTCGTTCGCCGCTCCCGACGCACGCAGTCTGTCGTCCGGTCTTTCCACTATTGCGACCGAGTTACGCCGGCAGTACCTGATTGGTTATGCACCGGCTGCGACAGGGCAGGGTGCAGGCTGGCGATCGATCTCAGTGAAGGTCAAAAAACCTGGTTTGCGAGTCCGCGCACGCGACGGTTACTACGCGGTGCGCTGAACCGAGCGCCACCAGGACCAGGCCAGACGCAACTCCAGCGTTGCGATTAGCCGGCGGCGCAAGGTGTGGTACGGCTGCGTGCCCGCGACGAGGTCGGCCATGACGGCTTGAATTTTTGGGCTGGATGCGAGCGCGTCGATCAGCAGCCGGGTGCATCGAGGTTTGAAGAATCCCGCCTTGAGCCGGGCTGCGAGGGCGAGCTCGGGCACGATTTCCTCTCGCACCCGCCGGGAGTACGTGGCAGCGGCGGCGGCGACGCTTGCGCCGATCGCGTCGGCTGCAAACAGCGCCGATTGGACCGCGAAGAAGATTCCTTCCCGCGTAATCGGGTCGACAAGACCTGCCGCGTCGCCAATCGTGAGCCAGCCGTCGCCAGAGAGTTCGATGCAGGCGAAGCTCGCCGCACTGAGTGAAGGAATAGGCCACGAGTACGGCTCCAGCGCCCCTCCACGGCCGATGCCGGTGCGCATCAGCCACCGGGTCAACGCATCGCGCGCCTCGCCGACCGTGGTGTCGTCCGCCTGTGCACAAATGCCAATCGCCAGATGATCATGACGAGGGAACGACCAGATGTAGCCTGAGGGCGCATCGACCATTTCGAGCACGATTGCATCGTCGGTGACGCCGTGGGCGTAGAAGCCGGTAGCCACGGACAACTCTGATCGTCGGAACGGATGCGAGAAGGTGCGACGAACGAGGCTGTTTGCGCCGTCCGCACCGATCACGAACGCGGCGTCGATGCCTGTGACGCGATCGACCTGGATGCGGTGCGGGCTGCCCGGCGCAATGCTCGTGACGCGTCCGCGCACGACAGTGGCGCCGGCCTTTCCGGCCGCCTCGAACAGTGCAGAGTCGACGTGCGCCCGGCTCGCGACCACCAGTGTGTTGTCGCGTGCGGTCAGGTTGACCGAGGCCTCGCGTGAACGCGTGGTATCCAGGAACCGCGCGTGATGGATGCGAGTCGCCTCGAGCGCATCGGTCTTGACCAGAGGATCGATGAGCGCAAGCGCGCGGCCCGTGTATCCGCCGCCGCAGGGCTTTTCTCGAGGGTGCGACCCATCGATGAGCACGACCTGTGCGCCGCGGCGCGCCAGCGTCGCAGCGGCTACGCTACCGGCCGGACCACCGCCGATCACGGCTACGTCATACGGCACTGCTGCGATTCTCCGGGTGCTACATTACCGCCATGTCCGTCACCGACGCGATCCACAGCGAGCCGCGGGCCGCTGATGCCCTCGCGGTGCTGCACGCATACGGCGGCGGCAATGCCGCGATCGGCGCGTGGACGGGACGATTGTGATCGGACTTGGCGTCGACCTGCTCAGTGACTTACGGAGCACGTCTGGCGTTTGCGTTTGCGGAACACACGGCCATCTCGGATTG
>Ga0310810_10002159_pt1 | contig 20957 bp, 20 predicted proteins | sample NCmetagenome_FD_207641 | JGI IMG/M metagenome (GOLD analysis project Ga0310810, IMG submission 207641) | Soil microbial communities from experimental microcosm in Duke University, North Carolina, United States - NC | ecosystem: Engineered > Artificial ecosystem > Soil microcosm > Unclassified ...
ATCTATTCAATGCCTTCGGCGTGGACCCCTTGCGCATCTCCGGCCAGGTTGTTGTCTACCCCCGGCCCGATGGCGATCCGTTGGTGCTGGGTGTTGATCAGGCCATTCCCACGGGCCTGATTCTGAACGAACTGATTTCGAACGCCCTCAAGCACGCGTTTCCCAACGGACGTTCTGGCTCCATTTGTATCGAAGCAAGGAGTGGCGGCGGCTGGGTGGAACTGGCGGTAATCGATGACGGGGTCGGCATGCCGGAGGAGCTGGCCACTCGTAAGAACAAGTCGCTGGGTCTTCAGATCGTCGAAATCCTGGTGCATCAGTCCGGGGGAATGTGGGAATTAAAGCGCGAAGGCGGGACGAAAGTTCGCCTGTCCTTTCCCGAAAGGTAGGAATATGCAAGCTGCCAAAGCTTACAAGGTGCTGGTGGTGGAAGACGAGGGGCTCATCGCGCACGATATCGCGACGCGTCTGGAAGCCCTGGGACACCAGGTACTCGCGACCGTCGCGACCGCCGATGACGCGGTGGAGCAGGCCGCCGGCGCCGACGTGGTCCTGATGGACATCCGAATCGATGGCCCCCGCGACGGCATCGCCGCGGCGCAGGAGGTTCGCGCGCGCCATCACGTCCCAGTGGTCTTTCTGACCGCGCACGCCGACCGGGCCACGCTTGAGCGGGCCAAGGCCGCCAACCCCTTCGGCTATATCACTAAGCCCTTGAGCCCGGCGTCCCTGCACACCTCCATCGAAATGGCGATCTACAAGCACGGCATGGAACGCCAGCTCGAGGAGCAGGAAGCCTGGCTTCGCACCACGCTCGCTTCCGTGGCGGAAGCCATTATTGTGGCCGATCCCCTGGGGCGCATCCGCATTATGAACCGCGCGGCGGAGTCGCTCAGCGGTTGGACCGCGGCCAGCGCTGTCGGCCAACGCCTGGAATCCGTCGTGCGGCTGGTGGAAGAAGAAACCGGCAACGACTTGGGCGATCCGGCTCCGCTGGCGATCTTGCAAGGGGCAATGGTGCCTTTAGATCGGGGATTGCGGCTAATCTCCCGGGCAGGGCGCGAGATCTCCGTGGAAGGCACGGTGGCCCCCGTGCGATCCTCCTCGGAGACGCTGCTGGGCGTGGTGCTAACCCTGCGCGACGTCAGTACGCGGCGCTGGGAGGAACGCCAGCTTCGCCAGGCGCAGCGCGTGGAAGCGGCGGGACGGCTGGCGGCGCGGGTTTCTTCCGAATACGCCACGCTGGTTCAAACCATCCGCACCCGTACCGGCCAGCTCTCCCGGCAGCTGGGAGATTACTCGCCCGCCCAGACTGCGCTCGAGGAGATTCGGGAGGCAGCCATCGCTGCCGAACAGGTGACTGAGAAACTGGCTGGCCTGGGGGCTCGTCATGTGCCCCAGCCTGAAATCGTGAGCCTGAACGTCATCCTGCGCAGGATGGCGAAGCTCATCGAAACCGCGGGCGCTCGTGTGGTCGCGGCGATCCAGCCGGAACCCGGTGCGGGACGCATCAAGGCCGATCCTTTGCAGATCGAGCAAGTCATCATGAACCTGGTTTTGCACGCCTGCGCGATCACGCCGCCGGGCGGTCGCCTTCTGATTCAAACCAGCCATACCGACGCGCCCCAGCACGGCAGGCTGGTCAACTTCGCCTGTTTACGCTTGACCTACGCGGCCGCCGAGCCCGATCCGGACCATCTATTCGATCCCGCCGGCAGCGGCGGGGATGGCCTGGCGTTGTCGGTGGCCCATTCCATCGCGGCCGAGCATGGCGGCTATCTTACGGCGCGCGCGGTTCCGGAGGGCACCTGCATAGAGCTCCTTTTGCCCCACGTGAATGAGGAAACCCTGCTGCCCGAACAAGCGCCCGGCGCCGGACAAGCCCGCACCATTCTGCTGGTCGAGGCGCGCGACCGCGTCCGCGCGCAGCTCCACAAGTTCTTCGAAGCAGCCGGGTACAATCTGCTCGAGGCGGTCGATCGCGAGGAGGCGTCCGCCATAGGCCAGGTGCACGAAGGTCCGCTCCACCTGCTGATCGCCGATGCCGCCGACAGCGCCACGATATTGAGCGAACTGCTTCCCAAGCATCCCGGCTTAGAGGCATTGAGCATGGTAGATCTATTGGAGTCTTCGCCGCGGGAAATCCGCCGCCCTTTCACACAGCAGGCTCTTCTGGACCGAACCGCGGCGTTGCTGGAACGCCAAGAAGCTTAAATCTACTTTTTTCGGGGAGGGGCGGGCTTCGTATCTGGACCGGGCACAGCGAACAGCTCATCCGGCAACCCCTGATTCACCGTCACCGACTCGGCAAAAATCTCGTAGGTCTTTTCACCGTTTCTCTCGCGATGCATCTGTTGCGGCCACGTGATCCCATTGGTCTGGCGATACCGGGAAAAGCGTGTGACTTCTTCGTTGCGTTCCTTGGTCTCCGGGTCCCGCCATACCCAGGATTGCTGTACCGGAAGCTTGGTGGTCTGGTGGAAATATACCCGTACCACGCGGTTCTCGGAATCCGTGATATCGACCACGTCTACCGGCTGATTCTGGACTACGTCCGAGCCGCGCGATTCAAAGATGATCCCCGGCTCATGCAGCCGCTGGCGCAGGATATAGAACACATTGTTCAAGGTGGTGTCGCGGTAGCGCTGCACCTTATCTCTTTCAAGTTCCTTAGGGCCACGGAAGGTCACTTCCCAGGCGCCCTCCTGGCGAAAAAGAACATAGTAGTCTTCATTCTTCCCGAAGGCCTGGCGTTCCTGAATACCCAGATCGATTCCCGTGCGGTTCGGTGGAACGGGAATGTAGCGTGTATAGATTTTCGCCACGGAAAGCCCGCTCAATTCATCGTGAAAGAACGAATAGGCGCGTCCGGTCTCGATGCGGTCCTGCATGCTCAGGAATTTCTGCCCGCCCAGCGCGGCGATGGCATCGTCGATGACTTGCCGTCCGCGCGCTTCGATGCCTTGGGCGGTCACGAGGCTAGCGGCCGCGATCAGCACGCACAAAACTTTTCTCATGGACGCTTGCTCAACTCCGCGGCGGCCAGGCCGCTATTGACCTTGTATTCGGAAACGGTCATTTCGAGCATCTTCTTCCCGTTCTCCTGTTGGATCGCCTTAAACGGCAATTTGATACCGGAAACTTCACGCCAGTCCGAAAAAATATCCGCGGTTTCCGCCGGCGCGCCATTCTGGCCAGGCTCCGTATAGACTTCCCGCGCCGGTAAACCGGTGGCTGGATCAAACTCGATCGTCACCTTTAGTCCGCCGTTGGAGGCGGCCACCTCGATGGTATTTTCCCCAACAGCGTTCACCGTGCGAGAAGGATCGCGATCGGCGAGCATCAACGCGGTCGGCTGCCGGAACAGGATCCCTTGCAGCTGCTTCAGGACCTCCGCAGGCAGCGGCTGTGCGCCTTGCGGCGTGGACAGCCATCCGGACTTCCCGTCGGTGTATGCCGTAATTTTCCCGAATGGCAGTTCCTGCTCCTGCCGAAGCTGGTCGGGCGCCAGGTACATGCTGACTTCCTTAACCTTGAAGCCTCCCGCTTCGGGCTCGAGAGCCAGTTCCAGGATACGCGTCACGTCCTTGACCGCCGCCAGTTTCTCTGCCCCACCCGTGGCCTGCTGGGCGCGTTGCAGAAGCTGCTTGCCGCGAGCCAGGCTCGCCGCATCCGATTTCGCCAGCTCCTGTTTCGGTTCGGGGATCGTCAGATCGAGCTCATTGACCTTGCCCAACGTCGCCAGCGGCTTGCCGAACTCTTTCGGATTCCCTACCATGACGACAGCCAGCTCTTCAGGATGAATGTGCTCCTTGACCGCCCGCAGCACGTCGGCGCGCGTGACCGCCGTGATCGCTTTCTGATACTGGAACAGGAAATCCTTGGGGTATCCGAAATACTCGTAGCGCATCACGCGGTTGAGCGTCTTGGCCGGGCTGTCGAAGTTGAATACGAAGCTGTTGAGCACCGCTTGCTTGGCCTCGTCCAACTCCTTTTCGGTCACCTCGGCCGTGCGTATCTTGTCGACCTCCTCCCGGATGGCCTCGACTGTTTCCACGGTGGTCATGGATTTTGTGCTGCCGCCGATGCGGAATGTGCCCAGGTGGTTATAGTTCGCCGACCAGCTCGCACCGATGCTGTAGGCATAGCCCAACTGGGTACGGATACGCGAAACCAGGCGGCTGCTGAAGCCTTCGCCCAGAATGTTGGCCGCTACTTCGAGCGCGGGATAATCCGGGTCTCGCAGCGTGCCGCCCAACTCCCCGATGGCGAAAAACGTTTGGGTCACATCCTCTCTGGGCGCGAAGTAAATGCCTGGTGCCGCCTTGGCGATGAGTGCCGGAAACGGCGGCGCGGGAGGCTGCTCCACTTTCCATTCAGCGAATAGTTTCTCCAGTTTGTCCCGCATCTCGGCTGTCGTGAAATCGCCATACACGGCCAACATGATGTTCTTGGGAAAGTAGTACCTCTGGTAGAAGGCGATCAAGTCTTCCCGATGAATGCGCGCCAGGTGCTCGTATTCAGGCTGCCAACCATAGGGTGTATTCGGGCCGTAGAGAATGCGAGTCAGCTCGCGACTGGGGATATCGCCGGCATCGTCATTGCGCCGCGCGATCGCGGTGCGATACTGCGTGAGCGTCAGATCCAGTTTGTCCTGGCGGAACTCCGGATTGGTGAGCACATCCCTAAAGACGGCCAGCACCTGATCGGCGGTTTCCTTCAATCCCGAAAAGCTCACGCTGGCGCTGGTTTCATCCATCCCGGCTTCGACCGACCCCGCGATGTTTTCCAGCTCCTCATCGATCTGGTCGCCGGTCTTGGATTTGGTGCCGCCCGACCGCAACACGTCCGCCATCACCTGGGACAGACCGCGCTTGTCACCTGGGTCGAGTAAGTTTCCGGTACGAACCAAAGCCAAGCCGCGGATCAGCGGTAACTCGTGATCCTCGAGCAGAAGTACCCGCATGCCGTTCGATAGAGTGAACTCGGCCGGCTCGGGGATTTTCACCTGGGGCAGCGGCGAATACTTCAGTGCCTTGTACGAGGGAACCGGCTGGGCGGCCGCCAACGCTGCGAAACAAATCGCCAGGAGAAAGCCCTTCATTTTGCCTCTCCCTTCGCAGGAGCATATGTATAAACCACCGTGCGTGTGCTCTCCAGCAGGTACTTCTGCGCGACGCGCTGGACATCTTCCGCCGTCACGTGGTTGTATTCGTCGAGCTCCGTGAACAGCTTGCGCCAGTCGCCGTACTGAGCGCTATAGGACGCCAGCTCCGATGCCAGTCCCGAGTTGCTATCGAGCTTCTGGATCAGCGCGGCGCGTAGATTGGTCTTCACGCGCTGCAACGCCGCGGCATCGGGCTTATCTTTCTTCACGCGATCGATAATCTCGTAAACGGATTTTTCCATTTCCTCCACCGAGTGGCCGCTGTTGGGGACTACGAAGAACAGAAACAAGCCTGGATACTTTCCGCCGGGATAGGTGGCGTAACTCGCAGCGCCCAGCGCGATCTTCTTGTCCCGGACCATTTCCTTGTAGATGATGCTGGTGCGTCCTCCCGAGAGAATCTGCTCCAAGACATCCAGCGCGGCGGCATCTTTGGAGTACTGATCCGGCCGCTTGAAGGCAATCACCAGAAACGGCTGCGCGGGCGAGGCCACCATGACCCGTTTTTCACCAGTCTGCTGAGGCTCCACCGTGTTCACTAACGGCGGTGCCGGCCGCGCCGGGATTCGCCCGAAATACCTCTCGGCGAATTTCTTCGCTTCAGCGGGATTGACATCGCCCGCGATGCCGATGGTCAGATTCGAGGGCGCATAGTAGCGTTTGTAAAACGCCTCAGCATCCGTCGCGCGCAGGTTCTCAATATCGCTGGCCCATCCCGCCGCGGTGTTCTTATAAGGATGCGCGGCGAAGGCGGTCGAGGAAAGCGCCTCGATCAGCTGTCCCTGGGGGCTCGATTCGATTCGCATGCGCCGTTCTTCCCGCACGACGTCGCGTTCCTTGTAGAACTCGCGAAAGACCGGATGCACGAATCGTTCCGATTCAAGCAAAAACCATAGTTCGATGCGGTTGGCCGGGAAACTGTAGAAGTAGGTGGTCTGATCTTCACCCGTGCCGGCGTTCATGCCGACGCCCCCATTCGATTCCACGATGCGGTCGTATTCATTCGATTCGACGTAACTGTCCGCTTTGGCGATGGCCGCTTTGAGCTCCGCCTGGAGTGCCTCGATCTTCTTGGGGTCGGCGCGGAAAGCCTTGTTGCGCTCGGCTTCCAGGCGATCGTAGACTTCTTCGATCGCGTCCAGAGCCTTTTTCTCCGCGGTCCAGTTCTTACTGCCGATGTTGGGAGTACCCTTGAAGGCCATGTGCTCGAACATATGCGCCAGGCCGGTACGGCCGTTGGGATCGTCTACCGCGCCCGCGTTCACGTAGGTGTGGAAGGACACCACCGGAGCATCATGCCGCTCGATGACCAAAAACGTCAGACCGTTGGCGAGCGTGAATTGGGTGACTTTCTTTTCAAAGTCCTGGAGGCTTTGGGCGGCCAGGAGGCCGGTGAGAAATATGAAGAGGAGGACGCGAACCCGCATGCATCCAGGGTATCAAGGCGGCCACAGGTGTCACCGGATTCTAGAGCGGGAGGCCCGGCGGAGGTACCAGAAGAACGCGCCGGCGAAAGCCAGAGTTCCTGCGACCAGAAGCCATTCGCTGACCCCTCCAGCCGCTGCCTCTAGTCCATTACTGCTGACCGCGATTAGATGCGAGCCAATGCTGGACAAGATCCCCACGGTCAGCACTGCAGCAAACGCCAGAAATCCCGCCAATAAGCCCTTGACGAAGATCATAGAACCGCATCTCGATTACTTCAATTCCAAAATCTCTTTTTCTTTGGCCTTCGACGCCGCGTCCACCTTGCCGATGTAGGCGTCGGTCATCTTCTGCGTCTCTTCCAGGGCCCGGCGCTCTTCGTCCTCGCTGATGGCCTTGTCCTTGAGCAGCTTTTTCAAATGCTCGTTGGCATCCCGGCGCACGTTGCGCAGCGCGACTCGATGCTCCTCGGCCACATGATGCAGGCGCTTGACGATCTCCTTCCGTCGTTCCTCTGTTAATGGAGGAATAGGCACGCGGATCATCTTGCCGTCGTTGGCCGGATTCAAGCCCAGGTCGGAAACCCGGATGGCCTTCTCGATGGCGCCGATCTGCGACACATCCCAGGGCGTGATGGTGATCAGAGTAGGCTCGGGCACATGCAGGTTCGCGACCTGGTTGAGCGGCGTGGGCGTGCCGTAGTAGTCCACTCGAATGTTGTCGAACACACTTACCGAGGCGCGCCCGGTGCGGATCCCCGCAATGGTGTGCTGCATATCACTGATGGACTTGTCCATGCGCGTCTTCGCGCTCAATTCCACGTCCTTGACGCTCTTGAAGTTGTGCCCCGCGGGGGCGGCAGTTGGTTCAGCCATAGGTTTAGGTAATTAGAGTGCCGATGGATTCTCCCATCGCCATACGCATTATATTGCCCCGGACGTTCAAATTGAAAACCACCATCGGCATACGGTTATCGCGGCACATCGCCACGGCGGAAGCGTCCAGCACTCGCAGGTTGCGCGAGAGAACATCTGAATAGTCGATTTCCGAAAAACGTACGGCGTCGCCGTGCTTCAGGGGATCTTTATCGTAGACGCCGTCGACCCGCGTGGCTTTCGCTACCACCTCGGCATGGATTTCCAGGCCCCGCAGTGTGGCGGCCGTATCGGTCGAAAAGTAGGGATTCGAAGTGCCTGCGGCGAAAATCACCAGCCGGCCTTTTTCCAGGTGCCGGATGGCCCGCCGCCGGATGTAGGGCTCGGCCACCGAGTCCATGCGGATGGCGGTCATCACGCGCGTGGGCGCACCGGCTTTTTCCAGCGCGTCTTGCAGCGCCAGGGCGTTGATCACCGTGGCCAGCATACCCATGTGATCCGCGGTGACCCGTTCCATCTTTTGCGCGGCCGCCGCCACGCCGCGAAAGAAATTCCCGCCGCCCACCACCAGTCCGATCTGAACACCGGATTGGGCTACCTCGGCGACCTCCGCGGCGAGGGCTTTGACGCGCTCCGGGTCGATGCCGAAAGAGGCGTCCCCGGCCAGGACTTCACCACTGAGCTTCAGGAGGATCCGACCGTAGCGTGGCACGAGTTACTCGGCCGCGGGTGTTTCCGAGCCCGTTAAATCCGCTGACACGGCATCGCCGACCTTGAACCGGACGAAGCGTGACACGGTAATGTTCTCGCCGAGCTTGGCGATCTTGGCCTTGATCAGATCGGCGATGGAGGTAGTATTTTCCTTGATGAAGGGCTGCTCGTACAGGCACACTTCTTCGTAGTACTTATTCATGCGGCCCTCGACGATCTTATCGGCCATCTTCTCGGGCTTGCCTTCGGCCAGGGCCCTGGCGCGCTGGATGTCCTTCTCTTTATCCAAGGCGGCCTGGGTGACGTCCTCTTTGCGGATGAACTGCGGATCGGCCGCGGCCACCTGCATGGCCAGATCATGGACGAGCTCCTGAAAATCGTCGGTGCGCGCGACGAAGTCCGATTCGCAGTTGACCTCGATCAGCACGCCCAACTGCGCTCCCGGATGGATGTAGCTGGCGATCACGCCCTGCTTGGCGGAACGCCCGGATTTCTTGGCCGCTGAAGCGATTCCTTTCTTGCGCAGCACTACTTCAGCTTCGCCCAAATCGCCCTTGGCTTCAACAAGCGCGGCTTTGCACTCCATCATCCCGGCTCCGGTTCGCTCGCGGAGCTGCTTTACTACCTGTGCACTGATCTCCATAGATTCCTCTTAAACGGATTGTGGGGCGGCTTTGCAAGCCGCGGGCGGTTTGCAACCGGCCCGTCAAAATTTGGTTACGGATTGCCGCTGGACGCTTCGTCCGCGACGGCTTCCGAACCCGGGCCCTTGCGCGGCAGCGACGTGGACGGCAAATCCTCATCCGGCATGCTTTCCGACATGAGCTGCGCGGCGTACTTCGGATCGACGTATTCCGAATACTCGGGCATCTCTTCCGCCGGCGTTTCGTCACCCGCTTCCGCCACGATTTTCTCGGGGACGAAATCGTGCTCGGTCGCCAGTTGCCGGCCTTCGATCACCGCATCCGCGATCTTATTCGTGAACAGCCGGATCGCGCGCAATGCATCGTCGTTGCCCGGAATCACGTAGTCCACTTTGTCCGGATCGCAGTTGGTGTCGACCACGGCGACCACCGCGATGCCCAGCTTGCGGGCTTCTTCCACCGCGATTGCTTCCTTGTTCGAGTCGATCACGAACAGCAGGTCCGGCAGGCCGTTCATGTCCTTGATGCCGGCCAGGTTCTGGTTCAGGTGCTTGCGCTCGCGCTCCATGCGCACGATTTCCTTCTTTGCGCGGCCACCCCAATCGCCTGATTCCGCCATCGCGTCCAGTTCTTTCAGACGTTTGATGGACTTCTGCACCGTGGTCATGTTGGTCAGCAGTCCGCCCAGCCAGCGCTGGTTCACGTAGAACTGCGAGCAGCGAAGGGCTTCCTCGGAGACGGCTTCCTGCGCCTGGCGTTTGGTTCCCACGAACAGAACGGTCTTGCCTTGCGCCGCCATTTCACCCACGTACCGCATGGCGTCCTTGAACAGCTTCAGTGTTTTCTGCAGGTCAACGATGTAAATGCCATTGCGTTCGCCAAAGATGTATTCTTTCATCTTTGGATTCCAGCGCTTGGTCTGGTGCCCGAAATGAACGCCTGCTTCGAGCAATTCCTTCATGCTAATCGACGGCAAAATTCCTCCTTCTTCTCATTTTTGAGAACCCGGTTCCGCGGTCCAAAGCGGGATTTGCAGACCCGGGGTTGCTGAACCAACTGCCGAACGCGAATAAACGCCAATCGTAACTGGCGCTCACTGGCGAGGATAATAAGGCTAACGTTTCGAGAACTGGAACCGCTTGCGGGCGCCTTTCTGCCCGTACTTCTTGCGCTCATGCTGGCGCGCGTCACGCGTGAGCATGCCCAGCTCTTTCAGTTTTCCGCGCAATTCCGAGTTGAACTCGATCAGTGCGCGAGCAATACCCAGCTTCGCGGCTCCGGCCTGTCCGTTGGGACCGCCGCCGGCCGTGGTGATCCAGATATCGAACTTCTCGGCCGTTTCGGTGGCCAGCAGAGGCTGCCGCACGATCGCGCGCGAGGCCTCACTGGGGAAGTAGTTTTCGAAGGTGCGGCTGTTGACCGTGATCTCGCCCTTCCCGTCCCGCAAAAATACTCTGGCGACCGCTCTCTTGCGGCGGCCCGTTCCAAGATGTTGTACAAAAGCCAATTTCGTCAGATCTCCTTACGACGCCGCCAGTTCGACTGGCTTTTGTGCCTGATGCGGATGCTTCGGACCGGCGTAGACTTGCAGCTTGCGGTACATTTGCTTCCCCAGCTTGCTTTTCGGGAGCATGCCCTGCACAGCCTCCTCCACCATCCGCGTGGGACGCGTGGCCCGCACCTTGCGCGCTTGAGTTTCGGTTAAGCCGCCCGGATACCCCGAGTGCCGGCGATAAAGCTTTTGTTCTTCTTTATTTCCCGTGAGCTTCACCTTGGCCGCGTTCACCACGATGACGTGATCGCCGGTATCGAGGAAAGGCGTATAAGTCGGCTTATGCTTGCCCATCAGGATCTTGGCCGCTTTGCTGGCGATCCGGCCCAGCACCGCTTCTTCAGCGTCGATCACGTGCCATTGCCGATCGAGCGTTGCCAGCGATGGAATTGAGGTTTTCATGAAGACAGACGTACTCCTGCGAGTTCTAGAACCTTATTGAGCTTACCGAAATCCGGCAGGGTGTGTCAAACTGCCCATATGAGGTTGGCTCTGGCCGCTGTACTCCTGGCCTCCAGCGTGTTGGCCGGAATCGTCGACGATGTCCGTGCCGCCGTCGATCGAAACGACTTCGCGGACGCCGACCGTCAGGTCCAGGCATACCGGCGGGCTCGTGGAGCCGATTGGGAGCTAGCCGAGGCGATCAGCTGGCAGGCAAGAGGAGCGCTCGCCGTCAAGAACCTCGCCCGGGCCGCCGCCTATGCCGACCAGACGCGTCAGATGACGCTGCCGAATCTGCGCGGGCCGCGGGCCGATCGCGAAGGGTGGCTATACGCGCTCGGGGCATCGATTGAAGTGCACGCCCAAGTACTAGCGGCACGGGGCGAGACGGCTGAGGCGGTGCTGTTCCTGCGGGACGAGATCAAAACCTACTCCGACACTTCTCTGCGGGAGCGAATCCAGAAGAACATCAACCTGTTGAGCCTGGAAGGTAAGCCCGCGCCCGCGCTGGACGCGGGTCCGTCCCTCGCGGGCCTGCGCGGGAAGGCCGTGCTGCTGTTCTTCTGGGCCCACTGGTGCGGGGACTGTAAGGCTGAAATCCCGGTCATCGCGAGCGTTGTGAAGAAGTACGGACCGCAAGGACTGGTGCTGGTCGGTCCGACCAGATATTACGGCTATGTCGCGAATGGCATCGAGGCGTCTCCCGCGGTTGAAAAGCCGTATATCGAAAGCATCCTCCGCCGGTTCTATGCTCCGCTCGGCAATATGCCTGCGCCATTGAGCAATGCGAATTTCACGCGGTATGGGGCGAGTTCGACGCCGACACTGGTGCTGGTGGATCGCAAAGGAATCGTGATCTGGTATCATCCGGGCGCGGCTACCGGGCGGGAACTGTCCTCGCAGATTGAGCGGGCACTTCGGTGACCAGACGAGTTGCTTTTGCGCTCGCGGGGTTGTTTCTTTGGCAGGCAAGCGCCTTCCAAACCCCGGGCACGCATCCCGTTACCGGCCGCAAGATCGCCGGGGTGATGGGCATGAACGGCGCCGACTGGCTGGTTCGCCCCGAGCGTGAGGCCGAAGAGCAACCCGAGAAAGCCCTCGACGCACTCAAGCTGAAGCCCGGAATGGTCGTGGCGGATATCGGCGCAGGCGTCGGTTATATGTCCCTCCGTATGGCCAAGCGTGTCGGTCCTTCGGGCAAAGTCTATGCCAATGACGTGCAACCCGAGATGCTCGCGAAACTGCGCGAGAACGCCGCGAACGCCAAGATCGCCAACGTCGTGACCGTGCTGGGCGATGTCTCCGATCCCAAGCTGCCTGCGAACACCATGGACCTGGTGCTGCTCGTCGATGTCTATCACGAGTTCTCGCAGCCGCAGCAGATGCTGCGGAAGATCCGCGAAACGTTGAAGCCGGACGGACGATTAGTTCTGCTCGAGTATCGTGCCGAGGATCCCAACGTCCCCATCCTCGCCGAGCACAAGATGACCGTTGCGCAGGTGAAGACCGAACTCGAAGCGGAAGGGTTCGTCCTGCAGCCGGTCATCGAGACCCTGCCACGTCAGCACATCCTGATCCTGACCAGAGCGGCCGCGAAGACAGCGGTGTCCCGCTGAGTGAGTTGATCCGATCTAAGGAATGGAAGTTACCTTAGACTCCCGTCTTTCTGTCTCGCGTTCGTAACTCAGATACCGCCGATTGTGATACAGCGCGGCCGACAACATGACGCCGGTGAATGTTGCTAACCGATATCCAAAACGCGGCCCTAAGTGTCCGAAGAGTGGAAGACCACTTAATAAGCCGAAGATTACAGCCCACGCGATGCAGTAGAGAAAATGCACCTGCGAGGCCCACTCCACCATCTCGCCCTGAAGTGATTTCGGATTCTTACCCCGGCGGAAGCGGCCCAAGTCGAGATCGATCTGACTTCGATGCTCGTTCTTCCAAACCATCCGAATCAACATCGAGTAGGACAAACGAAGAAGGATTGTTCGATGCAGCACATAGATGAGACTTCCGAACAGGAGAATCGCACCGCCACTTGTAGCGATGAGGAGGGAACTATCCAGGCCCGAGTACGTGGACCGGAGTTGCGGGTACGCGACAAGAACCGTAATCAAAAATCCCGCACCGGCAAAAGCATGCCGCAATAACTGGTCGAGGTTGAATCGTTCCATTACGGCATGTCCGGAACCGTGGTCTACTTCAGCTGCTTCTCCGCCTCGATCACCAGCTCATGCAGCCCCGCGCCACCCTTTGCGACGTATTCATGCAGCTGCTTCTTCATCCGCGGCTCCCAATACATCTTCAGATGAGTTGTCGTTTTCGCGACAGCGTCCGCATGCGGATAAGAAGCGAAATTCAGGGCGATCTGGTTCGCCCTGTGAACCATGTTGTTCGAATCCATGTTCTTGACTACGTCTTATTTCGCGATCTGGGTCGTGAGCTTGCGAGTCTCGCTATAGTGCTGTTGCCACGACGAGATCTTCTTCGTAAGCGCCACCTGCACCGCGGTCACTTTGTATTCAGGACAGCCCGTGGCCCAGTCCTCGAACTCCGTGGTGACCACGTTGGCGCCAGTGAACATATGGTGGAACGTGGTGTACACCACGCCCGGCTGCATGCGCTCGGAGATGTGCGCCTTCAGTGTCGTATCGCCCGCGCGGCTCGTCAGGGACACCAGATCGCCTTCGTTGATGCCGCGATTCTCGGCGTCCAGCGGATGAATCTCCAGGATGTCTTCCGGATGCCAGACGTTATTCTCAGTGCGCGCGGTCTGCGCACCTACGTTGTATTGCGTCAGGATGCGGCCGGTCGTCAGAATGAGCGGGAAGCGCCCCGTGGTGCGCTCGTCGGTGGGGATGAATTCGGTGATGACAAAGTTGCCTTTGCCGCGCACGAACCCGCCGATATGCATCACCGGCGTTCCTTCCGGAGCCTTCTCATTGCACGGCCACTGAATGCTGCCCAGCTCGTCGATGCGGTCGAAGCTCACGCCCGCGAAAGTCGGCGTCAGGCGCGCGATTTCGTCCATGATTTCCGACGGATGGGTATAGTTCATCGGGTAACCCATCGCGTTCGAAATCGCCTGCGTGATCTCCCAGTCGCCCATCCCCGCCATAGGGGCGATCGCTTTGCGGACGCGGCTGATGCGGCGCTCCGCGTTGGTAAACGTCCCGTCCTTTTCGAGGAAAGACGCGCCCGGCAAGAAGACGTGTGCGAAGCTGGCGGTTTCGTTCAGGAATAGATCCTGCACCACCACGCACTCCATATTGCTCAAGCCCGCAGTGATGTGCTGTGTGTTCGGATCGGACTGGGCGATATCTTCGCCCTGGACGTAGATGCCCTTGAACGTGCCCTCCATCGCGGCATCTATCATGTTCGAAATACGCAGGCCCGGCTCGCTTTGCAGCGATACGCCCCAGGCTCCCTCAAACAGATGCCGGGTAGAATCATCCGATACGTGGCGGTAACCCGAGTACTCGTGCGGGAACGATCCCATATCGCACGATCCCTGCACGTTGTTCTGGCCGCGCAGCGGATTCACTCCCACGCCCACTTTCCCGATGTTGCCAGTGGCCATGGCGAGATTCGCCATACCCATCACCATGGTCGAGCCTTGACTGTGCTCGGTAACGCCCAGTCCGTAATAGATCGCGCCATTGCCACCGGTCGCGTAGAGCCGCGCGGCCCCGCGAAGGTCGGCTGCGGGAACACCTGTCGCGGCTTCGGTCGCCTCGGGTGAGTTGCGGTCTTCCGCTACGAACTTGCGCCACAGTTCGAACGCTTGCAGATCACAGCGTTCTTTGACGAATTCCTCGGCCAGCAGACCCTCGGTGACCACAACATGCGCCAAGGCATTAATGAGGGCGACATTGGTGCCGGGCTTCAGCGGCAAATGGTACTGGGCCTGGACGTGCGGCGATTTCACCAGGTCGATCCGCCGCGGATCGGCGATGATCAGCTTGGCGCCATCGCGCAGGCGGCGCTTCATCTGCGAAGCAAACACCGGATGCGCGTCCGTCGGATTGGCGCCGATGATCATGATCACGTCGGCTTTTTCCACGGAATCGAAATCCTGCGTTCCAGCGGACGTCCCAAACGTGGTCTTGAGGCCGTAGCCCGTGGGCGAATGGCAGACTCGCGCGCAGGTGTCGGTGTTGTTGTTGCCGAATCCCGCACGGATCAGTTTCTGCATCAGATACGTTTCTTCGTTGGTGCAGCGCGAAGAAGTGATGCCGCCGATGGAATCGCGGCCGTACTTAGCCTGGATACGCTTGAACTCGCTGGCGGTATGACTGATGGCTTCTTCCCAGGTGACTTCACGCCACGGATCGGTGATCTTGGCGCGGACCATGGGTTTCGTGATGCGATCTTTGTGCGTCGCGTAGCCCCATGAGAAGCGGCCTTTCACGCAGGAGTGGCCGTGGTTCGCCTTGCCATCCTTGAACGGAACCATGCGGACCACTTCAGAGCCCTGCATCTCCGCCTTGAACGAACATCCCACGCCGCAATAGGCGCAAGTCGTCAGGACGGTGTGCTCCCCCTGGCCCTTCGCCAGGACACTCTTCTCGATTAGGGTGGCCGTGGGACACGCTTGCACGCACGCCCCGCACGATACGCATTCGGATTCCAGGAAAGGCTTCCCGCCAGCGGATACCTTGGATTCGAATCCGCGGCCCTGGATGGTCAGCGCGAATGTCCCTTGCACTTCCTCGCACGCCCGTACGCAGCGCGAGCATACGATGCACTTGGCCGGCTCAAAGCTGAAATACGGGTTCGAATTGTCCTTGGGTTCGGGCTCTTTGAAGTGATTCTCGCCGTCGTAACCGTAGCGGACTTCACGCAGCCCGACGACGCCGGCCATGTCCTGGAGCTCGCAGTTCCCGTTCGCTCCGCAGGTCAGGCAATCCAGAGGATGGTCGGAGATGTATAGCTCCATCATTCCGCGGCGCAGTTTAGAGAGCTTCGCCGAAGACGTGCGCACCTTCATGCCGGGCTCGGCCAGCATGGTGCAGGAAGCGGGCGTGCCGCGGCGGCCTTCGACCTCGACCAGACACAGACGGCAGGACCCGAACGCTTCGACGCTGTCCGTCGCGCAAAGCTTGGGCACTTGCACACCCGCGACGACCGCGGCCCGCATGACCGACGACCCGGCGGGCACGGTGACGGGTTTGCCGTCGATCTCGAGCGTGACGAGTGTTTCCGCTACGCGGGAAGGAGTCCCGTAATCGGTTTCGTGGATTAACGCCATGACGGTGTCTCCTGGCCCTTCGGGGCCATCTGTTGGGGCGGCAGCGCGGCCGCTGGCTTCGAAAAGTCTTCGGGGAAATGCCGGACCGCGCTTAATACCGGGTAGGGCGTCAGCCCGCCCAGCGCGCACAGCGATCCGTCCAGCATCAACTCACAAAGATCGTCCAGAACTTCCAGATTTTTCATGCGGTCCTGGTTGGCGATGATGCGGTCGATGGTTTCCACGCCGCGCGTTGGGCCGATGCGGCAGGGCGTGCACTTGCCGCAGCTCTCGATGGCGCAGAACTCCATGGCAAAGCGGGCTTGCCGCGCGAGATCCACCGTATCGTCGAACACCACGATCCCGCCATGCCCGACCAGGCCCTTTTTCGCCGCGAATGCTTCATAGTCCAGCGGCGTATCGAGCAGCGAATCCGGAAAGTACGCTCCCAATGGTCCGCCCACTTGAACAGCCCGGAAAGGGCGTCCCGAAAATGTCCCGCCGCCGAAATCGTAGATCGCTTCGCGCAGCGTGATCCCGAAAGCCTTCTCCACCAGTCCGCCGTATTTGATATTGCCCGCGAGCTGAATGGTCAGCGTCCCGCGTGACTTGCCCATGCCGAAATTCTTGTAAAACTCGGCGCCCTTGTCGAGAATGATGGGTACAGTGGCCAGCGAGATGACGTTGTTGACCACCGTCGGCTTGCCGAACAAGCCCTCAATGGCCGGCAGAGGCGGCTTGGGACGGATCTGGCCGCGCTTGCCTTCGAGGCTTTCGAGCAGCGACGTCTCTTCGCCGCAGATGTAAGCGCCCGCGCCCAGACGAACATCCAAATCGAAGCGCTTTCCGCTGCCCGCGACATTTGCGCCTAAGTAGCCCTTCTCGTAGGCGATGGCAATCGCGCGCTTCATCGTCTTGAACGCGTGCGGGTATTCCGAACGGAGATAAATGAAGCCGCTGGTAGCGCCGACCGCGAATCCGGCGATGGTCATGCCTTCGATGAGCACGAAGGGATCGCCTTCCATAATCATGCGGTCGGCGTAGGTGCCGCTGTCGCCCTCGTCGGCGTTGCAGACGATGTATTTCTGGTCGGCTTCGGCCTTTAGAACCGTTTTCCACTTAATGCCCGTGGGGAAACCCGCGCCGCCGCGCCCGCGCAGTCCGGAATTGGTGACTTCTTCGACTAGCGCGTCCGGCGTCATCGTAAGAGCCCGCTGCAAACCCTTGTAACCATCGCGGCTGACGTAATCGGAGAGCGAAAGCGGATCGACAATGCCGCAGCGGGCGAAAGTCAACCGTTCTTGTTTTTTGAGATACGGAATCTCTTCGGTCGGCCCCAAACACAGGGCGTGCGATTTACCCTCCAGAAAACCGGCCTCAAACAGTCCCGGTACGGCTTCCGCCGTGACCGGCCCATATGCCACGCGCCCTTTGGCGGTCTCGACCTCCACAACAGGCTCCAGCCAGAACATGCCGCGCGAGCCGTTGCGGACAACGGTTACGTCCAGGCGCCGGGCCGTTACTTGTTCAGCGATCGCACGAGCCACGGCGTCGGCTCCCACCGAGAGCGCTGCCATGTCACACGGGACGAATACCTTCATGCCCGCGACCCTCCACGTCGCTGGGCGTCATCGATCAAAAAGTCGGCCACCTGCGCCGATACCCGGCCGTACGGTTTCCCGTCGAGCATCACAGCCGGAGACAGCGCGCAGTTTCCCAAACAATAGACCGCATCCAGAGTAAAGCTTCCATCGGCGGTGGTCTCGCCCAACTTGGCGCCTAAACGCCTCTCGACGTGGTCGATCACGCGATCGCAGCCCATGGACTGGCAGGCCTCGGCCCGGCACATTTTGAGCGTGTGGCGTCCGGGCGGCTCATGCCGGAAATCGTGATAAAAACTGATGACTCCGTGCACTTCGGCCTTGGAAATATTGAGTGCGTCGGCGAGCAAGGGAACGGCAGCCTGATCCACATAGCCGAATTGCTCCTGAAGGGCGTGCAGCATGGGCAAAAGAGCGCCTGGAAGCGACCCTAACTCCTGGATCAGGAACAAAGCTCGATCAGTATCCCAGGCTTGCATACAGGTCCTTCGTTTATTGTAACTCTATATGCGTTATTCATTCCTGGTGGACACTTATGAAACCGAACGGCTTAAAGTATTGAGCGTATGGAGCATGTTCCGCGAGGAGGACCTGCCCTTTCGGCCACACGCTAGCGATCTCCGGGGCCGCAGCGTCCTCGAGCAGATGCAACACCAATGCTTGAGCGAAAATACCTGGTTTTGCAATATGTTGGGGATTGACGTCGGGGCTCCTCCGCTGCCCACGGAGGAGACCAGGCGTGGCTTCGTTTTGCAATACAGCGAGGACTCCTCAAAACGCCTCGGCGTTTTGAGTTCGGAAGAAAGTGTTTGGTGGGAAGAGGAAGTCGCATTCTTTGACGTGCGGCGAAGCCGGGCGTGGGTCATGGTCCGGCGTATCGCGCACACCTCCCACCACCGAGGCCAGCAGATGGCGATGCTCCGGATGCTCGGCCGGGATGTTTTTAGCGCCTACGGCCCGACGGCCGACACGGGGGGAAAAGTGGTCTACGCTCCTGCGCTCTCGGAGTGATGCCGTACAAGGTATGCCTGCGGAGGTTGCGGCTTGCGCGTCGTGTCTGGATCGCCCTGAGGCGGAAAACAGTCGATAGCACTCCCCAGCGATATTTCTGGAAGAAACCGGAACGCGCGGAGGACGTAGCGCACGCACGAGTGCGTGCGCCACATCAAAAGAAACTGTTAACTGGGACTAGGCCTTAACCGACTTGTGCGGGTCAATGACGAACTTCTTGGCCGCGCCCTTGTCGAAGTCTTTGTATCCAGTTGGCGCTTGGTCCAGCGAAATCATGGTCACATTCACCGCCTTGGCGGGATGCACCTTATCGTGGAGGATGGCTGTCATGAGCTGCCGGTTGTAGCGCAGCACGGGGCATTGGCCAGTGTGGAAGGAGCAGGACTTCGCCCATCCCAGCCCGATGCGGATCGACAACGCGCCGATCTTGGCCGCCTCGTCGACAGCACCCGGGTCGCCGGTCACGTACAGACCGGGGATGCCAATGGAGCCGCCCGCGCGTACGACCTCCTGGAGGGAGTTCAGCACTGTGGCGGGCGCCTCTTTGGCTGCACCCGCGCCGTGTCCACGAGCTTCAAAGCCCACGCAATCCACCGCGCAGTCAACGACAGGCTCACCCAGGAGCTGGGCGATCGCATCGCCGAGGTTAGTAATCTTGCTGACGTCGATCACTTCGCAGCCGAAGCTCTTGGCCTGCGCCAGGCGCTCCGGAATCATGTCGCCGACGATCACTACTGCCGCGCCGAGTAACTGAGCGCCCACTGCTGCTGCCAGACCAACCGGGCCCGCGCCCGCGATGTAAACGGTGGTGCCGGGTCCAACGCCTGCCTGAATGCAGCCGTGGTAGCCGGTGGGGAAGATGTCGGACAAAAGCGTCAGGTCCTTGATCTTCGCCATGGCTTTTTCTTTGTTGGGGAACTTGATCAGGTTGAAATCGGCGTAGGGCACCATGACGTACTCCGCCTGCCCACCGACCCAGCCGCCCATATCCACATATCCGTACGCCGCGCCCGGACGAGCCGGATTCACGGTCAGGCAGATACCGGTCTTGCCTTCGCGGCAATTGCGGCAGCGCCCGCAGGCGATGTTGAACGGTACCGTGACCAGGTCGCCGACGTTCAGCATCTCGACGTCACTGCCTTTTTCGATGATTTCGCCGGTGATCTCATGGCCCAGGATCAAACCCTGCGGGGCGGTGGTGCGGCCCCGGACCATGTGCTGATCCGATCCGCAGATGTTGGTGGTCACGACTTTGAGGATGACGCCATGAGGAGCGTCTTTCCCGCCAAACGGGTCCGTCTCGCTCTTGGGCATCTTGAGCTTCGGGTAGGGAATGGACTGAACTTCCACCACCCCTGGCTTTATGTAAGCTACTCCACGATTTGTTGCCATACTTCCTGTCTCCTTTATCCGTCGTCAACCTTCGCGGCGGGATCGCGAACTAACCTGTGGACGCCTTTCCCGCGCTATGCGCTCAAGAATTATACCCCAACTTTCGCGAGGGCAGAGTAGTCTTGCGGAAGCGCTTCAGCGCGTTGCCAGGTTTGTTACGCGAGCTTCTGTTACGCGAGCTTTCGAAGCTTGGTGACGCGGCCGATTTCGACCCACTCCGCCACGAAGATGTTGCCGGCATGGTCAAAGCAGGCCCCGTGCGGGTTCACGAACTGGCCGGGAACAAACTTGCTCCGGTCGTCGGTGGTCCGGGGCGGGTTGCCCACGAGACCCTCGCCCAAGTGAACGATGATCTTGTTGTCCTTGTCAAGGATCGTGACGCGGGACGCCAGGTCGGGTACCACGATCAGGCCTTTGTGCTCGTGGAAATGGCAGGGCTGCAGCGTGCCGGCCACAACATCAATCGGCTTGTCGTCGAGCGTATAGCGCACGATGCGCTGGTTGCCGCGATCGGCCACCAATAAGATCGGCTTGGCGGGATCGCGCAGGTCGATCATATTTCCGTGCGGATTGTTCATCGACTCGATGGGTACGTTGCGAGGAACGCCGGGCTGGCCGGGTTGACGCGGGGGAGCCGCGGCTCTGCCACCACCGCCACCGCCCTTCGCCTGATCGCCGCCCGGACCGCCGGGACCTCGACCCTGTCCCCGGCCTCCGCCTGGAGCAGCCGCGCCCGCCGGAGGACCTCCGAACGTATTCACCAGCTTGGGAAACGAATTCCCTTTCTGGCTGTAGTGAAACATGTAGTAGGAGCCATAGCCGTCGCCAACCCAAAAATCCCCATTGGGAGCGATGGCGAAGTTGGTGGGCCGGTAATTCAGACCGGCCGCGCCGCCCGGGCCAGT
>Ga0310810_10002160_pt1 | contig 20952 bp, 16 predicted proteins | sample NCmetagenome_FD_207641 | JGI IMG/M metagenome (GOLD analysis project Ga0310810, IMG submission 207641) | Soil microbial communities from experimental microcosm in Duke University, North Carolina, United States - NC | ecosystem: Engineered > Artificial ecosystem > Soil microcosm > Unclassified ...
CCGATCATCGGCCGGTCCCCGCTTCGATTTCAAACGATGACGTTTCATGTGGATAGGACGGCGCTCGATGCGCGGCTGTACCAGCGCGCCCGCGCACTCGGGACCGATTTCATCTGGGAGCGCGTGACGGATGTCCATGCGGCCGGCGATCGGGTGATCGAATGTTCGACCACGGGCGGGCGGAGTGTGGAGGCCCGTTGGTATCTCGACGCCAGCGGCACGTCGCGCGTGTTATCGCGTGCCTTCGGCATCCCAACGGTAACCTACGGCCAACGGAAAGTGTGTCTCTGGACGTACTTCGATACCCTGCCGCTGCACGACGGAACGGCGTTCTTCGTGGACAACCGTGACGGATATCTCAGCTGGGTATGGGACATCCCGATATCGCCACAGCGGACCAGCATCGGCTACGTCATATCCGCGGATGCGCTGCGCGACCGACAACGTGTGGGACGCTCGGTCGAAGAGATTCTCCGCGACGAGTTATCACGCCACACACGGTTTCACTCTCTGCTGGCAGGCGCGCCCGTCCTAAAGGTCGAGCGCACATCGTTCCAGCCTTACGTCACGAAGAGAGTGTGTGGAGGCAACTGGCTCATGGTCGGCGAAGCCGCAGCGATGCCCGATCCCTTGACCGGCAACGGAGTGACATCCGGTATTCGCCACGCGCGCCACGCGACCGACGCCATCCTGCATGCCGACGGCGATCGAATCCCCACACGCCGCCGTCGTCTCTACAGCCAACACGTCTTCAGGCTCGGGCATTCCTTCAACGCCCACATCGAGCAGGCCATCTATCGGCATCCGATCCGTTGGGGACTCGGCCTTCAGGCGGCCACATACATCTACACGTTCTTTGCGTTTTTCATGAACGCGCTACACGCACGCTTCGACCCTCGCGGACGAATCGGCATGCCCGTCTTCAGTCTGTTGTTTCTTGGCGCACGCGGCTGGATCGCCGGCTGGACGCTGGTAGCGCGAACCGCGCTCTGGTATCGCGGACGCCTACACAGCGAGGGCTGACCGTTCGAGGACGGGCAGGCCAGCGGCCCGCTCGGCCTGCAACGCGTGCCGGTGCTGATGGCGCGGAATAAGCGTCAACGCCGCATACAGGTTGCACCGCACGCGGCCGTCGAAGGGGGACCGCAGCGTCACGCGATCGATCGGCAGACCATCTGCGGCGCGGACGCACGCGATGATCTCCGACTGCAGACGCGTGAAGTCGGCCATGACCGACTCGAACAACTCATCACCTGAGGGCACGAACGCGGGAATCGTTCGCGTCCGCAGTCCGTTGGATGGCGCAATCAATGTCCACACCATCCAGCCGACAACGCCTCGCCGATATCTCGTGGGCAGATGGTTCTGGACATGATCCGCTTCGCGTAGTCCAGCGTGCAACAGGGGCAGCATCGCGTGAGATGTCAGGTTGAGATGCGTCACGCATTCAACAGGCGACCATTGTCCCGGAGCCTGACGAGCGCTCCACGCATCGCGCGGGAGCCAGCGACGGAGCACGTTGAACCGCTCCTCCGCTGCCTGCAGGTCGTTGACGATCGCATTCAACTGGGCGTGCACGGGGCGGGATTGTAGCCGGAGCCTGGGCTGCTGACTCTAGTACGTCTGTACTACTCAGCGGAGTCCTAGTGGCTTCGGGCTATTGAGCGGGGTCAATGCCCTGCCTAGAATCCGGGCTTCCCATCACGAGGACACGTGCCACACATTGTTCTGCCTGACGGCCTGCCTGGTATCACCAGCGGGTTCGCATTCCGCCCCGAGACGGCGAAGCCGATGCGCGAGCTCGCCGAAGTACTGCTGCGCGGCTCGAACACGCTGACGAGCGGCGAGCGCGAAATGATTGCGGCGTTCGTCTCCGACCGCAACGACTGCCATTTCTGCCACGCCAGCCATCGTGCGGCCGCCGCTCATCACATGGACGGCCGTTACGAGACCGTGGACGCCGTCAAGCGTGACTACGAATCGGCGCCAGTGTCGCCGAAGCTCAAAGCGCTGCTGGCCATTGCTGGCAAGGTGCAGGAGAGCGGCAAACAAGTCACAACGGCCGATGTCGAGCGAGCGCGCCGCGAAGGCGCGACCGATCGCGAGATCCACGACGCCGTCATCATCGCCGCCGCATTCTGCATGTTCAACCGCTACGTGGACGGCCTCGCGACGCTGACACCGACCGACGAGCAGGCCTACGACATGATGGGCCAGCGGATGGCAAAGGAAGGTTATGTCCGCACCAACAGGTAGAGAGACTGCTCTCTATCTTCCCGATGTCGAGAACCGTCATCAGCCCGGCACCTATCACGACCTGATTGCCGCAGCCCGTGCACAAGGGGCCGAGTACTCGAAGATCTGGGACCTCTTCGCGTTCCAGCAGTCGTTCACGATCCACATGGGGCGCTTCACGCAGGGCGTGCTGCGTCAACCGGCAACGATCAGCCCGGCGCTGCGTGAGCTGATCGCGGCGTATACGTCGTTCCAGAACCAGTGCGCGTTCTGCACCCAGGCGCACGTGGCGGCCGCCAGCGAGTTGTACGGCGACGCCGACCTGGTGTGGACAGCCCTTCGCGATCTCGATCGCGCACCGCTCGACGACAAAACGAAGCTCTTGCTGCGATTCGTCGGCAAGATGACTACGACGCTGCCATCCACGAGCGCAGCCGACATCGACACCTTGCGCGCCGCGGGCTGGGACGACGAAGCGATCTACTTTGCGATCACGACCTGCGCGCTTTTCAACTTCTATAACCGCTGGATTACGGCGACCGGCGTGCCTGAGATGTCGCAGGACGCCCACCGTCGTCAGGGTAAGGCACTCGCTGAGCGCGGCTACATCCGCGATTGACCGCAACACATGCCACACATCTCACTGCCTGAAGGATTGCCCGGGATCCGCGGACCGATGGCGTTTCGCCCGGATACCGCCAAGCCGCTCAACGAGCTCGTCGACGTGCTCCTGCGCGGGCCGCACACGCTGTCGCCCGGTGAGCGCGAGCTGATCGCGACATTCGTCTCCGCACAGAACGACTGCCGCTACTGCCAGACCATTCACGGCGCGATCGCCGCACATCATCTCGGCGGCGACGAACAACTCGTCGTCAACGTCAAGCGCGATGTCCAGCACGCCGCGGTGTCCGACAAGCTGAAGGCGCTGCTCGCGATCGCCGGCCACGTCGCTGAGGGTGGCAAGCGGGTGACCGACGACGATATCGCGCGTGCGCGACAGCGCGGTGCCACCGATCTCGAGATCCACGACACCGTGCTCATCGCCGCCGCGTTCTGCATGTTCAATCGCTACGTTGACGGCCTGGCCACGTGGGCACCGGACGATCCCGATTTCTATCGCCAACGCGCCGCGCTCGTGGCCGAGAACGGTTACGCCGCTTCTACTTTGCAGGGACAGAATCGATGACGAAGAAAGCCGCACTGTTCACGCTGCTCGCGTATCTGCTGGTGGTGACACCAACCCTCGCACAGGAAACGACCGGCTCGATCGAGGGCACCGTCACCGACAAGTCCGCGAGCGTCATCGCTGCCGCCCGCGTCACCGCCCGCAACGCTAAGACGGGGTTTACGAAGACCGCGACCGCTGGCTCCGACGGCTTTTACCGGCTGCTCCTGCTGCCGGTCGGTGAGTACACCATCACCACCGACGCACCACAGTTCGCGACTCTGGTTCGCGAGGGCGTTCAGGTGAACCTGAGTCAGACGCTGCGCCTCAATCTGCAGATGGACGTGACGACCGTCGCAGAGACGGTGACCGTGGAAGGCGGCGCGCAGCTCGTAGATACGACTACCAACGCACTCGGACGCGTCGTCACGGGACGCGAGCTCGTGGATCTGCCGCTCAACGGGCGCAACTTTACGCAACTCGGGCTCTTGCAAACCGGTGTGGCGCCGCTCACCGCCGGTGTGGCGACTGCCGGCGGCAGTCTCCGTCAGGGACAAGCCTACGCCGTCAACGGCATGCGTCCTGAATCGAACATGTACCTCGTTGACGGTGGGCAGAATCTGAACCGCATGGACGGGGGATACGCGCTCAAGCTTCCAGTCGAAGCGATCGCCGAGTTCCGCATCCTTACGCAGAGCGCGCCGCCCGAATACGGCGGCACCGGTGGCGCCACCACGAGCGTCGTCACTCGATCGGGCACCAATCAGTTCCATGGGAACCTCTACGAGTTCGTCCGCAACGACGCGTTCGATGCGCGCAACTTCTTTTCCGAGGCTGTCGAGCCGCTGAAGCAGAATCAGTTCGGCGGCACGATGGGCGGACCGATCGCGCAGAATCGCGTGCTGTTCTTTGGGTATTACGAAGGCTTCCGCAACAAACAGGGGTACACGACGACGGCCACTGTGCCGACCGATCGTCAGCGCACCGGCGACTTCTCCGATCTGGGAACGCCGCTGATCAACTTCGCAGCTGGCGGCGTGCCCTTCGCGGACAACCGGATTCCGGCACCTGCGATCAACCCCGTCGCGCTGAACGTGCTGAACATGTATCCGCGGGCGAACGTTGGCTCCTCGCTCTATCGCGAGACGGTTGTCACCGACAACGTCCTCGATCAGGTGGGCGGGCGCATTGACATCAATAGCTCGGCCAACGATCAGTTGTTTGCGCGCTACTCCTATTCGGGGGGCCACAACATCAACCCGGTATCGGTTCGCGGCACCGATGCGCCGGGCTTCCCCACGCGCGACGATCTGGCGACGCACCTGGCGACGGTCTCGAGCACGCGCATCCTCTCGCCGACGATGACCAACTCGGCGCGAGTGACGTATTTGCGTCACAAGTTCTTGTTCGACCAGCGGCTCAACCAGACGCCGCCGAGCGCGCTCGGCTTCGGCTTCGAGTCGTCGAACGACTTCGGCCAGGGTCCGACCTTCTTCAACATTGCCGGCTACTCGCCGATCGGCGGTGCGATCACCGGGCCGCGCAACACGACGCAGTCAACCGTCGAAATTCAGGACGGCATGACCTGGAGCCGGGCCACACATCTGATCAAGGTGGGTGGCGAGTACCGGCACAGCGGCATCGACATGCGTCAGGCGATCGCGCCGAACGCATTCTTCGTATTCGCCAGCACGTTCCCCACCAACAATGCGGTGGCGAACCTGATGCTCGGCGCACCGGTCGTGTTTTATCAGGGTCTCGGCAATTTCGAGCGCGGCATCGATGTGTGGGGCCTCGGCGCGTACGCACAGGATGAATGGCGCATCACATCGCGTGTGACGCTGAACTATGGTCTTCGCTACGAGCGCATCAACCCGTTCACCGAGGTCGACGATCGACTGAACGCGTTTGTGCCTGGCGTGCAGTCGCAGGTGAGGCCAGACGCACCGAAGGGCCTGCTGTTCCCCGGCGACAACGGCCTGCCGCGCGGCATCGCGCAGAGCGCGAATGCGTTCATGCCGCGACTCGGACTCGCGTGGGATCCCACCGGCACGGGCACATGGGCGGTGCGAGGGAGCTACGGCCTCTTCTACGATCAGTTCCAGAACGGATCGGGTACGGCGTCACAGGTGGCGATCAGCGCGATCCCGGCCGCGCAGTTCGTTCAGTACAGCGGCGCGGGGTTGAATTTCCAGAACCCCTTCGCCGGCCGCGTGTATCCATCGGCCAACACCTTCGTGCCTCCCTCCACCCTGTTCACGCTCGACGTAGACGCGAAGCCGCCGCAGGTGCAGAACTGGAACGTCGGCGTGCAGCGCTCGCTCTTCGACAAGTACCTGGTGGAGGTCCGTTACGTTGGCGCAGCGGCCACGCATTTGCCGCGCAACGTCGAAGCGAACCCTGCGGCGTTCGGTCCCGGCGCGACGGCTCAGAACGCCGATCGCCGACGCGTCTACGCCAACTGCCCGGCGGACGGCGTCAGCCCGTGCGACTTCTCCACGATAGCGATGCTCAAGAGCGTGGCGCGATCGCGCTATGACGCCGGACAGTTCAGCGTGTCGCGACGCTTCGGTGACGCCATCGGATTCAACGTGTCGTACTGGTTGTCGAAGTCGATGGACCACTTGTCGGCGATGAATCTGTCCGGCTCGGCGGCCAAACCGCTCGCCGGCGAAAACGATCTGGCGCAGAATCCGTTCGATCTCGAAGCCGAATGGGGACCGTCTCTCTTCGACGCGCGCCATCGACTGGTGGCGAGTGTCAGTTGGCTGCCGCGGATCTCCAACGATCTTCCCTCCGCTGCGCAGGCAGTCCTCGGCGGGTGGCAAGTCAACGGCATCGCGTCTTACAACTCCGGAACACCATTCACCGTGTCCGACTCCGCAAACGTCGCGCTGCAGGCCAACAGCCCGCCGATCTCGGGTTTCCCTGCGAGCCGCCCGAATCTGCTCGGGGATCCGAACGCCGGTCCGCACACGGTAGACGAGTGGCTGAGCCGATCGGCGTTCGAGCGTTTGAATCTGGCCACGCAGGCCGGACAGTTCGGCAACGCGGGGCGCAACATCGCGCGAGGGCCATCCTATGCGGACGTGGACGTCTCGCTCGTGCGCGACTTCCAGGTCTCGTCGGCCACGCGTCTGCAGATCCGCGCCGAGGTGTTCAACGTGCTCAATCACGTGAACCTCGGGTTGCCGGTGGGCGATCTGAATTCACCGAGCTTCGGCAAGATCCTGTCCGCAGGGGCGCCGCGACTGATGCAGTTCGGCGTGAAGTGGATCTTCTGAAGCGATGAGCGCTTCACCCGCTGCTCCTGTCGTTCTGGACACAGCGGCCGACAGTCGCGCCGAGCGAACGCCCTATCTCCTTCTGGCGCTCATCGGCCTCGGCGGTCTGTTCAACGGCATCACCGGTCCTTTGGTGAGCGCCTTCATTCCGCCGCTCGTACAAGAGGTCCTCGGCGATCGTCGGACGGCGATCGGCATCGTGATGACGATCGACAACGTGATGCTGCTTCTGCTGGTTCCATGGGCCGGGGCTGCATCGGATCGCAGCGCCAGTCGTCACGGGCGGTTGCCGCTGGTCGTCGCCGGTCTGTTGCTGTCATCAGTTGGAATGGCCGTGATGCCTTGGGCCGGAGCCGCGGGGCTCACCGGCTTAGTGGCTGCGCTCGTCGTCCTGCACACCGGCACCAACTTACCTCGCGCGCCGTTTCAGGCACTGCTCGCCGACGCGGTGCCGTCTCGCTTCCGTTCGCTGGCGGCAGCATCAGGGACGTTCCAGATGTGCGTCGGTGCGATCGCCTTTCTGATGCTGGGACAGGTGTTCGGCATGAGACCGGCGTTTCTGGCGGCCGCGGTCACGGTGCTCATCGTCAACATGGCGATCGTTGCCGGCCTGCGCACACGGTCGAGCATGACCGCGCAGGCCGACGAGCCGTCACTCCGATTGCTGGTCGATGTGGTGCGGGCGGCCATCACTGGCTCGGTGCCGGGGTTGCGTTCCGTATTTGTGGCGTCGTTTCTGTTGCAGCTCACATTCCAGTCGTTCACGACGTGGTACTCGCTGCACGGTACGGAGCGCTTCGGCGTCGGCCCGGAAGCGGTCACCACCGGGATGATCGCGTGGGCAATGGGCGGCGTCATCGGCGCGCTGCCAGCAGGGGCGATCGGCATGCGAGTCGGCCGCCGCACCACGATGCTCCTGGGCTTCGCGCTGATGGCGGGCGTGCTCGTCGCCCTCGATCGAGTGAACTCGATGAGTGTGGCCACGCCGCTGCTCGCGCTGGCCTCGGCCTGCTGGACGCTGCCGATGGCGAACGCCTTCCCGTTGTTCGTCGAGCCGATTCCCCGTCAGCATCGCGGAGTGCTGGCCGCGCTGTTCCTGCTCTCGATGGCGCTCGGCGGCGCGATCGGCGATCCGCTGAACGGGAGCCTCTTCGATCTGTTCGGCGGATATCGACCGCTGTTTCTGATGATGGCCACCTACACCGCGCTGGCGTTCGTGGCGGTGCTGCTCGTTCCGCGAGGGGCCGGCGAGGCCACCTGAGTCGTCAGGGCTCTGTCGTCACATTTCCAGGAAGCATCGTCGCTGCGCTCCATCCGCCACCGAGCGCCTTGTAGAGCCGCACCAGCTCACTCGATACCGTCGCATTGCTCGATGCGAGCGTATCCTGCAGCGTGAGGAGTGAGCGCTGCGCGTCGAGAACATCTCGGAAGTCGCGCAGACCAGTGTTATAGAGCTGAAGTGACAGGTCGGCGGCCTGTTGCGCCGCACTGGCGGCTGAGGCCAGGTGGCCGCGACGTACCTGCTCTTGGGCAAGCGCGGTCAGGCTGTCCTCGACTTCCTGCAATGCACGCAGGACCACCGTTTCATAGTTGCGTGCTGACTGCTCCTGACGCTCGCCCTGAACGAGCACGTTCTCCCGGAGCTGCCGCCGGTTGAACAGCCGTGTGCTCACCGAGGGATTCGCGCTCCAGAAGCCCGCTCCCGGCACGAGCAGTCGGGCGATCGACAACGATTCGAGTCCGATCGATCCGGCAAGTCTGAAGCTCGGATAGAGATCTGCGCGCGCCACGTTGACCTGCGCCGCCTGCGCCGCGAGCTGCCGTTCTGCGCTGCGCACGTCGGGACGACGACGAAGCGCGTCGGCCGGGAGGCCGAGCGTCGCCTCGATGGGTGCCTCAGGGATGGGACCCGCCGCGGTGAATTCTGCGTTCAACTCGGCTGGCGGCTGTCCGAGCAGGATCGCAATCGCATGGATGGATTGTGCGACCTGACTCTCGAGCGATGCGATCTGGGCACGCGTGCTCTCCACGTTCGAGAGCGCCTGTTGAACGTCCAGGTCTGTCGCAAGCCCCGCCTGCGCGCGAAACTGCGTGAGCTCGAGCGTCTCTTGCTGCAGGTTGATATTCGACTGTGCAATCTCGATGCGCCGCTGCAGTGAACGAATGTCCACGTAATTTAGCGCGACGTCGGCTGTCAGGGTAACGAGTACGTCCTGAAGGTCAGCCTCACGCGCCTCGGATGTGGCTTGCGCGGCGTCGACCGTACTGCGGATACCGCCAAACACGTCGAGCTCCCAGCTCGCGTCGATACCAAGGCTGTACAAATCCGTGGTGCCACCGATCCCAGCCTGGCTGCTGTTCCTGGTTGCCCGCGCGGAACCGCTCGCGTCGGCCGACGGCTGCAGCTGGGTCCGCGTGGAGCGCATCGTCGCCCGCGCTTCACGGACTCGGGAAATCGCCGTGCGCACGTCGAGATTGCCGGCAACGGCGCGTCGCACGAGCTCGGTGAGCTGCGCATCGCCGAAGGTCTCCCACCATCGCGACAGACTTTCCGCGTCAGCGAGTGGGGGCACCTCCGCCGACCACGCTGTCGGCGCGGTCGGAACCGGCGCCTCATAGGGACGTCGAACGCTGCAGGCCGCGGCGGTGGCGATCACGGTAACGATCGTCAGCAGCGTGTAAAGGCGTCGAGGGGAACGAGAATTGGATCGCGTCGGGTCACTCATGTCGAAGGGCTTCGATCGGGTTGAGACTCGCCGCTCGCCGTGCCGGAAAAAAGCCAAAGACGATCCCCACTGCCGCAGAGAACATGAAGGCCATCGCGACAATGCTGTAGTCGAGCGCGAACGGGAGTGAGAGCGCTCGAGCCGCTGCGTACGACGCCGCCAGCGCGATTGAGATACCGATCGTTCCTCCGAACAGCGAGAGCACGACGGCTTCGATCAGGAACTGCGTCAGCACGTCGCGTTCGAACGCGCCGATCGCCAGCCGGATGCCGATCTCGCGCGTCCGTTCGGTGACCGAGACCAGCATGATGTTCATGATCCCGATGCCGCCGACCAGGAGGCTGATGGCCGCGACCGCCGCGAGCAGGGCCGTCAGTGTCCGCGTCGCGCCCCCCAGCGTGTTGGCGATCTCCTGCTGGTCCATGATGTTGAAGTCGTCGTCTGCTTCACGCGCCAGACGCCGCCGCTCGCGCAGCAGGCGGGTGATATCCTGCTGCGCTTTTTCCGTGGACACGCTGTTGCTGACCGAGAGCTGCACCTGATCGACGTCTTCGCTTCCGCTCAGCCTGCGCTGCATCGTCCGCAGCGGAATGACCACGGTATCGTCGCGATCCTGCCCGAATTGGCTCTTGCCTTTCGATTCGAGCAGGCCGATGACACTGCATGAGAGCGAACGCAACCGGAGCCGGCTGCCGATCGGATCGATCGAACCGAGCAGCTCGTTCCTCGTCGTCTGGCCGATGATGCACACCGCGGCGCCAGAGCGCAGCTCGCTCTCCGAGAACCACCGGCCGCTCGTCAGCTTCCAGCCGCCTGATTCGAAATAGGCGTTGGTCGTTCCGGTCACGTTCGTGGAGCGGTTCTTGGCGCCGCTGATCACACTCAGATTCATGGTGGCTACGGGCGCGATTGACGTCACCGAATCCACATCACGGCTGAGCGCATCGATATCCTGACGCCGGAACGGTTTGGAGGCGCTCGACGCGCCGCCAGGGCCCACGCGTTGGCCCGGCCTCACCGTGAGCAGGTTGCTGCCCATGCTGGCAATGTCTGAGCGGACCTGTTCGGTGGCGCCATTGCCGAGCGTGACCATGATGATCACCGAGGCGACACCGATGATGATGCCGAGCGCCGTCAGCGACGAGCGCAGCACGTTGCGTCGTATTTCGCGAAACGCGAGCAGTAACGCGTTGAACAGCATCAGTGAACTCCCGCGTCACGGTCCGTCTCGCCGAAGCCTATGGTCGAAGGCGGACGGACACTACGTGCGCGCTCGTCGCTCTCGACGTGACCATCGCGAAAGCGAATCGTCCGCGACGCATAGGCCGCCATGTCGGCTTCATGCGTGACCATCACGACGGTGAGGCCGCGGGCGCGATTGAACCCGACGAGCAGGTCCATGATCTCGACGCTGCGAGCCGTGTCGAGATTGCCGGTCGGCTCGTCGGCAAACAGCACCGATGGCTCAGTGACAATGGCCCTGGCGATTGCGACGCGCTGCATCTGTCCGCCCGAGAGCTCCGCCGGGGTGTGTGATTCCCAGCCGGTGAGACCGACGGCGGCGAGCGCTTCGCGGGCCTTCTTGTGCCGCTCGCGCGCGCCGACGCCGCGATAGACGAGCGGGAGCTCCACGTTCTCGAGCGCAGTGGTGCGATTGAGCAGATTGAAGCCCTGGAACACGAACCCGATGTAGTGGCGACGCAGCAGCGCGCGCTGTTGCCGTGACAGCGAACCGACGTCAACGCCGCGAAAGCGATAGACGCCGCCGGTGGGCAGGTCGAGACAGCCGAGGATGTTCATGGCCGTGGACTTGCCCGATCCGCTGGGACCCATGACGGCGACGAACTCGCCCGGTTGCACATCGAAGTTGACACCGGCGAGCGCGTGGACGGCGGCCTGTCCGCGTCCGTACGTCCGCACGACGTTCTCGAATGCGATGACTGGTTCCCTCATGGTGATGTCTCAGTTCTGGCTGACGAATCAGTTCCGACTGACGACGTCGACGATCACGGCCGCGCCGTCGGTCAGATCGCCGCTTCGCAGCACCGTCACTCGGCCGTCAGTCGGACCGATCTCGATCGGAACAGGCTCGACGCCATCGCCGGCCATTCGCCACACCCGCGACTGGCCATCGTCGAGCGAGCGATCGCGCCGTTGCTGGCCGGGTGGGCGTGGAAGCAGGCTAAAGCCGCGGCCTCCTTGGCTCGCTTGCGCCTGCTGTGCGGCTGGCGGTGTAAATCGCAGCGCAGCATTTGGGACGAGCAGGACATCAGCGACATGGGTAACTGTGACCTCCGCTGTCGCGGTCATACCCGGCTGCAGCAGCCGCTCGGAATTGTCCACGGCAAGGACTGTTTGATACGTCACGACGCCATTCGACGTCTTCGGCGCGCTTCGGACCTCGCTGACTTTCGACGAGAACGTGCGATCGGGGTACGCGTCGACACGAAAGCTTGCTGTCTGTCCGACGCGGACGTTGCCGATGTCGGCTTCGTCCACGTCGACGATCAGTTTCATCTTCGTGAGGTCCTGGGCCAGCGTGAACAGCGTCGGCGTTTGAAAGGAAGCCGCGACTGTCTGGCCAGGATCAACCTGCCGGTCGAGCACGATGCCGCTGATTGGCGAACGGATGATCGCTTTCTTCATATCCGTTTCGATGGCAGTGAGGCTGGCCTGTGATTGCGCAACTTGCGCGGCCGTGCTCGCCTGATCGGCGCGCGCTCGCTTGACCGTCGCCTCCTGCGAATCCATCTCCTGCTTCGAGGGGACGCGCCCGCCACTCAGCTCGCGAACGTGCTGCAGTCTGGCCAACTCCGCTTCCGCTTCGGCCATCGTCGCTTCCGATTGCAATTGCTTGGCTTCGGCCGAGCGCAGCGCCGCGCGGGCCTGAGCGGCCTGGGCTTCGAGCTTTTCGGTATTGACCTTGGCGAGGGTCTGCCCAACGGTCACCGCGCTGTTGAAATCGACGTCGACGGATTCGACGATGCCGGAGATCTCAGTGCCGATGTTGACTTGCGTGACGGGCTTCAGTTCGCCCGTGGCCGTGACCGACACCGTCAGCGCGCCCTTCTGTACGCGTTCAGTCTTGTAGGGACTGATGGCTTGTGCCGGCGTCGCGCGCCAACGCAGCGCGACGCCTATCAACGCAACGAGGATCAGCGCGGCGAAGAGCCAGCGTCCGACCCGCCGCCGCCGGCCACGAGGTGTCAGTCCAAGGGTGTCGTGAATGTCGCCGGAGGGATCAGCGGCTGCGGTCATTGGATCTACCGTAAGCAGAGACACGACCGCGGTCGAGTAAAGGTTTGTAAAGATCGTCCGACCGAGGGGCCGCCTTCAGGCAGCCCATGAGAGCATGCGGTGAGCATATGTCCCGCCGAGCCGATGCAATCCTGATGGTGGATGACGATTTGGAGCTGTGCGAATTGCTACGCGAGTACCTGGGCAAGGAAGGTTATGAGGTAACTGCCGTACACGATGGCGCGTCGGGCCTGCGCGCAGCACGAGACGAAGACTACGGGCTGGTCATTCTCGATGTCATGCTTCCGCTCATCGACGGATTCGGCGTCCTCCGGCAATTGCGGCGCCAGTCCGATGTGCCGGTGATCATGCTGACCGCGCGCGCCGAGGAACGCGATCGCGTCGGGGGCTTTGCAGAAGGCGCCGATGACTATCTCGTCAAGCCATTCGCGGCCGCGGAGCTGCTAGCCAGAATCCGCGCTGTGCAGCGTCGCGTATTTTCCGCAACCGCACCCGAGCCCGCGCCGCTAGACGTCGGAGAGTTGCAGCTCGATATACGAGCGCAGCAGGCACGCCATCGCGATAGGTCGCTGGATTTGACTCCGACCGAATTCGCCATCCTCGAAGTGCTGGTGCGCGCGCGAGGTCGCATCGTCTCACGCGACGAGCTATCAGCCGTGCTCTACCAGCGGCAGGCGACGCCGTTCGAACGATCACTCGACATGCACGTCAGTCACCTGCGGAAAAAGCTCGATGTGGTCGGCATCATCGAGATTCGCACGGTTCGCGGACTCGGCTACACGTGTGTCATGAAGGGCTGAACGCGTCATGCGATCGCTGACTGTCCGCATCCTGCTCGCCGTCCTCGGCACGCTGCTGATCTCGCTGGTGGCGTTCATGGCGACGTTTCTCGCCATGTCAGGACCAGCGAATGTGCGTCTCATTCGGCAACTTCAGGCGAGCCAGATCGAGAACGGGATCGCCACGCTGCAGCGGCAAGGCCCGGATGCGGCGGCGGAATTCATCGCGCAGCTCGATCAATCGCTGGGCGCCACCCACTACCTCACCGACGCGGCGGGTCGCGATCTGATCACCGGTGAGGACCGGTCGGCGCTGCTGCGCGTGCCGCGGCCCTGGTTCGGTCCGCCGCAGATCGATGATCGGCTCCTCGTGATCGAGTCTTCGCACGACGGCCGGTATCGGCTGATTGTCCTCGCGCCACCACCTTTCAACATCTGGTCCTTCGTTCCCTACTATCTGCTCATTCTCGCGGCCGTGGTGTGTCTGACCTGGCTCCTGGCAATCGGTATCGTGCGGCCGGTGCGGCAGGTGGCCCGCGCCGTCAGCGAGTTCGGGCGCGGAGACCTGGGCATGCGCGTGCGCGTGACCCGCGGAGACGAAATCGGCGACCTCGGCCACGCGTTCAACGACATGGCCGAGCGTCTCGAGACGCTGCTCACTGCGGAGCGGCGGCTGCTGCAAGACATCTCACACGAGCTACGATCGCCGCTGGCGCGCTTGAACATCGCTATCGAGCTGGCGCGTCACGCGGAGGATCGAGATGCCGCCGCGATGCGGCTGCAGCGCGAGGTCGATCGCCTGACGTCGCTCGTCGGCTCGTTGATCGAGGTCACGCGAATGGAGGGCGACCCCGCCGCGGTGAAACCGGAGCCGCTTTCTGCCGGCGCCATTGTTGACGACGTGGTCAACGGCTGTACGTTGGAGGCGGACGCGCGGCAGTGCCGAATCGTGGTGCGCAACGAGATCACGCGTGGGCTGATCGGGCATCCCGAACTGCTGCGTCGAGCGGTCGAGAACGTGATTCGCAACGCGATTCGCTATGCCCCGGGCGAGACCGACGTCAATGTCGAGGCCGTCGACAGCCCGTCGGGGATCACCATCACCGTGCGCGACTGGGGACCAGGAGTTCCTGAAGCCGACATCCCACGTCTCACGCAGCCGTTCTTTCGCGTAGACGAAGCCCGAGATTCATCGAGTGGCGGAATCGGACTCGGACTCTCGATTGCGTCGCGAGCCGTGCGTCTGCATAACGGATCGCTCGTCGTTGAGAACGCGCGCCCCGGGTTGCGTGTGTCGCTCGTGCTTCCCGAGTCGGCCGACTACCAGGCGGCGTCGTGAACGTCCGGCCGGCCGTTATCGCCCGCTCTTTCTAATGATGGCCACCTACACCGCGCTGGCGTTCGTGGCGGTGTTGCTCGTCCCGCGAGGAGCCGGCGAAGCGCCACGATCGATTCCTATTTCCGCGCGCGCTCGAACACCACCCGCCCGCTGACCATCGTCATGGCCGGTTTGATCTTGCGGATGTCGGCCGCCGGCACGGTCATGTAGTCGCGATCGAGCACGACCAGATCCGCCTGCTTGCCGACTTCGAGCGAGCCAAGCGCTTTCTCCTGGAAGAACAGATAGGCGTTGGAGCGTGTGTGCGCGATGAGGGCCTCCTCGCGCGTCAGCGTCTCGTCGAGCACCTTATTGCCGCCGACGTCGAGACCGCTGACCACCCATCCCAGCGTCACGAACGGACTGTAGTGCGAGACGATGGTCGCGTCGGTGCCGAGCCCGAAGACGATACCGCTGTCGGCGATCCTCCGCAGCGGCATGCGCGCACCAGCCTGCATCGCCGCGCCGTGGACGCCGAGCGTCATGCCCATCGCTTTCGCGCGGGCGATGTTGGCCGCCGAGATGTCGTAGACGTGGCCAAGCGTCCAGCGCAGGCCGGTGAGCGGCTGTACCTTGTGCACCTGCTCCAGCGTTTCGAGCAGATCTGTGACAGCGTTGTTGTTGATAACGTGCTGGTGCACATGCCAGCCGGCGCGGGCCGCCGCCTCCGCGAGCTTGCCGTACTCGCTCATGATCGCGGCGGGCCAGGGATCTTTACGAGGCGCGAGATCGAAGAACGGCCCATACAGAACCTCGCCCAGGCCGAATATGCCGTGCTGGCCGTCGAACTGATTCGGTCGCGTGCGCGCGATCAACTCCGCGGCTTTGGCCGCCGAGGCCGGATCGGCGGCGTTGAAATTCAACGTCTGCCACAGCCGGATCGGCAGCGGTCCCTTCGCCGCGCGTGCCGCCAGGAACTCCGACTGACCCAGGCTGTAGACGCCGGTGAGGCCTGTCGAATTGAGCTCGCGCAGGAAATCGGTGAGGTTCTGTTCGCGCTGCTCGGCCGAGGTCCGGGGCATCGCATCGTACAGCGCCATCGGCGGCTGAAAGGACACGAGACCCTGCGCGTTGCGGCGCGCACCCTCTGCCGGATTCAGCCCGACCGCTTTGAGCGCGAGGCTGTTCGCGTAGACGACGCTGTAGCCTTCCTGGACGAACAGCGGATTCTTCGGCGCCACGCCATCGAGCTCCTCGAGCGTGAAGCCGCCGGGCGCGTCGGCAAACTGCCTCGGCGTCCAGCCGCCTTGCACCATGATCCAGTCACCAGGTTTGAGGCTCGCCGCTTTCGAGGCCAGGATCCGCAGCGCTTCACGACGTGAGTCAACGCCTTCGAACCGGGCTTGCTGGTGCCAGGTGTCGGCACCGCGCGTGAAGTGGAAGTGGTTGTCGATGAGGCCAGGGATGACAGTGGCGCCGGCGACGTCGATCACCCTCGTGTTCTTGCCCGCGTAGCGAGCGATCTCGGCACTGTTGCCGGTTGCGATGATGCGGCCGTTGGAGATCGCCAGTGCCTCGACACTGCGGAAGGCCGTGTCCACGGTAAGGATCTTGCCCCGCGTGACGATCGTGTCGGCGGATTGCTGGGCGAGCGCGTGTGCGGCCGTCAGGATTGCGAGCGTGATGAAGCCGGCAGCGGCGAATGTGCGCATCGGCGGATTCTATCGTGTGGGGCCGGATGCGACTCGAGGATTACCAGGACCTATTGGGGGCTTTAATCGCTCCGGACAGGACCGCGTTCCGAACGTCGTCGATTGTCTTGAGGCCGCCTGGAGCGATACCGCCCCACTCGAATCGGGTCGCCTCCGGTGTCCAGTGAAACAGCGCGACCTGCCACGTGTGGGCGATGCCTCCGCGCTCGTAGTAGATGAGGCAATGATCGGTCGAGCACCCCGCCGCAACCAGCCGCCGGATCGGCAGCCTCGAGCTGCCGAGCACGTCGGTGACCTGAAACTCGGCGCCCGGCTCCGCGATATCGAGTGACACGCCAGCGAACAACGCCTGCAGCCCGTCGCGAACGCCGAGCGGCAATCCCCGAATCGACGTGACAATCTGGAACCGATCGGCTTTCAGGTGCGCTCGCTGCGCCTCGGACAGTGCAGCAGCGGGCGCAGCCTGGCTGCCTATCACCGCGGTGGACCCGAGGATCGCGGCAATCGTGCAGAGGGGTCGCATGCGAAGCATCTCAGAAACCTGATACTCAGCTTACGACGAATGCCGTTGTCGCCGGCTCGATGGTGATTACACGGCCTACGGTTTTTGAGGTTTCTCGGGAGCGACTGGCGCCTTCTCGTAGATATCCCGAATACGCGGCCTGGTCCCCTCCGTTGAAACGCCGGCAGCCGCCATGAGGCCTTGTATGGCATCGATGGTCGGGCGCGAAGGTTGCGGTCGTCCCGCTTTGTAGCCCTCGGCAATAAACAGCGGCGTCCTTCCCTCTGTGTCGGCCCGTTTCCAGATGTTGATGTCGGCACCACGGTCCGCGAGCAACTTCACAATCAGCGGAAAATTGCCGTACGCCGCGCCGTGCATGGCGGTGTCGCCTTTGTTGTCCACAGCGTTGATGTCCGCGCCAAGGTCGAGCAGCATCTTCACCGCGTCCAGCGCTTCGTCCTCGGTGCCGGCCTCTTCCAGCGGGTCCGATGTGCCGAGGCCGGCTGCGGCCATGAGCGGCGTGGTCTTGTCGGCATTCGGCAGGAACGGATCCGCACCCGCTTTCTGGAGCTCGCGCATCAACGGGACATCGGCTCGGTCGGCAGCCATCAGAAAGGGCGTCGCGCCTTCCGTACCGAGCAACGTTGCAGAGGCCGGCGGGCGCGGGGTGCCCTTGGCGAGACGCGCATTCACGTTGGCGCCCCGGGCTACGAGCGCGCGAACGAATTCAAGGCTCGTCAGCCGTCCCGATCCGATCGGTGCGGGATCGCCGACATCACTGGCATCCGGCTTCCGCACCCAGCTGATCGCGTGCAGCGGACTGAATCCCGACCGCTGATCGTTTGGGTCGGCTCCGGCCTCGACAAGCGCCATCGCCAACTCGAAGTGGCCGTTCTCCACCGCCAGCAGCAACGGGCTGGTGCCGTTTCTCATTGGTTTGTAACTCGTGTTGACGACTGTCGCCGTCGACGCCGGTCGATCCGCCTTGGGCGTCAACGTCTCATTCACATTGACACCTGCGTCGAGAAGCACACGCACGACATCGATGTGACCCTCTCGCACGGCGAAGAACAGCGGCGTGAATCCGGACGCAAGCGTGGCCTTGACCTCCGATCCCGCTTCGATGAGGGCGCGCACGACCGTCGCGTGTCCCTCGGCGGCGGCCCACATGAGCGCCGTCTGGTCGCGCCGCTCCTTCGCGTTGGGATTGGCGCCGCGGGCAAGCAACGCCTTGACGGCTTCGAGATTTCCCACGCGTGCCGCCGTCATGAGTACCGTCTCCCCACCTGGAAGGGAGGCGTTCGCGTTGGCACCAGCGTCGAGCAGCAGCCTCACGAGGGTGGCATTGCCGTTCGTGCAGGCGATGGACAACGGAGGCACGCCGTATCGATTCGTGGCGTTCACGTTGGCGCGCGATCGCACCAGCAGTCCCGCTGTCTCCGCCTCGTCATTGTAGACAGCCCAATGCAGCGCCGTCATGCCATCGACTTGCGCGGCATTGACGTCGGCGCCTGTCGCGAGCAGCTTGGCGATGAGACCTCGGTCGCGGTGCTCCGCCGCGTCCGCAAGCGTCGCTTTGTCCGCTGCCTGGGCGATGCCGGCCAGGGCGAACATCAGCAGAGAGAGGCGAGCGATTCGTCCGTAATCCATGTGACGTCTCCTACAGGGATGCCGGCTCGAAGAGGTCGTCGATCTTGCCCTTGCTGTCGCCGAAGGAATCCACCTGCACTCCCACACGATCCAACAACGTGAGATGGAGATTGGCCAGCGGCGTGCCCTCTTTGTACTGGATGTGCCGCCCGCCCTTCATGCCGCACGCGGCGCCACCCGCCACAAGAATCGGAAGGTTCTCGTGGTCATGCAGACTCGAGTTGCCCATCCCGCTTCCGTACAGGTAGACGGTGTTGTCGAGCAGTGATCCGTCGCCGTCCGGCGTGGACTTCAGTTTCTCGAGAAACTCCGCGAAGAGCGCCACGTGGAAGGTATTGATCTTCGCAATCTTCGCGAGCTTCTCGGGACTGTTGCCGTGATGACTCGTGGGATGGTGTGGATCGGGGACGCCAATTTCCGGATACGTGCGGTTACTCAGCTCGCGCGCGAGCTGGAAGGTCACCACCCGCGTGATGTCGGCTTGAAACGCCAGGACCTGCAGGTCGAACATGAGCCGTGCGTGATCGGCAAACGAGGCCGGGACACCCACCGGCCGATCCACATCGGGCATCAGGTTTGTTGCCGCTCCGGCTTCTGCACGCTGGATCTGGCGCTCGACCTCGCGAACGGTGGCGAGGTACTGATCGACGCGAACGCGGTCGGTCGCCCCGACTTTCCGTTTGAGCCGCGCGATGTCGTCGCTGAACGAATCGAGCAGACTGCTCCGACTGCGCAGTGCCGCGCGGCGGCCGTCGGCGCTTTCGCCCTCGCCGAAGAGGCGTTCGAACACGATGCGCGGATGGGCCTCGGAAGGAAGCGGCGTCGTCGGTGAAGACCAGGAGAGACAATTCTGATAGACGCAGGCGTAGCCGTTGTTGCACACACCGGCGAGCGGGTTCAAATCCATCGCCAGCTCGAGCGACGGCAACTGCCTGTCGCGGCCCATTTGCTTCGCCGCCACCTGATCAACGGTGGTGCCGAGATGGTAGTCCGAGCTCTCGGTGTGTTTGGCGAACGCCGCGCTCAGGAATCCAGCGTTCGATGTGTCGTGCGTGCCCGGGTAAGACTGTTCGAGCCTGAGGTTGGTGACGACCGTGAGCTGCTCCTTGATTGGTTCGAGCGGCTGCAGGATGGGCGACAGCTCGTTGAGCGCGCCGCGCTCATCGAGTGGCGTCCAACGAGCGCGATCGCACCCCATCGGAATGAACACGAAACCGAGCCTCGACACCGGCTTGGCCGGTGTCTTGGCCAACGCGGTCACCGCGGGGATCATCGCGTCGAGCAGAGGCAGCGCCAACGTCGCCTGCACACCCTTCAGGAACGTGCGACGAGGTAACGCTTTCTTCGTGATGATCATGACGATCTCCTCATCTGAAACGGCGCACTATTGACGATTCCCAGAATGAGCGCGGAGAAGCGGTAGCCACCAGGCTGGGCCTCGCGAAGAATCTTCCGCACCGCAGGCGCATCGTAGTACTCGACGCCACGGCCGAGGGCGAACGTGAACAGCTTTTCGGTGAGCGTGGTGGCGAAGAGGTCAGGACGCCGGAGTAACGCCTCTTCGAGACCAGACACACCGTTGACATCGCCCAGGCCTGGCAGGGTTCCTGACACGTCGATGGGCCCGCTGTCTCCTTCGTTGTCTCGCCAACGACCGACCGCATCGAAATTCTCCAACGCGAATCCCACGGGATCGATTGTCCGATGACAGTTCGCGCACACGGGATTGGCGCGATGCGCGGCCATTCTCTCGCGCACTGGCAGGTTGGCGGGCACGTTGCCATCGAGCGCCGGCACATTCGGAAGCGGTGGCGGCGGCGGCGCGCCGACGATGTTGCTCAAGACCCACACGCCACGAAGGACAGGCGACGTCCGCGTCGCATAGGACGAGACCGAGAGAATACTGCCCTGGCGCAGCAACCCGCCGCGCCTGCTGTCGGGCGCGAGTTCGACGCGCCGGAAACGGCTGCCATAGACGTTAGGGATCCCGTAGTGCTTCGCCAGCCGCTCGTTGAGGAACGTATAGTCCGTCTTCAGCAGATCGAGCACGCTTCGATCGTCGCGCACGATGCTGTCGACGAAGAGCTCGGTCTCCTGGCGAAACGCTTGACGCAGGTTGTCATCGAAGTCGGGATACAAACGAACGTTCGGATCGACCGATGTCAGGTTGCGCAGCCGGAGCCACTGTCCCGCGAAGTTGCTCGCGAGATTGTATGAGCGAGGATCCGCGAGCATTCTGCGAACGTGCTTGTCGAGCACGCCCGGCCGGCGGAGTTCTCCGCGAATAGCCGAATCGAGCAGCGCGTCATCGGGCAGGCTGCTC
>Ga0310810_10002161_pt1 | contig 20950 bp, 17 predicted proteins | sample NCmetagenome_FD_207641 | JGI IMG/M metagenome (GOLD analysis project Ga0310810, IMG submission 207641) | Soil microbial communities from experimental microcosm in Duke University, North Carolina, United States - NC | ecosystem: Engineered > Artificial ecosystem > Soil microcosm > Unclassified ...
AGATGCCACCGATTCGCGTGAGTCGCCCGTCCGCATCACGTTCCGCCTTGCCCAGGCCTTGTATCCAGCGGACGGTGCCATCGGGACGCACGATGCGGAAGGTCTCGTTCCAGTCATTGTCGTCCGCGCAACTGACGACATGGCCAAAGCGGTCTAGGACCCGCTGGCGATCGTCCGCGTGCAGTGCCGAGCTCCACGTTTCGAGGCTCCGCGGATCGGCCGGGACAAGGCCATAGTGTGCATGGACCCGCTCGTCCCAATCGAGGCGATTGGTGTGTGCGTCCCAGGTCCAGACGCCCGCCGCGGACGCGTCGAGCGCGAGCTGCAGCCGCTGTTCGCGCTCGCGCAATGCGGCCTCGGCGCGGGTCCGCTCGACTGCGTCCCACGTGCGTTCCGCGACATCGCGAACCAGGGCGATCTCGGTGGAGGTCCATTCGCGTGCTGTCGCGTTATTCGCACCGAAGGCTGCCAGGAACTTGCCGTTCTTGACCAGGGTTGCGCCGATGAACGCCGCGATCTGTCGCTGCTCCATCGTGACGCGCTCGGCGTCCGTGAACCGTGGATCCGAGAACACGTCGTTCACGACGACGGTTTCGCCGCGACGGTACGCATCGCGGAGCGCGGCTCCAAAGCCGCCTGATGTGCCGTGGCCGACAAGCGGTGCGACGCCACGCGCGTATTCGCGACGAATAACATAGCCGTGGCTCTCCATTTCGGCGTAGCCGACACGATTCACGCCGAGGTGCTCTCCGAGGAGCCGTGCGGCTGTTTCCTGCACATCGTCAGGATCAATCAGACCGCGAAGCGCATCACTCAGCTTGAGCAGGAATGCATAGCGTTCTTCAGTCTCGCGAAGATGCTCGCCGAGCAGGCGCGTTGGCGGGTCCTGTGTTTCATTTTGATCTCTCGCTGGGCGGAGCGTGTCGTTCAGCGTGACCAACGGCCGTTCCTCGATCATTGGAAGACCTCGAGCGGGAGTCCGGATTCTAGTGCGAAGCGAGGTTCAGGTTGTAGATGCCTCTTTCGGGTAGCACACCAAACGAGGAACGCTGACACTGCTGTCGTTTAGAGTCTCGTGCCCCCTCGAGTGCAAAGCAGACAGTGGACCCCGCCCGAGGACGGTCGGCGGCCTCCAGTCGGGGAACGGCATGCGCGCGAGTTTATCCGGTGTCGCGTCGGCGAGCCCGAGGGCGCGTCGCGGCTGCGAATACGTGCGCGACACGATGAGCAGTTGCTGCGCGATGGTCGCCCTTGCTGCGCCAATACCTCACCACCGCGCGCACGTTGTCCATCACCGTTCTGCGCGGCGACAGGGTCGAGTTTCAGTGGCACTGTTTCCCCCGGATCGCATGGCACGCATACAGGCGGCGACGACAGGAGTATCTGGGTCTCCTCGCCAACCACGTGATCGCGCTGCAATGGACGCTGCACCCACCGTGCGGCCGCCTGCAAGGTGCTGCCGTGGTGGCCAAGCACGTCGCCTAGAATTTTCGTCCCGTTCTCCACCCACCTTTCCGCGCAGTAATCCGAAAAATTCACTCCTGCTCGCATTGACCGTGAACCTTCTCGTCGTCGATCGGCACCCGGAATATGCGGTAGCCGATGATCCATGAGGTAAGACGGACCGCTGCGTTGAGGCCGCTCGCACGCGTCGGACGGCTACGCGGAACTTGATTCGTGAATTGGTGCCGGAGGTGGGAATCGAACCCACACGGGGGGTGACCCCCACGGGATTTTGAGTCCCGCGCGTCTGCCAGTTTCACCACTCCGGCATCTTGACGAGGAGCAATGGCTTCCTCATTCTATCCGGCTCGCCGAGATCCGATAGGATGCTACGGCCGTGACCCGTCGATTCGCACATCTCACCCCCACGCTGTGCGGGTATGCCACGTGGTGCTTCCGCGACGGCGTGCCGGACTTGTGGTCGGACGCCTGCAAGGCGCATCGGGCGTTGAGCCATGCAGACGATGTCTGAGCGCGGACGGTCATTGCGCCATGGTCGATACCAAGACGGCAGTCATCGATCTGAACGAGGATGGCATTTCGACCTGTTTACCGATGAACGACGAGCCCTTGAATGGCTGATGCAGCATCGCGCGTGACGCCGCGCGCCGATTTCACGTTCGACAGCGACCGCGTGGCCGCGTTCCTTCGGACGCTCGAGAGCATGGCCGCGGGCCACCTCGACGAGCGCCTCCCGATTTCACCGAGCGGCGATGCGCTCGACGCGATCGCGCATGCGATCAACGTCCTTGTCGGCGAGCTCAGTTGGACCAGCGCTCGCGCCAAAGAGGCGCAGGAGGAAAAGGAGGCGCAGCTGCGAGCGGCCGTGGCGAGCGCGGAGGTGCGCAACGGCGCGATCCTCAGAGCCATTCCCGATCTGATGTTCGTCATGCTCCGCGACGGCACCTACGTCGACTATCACGCGCGGGATCCGAAGCTGTTGTTCGTGCCGCCAAGCACATTCATCGGCAAGAAGGTAGGCGAGGTCTTGCCGCCGGCGCTCGCGGAGCTGCTCATGGATGCGCTCGAGCGCGCCTCCCAGACCGACGACCCGATCGTCTTCGAGTACGACTTGCCCATCGGCGGCGAATCGCGCACGTTCGAAGCGCGCATCGTGCAAGCAGGGGCCGATCGACTCCTCAGCATCGTTCGCGATGTGACGGAGTCCCGGCGCGCGTCGGAGCTCAATCGTGATCTGGCTCGACGGCTGATTGCGCACCAGGAATCCGAACGGCAGCGGATTGCACGGGAGCTGCACGACGATATCAGCCAGAGAATCGCATTGCTCAACATCGAGATCGACACCATCGCCGGGCAGGTCCTGTCGGAAGAGGCACGCGCACGTCTTCACGTACTGGGCACGAAGGCGCAGGAGCTGAGTAACGACGTGCACCACATGTCGTACGCCCTGCATCCGTCGTGGCTGGAGACACTCGGCCTCGTCGCCGCCCTTCAGGCGCTATGCCGTGACGCGTCGAGGCAACGCAATCTGCACGTGACCTTCACGCACCGCTCGATTCCATCGTCGGTCGACCCGAACGTGTCGCTGTGTCTCTATCGAATTGCGCAGGAGGCGCTGCACAATGTCGCCCGTCACAGTCACACACATGAGGCACACATCAGCGTGGCGTGCGACACGGACCACATCGCGCTGCAGATTGCGGATTCGGGGGTCGGCTTCAATCCGAGCGACCGCCGATCGGCCGGACTGGGGCTCGCCAGCATGCGCGAGCGCGTTGCCGTATTGAAAGGACAGCTCGCCATCAACGCCGCCCCCGGCGCCGGAACGCAGATCGCCGTGCAAATCCCGCTCGGCTCCGAACGCCCTCGGTCAACGCCTCCGTCGGTGGTATCCGCGTAGCGCGATCGCGGCTGTCGTCGGTTCGTCACGTCGTCAGTACAAACTCGAAGTTCACAATATTTCTGTCCTTATGTCGCGCACGGCGTGTGCATTGCGTGTGGAAACGCCCGCTACCCTCTCTCAAGCGTTTAGCGATTCGTTCCGCTACAGGCGCCGGCGTCTGCCGCTCTGGATGCATACAGCGCGTCCGCGCCGCAACGAGGAATGTGATGGACAAGAGACCGATGCTGGATATGCCTCACCTCGAATCACATGTTGCGACCGATGACGAATCCATCTTGCCGCGCCAGAATGCCGCACTGCGGTGCCAGATTGCCGCACTGCGCGAAGACAACGAGGATCTGCGCGCGTCCGCGTTGTGGTGGAAAGCCCTATACGAAGAAGCGCAGCGCCGATGCGCCGATCTGGAGAGCTCGCCAAAGGCGCGCCCCAGTGCGCATGTCGACCCACGTTTCAGGATGACATCCTCGTCTTCAGCACACGTCTCGCCTCCCGGCGTCACGACGCGTCCTCTGTAATTTCGACGTGCGATCAGCGCGATGCGGCTCGAAGACGCGACGACATCGCGCGAGTGTTCTTCACAACCCATGCGAGCCATGAGGACCCGCTGCGCGGCGGGGCTGTCGGCCGGCGTCGCTTCGCGTTCAGTTGCGTCGATGCCCCCGCCCGCGGCACCTCGGACCCGCAGTACATGCAGCGGCCAGATCGAAAATCGAACTGATGGAGACCCTCGGTCCTCAGCTCACACCGGAGACGGCGGCGAAGAGCGCGCAGCGTGGTGAGCACCGAGGAGATCCTGGATCGGGCAATACGCCGCGCGCCATCCCAATCTTTGGTTTCGTTCCGCCATTTATCCGGACTGGTGACAGCCAGGCGCGAAACGCCGAGGGAGCGGAACGCGCCGAAGAACTCGGACGACCGGATTGGATTCTGTCTTAGAGCGGTTCACCAAAAGTTCACGATCGTCCACAGTCCCAACACATTACCCCGCACGATCCCGAACTTTTGGCCAGATCTGCAGAGGCACGGCGGTTGCTCATCCGCGGCGCGGCTCGCCTCGTCGGCGTTCATCTGACATAACCACACGCTCCGACCAACTTTTGGAGTCAACCTCTGGGCAGACTACCGATGTACAAGGCTGTCACCGCGAGACCGCTCACCTCCCTGTTCCTGTCGGTACTGTCCTGCGTACTCGGCGCCTGCGGTTCGACCGTTGCCACATCGACGGGGCCTACACCCGCAAAGTGCGCGGTCACGCTTGCCGTCCCAACTTCGCCTGTCAGTTCGAACGGCGATACGGCGACGGTAGGAGTCACAACCCAGCCTGAATGCGCATGGTCGGCCTCGTCGGACGCCGCGTGGATCACCGGTCTGACGCCTGCCTCCGGCCAGGGGAGCGCACAACTGCAGGTGCAGATTGCCGCCAACCCCGCTGGCACTGCACGCCAAGGCGACATCATCGTGAATGGTGAGCGGGGACGGATCCGCCAGGATGCGGTCGCTTGCGTGTTCGAGCTCTCCACGACTGAGCAGACGGTTCCCGCTGCTGGAGCAACGGGCAGGATCACGGTGACGACCGCCGCGGGTTGTGCGTGGAGCGCTCAGGCCGATGCCGCATGGGTGACGCTGTCCGGCGGGTCGACGGGAACTGGAACGGGAAACGTCACCTTCACGATCGCGTCAAATTCTGGAACGACGACGCGCGCGGCGTCGATCGCGGTGGCCGGCCAGACGGTGAAGATCACACAGCAGGCCAACGCTCCGACCCCACTACCGGTGCTGCCGGTCAACTGCAGCGTCACGGTCACGCCGAAGGATGTCTCGGTGCTGGCGACGGGCACCAACGGCAGCTCGATCTCCGTGACCGCGGCGGCGGCGTGTGATTGGTCGGCCAGCACCGATACCCCGTGGATTTCGCTGACCGGTCGAACGAGCGGCACGGGCAATGGCACCGTGACATTCAGCGTTCCGTCCAACACCGGTGCTGTTCGAAGCGGCGACCTGACGATCGGCGACCAGACGGTCTCTGTGCACCAGGCTGCAGGAACGCTCCCATGCTCGTATACAGTCACGCCATTGACGACATCGGTCACAAAGACAGGTGGGGCGGGACCTCAAATCACGATCGATACGCAGACAGGGTGCGCCTGGACCGCTGCCAGCAACGCAGCGTGGTTGGTTATTACATCGGCCAGAAGCGGATCCGGTGACGCATCGGTGTCCTTCAACGCTTCGGAAAATACAGACAACGCCGGACGGACCGGAACCTTGACGGTTGCCGGGCAGACTGTGACGGTATCGCAGGTTTCGGCGTCCTGCCCCTACACCTTGAGCCCAACCGTTATCTCCATTCCGGCAGCGGGGTCGACTGCTACTTCGGTGTCAGTGACCACTGCGGGCGGGTGTACGTGGAGCGGTTCAAGCAACGCCTCGTGGATCTCGATCGTGTCCGGAGCGAGTGGCAGCGCCAGTGGCACCGTCACAATCGCCGTCGGCGCCAACACCGGAGCGGCGCGTTCCGGCACGCTGACGATTGCGGGCCAGGCGGTCACTGTGAATCAGGCGGCGGCACCATGTTCCTATTCCGTGACTCCGACCACCTTGTCCGTTGGCGCAGGCGGTGGGGCAACGGGTCCGGTGACCGTGACGGCGACTGCAGGGTGCACATGGACGGCAACGACCAACGTGTCGTGGTTGTCGATCACCGCCGGCGCGAGCGGAACCGGCAATGGCGGCGTTTCGATCAATGCGGTGGCGAATACAGGCGCCGCACGTACAGGTACGTTGACCGTGGCGAACCAGAGCATCACCGTGAATCAGGCTGCGACGGCGTGCTCCTATTCCGTCATGCCGACAAGCGTTTCCATTGGCGCAGCAGGTGGTACGGGGACGCCGATCTCCGTATCCGTCGGTTCAGGCTGCACCTGGGCCGCGACGACCAGTGCGGGATGGGTCACCATCCTCACGGGCGCTACCGGGACTGGCAACGGCAGCGTCACCTATTCCGTGCAGGCAAATACCGGGTCTGCTCGGACGGGTACGATGACGGTTGCCGGACAGGGCGTCACCATTTCGCAGAGTGCTCCCTGTACCTACAACATTTCACAGATGAACACCTCGATTGACAAAGCAGGAGGAACCGGGACGGTCTCGGTGACGACGCAGGCCGGTTGCACATGGACGGCCGTGAGTAACGCCACTTGGATCACTGTCAACAGCGGATCGAGCGGCACCGGAAACGGCACCGTCAATTTCACCGTGGCGGCCAACGCCACCGGCAGCGACCGGACTGGAACGTTGACGATCGCCGGTCGGACGTTCACGGTTACGGAGAAACATTAGGAGGCGTGTCATCGTGCGCGGACCCATTGCCGTCACCATCGCCGCGTTCATGGTGTGCGTGGCAGCCTTTCCCGTACCCGCCCGCGCACAGCAGACGATTACCAGTGGTCTGTCCTTTCTGCTCACGAACCGTTCGATTCCCACCGGAGATTTCGCGCGCGACGAGGCAGCCGCCGCCGCAACCCGCGACACCATCTCGACGTTGCTGCGCTCGGAGCTCACGTCGCTGCCCGTGACATCATCGGCGAGCGGATTTACCTATCGCATCGCCCCGGACCTCGGTGGTGTACCGGTGCGCTCGACCACCACGTTTGGGTCGTTTTTCACGGAGCGGTCGCTGACGATTGGGCAACGGCAGCTCTCATTTGCCGCAACCTACCAGGGCGTGAGCTTCAACGAGATTGATGGACGGGACCTGCGTGACGGGACGCTGCGCGCGACGGCGAGCCGTCTGACATCCGATCAGGTGCCATTCGACGTCGAAACGGTCACGATGCGGATTCATACGGATACGTTCACGGTTCAAGCAAACTACGGCATCACCGAGCGACTCGAGGTCGGCGCCGCATTGCCGCTCGAAAGGCTGACCCTCAGCGGAGAGCGGGTCGACACCTATCGCGGTACGCCGTTGCTCCAGGCCTCCGTTTCCGCGAATGCCTCAGGTGTTGGTGATGTGGTCGTTCGCGGCAAGCTGAATCTGCTGCAGCGAGGCGCCGCGGGGGTGGCCGTCGGGGCCGAGAGTCGTCTACCGACCGGAAATTCCGCCAATCTTCTCGGCGCCGGAGAAGTTTCTGTGAAGCCGCGTTTCATGGTTTCCATGGAGACCAGCCGCGTCGCCGTGGACGGCAGCGCGGGCTACATGTTCGGCGGCGTTTCCGACGAACTCGACTACAGTGCCGCCGTCACAAGTGCGGGCGCGCACAAGATCACCATGGTCGGCGAAGTCGCGGGCCGTCGTCTGAATTCAGCGGGACATCTGATTGAAGTAATCTCTCGTCATCCCGTGCTGGCGGGCGTCGAAACCGTCCGGCTGAGCGCGGTCGAGCAGGCGACCAATCGGGTCCTGGCCGTTGCCGGCGTCAAGTGGAACGCGGGTGGGACGTGGCTCGTTACCGCAAACGTCGCGCGCTCCTTGACGTCGTCCGGGCTGACAGCACGGTGGATGTCGACCATTGGTGCCGAGTACGCGTTTGGAGAGTAGGCAATGAATCCCCGCAAGGTCGATACGCCGGCGCAGGACACAAACATCGTCGATGATTTCGCCAGCGAAGAACACGTCCTCGAAACCCACGCTTTGGAACTATTTCCGCTGGAGTCCCGACAGGCCGCGGCGCCACGGACAACGGTCCTTGATTTCGAGAAACCTGCGATCCAACCATGGCCGCCGGTAACGACTCGGCCCGCCACGGTTGGGGCGACTCGTCCGAGACCACGCCGATCGATTCTTCGCCTGGCCGGAACCGTCGCCGTGATTGCGGTCTTGGTAGCGATGGCCACGATCGGTGGCGCAGCGGTGAGAAGTCGGCTGGACCTATCGGTGCTTTCAGATTATCTCCAGGTTATCCGGACCAGGGCATCATCAGTACGTGAGTTGCTGCCGGAGCTTGAGGTCATTCGGGATTCAGGGTCGGCCGCATCAGCAACGAAAGTGGCGGAGAGTCCGCCAGCAACTGTCGCCACGACGGACCGAATCGCCGCCGTCGAGAGACCCGACAACGTAGATGTTCCCGTTGCGGCGTCAACCTCGCCGCAGAAAACGACCTCACGGCCGTCAACGCGTGCCTCCGTCCCGTCCCCTCGGCGTCCCGCCTTATCTTCCCTTCGCGCAGCGGCGGCACCTCCGCCTGCACGGCCCGTTGCTCCGGCGATCGAGCGTGCCCAGGCATCGCCGCCGCCGGCGCCAGCCGTTAGCGCTTCGACGTCTCTACCAGCGGTGCCTGCGACGAGTTCGGCCCCAGCGGTGGCGGCGGTGACGCCCGTACCGTTGGCCGCTGAGAGTTCGGCAGCCGCGCCGTCAATTCCGAGTTCGCCGCCACCAGGCGCCGTCGTTTCTGCGCCGAGCGCCGCTCCGGAGGGAGCGCTGCCTTCGGAGACACGCGCCGTTGCTCTCGCGCTCAACCGCTATCAAAATGCCTTCAGCGCGCTTGATGCCAACGCGGCGCACGCAGTGTGGCCTAGCGTGGACGTCAAGGCCCTCGCCAGAGCGTTCGATCAGCTCGAGACGCAGACGTTCGATCTGGAAGGCTGCGACATTACGGTCAGCGGTGCCCGGGCAGAAGCTGATTGCTCCGGCAACGCCCGGTATGTCCGCAAGGTTGGCAATAAGGCGTTACGTGTCGAGCCGCGGCGGTGGCACTTCACGCTGCGGCAGACCAACGATCAGTGGATCATCGACGCGGTCGACGCGCGCTGACACAGCTTCACGCCCGTAATTTGAGCGCGCTCTTATGACGCCAGTCGCCATGGCCACCGCTCGTGGGTGGCCGCTGCGAACGCTGCCCCGCCAATCAGCGCCAGATTCTTGGTGAAGTTCACCTTGTCGTTCATGCGCTGCTTCTGATCGCCCGCGTTCCAGTAATCGTGCATCTGCGGCGTGACGCCGGCAAGGAAACCCGTGACGAGGCCGGCACCGAGCTTCGGCTTGACTCCTGTCACCAGGCTCAATCCACCCGCGACAAGCATCGCGCCTGTTCCGAGCACCGCGAGCGTCGGCCACTGGACGCCCTTGCTTTTGGCGTACCCGATCATGGCCTGGCGATCCTTGAAATGACGAATGCCGCTGTAGACGAAGTAGCCGCCGAACATGATGCGTCCGGTGACAAGCGCTGCACGTTCGACCGCGCTCATCGCACCCTCGTCGCGTCGTTCGCTCAGCGTGAGCGGTTGAGATTCCTGCGCACGACTGCGAACCCATAAAGCCATGTCCGTGCCTCCTCTGTAGAGCACGTTGCAAGCAGCTAGCCTGCCACGCTGAAGCGCCAGGCGCGAAGGGGGCCGCGTAGGCGGACCGTTTGCACGCACACCCCTTGGCCAAGGAGCAGCCCGTCGTCGCCATCGTCGGTCAGTCTGCCCGATCGGCAATCGGCGGGAGCTATCAGCAGGAGGTCGACCTTCACCCGCTGTTCACGACGTCGCGCATGAGTTGCGATGATGCCGGAACAGGCACGACATCTCGTCGACCGCGCGATGCAAATTGCGACGGTGGAGCGAACGGTGACGTGCCTCATCATTCCGCACGACGTGCAGGAGCTCGACGCGGTGCCGGTTCCCGCACGTAAGCATGGCGCCCTTCACTCGGGACGTGGCATCGCGAAGCCGGATATCGTGCCGGCAAAAGTGACCTCGCGCGGGCTGCGGACATCCTCAATGCGGGGACGAAGGTCGCCATCCTTGTGGGCGCTGGTGCTCGGGGCGCGGCTGACGAAATCATCCGTGTCGCCGATCTGCTTGGCGCCGGTGTGGCAAAAGCGCTGCTGGGCAAAGACGTGCTGCCCGACGATCTGCCGGCGCAGGATCTGCCAGACTTTCCGTATGCGCCGCTTTGCGGAAACGCTCGGACTGGTTGGCGTGCGCGTCGATCGTCCGGATTAGATCGGATCCGCCTGGGAAGAGATCCTGTCAGCCGATCGGCCTGGTGTGTTCGAAGCGTACGTAGATCCAAACGTGGCACCGCTTCCGCCCCATATTTCGCTGGAGGAGGCCAAGAACTTGCTGGCGTCGATCCTGAAGGGCGACGCGCAGGCGCTTGGCTTCGTGAAGCAGATTGCAAAGGATGTCGCCGCAGGCCACATGCCGGCGAGGAAATAGCCTGCCCCGCCGAAGCGCCGTGGCGCGAAGGCGGGCTACCTGAGCGTGTAGAGATAGGCCGCGATATCGCGGCCGTCACGTTCCGTGACGCCGGTTTCCGGCATGGCCGTCTGAGGATCCACGCTGTGTGGCTGCCGGATCCACTTGATCATGTTCTCGGGAGTGTTGTCGATCCGACCCGCGAGGTAGGACCGCAGCGCAACCTGTGACAGCGGGGGGCCGACCGTCGCCGTCGCGGTCAGCACACCTGGAATGTTGTGGCATGTGTCGCAGCCGTACTTCACAATCGCCAGCTTTCCTTTGTCGGGGTCGCCTCCGGTGAGCTGCCGGGCAACGGTGTCAGCACGTCGATCGCAGGCCGACAGCATGACCAACAACGACAAACAGATGCGCCACGTCACTGCGCATCACCTCCCGGCAGTGTTTGCATTTTGAATTGTGAATCGTGAATTTGCGTTGCCCGCCGCTCCGACTCGCCGAGCCAGGCGGCGAACAGTGCGAGCCCGAGCAGCGTCATGACAAGTCCCGCCGGAATCCACATCAACAATCCCGCACGTTGCTGATCGACGAGCGGATCGATGCCATGCGCTGCTGCAGGCGCCGCATAGATCGAGTACAGAGGCGTCGGCGCGAACGTCACCATCGCGCCAAGAATGCCGGTATGGACGACGGTCAGAAACACGTAGAACACCGCGGCACCGTAACCGGCGCGTCCATATCGGCCGTAGAGCATCCCCCACCAGAAGAGTGCCGAGGTACCGACAAACATCGCGTGCTGCAGAGCATGAATGCCTTCGTTGCCGACCGCAGCGTCGTAGAGCGCCGGCATATGCCAGACCCAGATCGCCAACCCGTGAAGCGTCCATGCGACCAGTGGAGCCGTGAGCATGTGCCAGGTGGAGGATGTCGGTCGGCTCCGCAGCGCGCGACCTGCGGAACGCTTCAGCGCGCCCGGCAGACCCGCCACGCAGCGCTGCAACGGACGGCCGAAGATGACGAGCGGCGCACCCACGAGCATCATCAATTCGTGCTGAATCATGTGCACGGAAAAGAACTGAATTGACAGACTGTCGAGCGGCGGCAGGATTGAGAACACGAGTGTTCCCCATCCGATGGCGAACGCAATCGGCTCGAATCGCCGGCCGACGCCACCGCGGCGCCGCAGCATCAACGCACCCCGCGCGTAGAGCGACCCGACAACAACGAGCATGCCGAGAGCTCCGAGGTCCCATGGCGAGAATGCACGCGGCGCGTTGAGCGAATGGATTTCATCGCCGTGCGCAATCAATGCGACGGGAACGCTGGCGACGAACGAGAGCACGAGCGCTATTCGCATGGACTCAAGAAGAAGTGCGGATATGCCTGCATCACGATCACGAGTGCCGTGATCAGCGCCAGGCCAATGCCCACAATCGCGACGAAGTAGCTGCGGTCGATGATCCGGCCGCCGGATTCGGTGGCATCCCGGAGACGGCCGCGGCACGTCCAGCCAACCCAGGCGCCCGCCAATGCAACGCCCAGCGTCGCGATGGCCATCCCTGTCAGCACATAGGTTCGGCCAGATGCGCACGCCCATTTGACCAGCGCGTAGCCGGCGAACTGGTTCGCGAACAGGGCCGCGGGACCGGCCAGCACCGCGAACCAGAGCAGCGCGAGGCCGCGTTGCTCCCAGTAGTCGCGCGATCGGGACGTTTCTACAGCCATCGCGGCATGAAGTAGATCGTCAGGTAGATCGGAATCCACCACGCGACGATGAAGAACCAGTAGAGCGAGTTCTCGCTGAGGTCGACGAAACGCGGACCGGTCATGGGGTACGTAAACGTGAGCACCGCGAGCACGACGCTTTCGACGACGTCGGTGGCAACGTGGATGGTGTGCATGCTGAGGAGCACCCACACAATCGACCCGTATGCGTTATCGTCCCAGCGGCAATTGAGCGTCGTGTACTCGAACGCGCGAAGCACGACGGCGGCAAGCCCGAACAGAATCAGCACGACAAGCCACAACCGGACACGCGGTAAGTCGAATCTCTCGGCCGCGCGCTTGCTGATCACCGCGGGGACAATGCTCGCGAGGACGACGAGCAGGTTGATCGTGCCGTAGCGCAGATCCGGGTTCGGCAGACTTGGCGGCCAGTCGGTGACCTTGAGCCGCAGATAGAAGTAGACAACCAGACCGATGACGAACATCGAGCCTTCGATCACCATGAACCCGACCGTGCCCCACCAGATGAGACCTTGATTGCCAAACGCGAAGGTGGGGAGCGGCGCGACGTCGAGGGTCCGGCGGGCGTCGTTCATGCGCGCGCCTCACGCATCACGGGCACGGGCTCCTCGTCGCGTCGCGGCTCCTTCTTTCCGGGCCAGAACCACCCGATCAACGTCACGGCCAGCGGAATGATCGCGACCGGGAGCGCCCAGGGCGTGAAGATCGAGCCGACGAAGAACGCCGATGTCACGACGGCGCAGATGAAGGGCCAGATCGACGGAGCCGGATATTCCGCCTTGTGCACGGGCTCGGCATCCATGACGTCGGTCACGAGCACTTCGCGGCAGTCGCTGCGGATGCCGGTAACAATCGGCGGATCGGCGCTGCGATCCCACAGCGCGCTGCGACCTTCGACGACGGGCACGTGCAAAAAGTTGTAGACCGGCGGTGGTGAACTGACGCTCCACTCGAGCGTCTCCGCGCCCCACGGGTTCCCACTGGCGGCGAGGCCCCAGCTGTAGCTGCGCACCACGTTGTAGACGAACAAGGCGCCGCCGAGCACGAGCAGCAGTGCGCCGGCACTCGCTACCAGATTCAGCGTGTTCCATCCCATGTTGTCGGGGTACGTATAGACGCGCCTCGGCATCCCCTCCAGTCCAAGGATGTGCATCGGAAAGAACGTGACGTTGAAGCCGATGAACAGGAGCCAGAAGTTCCACTTGCCGAGCGAGTCGCCCAGCATGCGTCCGGTGAACTTCGGGAACCAGAAATAGATGCCGCCGATGAGCGGGAACACGGCGCCGCCGAGCAGCACGTAGTGAAAATGCGCGACGACGTAATACGAGTCATGAACCTGGAGATCGAATGGCACCGACGCAAGCGTCACGCCCGACAGGCCGCCAAGAACAAAGATCGCAAAGAAGCCGAGCACGAACAGCAGCGGCGTGTGAAACCGCGGCCGCCCACGCCACAGCGACGCGATCCAGCAGAAGATCTGAATACCTGTCGGAATCGCAATGACGATGCTCGCGGCCGTGAAGTACTCGAGGCCGAGCGCCGGCAGTCCCGTCGCGAACATGTGATGCACCCAGAGGCCGAAACCGATGAACCCGGTCGCAACGAGCGACGTCACCATCGCCGGATAGCCGAAGATGGGGCGCCCCGTGAACGCCGAGATGATCGAGGACACAATCCCGAGTGCGGGGACGAAGATGATGTAGACCTCTGGGTGTCCAAAGAACCAGAACAGGTGCTGCCATAGCAGCGAATCGCCTCCTTCGGCGGGATTGTAAAAATGCGTGCCGACGAGACGATCGAGCAGCAGGAACGAGCTGCATGCCACGATCGACGGCATCGCGAAGATGACCATGAATGCCGTGACGAGCATTGCCCAGACAAACAGCGGCATCCGGTTGAGCGACATCCCCGGCGCACGCGTCTTGAAAATGGTCGTCACCAGTTCCACCGACACGGCAAGCGCGGCGACTTCAGTGAATGTGATCAACTGCGCCCAGAAGTCGGCGCGCTTGCCAGGCGTGTAATCCGGGCCCGCCAGCGGAACGTAACTGAACCAGCCGACGTCCGGCGCCGTGTTCATCAGCATCGTGACAATCAGCATCACGCCGCCGAAGAGGTACACGTAGTAGCTGAACGCGTTGAGACGCGGGAATGCGATGTTCCGTGTGCCGATCATCAGCGGGACAAGGTAAACGCCCATTGCCTCCATGACCGGCACCGCAAACAGAAACATCATCGTCGTCCCGTGGACGGTGAAGATCTGGTTGTACAGATCCGGGCCGATGAATTGGTTGTTCGGGACCGCGAGCTGCAGGCGCATCAACGCCGCCAGCACGCCCGCGAAGACGAAGAAGCAGAACGCGGTGATGAGATAACGGCGGCCGATGGTCTTGTGATCCGCGACGCTGAACCAGCCGATGACGCCGCGCGGGACGTACCAGGTTTCGGCGAGCTGCCGCCGGAGACGATCTTCGTCCGCGATGGTGATCGTCGCCCGGCGTTCGACGACGGCATCCGCCTCCGCGCCGCGCAGGGCCGCTTCGGCGAGATCTCGCCGGAGCTTCGGTGAGTTCTCGCGAAGCGGAGGCGGATCGATCACTGCAGGCTCCGCATATAGGCGAGCAACGCCTGGAAATCCGACGGCTGAAGCGCGTTCGGCGGCATGCGGTTGCCCGGTTTGATTGACTGGGAATTGGCGATCCAGCCAGCAAGGTGGCCGCGCCCGTTCGGCAGCGTTCCCGCAGCGAGCGTCAACCGGCTGGCGACATGCGTCAGCTCAGGGCCGACGTGCGAGCCTGCATCGGTTCCGCGAATTGCATGGCACGTCACGCATGGCGACTGCATGAACACGTCGCGGCCCCGGCGTTCCTGATCGGTCGCTGGCTCGGGGGCCGGCTCGCGCTGGTGACGAATCCACGCCTGAAACGTCTCCATCGGATCCGCGACGACGTTGAGCGCCATGTGTGCGTGCTGATGACCACAGAACTCGGCACACTGTCCGCGGTACACGCCCGGTTCGTCAGCCTGAATCCATGTATTGGTGATCATCCCCGGAATGAGGTCACGCTTCCCCATCAGGTTCGGTACCCAGAAGCTGTGAATAACGTCGTTGGAGATGGCCTTGATGACGACCGGAACGCCGACGGGAATGTGCAGCTCGTTGGGGCTGGTGACGACATCGGACGGGGTGATGTCGTGATACTGGAAATCCCACCACCACTGATGTCCGACAACATCGACGCTAATCGCCCCAGGCCCGCTCGGCGAATAGATCCCACGGCCCGCAACGACGCTGGACGCCGCAATGCCGATGAGCGTGAGCACCGTCAGCGCGGTCGCAATAGAGATGTTGCGCGTGAGGCGCGCGCTGGTTTCGGGCAGATCGTCGGAATCCTCCCGTCGGCGTCCGAGCGCGATGAAGAGGGCGATCATCACGAGCAGATAGACAACGGTGCAGATCGCCAGCAGCGCCCACGCGTGCGCCGCGATGCTGCGCGCAATCGGTCCGTGCGGGTTCAGGCCCGCCTGATTTCCGCTGCACGCACTGGTGGCGAGAGCTGCGGCGGCAATCATCACGCCGACCCGAAGGGTCCGCGCCGCGCGGGGTTCGTTCGAATCCCGAATCCCGAACCGCGAATCCCGGCTCATGGCGTATGCGTCTGCACCGGCGTCTGCGCCCGGCGCGCGTTCTCAGGCGTGCTGTAGCGCATGTGGTCGCCACGGCTCGGCAGCACGTCGATCGGTTCGTTGCCGCTCATCGACTGCACGTACGCAACCAGTTCCCAGACCTGCTGGTCGGGAATCTTGTTGCGCCACGCTGGCATGCCGTTCGGCCTTCCCTCGACGATCGATTCGAAGATGTTGCCCGGCTCACTGCCGTAGATCCATTTGTCGTCCATCAGCGCCGGCCCCATTCCGCCGCCGCCATGTGCATGGCAGCCACTGCAGTTGAATTGATCAAAGAGACGCTTGCCTTCGGCAGTGCCGTACGCGTTCTTTTGAAACGGGCTCTGGTTTGCTTCGGGTAATGGCTGGCCGCCGGGAAAGATCGGGCTGAGCACGGGCTTCTGCGTCCGCGCCGACGAGACGGCGAGATCCTGAAACGGCCGAACCTCGCGTTCACACGAAACGCTCAACCCCACTGCACAAAGCCCGATGCACAAAACCCAACGCGAGTTCATCGGGTCCCGCCCTGCCGTCGGCCGGAGAGCGGCGCGGACCCTGCAGTTTGCGGCGCGGACCCTTCGGGTCCGCGATCCACTCTAGGAACCTGGTACTCCGCGAGAATGGCGTCGATCTCGCGGCGACGACGGTTGATGAACTGTTCGAGTTGTTGGTGTCGGGTGCTGTCGCGCCGGCGCGTTGCCATCGCGATGCTGAAGGTTTGCGGCAGGAATCGTCCGTCCACCTGCGGCTGCACTGGGACGACGTCGAGCGGAACGGGCTGACGGGCCGCAAAGTAGCTGGCCATCGGGCCCCACGCAGTGGCGATATCTACATCCCCGCGCGCCACCGCCGCGATGATTGCCGATGGCGGACTGTTCGTGCGGTAGTCGCCGTAGACGCTGTAGCCGACGATGTTGCTGACGATGCCGCGACGGCTCAGCGCATGCGCCGGCGGCGTGTTCGCCCCGTCGTCGCCGACCAGCTCCACCCCGATTCGCAGGCCGCGCAACCGCGGATCGTCAAACGAGCGGATGTGAAGGTTGCGCGCGCGCCGCGTGACGAAGACATAGCTCGAACGATAGTACGGCTTCGTCGTCCACGCGGCATCGGTCTCGACCGGCAGGCCCATCACGACATCGCACGTCTGCGCGGTCAACGTATTGCGAAGAAAGCCGCGACGCTGCGCAAACCACGTGTACTCAACGCGCGCTCCGAGATCGCGCGCGAGCAGCGCGGCAATCCTGTTTTCGAAACCCTCCCCTTTTGAATTCGTGAACGGCAGGTTGTTCGGGTCGGCGCACACGCGGAGCGCCTCGGTGGCACGAAGATCACGAACCGCGAAAACAATGGCACACGCGAAGATCGCGAAGGACAACAAATGACCTCGTCTCATGGCAGCCCGAAGATGTAGAGCATGCCGCCCGAGGTCGTGGCTTGAGGTAGATCGGGCATGGCGTTGACAAATCCGAGCGCGGCCGTGGCGTCACGCGGATCGAGACCGCCCGCGACAATGGCACCTGACCATCCACCGACGCCGGCGAGAACCGCCACGTACTGCCTGCCGTCGGGTCCGCGATAGGTCACGGGTTGACCGACGATCCCGGAGCCAACCTTCGACTTCCAGAGCTCCTCGCCCGTCCTGGCGTTGACGGCTTTGAACCAGCCGTCCATCGTGCCGTAGAACGCGACGTCGCTCGCCGTCACCGCGACGCCGCTCCAGACCGGAAAGTTTTCCTTGATCGACCACGCCTTCTTGCGGGCGACCGGATCCCACGCGATGAACTCGCCACGGTTGCCGCCCGGGCCCGCATACATGCGGACGTTGGCGCCGACAAACGGCGTCCCAGCGATGTAGTTCGCTTCGACGCCTTCGTAGTCCATGCAGAGATTGTTCGCAGGGATGTACAGCAAACCCGTTCGCGTCGAGTACGCCGTCGGCTGCCAGTCTTTGCCACCGGGCGACGCGGGACAGACATTGCGCACGACCTGACCGAGGGATGGATGAAGGGATTCGTTTTCGATCGGACGTCCCGATTTCAGGTCGACGCCCTTCGTCGACGTGATCGCGACGAAAGGATCGGCCGAGATGACCTCGCCGCTCGTGCGATCGATCACATATAGGTATCCATCGCGATCGGCGCGCATCATCACCTTGCGCGTGTTGCCTCCAACGGGAAGATCCACCAGCACCTGCTCGTTGACCCCGTCGTAATCCCACAGGTCGTGCGGCGACATCTGATAAAACCAGACGGCTTCGCCGGTGTCCGCATCGCGCGCAAACACCCCGGCAGTCCACTTGTTGTCGCCAGGCCGCTGTTCGTGGTTCCACGGTCCCGGATTGGACGTGCCGTAGTAGACGAGATTCAGCTGTGGGTCGTAGGAGATCCATCCCCACGGCGCTCCACCGCCGGTACGCCACGCGTCGGGGGGCCATGTGTGGATGCCAAGATCGGTTCCCCGATCCGAGGCATAGAACGGCTTGAAGCGCGGGCCGATCAGGACCTCCTTGTCAGGGCCCGTGGAATAGGCGCGCCAGGCGATGGTGCCGCTCTTTGCATCGAGCGCTGTCAGCCAGCCCCGCACGCCCAATTCGCCGCCGGAGTTGCCAACCAGCACTTTGTCTTTCACCACGAGCGGCGCCATCGTGATGGTCTCGCCCTTGTTGAGATCGCCGAGCTTCGAGACCCACTTCTCCTTTCCCGTGCCGGCGTCGATCGCGATCGTCCGGTTGTCGAGTGTGTTGAGGTAAATGGTGCCGTCCGCGTACGACACGCCGCGATTCACCACGTCACAACACGCCACGCCTTGAGCGGCCGACAACGTCTTCGGCTCGTACTTCCACTTCACCGGCGCGCCGTCTTTTGTCAAATCGAGCGCGTACACGAGGTTCGGGTACGGCGTGACGATGAACATCGTGTTGTTCGCGACGATCGGCGCGGCCTCGTGACCGTGCAGCACGCCAGTGGAGAACGTCGTTTTTACGACGAGCTGCTTCGCGTTTTCCGTGTTGATCTGATCGAGCGGGCTGAAGCGGGTGCTCGAATAGTCACGCGCGGGTCGAACCCAGTCGCCGCTCGGATCGGGCGCCGGATTTGTGCCGGCAATTGGCGCGCCCGACGCGTTCGTTGGCGACGTGGTATTCGGGTTCGCGGACGAAACGGCTTTCTCGCATCCGGAGATCGTCAGCGCAATCGTCAGTAGTAGAGCTGTCGCCCCCATGTATGAACCGTGGCGTGCTACGAGCCACGCCGCAGCACAAGAACGGGAGGCACCGTGCATATGCAGGGCCAACTCTTGTCATGACTGCTACACTGAATCGCTTATGCATCCCGATCTGAGGCCGCTCGAACACGTTGACGAGCTCCATCGGCTGCTAGCCGAATCCCAATCACGGCCGGTGCTGCTCTTCAAACACAGCTACACGTGCGGTGTGAGTTTGGAGGCGTTGGACGAGCTGGTCGCGCATCTTAATGATCGCGGACCCAAAGGGTCCGCGCCGCTCGAGATCGCATCCGCGCCGCCCAAGACCGGGTCGCCGCCGGTCGAGACAACGCCAGCGCCGCGTCACGATTTCCACGCGCAATATGCAATGGTGACAGTCCAGACACACCGCGCTGTATCGAATGCCATCGCGCAGAAGCTCGGCGTGCGTCATGAGACGCCGCAGGCGCTTCTGGTGAAGAACGGGCGCGTCGTGTGGAGCGCCTCGCATTTCCGCGTCACTGCCGCAGCCGTGGACGACGCGATCAGGACCCGATCCTGATTCGCACGCGATATTTTTTTCCGTCAATAAGCTGAGTGACTTCCCGCGGCAAGGTAGCAATCTGCTGTCGGCACCGGTCACGAATTTCGTTCAACGACGGACGCGACAACCGCTCGCCGTTCTTCATCACCTGACGCAAAAGAGGCTCGGCGTCCGCAGGTGGCAGAGCACCTTCGAGTGCCAGCACGTCCTCGACCGCGATGCCGTCGCGCATCACGCGCCACACCTGTTTGCGCCCCGGGTACGTGCGCTTGCCGGGACTGGTCTTGAGCACTGGCACGGCGCGTCCACCGCGTTCGATTTCGGCGAGCTTGTAGACGCCTGAGAGCGCCGGCGCGTCGCTCGACGTGCTGACCGCGGTACCGACACCGAATCCGTCGATAGGGGCCCCCGCGGCGACAATCTCCGCAATCCGCATCTCGTCGAGATCGCCGCTGGCGACGATGGCCGTGTCGACGAGGCCATGCTCGTCAAACATGCGGCGGACCTCGCGGCTGATCGCCACCTGATCCCCGCTGTCGATCCGGACTGCTTTCGGCCTCAGCCCGGAGGTCGCGACCATTCTCGCCGCCGCGACAGCATCGTACGTGTCCAGGATGAATACCGCGTCGCCGAACACTTCGGCGTACTTGCGAAACGCAGTTATCTCATCCGCGAATGCCATCACCCACGAATGTGCCATCGTCCCCGACAGCGGAATGCCGAAGCGCCTCCCGGCTTCGACGATCGACGTGGATCCGAAGCCGGCGACGTATGCCGCTCGTGCCGCGCGAATTCCGGCATCGATGCCGTGCGCCCGGCGCGCGCCGAATTCCATGACCGGATGTCCTGCCGCCGCCTTCATGACTCGAGCCGCGCGGCTTGCGACCGACGTAGGAAACATCGTCTCGGCAATGACGGCGGTCTCGACGATTTGCGCTTCAGCAAGCGGTGCGGTCACGCGCATGATCGGCTCCTCGGCAAATACCGGCGTTCCCTCCTCAATGGCCCAGACGTCACCCGAAAATCGGAACCGCGGTAGGTACTCGTCGAAGAACGCAGCCGGCAGTTTCGCGAGAGCCGGCACGGTGCGGAGGAATTGAATCTCGTCCGCCGTGAAATGCAGCGACTCCAGGAAGTCGAGCGCTTGCTCGAGACCACAGGTGATCAGGTAGTTTCGTGTCGGCGGAAGATGCCGGATGAACAGATCAAAGGTCGCGCGACCTGACAGTCCGCCGACGAAATAGCCGCCGACCATCGTCAGTTCGTAGAGATCCGTCGAGAGCGCGGAGAGGACCATCGGG
>Ga0310810_10002162_pt1 | contig 20949 bp, 18 predicted proteins | sample NCmetagenome_FD_207641 | JGI IMG/M metagenome (GOLD analysis project Ga0310810, IMG submission 207641) | Soil microbial communities from experimental microcosm in Duke University, North Carolina, United States - NC | ecosystem: Engineered > Artificial ecosystem > Soil microcosm > Unclassified ...
ACGGCGGGCGTCTTCCATTTCAAGCGCGAGAACGAAGACCCGACCCGCATGTTCGCGGGCGAGGGCGATCCATTCCGCACCAACCGGCGCTTCCACCTGCTCTCGAAGGACATGCCGGCGAAACGCCTGTCGACCGCCTTCGATTCGGTCACGCTCTACGGCTTCGATCCGGACGAGCGGCCCGACATCTACGGCAAGGTCGGCAATTCGGGCGTCTCGATTGCGACGCTCGAGGACATGAAGGCGCTCTACGCCGGGTTCGACCTGTGCGATCCGTCGACCTCGGTGTCCATGACGATCAACGGGCCGGCGCCGACGATCCTCGCGATGTTCTTCAACACGGCGATCGACCAGCAGGTGGAAAAGCTCGGTCGAAAGCTGACCGAGAAAGAGCAGGCGGAAGTAAAGGCGAAAGCGCTTTGCGCGGTCCGCGGCACGGTTCAGGCCGACATCCTCAAGGAAGACCAGGGTCAGAACACCTGCATCTTCTCCACCGAGTTCTCCCTCAAGGTCATGGGCGACATCCAGCAGTACTTCATCGAGAACGCGGTGAAGAACTTCTACTCGGTCTCGATCTCGGGCTATCACATCGCCGAGGCCGGCGCGAACCCGATCAGCCAGCTTGCCTTCACGCTTGCCAACGGCTTCACCTTCGTCGAGGCCTACCTCGCGCGCGGCATGAGGGTCGACGATTTCGCGCCCAATCTCTCGTTCTTCTTCAGCTACGGCATGGATCCGGAATACACCGTGCTCGGACGTGTGGCGCGGCGCATCTGGGCGGTGGCGATGGAGCGCCGCTACGGCGCCAACGAGCGCAGCCAGAAGCTCAAGTTCCATTCGCAGACGAGCGGCCGCAGCCTGCACGCGCAGGAGATCGCCTTCAACGACATCCGCACCACGCTGCAGGCGCTCGTATCGACCTACGACAACACCAACTCGCTGCACACCAATGCCTACGACGAGGCGATCACCACGCCCACCGAGGAATCGGTGCGCCGGGCGATGGCGATCCAGCTCATCCTCAACCGCGAGTGGGGTCTCGCCAAGAACGAGAACCCCAACCAGGGCTCGTTCGTCATCGAGGAGCTCACCGACCTCGTCGAAGAGGCGGTGCTGAAGGAGTTCGAGGCCATCTCGAGCCGCGGCGGGGTGCTCGGCGCGATGGAGACCGGCTACCAGCGCGGCAAGATCCAGGAAGAGTCGATGCTCTACGAGCACAAGAAGCACGACGGCTCCTACCCCATCGTCGGGGTCAACACCTTCCGCAACCCGCATGGCGAGCCGATCCCGCAGAAACTCGAGCTCATCCGCTCGAGCGAGGCAGAAAAGCAGTCCCAGCTCAAGCGGCTCCGGGAATTCCACAAGAAAAACGAGAAGGACTCCCCGAGGATGCTGGAGCGACTGCGCCAGGCGGTGATCCGGGACGAGAACGTCTTCGCGGTGCTGATGGACGCGGTGCAGGTCTGCTCGCTCGGCCAGATCACGCACGCCCTCTTCGAGGTCGGCGGGCAATACCGGCGCAACATGTAGCTCCCCGACGGGGGCTCGTAGAAATACTTTTCCGCCGGGCTGCTCTCGGGCAGAATCGCAAGGGCATGGCGTCCGTCTACCAACTGACCCCCAGAGGCAAGGACGCGATCGCCAATTCGGGCGATGCGGCGGTCCCCCTTGAATACCGGCGGCTGCTGGGCGAGATCGAGGCCGGAGGCCACGTCGATGTGATCCGCGGGCGGCTGCGCCGTTTCCCGGATCAGTTGATCGAGGAATGGCTCAAGGAGCTTGTCGAGCTGGGGATGGTCGAGCCGGGACCGGAAACGCCGCTCGACGACTTCACCTTCACCGGGGTGCGCGTGCCCATCCTGCCGCCGCTCGGCGAGGAGGACGGCAAGCGGCTCGTGAAAGCGACGGTCGTCGCCGGCGCGACGCTCCTGCGCTCGGGGTCCTTTCTGTCCGACGAGCGCATCGCCAACCTGCCGGCCTCGACCAAGCCGCCGGCCGGAACCGACATCCTGCTCGTGGAGGACGACCCCGACCAGGTTGCGCTGGCCGAGCTGCGCCTCAAGATGGCGGGCTTCCGGGTGCGCAGCGTCGAGAAAGCGAGGGCGCTTTCGCGCTTTTTGCGCGATGAAAAGCGCCCGGATCTCCTGCTCCTCGACGTGATGCTGCCCGACGGCAACGGCTTCGACATCCTCGCTCAATTGCGCGCGCGGCCCGAGTTCGCGACCCTGCCGATCGTGCTGCTTACGGTGAAGGCCGAGCTGGGCGATATCCGCACGGGCCTCGCGCGCGGCGCGGACGGCTACATCACCAAGCCTTACAGCAAGAACCAGCTCGCCGAGGTCATCGCGCGGGTGCTCAAGCTGCCCGTACCGGAGGCTTGAGCTAGTCTCCGCGGCCGGGCTTGCGGATGATCTTCGGGCCTTTGTGGCCGGCGGTCCGCTCGTAGGAGCCGTCGCTCGTCTTCACATACCTGGTCATGCCCAGGTCGTTCAGCTTGCTCCGGGACATGGCGAATCTGGTGTGCACGCCGACCGCGCCGATCACGCGCTCGATGTGCGCGCCGCAGTCCGGGCATTTGCGCAGCTTCGGATCGGCGAGCTTCTGCACGATCTCGAATCCCTTTTTGCACTTGCGGCAGCCGCCCGCGGGCGCGGCATATTCGTAAAGCGGCACGGAATCTCCTCCGAGCGGAGATTCTAGCCCCTCGCCTTCGCCGTGTCGGTCCCGGTGCGCAGGGTATCGACGATTGAAATCGACCAGGGACGCGCGGCGAGCAGCACGCCGAGCGCGATGCGGCGCTTGGCCGGCGCGGCCGCGTCGGCTTCGACGAGCTCGTTGATCTCGGCTGCGACGCGCTCCAGGCGCCGCTTGACGACGACGGCCGACTCGTTGGTGAGCTCGAGCGCCTCGAAGTGGAACGCGTCCACCGGTGAATCGAAGCGCGCGCGCATGAACTCGGTGATGACCCGCAGGCCGTACGCCTTGCGCAGCGGCCCGCCGCGGCGCCAGACGTAGTGCTTGGGCGCCTTCAGGCGCGCGAGGTTGCCCGGGCGCCAGTCGATCAACCCGAGCCGGTCCAGGCGCGCATAGCAGGTCGTCAGCTGCGCCGCGCTGAGCCGGAACTCCGCGGCGATCTCGTCGAAGCGCCACTCGTTGGTGATCAGCCAGAAGATGGAGAAAAGCCGGGCGTCTTTGGCGAGCGCAGCCTCCTGTTCGTGCGTGAGCTCGCCGATCGCGCCGTTCGCGCCGCGGCTCAGCTTCGCGACTTCATAGAAATCCATCTCGAGCACGCGCAGCACCTGCTCGAGCCGCTCGAGCGTGAAGCTGTGCTCGGAGAAAAGCCGCTTGACCGTCGGGGTGGAGAGGTGGAGCTTCCTGGCGAGCTCCGCGTAGGTCATGCCGCGCGCCTTGAGCACTTTCTTCAAGGTCTCGACGATCTCGCGCGTCACGCGTCGCCTCCCCAGGCGTTCAGTTCACGGTGGCACCCGTAGCGCGCACCACCTTGCCCCACTTGTCGGACTCGGCGCGCACGAAAGCGCCGAACTCCTCGGCGCCCGAAAGGCTGACCTCCACCCCGGTCGCCGCCATCTGCGCTTTCGCTGCCGCCTGCGAGAGGACTCTACCAACTTCCGTCTCAAGCCTTGTCAGGATTTCCCTAGAGGTGCCCGCCGGTGCGAAAAGGCCCATCCAGATGGTTGCCTCGTAGCCGGGTACGCCCGCCTCATCGAGCGTCGGTACGTCCGGAAGCTCCGCCGAGCGCTTGCGGGTAGTCACCGCGAGCGCGCGCAGACGGCCCGCTTTCAAGTGAGGCAGCGCGTTCGGCGTGCCGACGAAGCCCAGCTTGACCTGGCCGCCGGCGAGATCCTGCATCGCCTGGCCGCTACCCTTGTATGGGACGTGGTTGAGCTGGACGTGCGCGAGCGCGCAAAAGAGCGCGGCGACCAGGTGCTGCGAGCTGCCGTTGCCCGAGGAGACGTAGTCGATTTTGCCGGGCTGCGCGCGCGCGAGCGAGATCAGGTCGGCGACCGTCTTCGCACCGAGGCTCGGATGAACCAGTAGCACGTAGGGCCCTTCGCCCAGCTTCGTTACCGGCGCGAAATCCCTGAACGGGTCGTACGGGAGCCTGCGATAGAGATTGGCGCTGATCACATGGGTGGTGGAGGTGATCATCAGCGTGTAGCCGTCGGGCTTCGCTTTGGCCACCGAGTCGGCGCCGATCGTCGAGCCCGCGCCGGGCTTGTTGTCGACGACGACCGGTTGGCCGAGCGCCTCCGAGAGCTTCGCTGCGATGAGGCGGCCGGGGACGTCGACCAGGCCGCCGGCCGAAAAGGGAATGACCAGATGGATCGGGCGCGACGGGTAGGGCTGCGCCCAGGCGCAGAGGGAAAAAGCTCCCGCGCAGAAGAAAAGCCAGCGCCGCCTCATCCGCGGTACACCGGCTCGGGCTGGCTGAAGAACGCGTGCAGGATGTGATAGACCATCAAATAGTTCTTCTGCTGGAAGCTCGCGTGCGAGATGCCGGGCATCACGCAGAACTGCTTGTCCGGGTTGGGCAGGCGCTTGAAGAACTCGATCAGGTCGTCGAAGCCCGCGATGCCGTCCCACTGGCCGCGCATGACGACGGTCGGCACCATGAGTTGCGCCGGATCGACGAGCGGGAGCTTCGAGCACATGTCGACGTACGTACCCGTCGGTACCGAATCGTCGAGGGAGAGGATCGCCGTGGCGAAGGCGTCGATGGTCGCCGCGTCGGCCGTGCCGGGGTGGTCCCGCGCGAAGATGCTCTGCACGAAGGCCTGGTCGATCGGGCGGCGGTTCTTCGCTTTCCATTCGGGAAGCTTTTTCTTGCGCTCGGCGAGCGTCGGGCTGCCTTCGCCTGTCCAGACGAACGCATCCAGGGCGAGACGCGCCACGCGTTCGGGATGTTTCTGGGTAAAAAGCGCGGCTTTCAACGCGCCTGAGGAGATTCCATAGACCAAAACCTTCTTGCCGATGAATTCAGTGGCGGCCGCGAGGTCCTCTGCACCATTGGCGATATCGAAGTTGATCGGCCGGTGCTTGTCGGAGCGCCCGTAACCCTCGTTGTCCAGCGTCCAGCACTCGAAGCCGCGCGCCGCAAACCAGTCCATGACCGAGGAGTCGGGGCGACCCGGCACTTCGAGGTCGAAGGTGGGCTGCGAGGCCATCGAGGACCCGTGCACGAAAAGAATCGTGCCCTTCGCGGGCGCGGCGGCGGCGTTCTTCTGCCAGAGGAACAGGCGAACCTCGCCCTCTGGCACCTTTTTACTCGTCCAATGCTCGTGTCCGGTCATGGGGCAATTATCCTGTGTAAGAATACGGCGCGCGTTAAGTCCTTGGAGGAGGACAGGAATGTCGGAAGACCTGACGGGTCTGGATACGTTTCCCAAGCTCCTGATGCACCACGCCAAGGTGCGCCCGGAGCGTCCTGCCATCCGCGAGAAGGATCTCGGCATCTGGCAAACATGGAGCTGGGGCCGCTTTGCCGAGGAGACGCGCGCGCTGGCCGCGGCGCTCGCCGCGCAGGGCCTCAAGCGCGGCGATCACATGGCGCTCGTGGGCGACAACCGCCCGCGCCTCTACGCCATGATGTGCGCGATCCAGTGCCTGGGCGCCGTGCCGGTGCCGCTCTACCAGGACGCGGTCGCGGCGGAAATGGCGTTTCCGATCCAGAACGCGCTCATCACGCACGCGCTCGCCGAAGACCAGGAGCAGGTCGACAAGCTGCTCGAGATCCTGCCGCAGTGCCCGACGCTCGCACACATCTATTTCGACGATGCGCGCGGCCTGCGCAACTACGCGCAGCCGCAACTGATGAGCTACGAGAAGCTGCTCGAGCTCGGGCGCGATGCGCTCAAGCGCGACCCCGCGGCTCTCGACGCCGAAATCGCCAAGGGCCGCGGCGAGGACGCGGCGGCGATGCTTTTCACCTCCGGCACGACGGGCGTGCCGAAAGGCGTCGTGCTCACGCAGCACGGCTTGATCGACCGCTCGATCGCCGCCGCCGAGCTCGAGTCGCTCGGCGAGTCGGACGTCGTGCTCGCCTACCTGCCCCCCGCCTGGGTCGGCCAATTCATCTTTTCGCTCGCGCAGCCGATGGTGACCGGCTACTGCATCTGCTGCCCCGAATCGGCCGAGACCGTGATGAGCGACATGCGCGAGATCGGGCCCACTTACTACTTCGCGCCGCCGCGCGTGCTGGAGGCGCTCCTCACCCAGGTGTCGATCCGCATGGAGGACGCGAGCCGCTTGAAGCGCGCCATGTACCGCTACTTCATGGCGGTGGCGCGCAGTGTGGGCGGCGCGCTCCTCGACGGCCGCCCGGTCGGGCTGCTCGACCGGCTGCTCTATCGCGCGGGCGATCTCCTCGTCTACGGGCCGCTCAGGAACGTCCTTGGCATGAGCCGCGTGCGCATCGCCTATACCGCGGGCGAGGCGATCGGACCGGATCTTTTCCGCTTTTACCGCTCGATCGGCATCAATTTGAAGCAGCTCTACGGCTCGACCGAGACGAGCGTCTTTGTCTGCATTCAGCCCGACGGCCAGGTAAAAGCCGACACCGCCGGCCCGCCGGTAAAGGGCGTGGAGCTGCGCTTTACGCCGGAGCGCGAGCTGCTCATCCGCTCGCCGGGGCTTTTCAAGGAGTACTACAAGAACCCGCAGGCGACCGCGGAAGTGAAGGACGCGCAGGGCTGGTTCCATACGGGCGACGCGGGCTACGTCGACGCCGACGGGCACCTGAAGATCATCGACCGGGTGAAGGACGTGGGCAAGCTCGGCGCGGGGCCAAATGCGGGGACGCTCTTCGCGCCGAAGTACCTCGAAAACAAGCTCAAGTTCTTCCCTTACGTGAAGGAAGCGGTCGCCTTCGGCCATGAGCGCGACAAGGTGTGCGCCTTCATCAACATGGACATGGAGGCGGTCGGCAACTGGGCCGAGAAGCGCAATCTCGCCTACTCGGGCTATGTGGACCTCGCCTCCCGCGAGGAAGTGGGAGAGCTTATCCGCGAATGCGTCGAGCAGGTCAACGCCGACCTCGCGGCCGACCCGGAGCTCGCCGGCTCGCAGATCCACCGCTTCCTCATCCTGCACAAGGAGCTCGACGCCGATGATGGAGAACTGACTCGCACGCGCAAGGTGCGACGGCGTCATGTGGCAGAAAAGTATTTGCCGCTCGTCGAGGCGCTCTACAACGGCGCGAAGAGCGCCCACATCGAGGTGCAGGTGCGCTACGAGGACGGACGCACCGGGATGGTGTCCGCGGACCTCGCGATCCGCGACGCGCGGATCTTCGCGCCCGCCGCGGCGAAGCGGGCGGCCTGACGATGCGGGAAACCGAAATGACCGAAGGCCGGCTGCAGGCCGCGGAGCGCGCCCATCGCATCGGCGGGGTGATCCTCGCCGTCGAGAGCGTGTCGCTCTCCTTCGGCGGCGTCAAAGCGCTCTCCGAGGTGTCCTTCGACGTGCGCGAGCACGAGGTGCGCGCCATCATCGGCCCCAACGGCGCCGGCAAGAGCTCGATGCTGAACGTGATCAACGGCGTCTACCACCCGCAGAAAGGCACGATCCGCCTGCAGGGCCGCGAGTTCAACGACATGGACTCGCACGAGGCCGCGAAGATGGGCATCGCGCGCACGTTCCAGAACATCGCCCTCTTCAAGGGCATGACGGTGCTCGACAACGTCATGACCGGCCGCAACCTCAAGATGCGCGCCTCCTTCCTCGAGCAGGCCCTCTGGTACGGGCGCGCGCGCCGCGAGGAGCTCGAGCATCGCCGGGCGGTCGAGGAGGTGATCGATTTCCTCGAGATCCAGCACATCCGCAAGACGCCCGTGGCGCGGCTGCCCTACGGGCTGCAGAAGCGCGTCGAGCTTGCGCGCGCGCTCGCGGCCGAGCCGAAGCTCCTCCTTCTCGACGAGCCCATGGCGGGCATGAACCTCGAGGAGAAGCAGGACATGTGCCGCTTCATCCTCGACGTGAACGACCACTACGGCACGACCATCGTGCTGATCGAGCACGATATGGGCGTCGTCATGGACATTTCCGACCGTGTGGTCGTGCTCGACTACGGGCGCAAGATCGGCGATGGCACGCCCGAAGAGGTGCGCGGCAACCAGGCGGTGATCGACGCCTACCTTGGCGTGGCGCGCTGATGAACGTGAGCTTCTTCTTCGAGGTGCTCGCCGGCGGCCTGCTCGCCGGGGTCATGTATTCGCTCGTCGCCCTCGGCTTCGTGCTCATCTACAAGGCCTCGGGCGTCTTCAACTATGCGCAAGGCTCGCTCGTGTTCCTCGCCGCGCTCTGCTTTGTCTCGATGCTCGAGGGCGGCGTCAATTTCTGGCTTGCGATCCTGATCACGCTCGCGGTGATGGTGGTGCTCGGCGTCGTGATCGAGCGGGTCGTGCTGCGGCCGCTCGTCAATCAGCCGCAGATCACGCTCTTCATGGCGACGATCGGGCTCTCGTTCGTCCTCGAAGGCATCTCGCAGATCATCTGGGGCTCGCAGCCGCACGGCCTGGAGCTCGGCATCCAGGACGTGCCGATGGAATGGCTCTCCGAGAAGACGAACATCAACATCAGCCAGTTCGACCTGTTCGCGGCGCTGGTGGCCGGCGTGCTCGTCGCCGCGCTCGCGGTGTTCTTCCACAAGACGCGGGTCGGGCGCGCGCTACGCGCAGTCGCGGACGACCATCAGGCGGCGCTCTCGGTCGGGATTCCGCTGCAGCACATTTGGACGATCGTGTGGGCGGTGGCGGGTTTCGTCGCCCTTGTCGCCGGCCTCATGTGGGGCGCGCGCAACGGCGTGCAGTACGCGCTCACGTTCGTGGCGCTCAAGGCGCTGCCCGTGCTGATCCTCGGCGGCTTCGAGTCGATTCCCGGGGCGATCGTCGGCGGCCTCATCATCGGCGCCTCCGAGAAAATGGCCGAGGTCTACCTCGGGCCCGCCGTCGGCGGCGGCATCGAGTCCTGGTTCCCCTACGTGCTCGCGCTCGCGTTCCTGCTCGTGCGACCGCAGGGACTCTTTGGCGAAAAGATCATCGACAGGGTCTAGCGCATGCTCTATCGCGAGGCAGGGCAGTTCAAATCGAGCTATGCCGAGGACCAGCAGATCTTCCCGATCCTGCAGGACCGCATCGGCATGATCGTGCTCCTCGCGGTCGCATTCATCGTCGTGCCGACGATCGGCAATCAGTACTGGCTGTCAGCCATCCTCACCCCGTTCCTCGTGGTTTCTCTGGCGGCGATCGGCTTGAACATTCTCACCGGCTATGCAGGCCAGCTGTCGCTCGGCACCGCCGCCTTCATGGCGGTGGGCGCGTTCATGGCCTATAACGCCGAGCTGCGCATTCCGGGCATGCCGATCCTCGGCTCGTTCATCATCGGCGGCCTCTGCGCCGCCGCGGTCGGCATCGTCTTCGGCCTGCCGAGCCTGCGCATCAAGGGCTTCTACCTCGCGGTGGCCACGCTCGCCTGCCAGTTCTTCGTGCTCTGGGCCATCAACCGCGTGGGGTGGTTCTCCAACCACAGCTCTTCCGGCGTGATCACGGCGCAGAAGGTCGAGATCCTCGGCTACACCTTCGCGACGCCCGTCTCGAAGTACCTGCTCACCCTCTCCATCGTCACCGTCATGGCGCTGCTTGCCAAGAACCTGATGCGCAGCGAGACCGGGCGCGCGTTCATGGCGATCCGCGACATGGACGTCGCCGCGAGCGTGATCGGCATTCCGATGATGAAGACGAAGCTGCTCGCCTTTGCGATCAGCTCGTTCTACTGCGGGGTGGCGGGCGCGCTCTACGCGTTCTGCTACCTCGGCACCGTCGAGCCCGAAGCCTTCACGCTCGATCTCTCATTCCGGATCCTCTTCATGATCATCGTCGGCGGGGTGGGCTCGATCATGGGCTCCTTCATCGGCGCTGCCTTCATCACGCTGCTGCCCATCTTTCTCAACCTCGCGTCCGATCTCATCGCCTCGGCCCTGTCGATCGAGATCCCGCATGCCATCGTCTCCAACGTCGAGGCGATCGTGTTCGGCGGGCTGATCATCCTGTTTCTGATCCTGGAGCCGCACGGCCTCGCCCGGCTCTGGCAAATCGCCAAGGAAAAGCTCAGGCTCTGGCCTTTCCCGCACTGAGGGAAAAGGGCTAAGATAGCCGCCTTCCCTTGGAGGGAATCTTGATAGGAGGAGGGGTTTCATGAAGCGCATATCCATTGCATTGGCGGCGGCTGCGGCCGTCGTTTCGGGCGCCGCTTTGGCGCAGGCCAAGGAGCAGTTCGTCCCGGCCAACGGCTACTGGGTCGGGCCGTATGCACCCGGCGGCTCCGGCTTCTTCGGCGGGATCATCGACTACATGGCGATGGTCAACGAGCGCGACGGCGGCGTGAACGGCGTCAAGCTCACCTGGGAGAAGTGCGAGACCGAGTACAACAACGCGCGCGGCGTCGAGTGCTATGAGCGCTCGAAGAAGCATCCGCCCACGGGCGCCACGGTGATCCATCCGCTCTCGACCGGCATCACCTATTCGCTGATCGAGAAGGCGACGGCCGACCACATTCCGATCATCTCGATGGGCTACGGCCGCACCTCGGCGGCCGACGGGCGCGTGTTCCCGTACGTGTTCCCGCTTATCACGACCTACTGGTCGCAGGCCACCGTCATGGTGAAGTACATGGGCCAGAAGATGGGCGGCATGGACAAGTGGAAGGGCAAGAAGCTCGTGCTCATCTACCACGACTCGGCCTACGGCAAGGAGCCGATCCCGGTGCTGACCGACATGGCCAAGCAATACGGCTACGAGTTCACGCCGATCGCGGTCCCGCATCCGGGCAACGAGCAGCAGGCGCAGTGGCTGCAGGTTCGGCAGATCAAGCCCGACTGGGTCATCCTGTGGGGCTGGGGCGTGATGAATCCGACCGCGCTCAAGGCGGCGGCGAAAGTGGGCTATCCGCGCGAGAAGATGATCGGCGTGTGGTGGTCCGGCGCTGAAGAGGACGTCATTCCCGCCGGCACGGCCGCCAAGGGATTCGTCGCCGCCGGCTTCAACGCGCCCGGCGCGGACTTCCCGGTCATGAAGGACATCCAGAAATACGTCTATGCCAAGGGCAAGGGCGAATTCGAGGACAAGTCGCGCTTCGGCTCGATTTATCACACCCGCGGCGTCGTGGGCGGCATCGTGACCGTCGAGGCGATCCGCCTCGCGCAGGAAAAATTCGGCAAGGGCAAGCCGATCACCGGCGAGCAGATGCGCTGGGGCATCGAGCACCTCAACATCGACGCGAAGCGCCTGAAGGAGCTGGGCGCGACGGGGCTCATGCCGCCGACCAAGATCTCGTGCATGGACCACGAGGGCTCGGGCCTGGTCAAGTTCCAGCAGTGGGACGGCACCAAGTGGAAAGTGATCACCGACTGGATGGAGCCCGATCGCAATCTGGTGCGCACCAAGGTCGAGGCGGATGCCGCGCAGTACGCGAAAGAAAAGGGCATCACGCCGCGCGACTGCTCGAAAGAGATGTAGTCGCGTAGAGGAAGCGAGGGCGGGGCCGGGCTTCACTTCCCGCCTCGCCCTTTCATTTCATGTCCGCCGTTCCCGAATCGCAGGCGCGCCCCGAGGCTTACCTCTCGGTCAGCAACGTCGAGGTCATCTATGACCACGTCATCCTCGTCCTGAGGGGCGTGAGCCTGCAGGTTGCGGAAGGGCAGATCGTGGCGCTGCTCGGCGCCAACGGCGCGGGCAAGAGCACGACGCTCAAGGCGATCTCGAACCTGCTGCGCGCCGAGCGCGGCGAGGTCACCAAGGGCCAGATCGTGTTCCGGGGCCAGCGCGTCGACCAGCTCACGCCGAACGAGCTCGTGCGGCGCGGCGTGGTGCAGGTGATGGAGGGACGGCACTGCTTCCAGCACCTGACGGTCGAGGAGAACCTGCTCACCGGCGCCTACACGCGCGGCCGTTCCGACACGCGCGAAGATCTCGAGCGCGTTTACCGCTACTTCCCGCGCCTGAAAGAGCGCCGCAAGTCCCAGTCGGGCTACACCTCCGGCGGCGAGCAGCAGATGACGGCGCTCGGGCGCGCGCTCATGGCGCGGCCGAAGATGATCCTGCTCGATGAGCCCTCGATGGGCCTCGCGCCGCAGCTGGTCGAGGAGATTTTCCAGATCGTGAAGGAGCTCAACAAGAAGGAGGGCGTGAGCTTCCTTCTGGCCGAGCAGAACACCCACATCGCGCTGCGCTACGCCGACTACGGCTACATCCTCGAGAACGGCCGCGTGGTGATGGACGGCGAGGGATCGTCGCTCGCCGAGAACGAAGACGTGAAGGAGTTCTACCTCGGCTTTTCCTCGGGCGGCCGCAGGAGCTTCCGCGACGTCAAGTCCTACCGCCGCCGTAAGCGCTGGCTCTAGCTATTTTTTTTGGCTTTGTGGAATTCGCGCAGGAACGCCGGCTGCTGGCGCCAGGGCCGGCCGGCCATGAGCCCGCCGTCGACCGCGATCGCCTGGCCCGTCACATAGCTCGCCGCATCGCTCGCGAGCCAGAGCACCGCGGCGGCGATCTCCTCAGGCAGCCCCATGCGGTCGATCGCCTGATAGTCCTTGAGGCCGGGGCGAATCCTCGCCATGCGTTCCTTCCAGCGCTCGTCCCTTACGCCGGTGTGGATCGGCGTCTCGATCGCGCCCGGGCAGACGGCGTTCACGCGGATCCCGGACTCGGCGAGTTCCAGCGCCACCGACTTGGTCAGGCCGACCACCGCCGCCTTGCAGGCGCTATAGACGTGCGGCCCATGGCCGCCGGAGAGTCCGGCGATGCTCGCGATGTTGACGATGGCGCCGCTGCGGCGCTTCTGCATGGCGCGCGCAGCCTCGCGCATGCCCAGGAAGACGCTGCGCTGGATGATGCCGCAGGCGTACTCGTATTCCTCGAGCGGGATCTCCGCAATCGGCCCGAGCGCGCCCGCGATGGCGGCGTTATTGACCAGTACGTCGATGCGGCCCCAGCGCTCGAGCACCGTCCTGAACGCCGCGGCAAAACTCGCCTCGCTCGAGACGTCGAGCGCCAGGCACAAGATGTTCTTCGAGGCGCCCTTCTGCTCCTGAATGTCACCGGAGGCGACGCGGTACCCGGCCGCCGCGAAGGCGTCGACGCAGGCTGCGCCAATGCCGCTCGCGCCGCCGGTGATGAGGCAAACCCGACTCTCGCTCACGGCGCGAGAATATCCTAGATAATCGGTCCGGCGAATGAAACGCGAAACGCAACTCGAGCTGGCGCGGGTGCTGCAGGCCTACGTGAAGGGCGGCGCCACCGCGCTTGCGCCGGACATCTTCCGCAACCCGGTGTCGGCCTACGGGGACCCCGAGCGGCTGCGTCTGGAGCGCGAGCGCCTGTACCTCCAGATGCCGCTCTTTCTCACGATGTCGTGCCGCCTGCGCGACGAGGGCGACTATTTCGCCGACGAGATCGCGGGCGTGCCTGTGCTCGCGGTGCGCGGGCGCGACGGGGCGCTGCGCGCCTTTGCGAACATCTGCCGCCACCGCGGGGCGCCGGTCGCGCAGGGCTGCGGGCGCACCCGCAAGTTCTCCTGCCCCTACCACGGCTGGACCTATGGCCTGGACGGCACGCTGAAAGGGATTCCGGACGAGCGCTCGTTCGCCGGAATCGACAAGGACCGGAATGGCCTCCTGCCGCTGCCGGTCGGTGAGCGCCACGGCATGATCTTCGTGCGACTTGCGCCGGGCGAGCCGCTCGCAATCGATGTCGAGGGCTTTCTCGCGGGACTGGGCGACGACTTCGGCAGCTACGGCTTCGAGAGCTACAGCTTCTTTGCCTCGCAGGTCCTCACGCCGAGGATAAACTGGAAGTTCGGCGTCGACACCTTCCTCGAGAGCTATCACCTGCCGGCGCTGCACCGGGCGACGGTCGCGCCGCTCATCCGCGGCAACACGGGCGCGTTCGACGTTTTTGGCGACCACGCCCGGCTGACGATGCTGCGCTACAGCGCGAACGAGTGGGATGCGCGGCCCGATGGCGACTGGAACGTGCTCGCCAACATCCTGCCCATCTACCGGCTGATGCCGAACACGCTCATCGTGTTCCAGTCCGACCACCTGGAGACCTGGCGCGTCCTGCCGACGGAGGTCGATCGCACGGCCGTCGAATTCGCGCTCTACGTGCCCGAGCCGCCCGCGACCGACAAGGCGCGCACCTACTGGCAGAAGAACTACGACCTCGCGATCCGCACGGTGCTGGACGAGGACTTCGCGCTCGGCGAGAAGATGCAGCGCGGCTTCATGAGCGGGCTGCAGGCCGAAGTGGTGTACGGGCGCAACGAGCCCGCGCTCATCCACTTCCATCAACGGCTAAGAGAGCTGCTGGCCTAGGACAGCCAGCGCTTGCGGCGCCGGTAGCGCTTGACGTCGCGGTAGGACTTGCGCGCGCCGACGTCGTTCAGCCCGAGATAGAACTCCTTCACGTCGGAATTCTGCGCGAGCGCGGCGGCCTTGCCCTCGAGCACGATGCGCCCGTTCTCGATCACGTAGCCACGGTCGGCGAGCTCCAGCGCCAGCGCCGCGTTCTGCTCGACGAGCAGCACCGCAATGTGCTCCTTCTCCACCAGTTGCCGCACGATGCGGAAGATCTCCGCCGTGAGCAGCGGCGCCAACCCGAGCGAAGGCTCATCGAGCATCATGAGCTTGGGCCGCGACATGAGGCCGCGCCCGATGGCGAGCATCTGCTGCTCGCCGCCGGAAAGGTAGCCCGCCTGCTGGGCGCGCCGTTCCTTCAAGCGCGGGAAATAGCTGTAGACGAGGTCGATCCCCCGGCGCACGCCCGGCAGGTCGACCACGGTGTGGCCGCCGGCAACGAGGTTTTCCTCCACGGTGAGGTGCTCGAAGACTCTCCGCCCCTCGAACACCTGCACGATGCCGCGGCGCACGATGTCGTGCGGCGCAAGCCGGTCGATGCGCTCGCCGGCGAACTCGATCGAGCCCTTCACCACCTCGCCGCGCTCGGCGCGCAGGATGCCCGAGATGGCTTTCAGCGTGGTGGTCTTGCCGGCGCCGTTGCCGCCAAGCAGGGTTGTGATCCTGGCCTCGGGAGCCTCGATCGAGACTCCCTTCAGCACCAGGATCACGCCGTCATAGACAACCTCGATGTTGTTGAGGCGAAGCAGGTCAGCCGCCTGCGAGCATCTTCTTCAGGAGCGTCGGGTAAGCCTTGTACCAGTCGGTCTGCTTGACCCACTTGCCGCCCTTCGCCTGGAACACCTGCACCCAGCCGCCGCCCTCGTGGTCGACGTTGTTGATCTCCATCGGGGGAATGAGGCCGCCGAGCGTGAAGCCCTTGATGTGCTCGAAACCCTTCTTCACGTCCTCGGGCGTGATGTTGGTGCCGCCCTTCGCCTTGATCGCGTTCTTGATCGCCTCGACGTGGACCGCGGCGACGAGCACGCCGCGGTTGTAGAAAACGGAGGAATCCATTTCCTTGGGCGCGGGCTTGCCCTGCTTCTTGTACATCGCGACGATTTCCTTCAGCACCGGGTAGTCGTGGCCGACGCCCGCGAACTGGATGCCGTTGTAGCCCTCGGCCACGCCCCAGCCGCCTGCCGCCGCGATGTCGGCTTCCGAGGCGCCCCAGACGAAGGCGACGACCTTGGAAAGCGGGTAGCCGGCGCGCTTGAGCTCCTTGATGGAGACCGAAGGCGAGCGTCCGAAGAGGTGCGTGATCACGAAATCGGGCCGGAAGCGCTGCGCGATGTCGAGCACCTGCGCGCCCATCTCGACCCCCGGGGGCGGCACCGCGAAAGTACGCATCTCGAAGCCCTCCTCTTTCACGAGCGCCTCCAGCACCGGCAGCGCTTCCTTGCCGGCCGGGTTGTCGTAGTAGAGATAGGCGATCTTCTTGCCCTTCAGGCTCCCGCCCAGCCGGTTCTTGGCGAATTGCACGGCGCCGGCTGCTTGCGACCAGTAGGAGGCCGCGATCGGGAAGATGTAGGGGTAGCGATCGCCGTTCGCGGCCGCCGCCGTGCCGAAGCCTGGGCAGGTGCCGGCGATCTTGTCTTCCGTGAGCCGCTGCGTGAGCGCCTGCGTCGAGGGCGTGCCGTACAGGCCGATCAGCACGGCGCCTTCCTTCTTGTGGCGCTCATAGGCCTCGACCGAGGCGGGCACCTTGTACTCGGTGTCGATTTCGAGTGCGCGGATGGGCGTGCCGTTGATGCCACCCTTGGAGTTCACGAGCGCGATGTAGTCGTGGTAGCCCGGGCACAGGAACACCCCCACGGTCTGCGTCGGGCCGGTGCGATCGCACTGCAGGCCGATGACGATTTCCTTTTTCTGCGCGAGGGCGCTCGTTGCCCCGAGCAGCGCGGCAGCGGCAACGACGCCGGTCAACAGTCTCGAAAACTTAAGCATGGGTCCCTCCTCCAATGTGCCTCAGTACGAGAACGGCCAAACCCGGAAGTAGCTCCGGATGTTGCGCCAGAGCCGGTTGAGGCCCTCCGGCTCCAGCACCAGAAAAAGGATGATAAGCCCGCCGAACCCGATCAGGCGCAAGTTCGGAATGATGTTGTTGATGTCGAGGCCGGCGAAGAGAACCCCCCCCCAGCTCTCCATCCCGAGGCGGATGCAGATCGGCAGCAGGGTCACGAAAATGGCGCCAAGGATCGAGCCCAGGATCGAGCCCAGCCCGCCGATGATGATCATCGCCAGGTAGTCGATCGAGGTGACGATCGTGAACTGCTCGTAATTGGCGATGCCGAGATAGTAGGTGTAGAGCACGCCCGTGATGCCGGCGTAGAACGCGCTGATCGCGAACGAAAGCAGCTTGTAGCGAAAGATGTTGATGCCGATGATCTCGGCGGCGATGTCCTGGTCGCGGATCGCGATGAAGGCCCGGCCGATGCGGCTGCGCACGAGGTTGAGCGTGCCGATCACTGCGAGCACCGCGAAGAAAAGGAGGAACCCGTAGAGCTGGCGCTGGGTCTTCAGCTCCGTGCCGAAGAGCGTCGGCCGCGGCACCTCGATCGAGGCCTGCACGCCGCCCGAGATCCAGGGAACGTGGTTGATCGTCCACTCGATGATGAGCTGGCCGGCGAGCGTGGCGATGGCGAGGTAGAGCCCCTTGATGCGCAGGCTCGGGATGCCGACCAGCGCGCCGACCGCGGCCGCCATCAAGCCGCCCGCGGGCAGCGTCAGCCAGAAAGGCAGCCCGAGACGCACGGCGAGGTTCGCCGCCGTGTAGGCGCCCACCGACATGAATGCGGCGTGACCGATCGAGATCTGGCCCGTGTAGCCGACGAGGATGTTGAGTCCGAGCGCGCCGACCGTGGCGACGAGAATCAGGTTGAGGATGGAGACGTAGTACTCGTGCAGCACGAAGGGCGCGATGAAAAGGAGCGCGATGATCACTGCCACGGCCCAGCGCGCGACCGGCAGCGGATAGAGCGCCATGTCGGCCGCGTAGGTGGTCTTGTAGTAGCCGCTTTCCCGATGAAACACGCCTACACCCTTTCGATGCGCGCTTTGCCGAAGATGCCGTAGGGCCGGATCATCAGCATTACGATCATGAGCACGTAGGGCGCGAAGTCCTTCGTGCCGCCGCCGACCAGCGGGTCGAGGTATCCGGCGGCGAGGTTCTCGACCACGCCGACGATGAGGCCGCCCACGATCGCGCCGAGGACCGAGTCCAGGCCGCCGAGGATCACCACCGGAAAGACCTTCAGCCCGACGAGCGCAAGAAAGACGTCGACGCCGAGGAGCGCGCCCCAGGCGATGCCGCCGAGCGCCGAGACGATGCCGGCGAGGCCCCACGCGATGGCGAAGTAGCGCTCCACGTGAATGCCCATCGCCATCGCGACCTGCTGGTTGTCGGCCACGGCGCGCATCGCTACGCCCATGCGGCTCTTCAGGAAAAACCAGCCGAAGCCGGCGAGAAACGCGAGGCTGAGCGCGGCGCCGACCAGCTGCACCGGCGGCAGGCTGATCGGGCCGAGCACGATGGGCTCGTCGGAGATGGGCAGCGAGAGCGCGCGCGTCTCGGCGCCGAAGATGAGCGGGCCGACGCCGCGCAGCACCGCGGCAAGCCCGATCGTCGCCATGATGACCGCAATGATCGGCCGGCCGATGAGGGGCCTCAGCACCACGCGCTCGAGGCCGAAGCCGAAGGCCACCATGCCGGCGATCGCGGCGATCGCGCCGACCCAGAACGGCGCCCCGGCAAGCACGATCAGCCCGGCGACCAGAAAACCCGCCAGCATCACGAACTCGCCCTGCGCAAAGTTGATCGCGTCGGTCGCCTTGTAGACGAGCACGAAGCCGAGCGCGATGAGCGAGTACATGAGGCCGATGAGGAGGCCGTTGGTGACCAGCACCAGCGTGAAGCCCCAGTCAAACATGGATGTCCTCGATGGACACCTTCGCGCGCACCGTGGCGCGCTGCCCGTCCTCGTAGGTGACCTCGGTCGCGATCTCGGTCTCGGTCGCGCCGTCGTAGAGCGCCTCGATCACCGGCTTGTATTTCTCGGCGATCACGCGCCGGCGGAGCTTGCGCGTGCGCGTAACCTCCGCGTCGTCGGCATCGAAATCTTTGGCGAGCAGCAGGAACCGCCGCACGCGCGTGGCTTCGAGCAGCCCCTCGTTGCAGCGCCGGATCTCCTCGCGGATGAGCGCGCGCACCTCGGGCTTCTGGGTCAGGTCCTGATAGCCGCTATAGGCGAGGCCGCGCCGTTCTGCCCAGCTTCCGACCGGGTCGAGCGCGATCGCCACCATCGCGGTGACGTGCGATCGCCCGGGGCCGAAGGCGATCGCCTCGCCGATATAGGGGCTGAACTTGAGCTTGTTCTCGATGAATTGCGGGGCGATCGGCGTTCCTGCATGTTTCCCGCCTTCCAGCTTTCCCACGTCCTTCGCCCGATCGATGATCGCCAGGTGGCCCTGCGGGTCGATGAAGCCGGCGTCGCCGGTGTGGAACCAGCCTTCGGCATCGATCGCCTCCCGGGTCGCGTCGGACTGCTTGTGGTAGCCGACGAAGACGTTGGCTCCCCGCACGAGCACTTCTCCGCCCTCGGCGATGCGCACCTCGATGCCGGGGCCGGGCGGGCCGACCGTATTCGGATTTGCCTGGCTGTCGGGCTGCACCGAGACGAAGGCCGCGAGCTCGGTCGAGCCGTAGACCTGCTTCAGGTTGATGCCGAAGGCGCGGAAGAACCGGAAGGCGTCGGGGCCGAGCGGCGCGCCGCCCGTGAGGCACCAGCGCGCGCGCCGCAGGCCGATCTGGTCGCGCACCGGCCCGTAAACGAGGAACTCGCCGAGAAGGAGCGCGAGGCGGAGCATGACCGGCACCGGCTTTCCTTCCGTGCGCAACAGCTCGGCCTCGATGGCGCGGTCGCGGAAGAATTCGAACGCCCGGCGCTTGAGCCACGAGGCGTCGTTCGCCTTCACCTGGATCTGCGTGAGCAGGTTTTCCCAGATGCGCGGCGCGGCGAGGAAGGCGCTCGGCCCCAGCTCGCGCAGGTCGCGCTGCACCGTGGTCGGGCTCTCCGGGCAATTGCAGGCGAACCCGACCATCATCTGCAGGACGAGCGTGTAGACCGCGTCGCCGATCCAGGCCATCGGCAGATACGCGAGCCAGTCGTCCTCGGGCTTGAGGTTGGTACACGCGAGGAAAGCGCTAGCGCTTGCGATGAGGTTGGCGTGCGAGAGCATCGCGCCCTTCGGTTTGCCCGTGGTGCCGGAGGTGTAGCAGATGAGCGCGACGTCGTCGGGCCTGGCCTTCGCGATTTCCGCTTCCACCAGCCCCGGGTGGCTCGCGCCGTATTCCCGGCCGAGCGCCTCCACGGCGCCGAACGCGCGCAGCATCTCGTCGCGGTAGTGGAACATCCCGCGCGCGTCCTCGTAGACGACCAGGCGCAGCTTCGGCAGCCGCGAGCGGATCGAAAGGATCTTGTCGACCTGCTCCTGGTCCTCGGCGACGAGCACGCTCGCCTCCGCGTGCTCGAGCACATAGACCAGCTCCTCGGCGGGCGCGTCCTGGTAGAGCGGCGCCGGCACGCCGCCCAGCGCCATCGCGGCAAGCTGCGCGGCGTACAGGCGCGGCCGGTTGTCGCCGACCACCGCGAGCACGTCGCCGCGCTTGAAGCCGAGTGAGGCGAGGCCGAGCGCGAAATCGCGCACCTGGCCGTAGTACTCGGACCAGGTCTGCGTGCGCCAGATGCCCATCGTCTTCTCGCGCATCGCCGGCGCGTCGGGACGCTGCTCGGCGTTGCGCTTGAGAAGGCCGGCCAGGGTATCGTCGGCCCAGGTTCGCGTTCCGCTCATGCGGCTTTTTTCGCTCCCAGGTACGCCTCGATCACCGCGGGGTTCGCCTGCACGGCCTTCGGCTCGCCCGCGGCGATGACGCGGCCGCGATCGAGCACCACCACCCGCTGCGAGATGTCCATCACCACGCCCATGTCATGCTCGATCAGGATCACGGTCGTGCCGCGCTCCTCGTTGACGTCGAGCACGTAGCGCGCCATGTCCTCCTTTTCTTCCTGGTTCATGCCGCCCATCGGCTCATCGAGCAGGAGGAGCTTCGGCTCGAGTGCGAGCGCCCGCCCGAGCTCGACGCGCTTGCGCAGCCCGTAGGAGAGCGCGCCGGTCGGCAGCTTCCTCAGGTCCTCGAGCTTGAGGAACTCGATCAGGTCCTCGACCTTCTCGCGATGCGCGATTTCCTCCTTTTGCGCGAAGCCCCAATAGAGGAACGAGGAGAGCACGCCCGAGCGCATGCGCACGTGCCGCCCCAGCATCAGGTTGTCGAGCACCGTCATGCCGGAAAAGAGCGCGATGTTCTGGAAGGTGCGCGCGATGCCGCGCTCGGCGATGCGGCTCGGAGAGAAGCGCGTGACGTCCTCGCCCTCGAACTCGATCTTGCCGCGGTCGGGGCGGTAGAAGCCGCTCACCATGTTGAG
>Ga0310810_10002163_pt1 | contig 20937 bp, 19 predicted proteins | sample NCmetagenome_FD_207641 | JGI IMG/M metagenome (GOLD analysis project Ga0310810, IMG submission 207641) | Soil microbial communities from experimental microcosm in Duke University, North Carolina, United States - NC | ecosystem: Engineered > Artificial ecosystem > Soil microcosm > Unclassified ...
TGCGCGTCTGCGGCAGGAGCAGGCTCAGGGCGTCGCCCTCCGTTCGCCGGGCCCCGACCTATTCACCGCTCGCGGTGAACGCGGCCCAGTAGAACGGCGCGGTCGGGCGACCCTGCCGGCGTCGCGCCGTGAGCACCGTGCGACTGGCCTCGCACAGCGCGGGGCCCGCCGTGAGACCGCGGGCGCGCGCTTCATAGAGCGCGTTCATCCACTCGCGCGTCGCGTCATCGGCGACCGGCCATTGGCTCGCGATGACGGCCCGGGCGCCCGCGAGCTGGAACGCGCGGCGCATGCCGAGAACGCCCTCGCGCGGCCACGGCGCCGCGAGACCCGACTGGCACGCCGACAACACGACCCAATCGGTCCCGCGCAGATCCAGTGTCGTGACTTCCTCGGCGGTCAGCAGACCTTCGTTTTCGTCGCCGGTGGGCGACGGCGGGCGATTCGCGCCGGCGAGGGCGAGCCACACCTGGCGACCGAGCCACGGCGACGTGGTCCGCGGCGGCGTCGGCGCTTCGACCGCCGCGCCGCTCGCGGGCGCAGCCGCCGACTGGGTGTGGCGCGGGTGGGCCGCGGCCAGGAGCGCGACACCGCCCACGCCGCGCGTGCCCGAGGCCGCGCGCTCCGCGCACGTGTCCGCCACCATGACGCCGTGCGTGGCGACGTGGATCACGCGGTGGCCCGGGGCGTCGCGCTTGAACGTGGCCTCGTCGGCCGCGCCCGCGACCAGGAGATCGACCGGTCCCGCGTCCGCCGGCCAGCGGCGCGCGATGTCTTCGGCCTCGGCGCGCGCTCCCGGCAATCGCTCGAGCCCGATCGGCCCGCCCACGCACGGCCACGACCGCGCGCGCAGCGCCGCGACGATCGCCGATGGGTGCGCGGCGGCGCCCGCGTCCGCGTCGAAATCGGGCCCGCCCACGGCCAGCAGCCCTCGTCCGACGCCGGTATCGGCGGCGGGCAGCAGGTCGCGCTCGGCGTTGATGACGTGCAGCGTGAACGGCTCCTCCACGAGATAGTGGCCGCCGGCCGCGGGCAGCGCGAGCCACGGCAGCTCGAGCACCGAGCCCTCGGGAACGATCCACACGTCGTGCGCGCCGCCCAGGGACTTCGCGATCGGATCCCACACGGCCTTGCGCACCTCGGCGCCGAGCGCGCGGGACGCGCGCTCGCCCGCCCGGGCCGCGCCCGCCGTCGCGGGCGGTGCGGCGAGGGCGCGGGTCCAGCCGCCGATCCGGTCGTCGAGCGCGGCCGCCGAGCCGAGCCGCACGAATCGCACGGTCGGGTCGCGCCCGGAAGCGACGAACGCACCGAGCCCGGGGTCGGGACCGCCATCGCCCTCGGACGCGAACGCGACGAGCGCCTGATCCGGCGCGAGCCGCGCCAGCACGCGGGCGAGCGACACCGAGTCATCGGGCGCGACGCGGCCGCGCGACGCGCGGATGTAGCGGCGCTCGGCGTCGTCCGCCGCCTGGTGCGCGGTCTCGAAGCGGGCGGCCGTGCCCGGGTCGTCGGGGTGCGCGGCGCCGCTCACCACGAGCTGGGCGAGCGAGTGCTGCGCCGCGACCCACTGCTGGTGCGCCGCGACGAGCGCGGTGTCGGAGGCGCCGCTCGGCGGCAGCCGGCGCCGCGCGATCTCGTGGCGGACCAGCCCGCGCCAGCGCACGACCCGATCCCATGCCGCCGCCAGGTCCGACGGTCGGTCGCGCTCGGCCAGGCGTACGAGCAGGTCGCACGGCGACCCGAGCTGCTGCGCGAGCTGCAGCGCCTGGCGGTCGGGAAGGGCCTCGAGCGAATACGTGAGACGCCGGCGCGCCGCGGACTCGGCGCGCAGCGCCTCGTCCCACGCCAGGGCGCTCGATCCGCCGCGCGCATCCGCGAGGGCCAGGGCATCGAGCAGCTCGTCCCAGTCCGAGCTCGCGCGCGCCTGCGTGCTGTCGCGTAGCCACGTCCAGTCGGCGCGCGCCCGCTCCAGGTACGCGGCTTCCGACGGGCCGCGCACCAGGCTCAGCTCCTCGAACACCAGCGTTCCGAGCCCGCTGCCCAGCGGATCGTGGCGCTTGCGCTCGAGCTGGATCGCGGCGAGCAGCGTCTCGCGCGCGGCCGCCGCATGCCCGCGCACGTCCTCGAAGTGCGCCCGCATGGCGCGGAACCCCGCCAGGTTGTCGTTCGCGAACGCTTCCTGCCGCTGCATGGCCGCCGCCACGTTGCCCAGTTCGCGCGCCGCGCCCACCGTGTCGGACACGGCCAGGAACTGGTTGATGAGTTCCAGTCGCGCATTGATCGTCTGCGGATTCGCCGCACCCGCCTTGGCGTCCATCACCGGCATTGCACGCGTGAGGTAGGAGACCGCGCCGTCGTGGTCTCCGAAGTTGCCGAGCCGGTAGCCGAGGACGATGCGGCGCCGCGCGGTCTCGAGGGACGCGTCGCCGGTGCGCTGCCGCGTCAGTTCGTACGCGCGCTCCGCGAGATCGACCGATTCGGCGAGATTGCCGGCGTTGTGCTCGAGCGTCGACAGGCGGGCCACGCAGCCTTCCAGATAGTCCCCGGCGGCCAGCGTCTCGGCCGCACAGTTGCGCACCGCGTGCATCAGGAGTTCGCGCGCCGCGTCGAATTCGCCGACGCGGGACAGGAACTCACCGTACTGCGCCAGCGTCGGCACGAGCTGCGGATGGTTGGACCCGAGCTTGGCCTCGCGCAGGGCGAGCGCGCGATCGAAGGCGGCGCGCGCCTCGGACGTGTGACCGAGCCGGGAGTGGGCGACGCCGAGCGCCATGTGCGCCTGGGCGGCCGTCAGCGTGTCGAGCACGGGGGCCGCGGCGAGGAGACGCAGGGCCTCTTCGCCGTGCGCGCGGGCCTCCTCGACGCGGCCGCCGTCGGGATAGAGCACGGCGGCCACGACGTGGGCGCGCTCGAGCACGGGGTCGCCCACCCGCGAATGCCGAGCGCGAATCGCCATGCCCCGCTCGAGCGCGTCATAGGCCTGGCCATCCGCGAACAGGCCGCGCTTGAGGCGCGCCGTGCCGATGGTGAGGAGCGCGCGCGAGTACTCGAGCGAGTCGGAGCCCGCCGTGGGCTCGACTCGGGCGAAAATGACGCGCCCCAGGCTCTCGGATTCGGCCCAGCGGAAGTGGGCCTCGAGCTGGCCTACGGTGTCCCACACCGCCGCCTGCGGCGCCGACACGGTACGCGCTGGAATCGCGGGCGCAGGGACGGCGCGGCGGGCCGCCGCCGGCGAGATGCCGAGGCCGGCGGAAAGCAGGACGGCCCAGAGCACGATCAGGAGGGGGCAACGCGGAGCGTTCATCGCGCCCATGAGCATGCCTTCGAACGCGCGCGCTCGCACGTCCTTTTCGTTCGCCCGATCGTCGTCGGCCGTCGGCGCGCCCGCCCGGCGCCGGCTCCGGTGCCCCAGCCTCGCCCAGACACCCATGCCCAACCCTTACGGCGAGCCTTCGAGGCGTGCCGTTCGGGGCGCCGCACGGATTGCGCGGGGTCGACGCAAACCCCATGATCGCGGCGCCGGACGTCCCCGAGTCCGGCGGCGCCACGACAGTCTTGACACGCAAGTCGTTGCTTGCATAATGCAGGCGGGTGGCACGGTGGACAAGATCTTCAAGGCTCTCGCGGACCCGACGCGCCGAAAGCTGCTCGACCGGCTCCATGCCGAGAGCGGCCTCACGCTCGGCGAGCTGAGCGAGCAACTCAGGATGACGCGACAGGCCGTGTCGCAGCATCTCGCGGTGCTCGAGGCCGCGAACCTCGTGAGTTCCGTGCGCCGCGGCCGCGCCAAGCACCACTACCTCAATCCGATTCCAATCCACGAGGTGTACGAGCGGTGGGTGAGGAAGTTCGAACGGCGCGGCTTGAAGGCGCTCGCGGATCTCAAACGCTCGCTCGAGGGAGACTGACATGGCGAAGTCCACGTTCGTTTACGTCATCTACATCGCCGCCAAGCAGCAGCAGGTGTGGGAAGCCCTGATCCAGCCCGAGTTCACGCGCAGCTACTGGGGCCACGAGAACGTGTCGGACTGGAAGCCGGGATCGACGTGGGAGCATCGCCAGGCCGACGCGTCGCGCGAGCTGAAGCTCGTCGGCAAGGTGGTCGAGTTCACGCCGCCGACGCGTCTCGTGCTGACGTGGGGAGATCCCAAGGACGCGGCCAAGCCGTCGGCGCAATCGCGGGTCGCCCTCGACCTGGAGCAGATCGGCGACATGGTGCGCCTCACGGTGACGCACGACGAGCTGGAGGCGGGCTCGGACATGTTGCGCGGCATCTCGTCGGGCTGGCCGCGCGTGCTGTCCAGCCTCAAGTCGCAGCTCGAAACCGGGAAGCCTCTGCCGACCTGGGCCACCGCCGCGCGTTAGGCCGGGCCCACGAACCTCTTCAGGAAAGGACGTCCCATGCCGAAGGCGGGCGAAGTCGTGCGTGAGTTCTACGAGGCGGTGCGCCGGAAGGACATCGCGGCAGCCAGGCCATTTCTCGGCGACGATCTCGTGTTCGTCGGACTGTTCGAGACGTATCGCGGCCCGGAGGCCTATCTCGCCGCGCTCACCGGACTGCTCTCGATCACGACGCGCCTCGACGTCAAGACCATCGTCGCCGAGGGCGATCAGGCCGCCATCTTCTTCGAACTCGAGACGGTGGCGCCGGCCGCCGCGACCACGTTGGTCGCGGAGTGGCACCAGGTGAGCGACGGCCGGATTCGCCGCGTTCAGTCCGCATTCGACGGCCGGCCGTTCGCCGCGATGTTCACGGGTGGAAGCTAGGCAAACCCCTTCAGCCTGCCCACGAATCGGCCGAGACCATGGACATGACTCGCGCTCGCCTGACGATGTTCCTTGCCGCCTCCGTGTTCGCCGTCGGATGCGCGACGGTGCCGGCCCCGGCGGATCCGTCGCGATCGTCCTCCGAGGTCGGCATGGCGTCGTTCTATGGCGCGGCGCACGAGGGTCAACGGACGGCGAGCGGCGGCCGCTATCATCCCGATCGCCTGACGGCGGCCCACCCGACGCTGCCGTTCGGCTCACGAGTGCGCGTGACGAACCTCGACAACGGCCGCAGCGTGATCGTGACCATCAACGACCGCGGGCCGTTCCGTAAGGGGCGGATCATCGACGTGTCGAAGCGCGCCGCGCGGCGTCTCGGATTCGTTCGGCAGGGCACGGCGCGCGTGCGCGTCGAGCCGCTGAGCGAAGCCGCGGACGCCCGCCGCTAGTCCTCTCCTCGTCGCTCGGATGCCGGCGGTCAGCGCAGCCGGATGACGCGCGCTGTCAGCGCTGCGTGCGCCCGGCGCTCGACTCGCGGACCCCGCGCCTCGCCGTACGAACGCGAGACGCCGGCCCGGCACAGAGCGGTGCTAGTCTCGCGCGCGTTCCCGTCGCAAACCGTCGATTTCGGGGAGGCCGCATGCAAGTGTCGGAAGCGCAGGGGGAGGTCCGCGCCGTGTACCTGAACGGCGCGGTCGGACAACTCGTCTCAGCCGCGATCTGGCTGGCATCGGCCACATTGGGGAGCGCGGTGTCGATCCGGGCGGCTGTCCTGGCGCTCGTCTTCGGCGGGATGCTGATCTTCCCGATCACGCAGCTCGTGCTGCGTGCACGCGGGCGCCGATACGAACTCGCGGCGGCGAATCCCCTTCGCCATCTGGCCATGCAGATCGCGTTCACGGTTCCGATGACGCTGCTCGTGGCCGGCGCGGCGGCGTTGCGCAACGTGGCGTGGTTCTATCCCGCGTGCGCCGTGATCGTCGGCGCCCACTACCTGCCGTTCGTGTTCCTGTACGGCATGTGGCAGTACGCGCTGTTGAGCGGCCTACTCGTGACCGGCGGCATCGCGTACGCGTTCCTGCTGCCGCACGCGTTCGCGCCCGCCGGATGGTTCACGGGCGCCGTGCTCGCTCTCTACGGCGCGTGGATGACGCTGCTGCCGGGATCTCGACGTAGTGAGCCCCGCACTTCGTAGAGGAACACGGTCTCGCGGCGGGCCACTCCATCGAGGTTGTCAGGGCTGACGAAGCGCCGATCGTGCAGGCGCTCCGTCAGCGCGAGTTCGTGCTCAGGACTCGAGGCCCAGCCCCTCGTCCTTCCAACCCTCGATGCCGCCGATCATCTTCTTCACCGGCCGGCCGAGACGGGCCAAGCGCAGCGCGGCGCGGTCGGCGCCGTTGCAGTGCGGACCACTGCAGTAGACGACGAATACGGTCTCCGGGGGATAGGTCGCGACGTTGCGCTCGATGATCCGCGCGTGTGGCAGGTTGACGGCGCCCGGCACGTGGCCCGCCGCGTACAGGTTCGGTCCGCGCACGTCGAGCACCACGAAGCCGGGTTCCTTGCCGTGGATCGCGTGGTTCACGTCCCAGCAATCGGACTCGTACGCGAGCAGCGCCTCGAAGTGGCGGGCTGCGTCTTCCGACGGCGCGGCGCGGCCGATGGTGACGGACGCGCCGGCCTCCGTGGTGGTCGCTTGGTTGAGTTCAGGCATCGTCTCCTCCAGAGAATCGAGCGGCGCCCGACGCGCCGTTCGCTATGGAACAGGATCGGCCGGGCGGCACAATTTCGCGATAGGCAGAAACGACATTGTTCGATAAGATTCCGTCATGCCCGTCCGAGTCTCTGTTCGCCCGCGTCGCCGCCGTACACCCCACCGCGTCGTCGCCGTCGCCTACGACCGTGTCGCGCTGTTCGAGCTGGCCATCGCCATCGAGGTGTTCGGGCTGCCACGCCCCGAGCTGAACGTACCGTGGTACGAGTTCGCGGTGTGCTCGCTGGACGCGGGGCCGCTGCGCGCGACCGGCGCGATCCACGTGCGGCCGGACCGCGGCCTCGGCGCGCTCGAGCGCGCGGACACGATCATCGTGCCCGGCTGGCGCGATCCCGCCGAGACGCCGCCGAAACGCCTCACGAACGCGCTGCGCAAGGCGCACCGGCGCGGCGCGCGCGTCGTTTCCATCTGCTCAGGCGTGTTCGTGCTCGCCGCGGCCGGCCTGCTGGACGGCAAGCGCGCCACCACGCACTGGCGCTACACCGAGCGTTTGCGCGCACGCTACCCGTCGATCCGCGTCGAGCCGGACGTGTTGTACGTCCACGAGGGGCGCGTGTTCACGTCGGCCGGCAGCGCGGCCGGGATTGATCTCTGCCTGCATCTCGTGCGGCTCGACTACGGCGCCGAGATCGCGAATCAGGTCGCGCGCCGCCTCGTGGTCTCACCGCACCGTGACGGCGGACAGGCGCAGTTCATCGCGAGCCCGGTGCCGGCCGAACCCGGACTCGGCCTGGCCCCGGCCATCGACTGGGCGCTCGCGCACCTCGATCGGCCGATCGGCGTGGAGGACCTGGCCAAGGCCGCGGCCATGTCGCAGCGCACTCTGGTGCGACGCTTCCGCGCCGAGCTCGCGAGTACGCCGCATCGCTGGCTGATCCGCCAGCGCGTGCTCGCGGCGCAGCGCCAGCTGGAGAACGGCGGGCACAGCATCGAGGACGTGGCCACGGCCGTGGGCTTCGGCACCGCGCAGACGCTGCGGCTGCATTTCCGGCGGATTCTCAGCACGTCGCCCACGGTGTACCGACGGCGGTTCGACACGCGGACGAGGCGGGTCGGCCGGGGGGAGAGGCGGCAGGCCGCGGGCTAGTCCGTCGAGGCCGGCCCGCGGTCCGGTCGGGCCGCGAACTTGCGCTGGCACGCGCCCACGGCCGGCCCTAGACTGCGCGCTCGCTTCGCAGAGCTTCGGACTTCTCTTTCCGTGGATTCTGTCGCGCGCTTCCTCCCATGGTTCGCGAACGCCATCGCGCGCGAGTGCCCGCCGCCCACGGATGAGCAGACCACGATGGATCGGAGAGCCGCCGTGAGACGATTCACGCTGACATTCGTGCTGCTGGCCATGATGTTCGTGATGCGATCCGCCTCCGCGACTCCTCAACACTTGGACGGCGACCACATCATGAGGGCCGCGGTGACCACGCTGCTCGCGCCGGCCGAGTGGGACGGCGTGTGGACGACGCTGGACTCGACGTACACCTGCGCGGGCGCGTTCCAGAGCACGAGCGCGGGCTCGGACACGATCTGCGGCGGCAAGGACTACACGCCGGGTGGATCGGGCTCGCCGTTCACGATCGACTGCACCGGAACCGCGGACGCGACGACGATCGACATGACGTGCACCGGCTCGGGCGACCTCTTCACGGACTGCACGGAGACGTTCACGATGACGGTCCACGGCACGCGCACCGGTGACACGTATCACCTCGTGAGCACGATCGACGCGACGTTCTCCGGGACCGCGTGCAGCTTCTTCCCTCCGTCGTGCACGCAGGTCGACAGCTGGGGCACGCGCACGGGTCCGGCGCCGATCGGCTACTGCAGCACGCCGACACGGGCGGCTTCGTGGGGGCGCCTGAAGACGATCTATCGCTGAGGCGGATGTAAGGCGAAACACCACATCGCCACGCAACGTATCGTGTGGGCACCGGGAGCCAGCATGGATCATTCTCAGTCATTGGTTAGGCGTAATGCCCTGCGCACCAGCACTGGATTCAGGCTCGTTCGGAGCGTTGCTGTAGGCTCCACAACGTTTCTGATCATGTGTCTCAGCGGAGGTTGTGATAGCTCGCATCTCCCACACGTAGATGTCAGAGCCAGATACAAGCTAATAGCGTCGGGGACCTCCACTACATACGCCGTGCAGCCCAATGGGACGATTGTTTGCTGGGGCGACAATACTAAGGGCCAATACGGAGATGGCACGACGGTCCTGATTGACAAGCAACGCCTGGACGGCGGATTTGTGGACACCATTTTCACTGCTGTCGATGTCGCCGGAGCCGACGGTTACGCATGCGCAGTGACGTCGGATGGCACGCTCTGGACTTGGGGTACCGGTCCACTAGGCACGGGTGATTCGCAGTCTCTGACGCCTAGCTCCGTGAGCTGGATTTCAGCGAGAACGGAACTCGCCTCCACCGTCGTTAAGGTCGCCGCAGGACATACTCACGCATGTGCCATTACTTCTCGTGGCGCTGTGAAGTGCTGGGGCGCGGGGGGCGATGGTGAGCTAGGAAATGGATCATCTCAGACGTCCGACACGCCCGTGTTCGTCAACGGCATCGGTACAGCCAAAGCCGTAGCTGTCGGAGATGGTCATAGCTGCGCGCTCCTACAGGACGGCTCTGTCATGTGTTGGGGGCGAAATCTAAATGGTCAGCTGGGGAACGGGACGACCGCGACTTCATTGGTGCCAGTAGTGGTGCCTGGAATCCACGCAAGAGCGATTGCCGCAGGGTGGAATCATACGTGCGTAATCCTGGAGGACGGCACAGTGGAGTGCTGGGGCGACGGGGACCAGGGGCAGGTCGGCAATGGACACAATGCCGTCGCCAACCCAATTCCCGTGCCAGTGCCCGGACTGGCCAACGCCGTGGCGGTGGCTGCAGGCTTTGGTCACACGTGCGCTGTGCTGGCGGACGGCACGGTTTGGTGTTGGGGTGAAAACTCTCATGGCCAGCTGGGCAACGGGACTATGGTTCGTAGCTTGCAGCCCGTGAAGGTGGATGGGATCACGAATGCCGTGTCTGTTACGGCAGGATTCAATCACACTTGTGTCCTGTTGAGCGATGGCTCGATGAAGTGTTGGGGGGACGACGCGTCTGGCGAACTCACGGATGGAACACAAAAGGATTCCGCCGTACCGGTGCCGTAGACCCGCAGGGCGCGAGGTAGCGCAATAGCACCGGGTACGTCGCGGCCGGATTCCCGCCGACCTGCTCGGGGTCGACGACGTCGTGGCTGAGATGGAGAGCGGCGGGGAATTCATACGTCTCGACCGCGCCGGGCGAGTTCCTGCTCCACGCGCGCGCCAGTGCCGCGGTCGCGCTGTTGTCGACCGCCGGGTCGTTGCCGACCGTGAGGACGACGAGCGAGCGCGCGGCCGGCGCCCGGTGTGCCGCGGCGGCGCGCACGGCGCCCCCCAGCAGCATGCACGCCGCCACCGAGCGCGTCGCGAAGCGTGGATACACGTGGCGCGGCCCGGCCAGGTTCTGCTTGCGTTTGTCGTCCCACCACACGAACGCGTTCGGCAGCACGCCGGCGAGGCGCGCCAGCGCCGCGGTACGCGCAGGTCCCGGTGCGCCGGACCAGCCGAACATCGGCACGATGACGACCGCGCGGTCGACGTCGCGACGTTCCTGGCCGGCCCACGCCGCCATGACGCCGCCGATCGACAGCCCCGCCACGGTCACGCGGTCGCCGAGGCCATGGGCGGCGTCCAGCGCGCGATCGGTGAACGCGCACAACTCGCCCGCGTCCATTCGCGCGAGTTCCTCCGTCATGTGGTCCGCGAAGCCGTGATGCGGGAGGCGCGGCACGAGCACGTTCGCGCCGCACGCGTACGCGATACGGGCGATCGAGTCCCACTGCGCTGGGCAGTTCGTGAGACCGTGAAACAGCACGACGACGCGGGCTGTGCGCACCCCGTGGCTCAGCAGTTCGGTCCGGCACTCGGGCGCGATCGCCGGGGTGTCGAGAGCGCGCAGCGAGTCGACGAGCCGCAACGCCTCGCCGAACGTCGCGACCGGACGTGGATGCGACTCGAGGCCGCCCGGCGCCAGCGGACGCAGGAGCCACACCGCGCCGAGGGCGAGCGACAGGAGGACGGCCAGCATCAGGCGCTTCATGCCGGGAGAACGTAGCGCATCGCGGGCCTGCCGTGGCCAGAGGATGCCCCCCCCGTCCCCCCGCGCCCGTCCGCCCATCCCGGCCGTCCGGTAACCTTTCCTCCGCCTCGGGCGTACTCTGCCCCGGCGTGGAATGGGCAATCGATAAGCTGGACCCCCTCATTGTGGAGATCGCCGAACGATGAAACGCAGGTTCATCTGGGCAGGCGTGGCGCTCGCGGTCGTAGTGGGCGCCGTATTCGTCATCGCGGCCAGGGGCCGTGACAGCAAGGCGCTCGAGGTCCAGACCGGCAAGGTCAGCCGGCAGGCGATCGTCCAAAAGGTCAACGCCACCGGCAAGATCCAGCCGAAGACCCAGATCAAGATCAGCGCGGACGTGAGCGCGAAGATCAAGAAGCTCGGCGTCGTCGAGGGGCAGTGGGTCGAGAAGGGCGCGTTCCTGGTCGGCCTGGATCGCGAGCGCTACCTCGCGGCCGTCGAGAGCGCCGAGGCGAACGTGCGCTCGGCGCAGGCCAACGCCACGCTCGTGAGCCAGAACGAGGAGCGGGCGAAAAAGGAATACGAGCGCTCGAAGGAGCTGCTCGCGCGGCAATTGGAGTCGCAGTCGGACTTCGACGCCAAGCAGACGGCCTGGCAGGTCGACGAAGCCAGCCACAAGGCGGCCAACGAGCAGGTGGAGCAGGCCCGCGCCACACTCAAGCAGGCGCGCGACGACCTCTCGAAGACCACGATCTACGCACCGATGTCGGGCACGGTGTGCGCGCTGAACAAGGAGGAGGGCGAGATCGCGCTCGGCTCCCAGTTCCAGGCGGACGTCATCATGGTGGTCGCCGACCTCTCGGAGATGGAAGCCCAGGTCAACGTCGACGAGAACGACATCGTCTCCATTCATCCGGGCGAGGACGCGGAAATCCAGACCGACGCACTGCTCGCGCAGCCGCTCAAGGGCAAAGTGTCGGAGATCAGCAGCAGCGCGAACACCGCGGCTTCGGGCACGACCGATCAGAAGACCGAGTTCGAGATCAAGATCGGCATCACGAATCCGCCGAAGACGCTGCGCCCCGGCATGACGACCACGGCCGACATCGTCACGAACACGAATCCGCAGGCGCTGAGCGTGCCGATCCAGTGCGTCGCGCTGCGGACCGTCGATCAACTGGTGCGCAAGGGCGAGAAGCGCAAGGACGCCGAGGCGCGCTTCAAGGCCGATCGCGACGGTTTCGTCGAGATCGTGTTCGTCATCGAGAACGGCAAGGCCGTGGCCCGGCAGGTCAAGACCGGCATCCAGAGCGACGAGTTGATCGAGATCGTCGACGGGCTCAAGGAGGGCGAGGAGGTCGTCACGGGCAGCTACCGCGCCATCTCCAAGGATCTCGACAACGGCGCCGTCGTGAAGATCAACAACGAGAAGAAGCCCGAGAAGACCGACAAGGACGCGCGCGCCACGTGAGGAGCCCGGTCGGATGAGATCGCTGACGACGATCGCCGAATCGCTGCGCATCGCGTTCGCCGCGCTCGTGGCGAACAAGATGCGTGGCGCGCTCACCACGCTCGGAATCGTCATCGGCATCGTCGCGGTCGTCACCACGATGACCGCCGTGAACGGGCTGCAAAATCGTTTCCGCGAGAACTTCTCCGCGATCGGCTCGGACGTGATCTACGTCTCGCGCATGCCGTGGGTGATCGTGAACGACTTCTTCCTCTACCGGAATCGCCCGGGCATCGACCTGCGCGAGGCCGACGCGCTCGAGGCGCGGCTGCGCGGCCGGGCGCTCGTGAATCCGTCGCTGGAGACCCGCGTGGACGTGAAACGCGGCGCCGAGACGCTGGAGGGCGTGTCGGTCATCGGCACGACCGAGAAGCAGTCGCAGATGTCGTCCGCGCAGCCCCAGACCGGGCGCTTCCTGATGCCGTACGACCTCATGAGCAAGAAGAACGTGTGCGTGATCGGCAGCGACATCCGCGAGCGGCTGTTCAAGGGGCTGGATCCGCTGCATCGCACGCTCAAGCTCGGCCGTAACGAGTTTCGCGTGATCGGCGTGATGGAGAAACAGGGCGGGAGCTTCCTGGGCGGTCCGAACTTCGACCTCCAGGTGTACATCCCGATCACCACGTTCGTGCGCGCGTTCGGCGGCCGTCGCGGGCGCGCCGACGTGAACATCGCCGTCAAGGCGCCGTCGCAGGAAGCCATGGCCGATCTCCAGTACGTCGTCATCGGCGAAATGCGCAAGGTGCGCGGACTGCGCCCGGTCCAGCCCGACAACTTCTCGATCAACCAGCTCGACACGCTCGTCGGGGCCTTCAACAGCGTGATGGGCGTCGTGCTCCTCGTCGGTCTCCTGATCACGAGCATCTCGCTGTTCGTCGGCGCGGTGGGCGTCATGAACATCATGCTCGTGTCCGTCACCGAGCGGACGCGCGAGATCGGCATCCGCATGGCGATCGGCGCGACGCGGCGCAGCATCCTGCTGCAGTTCCTGTTCGAGTCCTCGGCCATCGGCGTGCTCGGCGGGGCGATCGGCATCGTCCTCGCCGCCGGCGCGACCGCGATCCTGAACGCGACGGTCATGCCGGCCAGCCTGTCGCTGCCGATCCTCGGCATCGCGGTCCTCGTGTCGATCGTCGTCGGCGTGGTCGCCGGCGTGGCCCCCGCGTACCGCGGGGCGCGGCTCGATCCGATCGAAGCGCTGCGCTACGAGTGAAGGAGACCCCGCGTGAATCCGCGTGACGTGCTGGCGATGTCGCTGGGCGCCATCCTCGCGAACAAGCTGCGCAGCGTGCTCACGCTGGTCGGCATCGTCGCCGGCGTCGCCTCGATCATCGCCGTGATGACGGCGATCTCCCTGATCCAGGGCGCGATGGAAAAGGAAATGAGCGTGCTCGGCGCGCAGACATTCCAGGTCCAGAAATGGCCGGCCGGCGGCTTCACGTCGGACGCGGAGCGGCGGCGCGCGATGCGCCGCCCGCCGCTCACGCTGGCGAACGCCGACGCGATCCGCGGCCAGGTGGCGTCCGTGGACCTCGTTGGCTCCGAGATCTGGGACTTCGGCTTCACCGTGCAGTATCGCGGCACGACGACGAACCCCAACGTCTCGATCTGTGGCGGCACGCCAGAGTACCCGCCCAACAACACGCACTACATCGGGCTCGGTCGCAACTTGTCGCCGCTGGACCTGCGCACGTCCGCCAAGGTCGTCGTGATCGGTTACGCGATCGCGAAGAAGCTGTTCCCGTTCGTGGACCCGATCGGGCGCGACGTGCTCGTCGACCATCGCAAGTACGAGGTCATCGGCGTTTTCGACGAGAAGAAGTCGGCGTTCGGCGGCAGCTTCGACAACTACGTGCTCATGCCGGTCACGACGTTCATCGGGGTCTACGGCCTGACCGATCGGCAGGGCTTCGGGCGCTCGGTCAACATCACCGTGCGCGCGAAGACGCCGGAGCAGATGAACGACGCGATCGACCAGACCCGCCAGATCCTGCGCCGCCAGCGCGGCGTGAAGCCCGGCGAGCCGGACAACTTCGACTTCTACAACAGCGCGAGCCTGATCACGCAGTTCAACAAGATGAGCATGGGCGTGAAGCTGGCGGGCTTCATCATCGGCATCATCGCGCTTGTCGTCGCGGGCATCGGCATCATGAACATCATGCTCGTGGCGGTGACCGAGCGGACCCGCGAGATCGGCCTGCGCAAGGCCCTGGGCGCGCGCCGCGCCAGCATCCGCATGCAGTTCCTGCTCGAGGCGGTCGTGCTGTGCAACATCGGCGGCGTCGTCGGCGTGCTCGTGGGCTTCGCGCTCGGCAACATCGTCGCGCTGTTCACGAAGTTCCAGCCGCACGTGCCGCTCGAGTGGGGAGCCGTTGGGCTGCTGTTCTGCTCGGCCGTCGGCGTCGGGTTCGGCATGCTGCCCGCGGTCCGGGCGTCCAAGCTCGACCCGATCGAAGCCCTGCGCTACGAGTAGGCGGGGCGTTCGGTCACGACGCACGATCGCGCGCCTTGGGTTCGGCGGCGGGAGAGTCTGCCGCGCACGCCTCGCGCCTCCACCGCGCTAGAGCGCCGGCTCGTCCTTCTTGAGCGAGAACTGCGGCTTGTCGTTGGGGCTGCCGCCGGCGTCTTCCATCTTCACCTTGAGGCGCAGGTTGTTCGCGCTGTCGGCCTGGCGAATCGCCTCGTCCAGCGCGATGACGCCGGCCCGGTATAGCGCGTAGAGCGCCTGATCGAACGACTGGGAGCCATCGCGAATGCCGGCTTCGATGGCCGGCTTGAGGGCGAGGATCTCCCCCTTGCTGATGAGGTCGGCGATGCGCGGCGAATTGAGCATGACCTCGATCGCCGCCGCCCGTCCCGCGCCGTCGGCGCGGGGCACGAGCCTCTGCGAGACGATCCCGCGCAGATTCAGCGACAGCTGCGTGTACGTCTGGGTGTGGAGTTCGGCGGGGAAGAAGTTCATCACGCGCTCGACCGCCTGATTCGCGTTGTTCGCGTGCAGCGTGCCGAGCACCAGGTGGCCGGTCTCCGCGAAGTGGATCGCCGATTCCATGGTTTCGAGATCGCGGATCTCGCCGATCAGGATGACGTCGGGCGCCTGGCGCAACGCGCTCTTCAACGCCGCGGAATACGAAGCCGTGTCCACGCCGACTTCGCGCTGCGTGACGACGCAGCCCTTGTGGCTATGGACGAACTCGATCGGATCCTCGACGGTCAGGATGTGCCCGCGCGACAGGACGTTGCGATGATCGAGGAGCGCGGCGAGCGTCGTGGACTTGCCCGAGCCGGTCGCGCCGGTCACGAGGATCAGCCCGCGCTTCTCCATGACGAGCTTGATGAGTGACTCGGGCAGTCCCAGGTCGGCCGCCGTCGGGAAGTCGATGCGGATGAGGCGGGCCACGAGGCCGACCTGGCCGCGCTGGCGAAACACGCTGAGCCGGAAGCGGCCGACCGACGGCACGAGTCGCGCGCTGTTCAATTCGTGGGTGCGTTCGAATGCCTGCCAGTCGTCGTCGGCGACGACCGCGCGGATGATGCTCTCGACTTCCGCGGCGTCGAGCGCCGTTTCGCCGGCGGGCTGGGTGACGCCGTCCACCCGGAACAGCGGCGGGGAGTCCGCGGTGAGGTAGAGGTCCGAGCCGTCGCGCTGCTTCAACTCGCGAAGCAGGTCGTCGAGGCGAATCGGGCTCCCGCTCATCGTCCGACCTTCGCGCCGCCGGGCAGTGGCTCGCCGTTGGCCGCAATGGCCCCGGCGCTCTCGAACAGGCGCGGATTGGACGACTTCTTCATGGCCTCCTCGCGCGACAGCTTGCCCTGCATGAACAGCTCGCGCAGCGACTGATCGAGACTCTGCATGCCGTGCTGGGCGCCGGTCTGGATCACCGACTGGATCTGCACGGTCTTGTCTTCGCGGATCAGGTTCCGGAGCGCCGGCACGCCGACGAGCACCTCGAGCGCAGCGACGCGACTCTTTCCGTCCTTCGACGGAAGCAGCGTCTGGGCCACGACGCCCTCGATCGACTCCGACAGCATCGTGCGCACCTGGGCCTGCTGGCCCGAGGGGAAGATGTCGATGATGCGGTCGATGGTCTTGGCCGCGGAGTTCGTGTGCAACGTCGCGAACACGAGGTGGCCGGTCTCGGCCGCGGTGATCGCCAGCGACGTCGTCTCCAGGTCGCGCAACTCGCCGACCATGATGACGTCGGGGTCTTCACGCAGCGCGGCGCGCAGCGCGCTCGCGAACGAGCCGGTGTGCGGCCCGACCTCGCGTTGATTCACGAGGGACTTCTTGGATTCGTGGACGAACTCGATCGGATCCTCGACGGTGAGGATGTGGCCGCGCTGCGTCTCGTTGATGTAGTCGATCATCGAGGCGAGCGTCGTCGACTTGCCCGAGCCGGTCGGCCCGGTGACGACGATCAGGCCCTTCTCGCGCTCGGCGAACGCCTTGAGCACCGGCGGCATGCCCAGCTCGTCCAGCGTCTTGACCTTGGATGGGACGACCCGGAACACGGCGGCCGCGCCGCGGTTCTGGATGAAGATGTTCGCGCGAAAGCGCGAGACGCCGGGGATCTCGAACGCGAAGTCGACGTCGCGGAACTCCTCGAACAGTTTCTTCTGCTCGTCATTGAGGATGTCGTAGATCGCCGCGTGCGCGTCGTCGCGCGTGAGGGACGGCAGATCGAGCCGGACCATCTCGCCGCGCTTGCGCAGCATGGGCGGAAGCCCGGCGGAGATGTGCAGGTCGGAAGCGCCTTCGTCGTTCGCGAAGCCGAGCAGGGCGGTCAGGTCGAAGGACATGTGTCTAGCTCAGCAGACGCGCGGCTTCGCGCGCCCCGATCGTGCCGCCGCGCTCGAGTTCGCGAACCTGCTCGACGAGCGGGCGCAGGCCGTCGGCCGCGGCGAGGGCCGGCAGTTTTCGTGCGGCGTCGCCTTCGTGCAGGACGCGCCGCATGGCCTCCGTGACGTGGAGCACTTCGAACAACGCCCGGCGCACTGGACTTGCGGAGCCATTTGCGGGCGTCCCGGTGGGCGCGTCGTCGACGAGCCGCTGCTGCACGACCAGGTGCAGTCGAGATGCCAGGGCGGAACGCAGGTGCGGCCGCGTGAGCAGGAAGTCGACCATCGCGAACGTGTCGACCCAGTCGGTGCTCGCGAGCACGAGCCGGCCCGAGCCGGCGCTGCACAGCGCTTCTTCGATGGCTTCGCCCTGGAGCACGTCGCCGAGCACGACGATATCTGCGTTCTGCGCCTGCGCGATGTCCGCCCACGAAGCGCGCGCCTGTTCGGCGGGGAGCGTCATGCGAATGCCGGCCAGCATGCGGGGTCCCGGCCGGCTCTCGAACACGAGGGCTCGGCGCCCGGCGGACGGAGCCGCGGCGAGCAGGCAGGCCAGGGTCGTCGAGCAACCGGCCCGGACCGGCCCGGTCACGAGCAGGAGTCCGCTCGGCTCGTCGAGCGCGGCGCGAATGCGCGCGAGGTCGAGCGGCGCGAGGCCGAGGTCTTCGAGCGCGGGCGGCCGATCGGCCCACACTCTCAGACCGATCGTGACCGCGACGCCGCGGTCGTGATTCAGCAGGGAGACGTCGAGCAGGAGATCCTGACGGTCGTGGGGGCACACGATCTGACCGGTGACATGAACGTCGCGCTCGTCGATCGACGGTCCGCCGAGAGCGCTCAAGCGCGAGAGCAGCGCGTACGTGACCTCGAACGGCTCGATGGCCGTCTCGAGCAGGAGTCCGCGCACGCGGTAGCTGACGCGCAGTTCGCTCGGGCCCGGGAGGAAGTGAATCTCCGAGGCGCCCGCCTTGAGGGCCCGCGACAGATGGAACAGCAGGAACGACTCGCCCGAGCGATCCCACTGGACATCGAAGCGGTGGGAGGGCTCGGAAGACTTGGCGTGGCCGTGTGCCTCTCGCGTCTCGCCCAGCACCTCGAGGAGCGCCGCGCGAATGGCGGACGGTGTCGCGACGCTGGGATGGACGGGGCAACCGGCCGCGCGCTCGAGCGTGTCGATGACGTCACTGTCGGTCGGATCGGAGACGGCGACCGAGAGACTCCGCTCGGCGCGCAGGAGCGGGACGACATCGAGACGGTGGAGCAGGCCTTCCGGGAACGAGCGGATCAGGTCGCGGTCGAGCGCCTGGATCTGGACATCGATGAACGGCAGCCCGAGCTGATGCGCCAGGGCCCAACCGATGTCCTCTTCGCTGACCGCGCCCAGCTCGACCAGCGACTCGCCGATCCTCCGGCCCGTCTGCCTCTGGAGCTCCAGGCCCGCTTCGACCTGTTCGGTCGTGACGGCCCCGGCATCGATCAGGATGGCGGTGATGGTGCGACTGTTGACGCGTACCGGTGCCGGCAAGTTCAATCCTACCGAGGGGCAGGGTTGTTGGGCGTACGGTTCCCCCGACGCTATCGGCCATACCGGAACGCCACTTGAGATCGCAGGTCTTGGCCGCGGGCGCGAACCGCTCGGCCCGGGGAGAGGGCGGTGGCTAGCGCCCGACGCGCATCGCCGCCGCGCACGCGCGCACGATGTCCCCGGCCGGCTCGATCGAGTGGATCGTGGCGACGCTCTTGCCCGCCTGCCAGTAGTCGGGCCGCCCGGTGGTGGCGAGCGAGTCGTGCTTGAGCCGAAGCCCCGAGCGCAGCGCGTACCACGAACGCATCCAGTGCTTCCGCCTCCGGCCGCCGAGCATCCAGCGTTCGAAAGGGCCCGCCTTCGTGCCCACGCGCCGGACGTAGGGCGTGTTCAGGACCGCCACCGGGATTCCGGTGAGTCGCTCAGTCAGAACGACGTCGTCCTCGCTCGCCTCGACGATGGCCTGCTTGTAGGCGTCGCTCGCGCGGCACTCGGGCGTGGCGATGAAGCGCGTGCCCATCTGCACGCCAGCGTAACCGAGCCGCAGCATCGCGACGAAGCCTGCCGCGTCGCCCACGCCACCCGCGGCCACGACGGGCAGGCCGAACGGGCGCAGCTCCTCGATCAGCGCCCCGGGATCGCGCGGTCCGGCGTGGCCGCCGGCGCGGGCGTTGACGGCGATCAGCCCGTCCACGCCGCCGTCGACCGCGCGCGCCGCCCACCGGGCCTCGGTGACGTCGTGGTACACGACGCCGCCCGCGGCGTGCGCGAGGTCGGCGACCCAGCGCGGATTGCCGAGCGACGTGACGAAGAAGCGCACGCCTTCTTCGATCGCCTCGTGCACCCAGCGTCGCATGCGATCCATGTAGGCGCGCGACGACTTCTCGATGAGCGCGTTCATGCCGATCGGGCGGGACGTGAGCGAGCGGATCAGCCGGAGCCCGGCGCGAAACTCGTGTCCGTGCACGAACGTGAGCGAGAGCGGCTGCACGATGCCGATCCCGCCGGCCTCCGAGGCCGCGGCCACGAGCTCGGGATTGCTGCACGGGTACATGGCCCCGCAGATCAGCGGCACGGCGATGCCGGCGTGGCGGGTGAGCGGAGTCTCGAGCGGCGTGCCGGTCATGCCGAGGGAGGGACCGGGCTCAGTCGCCAGCGCACCGTGACGCGCGCGACGGGCTCGCTGGCGGCGTCGCGGATCTCGGCGTGCACGTCGAAGTCGACGTTCTCGCGCACTTCGGGCACGGCGACCTCGCAGTCCACCGAGAGCGTGCCGCGCGCCTTCTTCAGATAGCGTGCGTCGATCCCCAGCACGATCCCGCGCACGTTCGCCGGCAGTGCGGTGGTCATGGCCAGCCCGCTTGCCATCTCGCCCAGGTTCACGAGCGCCGCCGCGTGAATCGAGTCGAGGTGATTGCGCACGCCGCGGCGATCGGCCAGCTCCAGTTGCGCCCGGCCGGGCTCGAGCCGCCGCACGCGCGCGCCGAGGGCGCCGCTATAGGGCACCGAGCGGGCGAACGCGAACATGAAGAGCGACGGCCCGAAGGGGAGCGGCGACAGGGAGCGCCACAGTGCGAGCACGCGCTGTCCGGGCGAGGCTGGGGAAGGCATGCCGCGCACATTCGCAGCGCGGGGCGCGACTCGCAAGGGAGCCCGCCCGAGCCGGCACGGTGGGACGAGGGCCGCACCCTTGCGTCTCGGGTCCCTGGGTGGCCTCGGTCGACGGCTGCCGCCTCTCAAGTCGACGCAAAGGACGCCGAGACTCCGCATTGGATCGCTGCGATGTCGCCCCTCGAGTCGCGTCGGCCTGCTGCTCCATGCTGATGGAGCCGCGACAGACGTGAGTTGCGGGGGGGGCCAGGGCGAAGCGCCACGCTTCAGTCGGCGCGTACGTCACAGCCGAGCACATGGGAGCCATCGCACCGCGCCTCGAGCGAGAGCCGCCGGGAACTCCATCGCCCCACCGCCATCCAGGGGCGTCGGGCCATGCGACCCAAACCCACCCTCACGCGCTCTCGCATTCCGCCCCCGCTCCCCGGAAGTCGGACCACGCGGGGCTCGCCATGACCGTGGTCGGCCTCATGCTGGTGGCGCTGATCGGGTATGCGCTCCTGCGTGTCGTGACGGCCTACGGCGTCGGTTACGAGCGATCGCGTCTCGCGGCGCGCGCCGCGGTGATCGGCCGTTCATTCGACGCGGGGACGATCCAGAAGCTGACGGGCCGCGAAGCGGATGAGAGCACGCCCGCATTCCGCAGCATCGTGGCGCGGCTGGTGCAGCAGCAGACCGACAACCGCGACTGCCGGTTCATCTACCTCATGGGACGCAAGAACGGCGCGGTCATCTTCCTCGCGGATGCGACGGACCCATCTTCGCCTGATTACTCGCCGCCGGGCGAGGTGTATGAAGAAGCCACCCC
>Ga0310810_10002164_pt1 | contig 20934 bp, 15 predicted proteins | sample NCmetagenome_FD_207641 | JGI IMG/M metagenome (GOLD analysis project Ga0310810, IMG submission 207641) | Soil microbial communities from experimental microcosm in Duke University, North Carolina, United States - NC | ecosystem: Engineered > Artificial ecosystem > Soil microcosm > Unclassified ...
GATGTCCAGGAGCCGGAGGCGGACCTGAGGCATGCCTTCTTGAGACGGCGCGAGCCGCGCCGCGGTTTGGCGGAGCGGCGCGCGGCGTTCGGTGTCCACCTGAAGTGTAGCCCGGGCTCAAAACCCTATGAACCCGATCATGTACGTGCCCAGGGCATCCTGCAGCACGGTCGTCGCCAGCACGGCCGACATCGCCGTCCGGCTTCGGAGGCGGGCGCAGACGTAGGCCGCCGGCAGCTGAAAGAAGCAGGCGAGGAACAGCCAGAGGCGGATCACCTCGCCGCGGTTGACCCCCAGCAGATCGATGACGACGAGGATCGACGTGATGGCTGCCGACACGATCACGATCGGGGCCCCGGCCCCGCGCCGCCCGCACGCCACGGCGGCGAGCGCGGTCTGGCAGACGCCGACGCCGAAGAAGAAGTCGATCGCATTCTGGCGAACCCAGATGGCGTACGGCCGGTTGTGGCGGACGTTGAACCCCGCCGCATCCACCCCGAGCCGGTGCATCGTCGAGAAGAGGTCGAAGCGGAAGCCGAGAAGAAGAACGAGATAAACAGCCGCGAACGCCGCCACCGCCAGACTGCCCTGGATCATGAGCGTCCGCCATCCCACGGTGCGTGTCCACAGCGCGTGCGCCATCAATAGCGCCGGGAGCAGGCCGATCGACAACGCCGTCGGCTCGAAGAACGCGAGGGCATACACGAGCACGCCAATCGCCGCCGCGTACGCGGCGCGCGCGCTCCGCAGCCATCGAAGCACGAGGAGGACGAGGAGCAGCACGATGACCGGCGTCACCGTGTTCAGCACCGGCAGAAAGAACAGCCTGGCCGGCATCAGCGAATACAGCGCCAGCGAGTACAAGGCGACGGTCCGGCTTCCGAACAAGTCGCGCGCGAACAGGTACAGGGGAATGCCGCCCAGGTTCGAAACGACGACGATCAGCCAGGGGAGGACGTCGGGGCGGTCCGTGACGAGCTCGAGGGCATACATGAACATGAGCTTGCCCGGCATGTTGCTCTGCGCGTGGAGCGGCATTTCCGGCCGCAGCCGCTCGAAATCGCTCAGGACCAGCCGCGCCGGGTAGTGTTCGCTGGTCGTATAGAACGAGAACGCGCCGGGACTGCGAATGTTGCGCTCGAAGGTCGTGAACGTGAGCGAGCGCAGCATCGCCTGCAGCGCGAGCGCGGCGGCCAGCCAGAGGAGCACGGCGGCCCATTCCCGCCGGTGGACGAGCGCGTCGGACCACCAAAGGATGGCGATGGCCGAGGCACCGGCGAGCGCCGCGATCCAGAGCACGCGGACGCTGAAGAACTGCGAGTACTGGGCGATGTAGTGGCCCCGGACGGAGCCGACATTGAACCAGATGTTGGCGAGGCCGAGCGAAACGAGCAGCGAGGCGATGGAGCCGGCCCAGACCGCGAGCAGGTACAGCCGACGCACCGCCGGAGGGTCGACTTCGTACGGACCGGCTGGGTGTTCCTGTCGAGCGCGTGCCGCTGAGCTCAACGGCCGCATCCCCGGCCGCAGGCGAGGCGCATCGTTCGCGGCGTGTATGCACGACCGCTGCCGCCGAATCGCTCTCGGAATCCCCGGCCGCCCGATGGCCTGCCGCGCGTTCGCCGAGAGTCGGGTTGACATCTGACCCGAGCCGCGTGCATACTCGGGTGAAATGTCTACCCGAATACCGTCAGACCTTCTTCGACCCTCGCGCCGCGAGCTGATGCGGCGCCTCGGCGCGGCCGGCGGGCTCGGCGTCGCCGCGTCGCTGGGCCTGGTGCCCGGCGATGCCCGCGCCGCGGAGGCGCCCATCATTCGCACGCTGCTCGAGGACGTGCCGCCGGCGCGCCTGACCGGCATCACGCTCTTTCACGAACATCTGTCGATGGCCAGGGCGAACGGGCAGCCGATCTTCTACGACGACACCGGCCTGCTCGCGGACGAAGTGAAAGCCTGCGCCGCGGACGGTGTCAGCTGCATCGTCGACGCCGGCGTGCAGGGCCTGGGCCGGAAGATCGATGCCCTTCGCACGATCGCGCGGCAATCCGGGATGCTCATCGTGGCCGGCGGCGGGCTGCACGCGAAGTCCGACTACCCCGCGGACGTCTTCCGGAAGACCGCGGACCAGGTCGCCGACGACTTCGTGGCGCTCGCGACAGCCGAGCGATGGGGTGTGATCGGGGAGATGGGGACGGGGACTGCCGTGCCCATGGATCCCGAGGAGCGCAAGGCGTTCCAGGCCGCCGCCATGGCGCACGTCCGGACCGGCCTTCCGATCATCACGCACACGTCGGATGGCTGTGCGCGGTGCGCGCTCGAGCAGGTGGACGTGCTCGAGGCCGCTGGCGCGAATCTCCGGCGGGTGGTGATTGGCCATTTGAACGACATCCCGAGCGACCCCGCGGCCGCGCCGATCGCGATCGCCAGGCGCGGCGCGAACCTCGGCTTCGATCATTCCGCCCGGCCGGACGATCCGCGCGCCGACGAGTACGTGCGCACGATTCTGGCGGTGTTAGAAGCGGGCTACGAGGACCGGGTCTTTCTCTCGTCGGATTTCGCGAGCGCGAAGTACCTTCGGAAGAACGGCGGCCCGGGCATCGACATGACCGTCACGACGTTCGTGCCGAGGCTGCGCCGCGCGGGCGTCGGCGACGGGACCATCCGGCGGATCCTCGTCGAGAATCCGCGGCGTCTGCTGGCTTTCGTCCCGACGGGAAAGTAAGGCGCAGGTGACGAGCGGCGCGCCCGGAGCCCGCTGCTGCTGAGACGCGGAGAACCTCCGAAACAGGATTCGCCGCAACGGCGCAGGGAGCACAGAAGGAATTTTCTCGAACTCTGTGCGCCCCGTGCCTCCGTGGCATTTGCATCCCCGGAGCGCCCGGTGTCTCGGTGGCAGTCGTCTGCTCTGCGTGCTCCGTGGTCTGTCACTCGTACCGCAGCGCCTGCATCGGTTCCACCTGCGACGCCCGGTGCGCCGGGATGAAACCGGCGGCCAGCGCCACGACCGTCAGCGCAATCGTCGCGCCGGCGAGCACCACCGGGTCGTAGCCCTTCATCTGATACAGCAGCGACTCCGCCAGCCGGCCCAGCCAGAACGCGGCGCCCAGGCCGATCGCGCCGCCCGCTACCGTCATCAGAGCCACCTGCCGAAGAACCATTCCGCGGACGCGCGCGGCGTCGGCGCCGAGCGCCATGCGCAAGCCGATCTCCCGCGTCCGCTGAGAGACGGTGTAGGCGAGAACGCCGTAGAGGCCGATGGCGGCGAGCACCGTGGCCAGCGCCGCGAACGCCGCCGACAGCACGCTGATCATCCGATCGAGGAACACGTTCTGCCGCACCTGTTCCGGAAGCGTCCGCAGATCCTCGACGGGAAGATTCGGGTCGAGCGCCGCCACGAGCTTGGGAACGCCGGCGACGATAGCGGTGGGCTCGACCGACGTCCTCACGTAGAAGCTGAGCGAGTACAGATGCTCGCTCTGGCGATACGGCCGGAAGAACACCGGCGGCACCTCGCGCTTGACGTCGCTGTACTTCGCGTTCTGGACGAGCCCGACGATCTCCGTGTCGGGGGTCTTTCCGCGTTCGCCGATCCGCTTGCCCACCGCGTCGCGGCCGAGATTGAATTTCTTCGCGAAGGCCTCGTTGACGATCGCCACCTTCGGCGCCCCGATCGCGTCGGCGCGCGAGAACTCGCGTCCCGAGACGAGCGGCACGCCGAGCGTGCGGAAGTAGTCCGGCCCGATCTCGTTGTAGCGCGAGTTCATGTCGGTATCCGGACCGGCGTCATAGCCCTGCACCGACACGTCGTTGCCCCAGTTGTCGCCCGCCAGGATCGGCACGAGCGAGTCGGTGACGCCGGTGACGCCGGGCAGCGCCGCGAGCCCGTCTTCCAGGCGCGCGAACAACTGGCGCGCCCGGCCGTCGGTATAGCCGTTGAGGTTCGGCGAGAGCGTGAACACGACAACGTGGTCGGCGTTGACGCCGAGATCGACGCGGCTGATGTTCATCAGGCTCTTGGTGAACAGCCCGGCCGCGACGAGCAGCGCCATCGAGAGCGCGATCTGGGTCGTCGCGAGCGACGTGCGGAAGCGGGCCGCCGCCCGCGCGCCGGACGGCTGGCCCGACTGGCCCTTGAGGGCCGACGCCAGATCCGGGCGCGTGCTGTGCAGCGCGGGAAAAAGGCCGAACAGCAGCCCGGTGCCGAGCGTGAGCGCCGTCGTGAACAGGATCGCGGTCCGATCGACGCGGAACTCGAAGGCGTGCGCGGCGAAGGCGGGCAGGAGCGATGCAATCAGGTCGAGCGTCCATTGCGCCACGAAGACGCCGGCCGCTCCTCCAAGCGCAGCCAGCAGCAGCGACTCGGTGAGCAGCTGCCGGACCAGCTGGCCGCGGCTCGCTCCGATCGACAGGCGCACCGCCATTTCGCCGGCGCGCGACGCGGAGCGCGCGAGGAGCAGGTTCGCGATGTTGGCGCACGCGATGAGCAGCACGAACCCGGTCACGCCGAGCAGCAGGCCCAGCGACGGCCCCGCGCGGCTCGGCACGCTGCTCTGGCCGCGCCGGCCCGACGTGACGAGCAGCGGTTTCGCGCGGAAGCGGGCGAGCGTCTGATCGCTCATGCCTTTCTGCAGCGGCGCCTCGACGTCGTTGACGATGCCGTGATACGCCGTCCCGAGCGACGCGCGCGCCTGGTCGAGCGTCACGCCGGGCTTGAGCCGCGCGAAGAGGTACACCCAGTACGTGCGGCGTTCGTCGAGCCGCTTCGACCACGGGTTGACGGGCGCATTCAGCGTGATCGGTACGAAGACGGCGGGCTCGGCGCCGATCGTCGTGCCGGCGAACCCGCGGGGCGCGACGCCGACCACGGTCAGCGTCTGCCCGTTGACGACCATCGACTGGTTCAGCACGTTCGGATCGGCCGCGAACCGTGTCGTCCAGAACGCGTGGCTGAGGACGACGACGGGCGACTCGCCCGGCGCGCGATCGTCGCCGGGCCCGATGAGCCGGCCGAGCGCGGGCTGGATGCCGAGCGTCGGGAAGTAGCTGCCGGAGACGAGCATCAGCTCGCCGTTGATCGTCTGGCCGCCAGAGGCGATGTTGGCGGAGACCAGCCGGTGCGCGGCGAGGCCGGTGAAGGCGGTCTGCGCGCGCTCGAGATCGCGGAACATCGCGTAGCTGAACACGCCGTCGCAGTCGCCCTGCTGGCCGCAGGACTGCGACCCGGGCTTGGGCCCGGGCGCCGCCAGGTTCACGAGCCGATCCGGCTCCGGCACCGGCAGCGGCTGGAGCAGCATCTGGTTGAAGAGCGAGAAAATCGCGGCCGTCGACCCCAGCCCGAGCGCGAGCGAGACGGCCGCGACGATCGTGACGAACGGCGTCTTGAAAAGCGTCCGGAGGGCGTACTTCATCCTGCGGGGGTTAGACGGAGGCGGCCGCCGCGCGGTTGTCGCACCCGGCACGCGACGTGTGGCCGCCAGTCAGCCGCCCGCGTCACTCGTGGCCGAGGGCGCCCATCGGATCGACCCGCGAGGCGGTGCGCGCCGGAATCCAGCTGGCCGCGAGCGCGACCCCCGCCAGCAGCGCCGCGGCGGCGGCGAACACGGCCGGGTCGGTCGCCGTCACGCCGAAGAGCAGCGATCGCAGGAACCGCGTGGCGGCGATCGCCCCCACCGATCCGCAGGCGATGCCGGCGAGCGCGAGGCGCCCGCCGTCGCGCACGACCATCGATCGCACCGTTCGGGCCGGCGCGCCGAGCGCCATGCGGATGCCCAGTTCGCGGCGGCGCCGGCTCACGGCGTAGTTCAGCAGGCCGTAGATGCCGACCGCGGCGAGCGCCAGCGCGAGCAGCGCGAACACGGCGACGAGGCGCAGCGCGAAGCGGTTCTGCGCCACGCCGCCGCCGATCGCGTCGTCGAGCATCCGCGGCTGGTACAGCACGAGCGCGGGATCGATCCGGGACAGCTCGCGTCGCGCCTCCCCGAGGAGCGACTGGCGGTCGCCGTCGAACCTGACCACCTCGGTGAGTGCCCAGTTGCGGTCCGCGGCGAACTGCGAGTGCGAGTGGTACACGTAAGGCCGCGGCGGCATGCGCGGGTCGAGCGCGACGTCGCCGGCGACGCCGATGATCTCCGCCTCCGTGTCGGCCACGCGCAGATGCTTGCCGATCGGATCCTCGCCGGGATAGAGCTCCCTCGCGAGCTCCTGGCTGACGATCACGCGCCGCGGCGCCCGCCCGTCGTCCCGCGCGTCGAACGTCCGGCCGCGCTGAATCGGGATGCCGACGGTCCCGAAGTACGGGCCCTCGATCACGCGCTGCTCGGCCAGAAGGCCAGGCGCGTCCGGCGGGCGATCCCCGCGGCCCGCGAACCACCGGTGGTACGTGCCGGTGACGGGGAGGCGCGAAATCGCCGCCGCCGACCGGACGCCGGGCAGCGCTGCCAGGCGGGCGATGAAGTCGCGATAGAAACGCGCACGCCGCTCCGCGTCGTCGTACCGTGCGGACGGCAGGCTCACCCTGAACGTCAGCACGTGCGCCGGCCGCACGCCGACGTCGACCGATTGCAGGTGCTCGAAGCTGCGCAGCAGGAGCCCGGCGGACACGAGGAGGACGAGCGCCAGCGCGACCTGGCAGACCACGAGGGCATTGCGCAGCCGCGTCTGGCGCCGGCCGGCGCCGCTGCGTCCCGAATCGCGCAGCACGACCTCGAGATCGGGTCGACTGCCCTGCAGCGCCGGCACGACGCCGAACGCCAGACCGGAAAGGACGGCGATCGCCGCGCTGAACACGAGGACGGCCCGCTCGAGCGGCCCGCCGCCGGCGCGGGCGACCGCGGCCGGCGCCGCCGCCATGAGCGCACCGGTCGCCGCGCGCGCGAGCAGCAGGCCGGCGGCGCCGCCGGCGGCCGAGAGCAGCAGGCTCTCGAGGAGCAGCTGGCGCACCAGGCGCGCCGGCGAGCAGCCGAGCGCCGATCGAACGGCGAGCTCGCTCTCTCGCGCCGCGCTCCGCGCCAGCATCAGGCTCGCGACGTTCACGCACGCGATGACCAGCAGCACGGCGACCGCGACCAGCAGGATCCACAGCGTCGTGCGGGCGCTGCCGACGGTGTCGATCTGGAGCGGCGTCACGCGGGCCGACCACGCGCGCTTCGAGCCGCTCTCGGCTCGCAGCCCGGCCGCTATGGAGGCGAGGTCGGCCTGCGCCTGGTCGATCGTCGCGCCGGGCTTCAGGCGGGCGATCCCGGTGAGGTAGAAGTTGCTCCACGTGTTCGGGCGGCCCGGCTGGAGATTGAGGGGCAGCCACACGTCGATCCCCGATTCGAGGGGATCGTCGAAAGCCTCCGGAAGCACCCCGGTCACCCGATAGGACGTGCCGTCGAGTGTCAGCAGCCGGCCGGCGGCATCGGCGCCGCCGCCGAGATACTTGCGCCAGATCCGCTGGCTGACGACCGCGACGAGGGCGTCGGGCCGTTCGTCCGCGCGATCGAAGACGCGCCCGAGCGTCGGATGGACGCGCAGGACGCGGAAGTAGTCGGCGCTGACCGAGAGGGTGCGCACGCGCTCGGGTTCCGCGCCGCTCGTGAGGTCCGCCCCCTCCGCGCTGTACGTGTACAAGGCCGCAACGTCGAGCGTACGGCTGCCCTGGCGGTAACCGAGCAGCTCCGGCCCAGGTAGATACTCGTCGGAGCCATTCGAGCTGTGATAGACGCGGACGAGGCGGTCCGGCTCCTCGTACGGCAGCGGCTTCAGCACCACGGCGTGCAGGACCCCGAAAACCGCGGTATTGGCGCCAATGCCGAGGGCGAGGGTCGCGACGACGGCCAGGGCAAGCGTCCGGGCCGACGCCACGGAGCGGATCGCGTATTTGCAGTCGAGGAGCAGGCCGTCCATATGGGGCTTGGACGACCGCGGCGGCGGAACGGTTGACGCGTTTCGCGGCAGCCGGATGGCGGAGCAGGGAACGCACTCGCCCTGGCGATTTCGCTCGAAGAGAGGACGACGAGCGTGTCGTTCGCTGCGGGCCTGCTGATTGGATCGTCCTGGGGCGCCGCGGCGAGAGCGAGGGCGCAAGTGACCGGGCGGGCCTATACTCTGCGCCGGGATCCGAGTCGAGGCGCACTGCGGCGCGGGACGCGGCAGGCTGCCGGCGACGTGTCAAATGGAAGAGGACATGAGGAAGACGCATCTCAACCTCACCGGCCGCGCGATCGCGATCGCCGCGGCTTTTCTGGTGGCTGTCGCGACCTCCAGCCGGGCGCCCGTGGCGACGGCCGCGGGACGCATCGCCCAGCCGGCGGACCCCCCGCACGTGGACGCCGGTTTTCTCGCGGGGCTCCAGTGGCGCCTCGTCGGCCCGTTCAGAGGCGGCCGCGCGCCCGCGGTCGTCGGCGATCCGGACAACCCGATGACCTTCTACATGGGCACCGGCCACGGCGGCGTGTGGAAAACGGTCGACGCCGGCGCCAACTGGCGCAACGTGACCGACCGGTTCTTCACGCTGGCATCGGTCGGCGCGATCGACGTCGCACGCAGCAGCCCCAGCGTCGTCTATGTCGGCAGCGGTGAAGGCAACGCCTACCAGCACACGACGCCCGGCGACGGCGTGTGGAAGTCGACGGACGCGGGCGAAACGTGGACCAACGTCGGCCTCGCGAACACGCGGCACATCGCCCGGCTGCTCGTTCACCCGACCAATCCGGACATCGTGTACGTCGCGGCCCGCGGCGACATCTACGGCGCGAACCCCGACCGCGGCATCTTCCGCACGAAGGACGGCGGACGCACGTGGGATCGGGTGCTGTTCAAGAGCGACACGGCCGGCGCGATCGGACTGTCGATGGACCCGGACAATCCGAACGTGCTCATCGCCTCGCTGAACGAGTACGCGCGCCTTCCCTGGGACGAAGTCAGCGGCGGCCCCGGCAGCGGCATCTACAAGACGACCGACGGCGGCACCACGTGGACCGAGATCACGCACAACCCTGGGCTGCCGAAGGGGATCATCGGCAAGAGCGTGCTCGCCATCTCGCCCGCCCGCTCGACCCGCTACTACGCGATGGTCGAAGCCGAGGACGGCGGCCTCTTTCGATCCGAGGATGCCGGCGCGACGTGGACGCGCGTCTCCGCCGACGTGGCGATGCTGTTCAACCCGATGATGTACTTCCAGATTGCCGCGGATACCGGGAACGCCGACACGATCTGGGTCCTGTCGCAGGCGCTCTACAAGTCGACCGACGGCGGCAGGACGTTCACCGTCCAGCCGATGCGGCACGCCGACCACCATTGCCTGTGGATCGATCCGAAGAACCCGAAGCGCATGATCGACGGCGGCGACGGCGGCGGGTCGATCACGCTCGACGGCGGCCTGTCGTGGTCGACGATCGACAACCAGCCCACGTCCGAGCTGTTCAGCCTCGCGATCGACGATCAGTATCCGTACTGGCTCTACGCGGCGCAGAACGACAACTCCCACATCGGCCTCGCCAGCCGCACGCCGACCGGCGCGATCGGCTGGCCCGACGTGCTCGACGTCGGCGGCGGCGAGGGCGGCCGCACCGCGGTCAAGCCGGATGGCAGCGTCGTGTACGCGTGCGACCGCACCGCGATGGTGCGCTGGGACCGGAAGACCAGGCAGACGGTGAACATCAGCGTCTGGCCCGAGAACGAGTTCGGCGCCCCCGTGAAGGACGTGAAGTATCGCTTCTATTACACGTTTCCGGTCATGGTCTCGCCCCACGATCCGAACGTGATCTACACGGCCGCCCAGTACGTGTTCCGATCGGCGAACGAAGGGATGTCGTGGGACAAGATCAGCGGCGATCTCACGCGCAACCGCCAGGACAAGATGCAGGACCTCGTCGGCCGCCCGCTCACGACGATCGAGTCGTCGCTCTACTACGTCAGCACGATTCGCACGATTGCCGAGTCTCCGCTGAAGAAGGGCGAGCTGTGGATCGGCACCGACGACGGGACGGTCCAGATGTCGCCGGACGCCGGCAAGACCTGGCAGAACGTGTCGCCGCCGGGCCTGCCGGAGTGGACGACGATTCTCGCGCTCGACGTGTCGCATCACGCGCCGGGCACGGTGTATCTCGCCGCCGAGCGGCACCGCGTCAGCGATCTCCAGCCGTATCTCTACAAGACGACGGACTACGGCAAGACCTGGCAGAAGATCACGACGGGGATCGCGGCGCCGTCGTTCACCTACGTCATTCGCGAGGATCCCGTGAAGCCGGGGCTGCTCTTCGCCGGCACCGAGACCGGCGTCTTCGTGTCGTTCGACGACGGCGCGAGCTGGCAGTCGCTGCGCCGCAACATGCCCCCGGTGTCGGCCAACAACATGCTGGTCAAGAACGACGACCTCGTCGTGGCGACGTCAGGGCGCGGCTTCTGGATCCTCGACGACATCACCCCGCTGCGCCAGCTCACGCCGGCGGTGACCTCCTCAACGGCGCACGTGTTCGCGCCGCAGCCGGCGATCCGGTTCGGCGGCGGGCGCGGCCTGAACGCGGCGGGCGGCGAATTCACGGGGCTGCGCTACGCGACGGGCTCCGGCGCGAGCGTCGCCTATGCGGATCTTCGCGGTCCCGACGGCGTCGTCCGGCCCACGTTCCTCGACGGCGGGCAGAACCCGCCGGCGGGCGCGATCATCGACTATTCCTTGAAGCAGGCGCCGTCCGGGCCCATCGCGCTGTCGATCGTGGACGCGAAGGGCGAGGAAGTCCGCCGGTTCTCGAGCCAGGGCCGGGGCGGGGCGGCGCTTCCGGCCCGGCCCGGGACGAACCGGTTCGTGTGGGACCTTCGGTATGCGGCGGCACGCGCCGGCGACAGCGCCGTTCCGTTGCCGTCGATCTCGTCGCCAAGGGCGGCGCCGCCCATCGCGCCGCCCGGTCGCTACGTCGTCCGCCTGACCGTCGGTTCGCAGACCTCCGAGGCGCCGCTCGAGGTCCGGCGCGATCCGAGCGGCGCGGCGACGGATGCGGACCTGCAGGCGCAGTTCGAGCTGGCGATTCAGATCCGCGACAAGCTGTCGGCCGTGAACGATGGCCTGAGGAAGGTGCACGAGGCGCAACAGCAGCTCGCGAAGCTGCCGCAGGCCAGAGCCGCTTCGCCGCAGGTGACCGCGATCAAAGAGAAGCTGCACGCCATCGAAGGAGAGCTGACCAGGCTGCCGGGGAAGAACCCGATGTACCTGCCGCCGAAGGCGCTCGACAACAAGCTGTCGGCGCTGTCGTCGGTGGTCGCCGGCAGCGAGGCGCGACCGACCAGACAGATGTACGACGTGTTCCAGTACCTCGCGAAGCGCGCGGACGAGGTGCTCGCGCGGCTGAACGAGGTTGTCGACAAGGAGCTGCCGCGGGCCTGAGCGCCGTCAGAAACCGAAGGTGGGCGCGATGGGCACGGAGCCCTGCACGCTCACCGTCAGCCGGCGGCCGAGCGTGGCGGCGCCCTGCGAGTTGAAGGCGTCCCTCAGCTCGACGACGACGGCGCCAAGTGCGATCCCCGGGCTCTTGGCTTTCAGGAGCGCGAGGCCGACACCTACATCGGTACGGCGCAGCGTGTGGTGACTGGATAATCTGGTTGCCGCGTAGCCGGTGATCGCCAGACGCTCCGGGCCGAGCGCCGGCGGAAACACGAACACATCGGCGCGCAGGTTGCCGGCGATGCCTTCGGTATACGGGCCGGATTTGGCAGCCACCTGGTCCGCCTGCGTCGCGCGCGTCGCGCCGGTCGATGGATCCGTGTACGTGTTTTCAGTACCGACTGCGATATCGTCCAGATCGCCGTAGTTGTTCGTCCGCTCGACGCCGGCCGTGAGGCCGCCCATCAGGAACCCGGCGTGCTCGTACGCGTACGTGGCCTTGACGCCGTCGCTGACGAACACCGGCTTCGTGAGTTGATCGGCAAACGGCCGCGTGCCGTCGAAGAGCACCAGCTTCGTTGCGGCGATCGACACCTGAACCGTCAGCCAGTCGACGTCGCCGCCCTCGGCCACGTTGGTGAGGAGGCTGTGCCGCATGGCGTAGCCGTTCACCTTCGTGCCCGGTGTATAGGTGCCGGACTTGATGACGGCAGCCAGGCCTTGCGACGATTTGGCGGTCAGATCCGCGCCAAAGGTCCACCGGCCGGCCGTTCCCGACAGTGTCGGCGTCGCAAATGAAACTTTCACGCTGGCGTCGTCGCTCTTGAACGTCAGCATCGACGTGAACTGGGCGCCCGGCGCGCGAAAGACGCCGTCGCCGTCGGCGCTTACGATCGCGGTCTGGCCGAACGCCGCACCCGTGCAGAGCGTGACGCCCAGTCCGGCTCCCGCCAGGATGCGCCGCCAGTGGTGCCTCATCGCAGCACCAGTGCCCGAACGAGATGCGAGAAGCCGCTCGCGATCGTGCCCTGTTCGTCGAGCACCGTGTCCGCGCCGTACTTCATCGTCAGCGTCCACGCCGTGCCGTTCAGGCCTTTTGCATGGAGGAGCACCTGCAGCGGTCCCGAAGGGAAGCTGGTGAAGGTCCTGGCGAGCGTATTCCCGCCGTCGCTTCGAAGCGTGACTTCCTGGTTGTTGAGCTCGAAGAAGACGGTGAAGACGTCGCCCGAGAAGGCGATCGCGAGCGGTTTGCCCGCCGCGCCATGCGGACGTCCGTCCCGGTCAGTCGAGGGTCGTTTGCGCGCCATGCCTGAAAGACGGACGGCCCGCCGAACTTCTCCCGAGGGCCGCGATGCGCGGCGAGCCTATCACGACGGTGCACGCCACGTCGCGCTCGTGGTCATCTCGCGGCGGTCCTCCTGCGGCGCGGGCGCGGAAACGATCGGGACGCTGTCGCCGACGACCACGCGCGAGAGCGGAAACGCGATCGTCGGCGTCTCGGTTTCGGCGATGTGGCGGACGTTGTGCGGTTTCGGGAGCGGAAGATCCGCTGGCGCGAACTCGACGCCCTGGGCTTCGAGCTCGCGGCGGCCGCCCTGGAACGCGTAGACCGGGTGCCCGGCGGCGACGCGGGCAATGACCGCCTCGGCGGTCGGCGGTACGAGCTCGACGCCGCGGCGGCCCGCCAGCCGCTCGCCGATGAGCTCGTAGAGAATCATGTGATCGACGGGGTAGTTCTCGCCGACGATCGCGCTTCCCTGCGGCAGATTCTGGAACAGCGAGTCGAACAGCTCGCTCTCGAACGTGTGCCGATGGTGGTTGTTGTCGGCGAAGTTCGCGCGCGCCTGCGCGTACGGGACGAGGACGACGACGCCCATCACGACGGCCGTCCGCGCCGCGTGCGACGCCGGCAGCCGCGACGTGGCCAGCCGCGCAACCTGCTGCAGCCCGACGCCGGCGAACAGCCCGGCGACGATCATCGGGAGGATCAGGAAGACGTCGATATCGTAGACGTCGTAGTTGATCGCGAAGAGCACGACGGCCGCGGCCGCTCCCGCGAGGAGCAGCAGCTCGCGCCGCCTCCTGCGCGCGAGCGCGACGGCGCCGAGGGCCGCCAGGCAGACGCCCGGCCACCGGAGCTCGCTGCCGAGCCAGCCGGCCACCATCGGCAGGCGCTCGAACAGGAGCTCCTGCGGCGAGAACAGCCACAGATACCCGCCGAATTGGCGTGCGCTGACCACGTCGACGAGATCGGCGAACGACGCGGCGCGCACTTCGAGGTAGGGCGAATGCTGTGCGGTCCGCAGCCAGATGAGGCCGTACAGCGAGAGGCCGGCGCAGACGATGACGGCGGCGCGCGCCAGCGTCCGCGGACGCAGCGACGCGCGGTCGGTGACGACGGCGTAGGCGAGGAGCGCAGGCGCGGTCATGACGAGCGTCAGGTGATGCGCGGCCCCGAGCGCGGTGAAGCCGACGGCGATCAGCAGATCGCGTTCGCGTCCGGTTCGGGCCCAACGCATCAGGAACAGCAGCACGCCGCCGAACAGCGCGGCGTTCAACGTATAGACCTCGGCGAGCAGCGCCTGCGACCAGAACACGTGTCCGAAGGCGATCGCGAGCGCGCCCGCCAGCGCGACCGCGGCGGCGCAGCCGAGCTCATCCAGCACGAGCACGAACGTTCCCGCCGCGATGGCGCCGAACACGACGGAGATGGCGTTCATACGGAAGGCGAGGCTGCCGGCGGGGATGTGCGCCACGGCCCATGAGATGAGCATGTACAACGGATACCCCGGGCTGTGCGGCGTGCCCAGCACGCTGCCGACGAACTGGAACTTTGGCGTATCGCCGATCCCGACGAGGCCCGGGAACATCGTTCCGCCGTAAACGCTGAGCGAGATGAGCATGGCGGTGATCGCCGCGGCCCGTGGCGATTGAGCCAGGCCGCGACCGTGTACGCGCCACAGCGTCTTGTCGTTTTTGAGTACGCCGACCGTTCGTGAAGCGTCGGCACCGGGAGCGATTCGCGTCGCTGGCGGTGTCATGCGCCGCGTTCGGGCAAGCCATATGCCGGTGCACTGCGCGGGCCTCGAGCTTACGAACGCGATCCAGGAACGACCGTCGAGCGAATCGATCGGCGACACCGGAGCGTGAGTGCTGCGCGAATCGACCGATCGCACGGTCGTGCGAAGCTCGGCGGCAGCATCGGAGGAACGCTATACTGAGCGCCTTGCCCCAGGCTCCCAGGGTCTCGGTGCTGCTCCCGGTGTGGAACGGCGACGCATTCCTTGCGCAGGCGATCGAGAGCATTTGCCGCCAGACGTTCTCCTCGTTCGAGCTGATCGTCATCGACGACGGATCGACCGACGGGAGCGCCGCCATCGCCGAGCATGCGGCGCGCGGCGACGATCGTGTACGCGTGCTCCGCCTGCCGCACGAGGGGCTGTCGGCGGCGCTGAACGCTGGCATCGCGGCCGCGCGCGCCGAGCTCGTCGCGCGCATGGACGCCGACGACGTCAGCGTGCTCGACCGGTTGCGCAAGCAGGTCTCGCATCTGGACGCCCGGCCGGCGTGCGTCGCCGTCGGCGCCTGGATCGAAGTCGTCGACGAGGGGGGCCGGCACATCGGGCTCAAAACGTTCGCGACGACGCATGGGGACATCTCAGCCGGGCTTCTCCGGGGCCTGTCGCCGATGGCACACCCGACCATCGTGGCGCGCCGGGAGGCCCTCCGCGCGGCCGGGGGATACGACGCCCGCCGCTATCCGAGCGAGGATCTCGATTTGTGGTTCCGTCTCGCCGAACGCGGGGAGCTCGCGAACCTCGGCGAGGTGCTCCTGCAGCATCGCCGCCACAAGGCGGCCATGGGCGTCCGCGACCGCGAGAAGATGAAGGCGATGGCGCTCGTCATCTGCAACGAAGCGCGCACCCGGCATGGGCTGCCGCCCTGGCGAGGCACCCCGATCCTCGCCGGTGCGAACGCCGACGCGCAGTACCACTTCGAATGCGCCCGCACCGCGCTCATCGCGGGACCGCGCCCGGCCGCCGTTCGCCACGCCGCAGCCACCATCGCCGCGGAGCCCGACCGGCTCTACGGCTACGCCACGCTCGCCGCGTGCGCCGTGCCCAAGCCGGTGCTGCGCTTCCTGCTCGACCGGCGCGGCAGCCCCCGATGACCGGGGGTTCGGCGGCCCGGCGCGCGATCGAGAAGGGCGTCGCGTTTCTCGAATCGGCGCAGCTTCCCAGCGGCGAGCTTCCCATTGAGATCTCGCCGAATGCCGACATGAGCGGCGAGTGCGTTCGCGAGCCGGTGGTCTTTCTCTCGGCCGTTGCGGCGCGCGCGCTGGCGATCACGCCCGCCGCCGCGCCGATCCGGGCGCGCGCGTTCGAGTTCCTCCTGCGAGAGATGGATCCCGACGGCCTGTGGCGGCACCCCTCGAGCGACAAGCCGCGCCACGCCGACACGCCGCTCGATCTCGACGATACGGCGATCGCGTCGGCGGCGCTCGAGGCCGCCGGGCGTCCGTTCCCAGACAACCGCGCGCTCCTGCTGGCCGAGCGCGAGCCCGATGGCCTCTTCCGGACCTGGATCGTGCGACGGTGGCGCCATCCGCTGAAGACCTGGCGGTTCTTCCGGTACACGGCGGAGCCGCACGACGTCGACGCCGTCGTCAACGCGAACGTCGTCGTGTACCTCGGTGTGCGCGAGGAGACGAGGCCGGCCATCGATCACATGCTCGCCGTTCTCCGCGGCAATCGCGAGATGGCGTCGACCATCTGGTACGGAAGCGCGTTCATCGTCTGGTATTTTTTCTCGGTGGCGCTTCACGCGATCGCGGCGGAGGCCGGCGAGATGATCGTGCCGCGCGTGGAGGCCGCGGCGCCCGGGAACGCGCTGGAGCTCGCGCTCGCGATGTCGACGCTGCTGCTGTGGAACCGGGATCCCGATGTCGGTCCGCTGATCGACGCACAGCGCCCCTCGGGAGCGTGGCCGACCGCCGGCTTCTACCACATGGGCTACAGGCCCGGTTACACGCGGCCGAAGCCGCCGTGGTGGGGATCCGAGGCGCTGACGACGGTTTTTGCGGTGGAGGCGCTGAGCCGCTGGATCGCGCGGAGCGCGAGCCGCGGAAACAGCGAGAAGTGAACGATCAGCACCAGGACGTCGCGCCGGTGGCGCAGCGCCGCGGCGATGAGCAGGGCGGCCGGAAAGAGATCGGCATAGTACTGGTGCAGGACGATGAAGAACCGCGGCCTGGGCGCGACGATCACCGGCCGGGTCTGCCAGCGGCGTGCGCTCGCGGCGGCGTAGAGGACGTACAGACCGAGGAATGCCACCGGCCAGAGGCTGCCGATTCGCCAGAGCATCGCCGCCAGCGCCGCGAGCTCCAGGGGGAAAGCGACGAACGTGCCGATCGTCCGGGCTGCGCCCGGATGCCGCCGCGCGAAGGTGCGGACGTTCGCGGCGCGATCGGGTTCGAGGTCGCTCATCTGGTGCCAGAGGATCCCGCGCAGGCCGTACGCAAGCGCCCACGCCGCGACGCTCGCTACCCACGCGTCGTTCACGGCCTCTTGCGCGCCTCGCCGCGCGGCGAAGACGGCGACGAGAGCCGGGAACAGGTGCGCACCGGCGGCGTCGCATAAGGCGCCCGCCGCGCCGCGCTTCTTGAACCGGAACGGCGGAAGGGAATACAGCGAGAACGCGAGCCACGTCAGCAGGTAGCACGACAGCAGCCGGCCGTCGTCGCGCCAGAGCCAGGCGAAGGCGAGGCCGGTGCCGGAGATGGCGGCGAGGACCGCAGTTACGATCGGCCGCGGCCGCCCGGCGACGCGATTTCGTTTCCCTGCCGCTCTGTCGTCCGCGCGGTCCGTCGCGTCGTTGATCACGCTCGCGTAGGCCGCGGCGGCGATGATGGCGAGCAGCAGCGACAGCGCGGCGGGCCATATCGAGATCACTGGGACGCGAACGACGAGCGCCGTCGCGTAGAAGGCCGAGAGCACCGGGACGAGCTTGTATTCCCACCACTCGTCGGCGCGGATGAGGTCGAGGAGATCGCGGCGAATGCCGTGAGAATAGCGCAGATGCGGATCGACTTCGTCAGCGGCAACCGCGTCTGGGGCGGGAGCGAGGAGCTGTGGAGCGCGGCCGCGGCCGCCCTCGCGGCCGACGGCCACCGCGTCCGGGTGTTCAAGAGCTGCGTGGACGAGGCGGAGCCGCGCATCCGGCGCCTGCGCGAGCTCGCGTGCCCGATTCACGACCTGGCGCGCTTCCCGCTGATGCCGCGAAACGTGTTCGCGTTCCTCCGGCTGCTCTCGTCCGGCGCCGCATACGCGCACGAAGGCGTCCGGCTGCTCGGGCCGCTGGCGCTTTCCCGGCGGGCGGATCTCGTCGTCGTTTCGCAGGGCGGAAATCACGACGGCTGCTTCCTGGCCGAGGTGTGCCGCCGGCTCCGCGTGCCGTTCGCGATCGTTTCGCAGAAAGCGAGCGAGCTCTATTGGCCCGCCGACTGGCAGCAGAAGACGGTCGCTGCGGTCTACCGCGCCGCCCGCGCCTGCTTCTTCGTCTCGGAGCACAACCGCCGCCTGACCGAGGAACAGCTCGGGTTTGCGCTGCCGCGCGCGGCCGTGGTGCGCAATCCGTTTCTCGTCCCGTGGGAGCCGCACGCAGACTGGCCGGGCGACGGGCCCGCATGGCGGATGGCCTGCGTCGGACGCCTGCACCCGAAGGAGAAGGGGCAGGATCTCCTGCTGCGCGTGCTGGCGCGCCCGCGCTGGCGCGATCGGCCGCTCTCGGTCACCTTCTATGGCGACGGTCTGCAGCGCGGCAGTCTGGAGCGCATGGCGCGCCACCTCGAGCTCTCCAGCGTGACATTCGCCGGCTTCGTGCGGGACGTCCCCGCGATCTGGAGCCGCAGCCACGCGCTCGTCCTGCCGTCACGCTGCGAGGGGCTGCCGATCGTCCTGGTGGAAGCGATGCTGTCGGGCCGCGTGCCGATCGTTACCGCGGTCGGCGGCAACACCGAGGTTGTCGTCGACGGCGCGAGCGGATACGTGGCGGCCGCGCCGACGGAAGACGCGCTCGACGAGGCCATGGAGCGGGCGTGGAACGAGCGCCACCAATGGCGGGCGATCGGCGAAGCGGCTGCCGCGAGGGTACGAGAGGTCGTTCCGCGCGAGCCGGCGCGCTGTTTCGCGCGGCGGCTGATCGAGCTTGCCGGATCCGGCGACGCCTCGTAGCGCCGCCGGAGGGGTCGATCCGCGCGTTCCGGCATGGTTCGCTGGCGCGCCGACGCCTCGCGCCCCGGAGTGCCCGGGCGCCGCGGGAGCCGCTGCGGGGATCGCGCGCGGATGTCGCGTTAAGACGAGTAGGATAGCGACGCCCCATTCTCAGGAGGACTCGGCATGAACGTTCGACATTCGAGCTTTCGTGGCACCTTCGCCGCCATGCTTCTGGCGGCCGGCCTCGTCGCGAACGCTTCGGCGGCCGCGGGTGAGCCGCCCGCCCCGAAACCGGGCGAACCGACGCTCGACGAAGTTCGACAGCTGACGGAGCGATTCCGCGACGTCGAGACGGCGCTCAAGGAAGGGTACATTCGCGATCCGTTCGACCTGTGCGACACGGCGGCGATGATGGGGCGCCCCGAGGCGCTCGGCGCGATGGGGGTCCACTATTTCCGCCCGGATCTGCTCGGCGTCACCGCACCGCCTTCCCCGCGCGTGACCGGCACCGGCACGCACACGGACTTCCGGACCCCCGCGATCCTGATCTACGAGCCGCAGAAAGACGGCCGGCTCGAACTGGTGGCCGTGGAGAACCTCGTGTTCATGGAGGCGTGGCGCGCCGCGGGCGGCACGGAGCCCCCGACGTTCCACGGCGTACCGTACGACAAGATGATGGACGATCCGGCCACAGAGGCGGACGAGGCGCACATGTTCGCGCCGCACTTCGATCGTCACGTGTGGCTGTATCGCGACAACCCGAACGGCATGTTCGCGCCTTTCAACCCGGCCGTCAGCTGCGCGAACCACCGCGGGGCTCACAAACATCCCGGGCACCAGGAGCGCTGAGAAGCTGTCGCGGGAGCGGGCTGGCGAAGCCCTTCGACGCGTCGCCGAAGCACGGCTGAAGTGCGACGCGCCCCGCTCCACAGGATCTGTATGGGCGAAAAGCGACGCAGTCACGAAGAACCCGCGGCCGTTGCGAGGCTCGGTTGGCGGTACCATCACCTCGGGATCCCGTACAGCTCGCCGCGCCCGGGCGAGCGGCATCTGCGGGAGCTCGGCGTGCACGTCTGCGGCTTCGAGACCAGCCCGTACGGCATCGAGTGGATGCGCTACGACCCGCAGTGCCGTGTGCCGGAGATCGTGAAGTGCGTCCCGCACCTGGCGTTTGCCGTCGACGACCTCGATCGGGCGCTCGAAGGAAAGCAGATTTTGATTCCGCCGAACTCCCCGTCGCCGGGTGTACGGGTCGCGTTCATCCTCGACGACGGCGCGCCGATCGAGCTGCTGGAGCTCGGCGAGCGGGATGGCGACTGACGCGGTCGATCGGTCCGGAGTCCCCCTGGACTCGCGATTGCTGAACTCCCGCTGCGTCAGGGCCGACGGCCCTTCTCCGCTTCAGCAGGCTTCGTCCCTCGCGCGTCGTCCTGCTGGCGCGAGCTGTCGCCGCTGGCATCGGACTCACATTCGTCCTCGGGTCCCTTTCCCGCCATATTCGTGCCCGGAAGACTGTGGCGCTCGAGCTTTTTCTCGTCGGCGGCACGGCGCTGGTTGTCCATGGATCACCTCTCGAGCGCAGCAATGCACCGGAGGTGCCACCCGGAGCGCATGAGAACGCATGAGATCAGGGAACCCTCATACGCCCCGGAGCACCAGCGTCGGATCGACGCGGGTGGCACGCACCGCCGGCACGATCGTCGCCACCACGGCAATCAGCAGCACGACTGACGCGGACACGGCCAGGATGAACGGATCCGACGCCCGCATGGCGTAGACGTTCGTGGCGACGAGTCGTCCGACCGCATAAGCCGCCGCAAGTCCAACGACGATGCCGCCCAGCGCGAGCCGTTGTCCCTGCACCGCGATGAGCATGAAGACATTGCGTGAACTGGCGCCGAGCGCGATGCGGGTGGCCACCTCGCCTCGCCGCTGCGCCGCGGCGTAGGCGATGACGCCGTAGATGCCGACGGCCGCGAGCGACACGGCCGTGGCGCCGAAGATCAGCAGCAGCGTCATCCCGAGCTCCTGACGGCTCAGCGTGGAGGCGACGACCGCCGACGCCGGCTCGTATTCGACCGACAGCTCCGATTCGAGGTCCTTGAGCTGCGATCGAAGCGCGGGAACGATCCGGGCGGGATCGGGCGACCGTGTGGCAATCACCACGGCCTGTCGGGGCGCAAGGAAGGACTGAGTCGGCGGCATGTAGAATGCCGGTTCGGGCGCTTCGGCCAGCGACTTGTACCGCACGTCCTCGACGACGCCGATAATCTGCCACATCGTCTTCGGATCGGGCGCCGGGTAGCCCCAGATGAACCGGACGTCGAGCGGATTCCGGTCCGGCAGATAGCGCTGCACGAA
>Ga0310810_10002165_pt1 | contig 20921 bp, 21 predicted proteins | sample NCmetagenome_FD_207641 | JGI IMG/M metagenome (GOLD analysis project Ga0310810, IMG submission 207641) | Soil microbial communities from experimental microcosm in Duke University, North Carolina, United States - NC | ecosystem: Engineered > Artificial ecosystem > Soil microcosm > Unclassified ...
GCGCACTCCGCGGCGCGCGAGCGCTCGCGCGCGCGCCACGCCTCGAACGCGCGCGTCGCGTCCTCGGCGGCGAGGCGCTCCAACCAGGCGCGCTCCAGGCGATCGGCCGCCGCCAGCGCCGGACGCAGCGCGGCCGGATCGAACGCGAGCGCCGCGGCCTCGACCACCTGGTCCGCGTCGCGCAACGCGGCCGGCAGCGTCGCCGCGTCGTCCGCCGCCAGCACCGGGCCCTCGCCCGCCAGCGTGCGCCCGATCCGGGCGCGCGCCTCGAGCAACGTCGCGCACTCGGTGGCCGGCGCGAGCGCGGGCAGCGGATCGGGCGCGCGCGGCGCCAGCTCGGCGCGCAGACGCGCGCGCCGGTCGCGCTCGGGAGCGCCGTCGCCGGCGCGCTCGACCTCGAAGCGCTCGGCCAGGGCTTCGGCGGCCGCGCGACTCGGGGCGCGAACCTCGAGGCGCACGTCCGCTCCCGGCAGCCGGGCGGCCTCGGCCCACGGCGACGTCGCGCGGCTGACCGGGGCGGCGCCCTCCCACGGCAGCGTCGTGGCGTAGCGCGGCCACGCCGGAAGGATTGCGGGAATCGCGAACAGGGCCGCTCCCAGCAGCGCGCCGGGGAGGATGCCGGCGAGGGCGAACGCCGCGGGCACGCGGGCGCCGGGCTGGCGATTCGCGAGTCGGCGTTGGGTGGAACGCGCGTCGTCCGTGGCGCTCATCGAAGGGGCCGTCATGGCGGTGCAAGCGGGTCGCAGCGTGTCGGGAGTGAACCGGGCGCGACGTTAGCTGGTGCGCGCGCGACGATCAAGCCGTGAGTGCCTCGCGCGACGCGAGGCGCGGCTACGCGGCCGCGGCGGCGGCGCTGGGTTCGGCGGGGACGAGCGTGAAGTAGAACGTGCTGCCCTGGGCCGGCACGCTCTCGACCCAGATCTTGCCGCCGAGCTGTTCGACGATGCCCTTGCAGATGACGAGCCCGAGGCCCGTGCCGCCGACCTTGCGCGTCGCGCCGGAATCGATCTGCGAGAACTTCTTGAACAGCTTGGGCAGATCGTCGATGGCGATGCCGTCGCCGTGATCGCGCACGCCGACGCGCACGACCCCCTCCCAGCGCTCGGCCGAGATCTCGATGCGCCCATCGGGCGGCGAGAACTTGATGGCGTTCGAGATCAGGTTCGTGACCACCTGGGCGACGCGATTCGGGTCCAGCATCAGGTCGGGCAGATCCGCGGAAAGGTTCAAGTCGAGGTGGATGCGCCGCTCGTTGATGAGCGTGCTCAGGTTGTCCGCGGCCTGCTGGATGACCGGCTCGATGCGCTGGCGCTCGATGCTCATGGGCAGGGCCGCCGCCTCGAGCTTCGAGAAGTCGAGGATGCCGTTGATGAGTTCGAGCAGGCGTTCCGCGTTCGCGTGCGCGATGGTCAGGAGCTTGGCCTGTTGCTCCGTGTTCTTGAAGAACCGTTCGTCGGACAGCAGTTCGACCGCGCCCTTGACCGACGTGAGCGGCGTGCGGATCTCGTGCGACACGACGGCCACGAACTCGGACTTGAGCCGATCCAGGCTCTTCGTGTGTTCGTAGAGCTGCGAGTTGCGCACGGCGGCCGCGCTCTGGGACGCGTACAGCGCCATGAAGCCCTCGTCGTCGTCGGTGAAGCCGTTGGCCTTGTCGACGAGCGCGAGCACGCCGACGGTCTCGCCGCCGGTGATGAGCGGCACGGCCAGCAGCGACGAAAAGCGCCGGTCGGGCACGCCGGGCAGCACGAAGGACGCGACGCCGTCCGCGCACGGCAGCCGGGCCGGCACGCCCTCGAGCGCCGGCTGGCTGAGCGGCGCGTGCTCGACGGCACGCCACACGTTGTCCTCGCCCCCGGCCAGCGCCATCCCCGACGCGGCCACGGCGCGGAAGTCCATCGTGTCTTCCTGGTTCAGATACAGCACGGCGCCGGCCGCGGACGTCAGTTCGGCGGCGCGACCGGTGATCATGGCGACGCGCGGCGCCAGCTCGAGGTCGGCCATGACCTCCTTGCCGACGTCGTACAGGGACGTGAGCTGCGACGTGGCGACGCGCACGCGCTCGCGCAGCGCCTGCTCGTGGTCGCGCAGGATCTCGTTCTTCTGGCGCAGGTCTTCGACGAGGGCGCGGTTGATGGCCTTCAGGCGGCGGTTCGCGATCGCGCGCTCGACGATCTGGTGGACTTCGTCCAGGTCGAACGGCTTCGTCACGTAGTTGAACGCGCCCTGGCGCAGGGCGTCGATGGCGGTCGAGGCCGACGCGTAACCGGTCACGACGATGACCGCGACCTCGGGATCCACGGTCTTCGCGTAACGCATCACCTCGAGGCCGGACAGGCCGGGGAGGTTGATGTCGGTGAGGATGATGTCCGGATGCAGGTCGGGAATGAGGCGCACCGCCTCCTCGCCGCTCGAGGCGATGGACAGCGCGTAGCCCTGGCCGCTCAGGAACTCCTGGAAGACGTCGATGACGGACGGCTCGTCGTCGACGACGAGCACGCGCGGGATCGCGCCTTCGGCGGCGAGCGTCGCGTCGGACGGGGCCGCCCGCTCCACGTCGGGCCGTTCGGGCGTCATCGGCGTCCCCCGCTCAGTGCGTGCGCTGCGAAGCCGCCGCGGCCACACGACGCCGCCCCGACTTCTTGGCCACGGACAATGCCAGATCGACGGCGTTCATGAGCTCGACAGACTCGACGCCGTCGCGTGGACTGGAGGCGATGCCGGCCGACGCGCTCAGGTGGCCGGCGCGCGGGAAGCGGTGTTCCTCGAGCTTGCGACACAGGCGGTCCGCGGCGCGCCGTGCGGCGGGCCCGTCGGTCTCGGGCAGCAGCGCGGCGAACGTGTCTCCGCCCAGCCGGGCCAGGATGTCGGTGTCGCGCAGCGTCAGCTTGAGCACGAGCGCGACCTCCGCCAGCACTTCGTCGCCGACGTTCCTGCCGAGTTTCGCGTTCAGGGCGCCGAAGTGATCGAGATCCAGCGTGACGACGGACAGCGCGACGCCGTGACGCCGCGCGCGCGACAACTCCTCCGCGATGCGCGAGTGGAACGCACGGGCGTCGGGCAGGCCGGTGACCGCGTCGCGCCCCGGTTGGTGGCGCAGCCGCTCGAGTTCGAAGCGCGCGCCGAGCGCGGCGCCCAGCGCCCCCGAAGCGGTGCGAATCAGCGTCATGTGCCCGGCGCGGAAGCGTTGCCCGGGACGGGCCAGCAGATCCAGCGTGCCGATGCGCTCGCTGCCGCGCAGCAGGGGCACGCTCAGACAGTCGCGCAGGTCGCCCGGCGCGGTGCGCCACATGCCGCGCGCGCACCACGGCGCGATGCTGCCGTCCGGCGACAGCGCGTGCAGCGCGACGCCGTCGCATTCGAACGCGCGGCGCAGCTCGTCGAGCGCCCGCGGCAGCGCGCGCGGATCGGCCGGCGCGCTGAGCAGCGCTTCGCAGGCGGTCCACAGCGAGCGCGAGGCACGGCGGCGCTCGGCCACCGTGCCGTTCGCGTCGGCGCGGCGCGTGACGACTCCGCCGGCGTCGGCCGGCGCGCGTTCACGCGGCACGCGACGTCGTCCCGTTTCCGCCGAACGCATTCTTGAGCGCGCGAAGCATGCTCGCGGCCTCCTTGATACGAGTCGACTCCCGGATCACGACCTCCAGCTTGTCGCGGATCGCGGGCTGTTCGCTGAGCGGTCCCATCAGCAGGAGCTGCGCGTTGCCGCGCACTCCGACCAGCGCGTTGTTGATGTCGTGGTGCACGGACAGGAAGCGAGCGATGCGCTCGTCCCAGGCCCGCTGTTCCTCTTCCCAGTCGGACACCTCGGCGCGCAGCGCCTCGGCCGCCTCGGGCGCGCGGGCCGCGACTTCGGCCGCGACGCGCTCGAGTCGCGCGCCCAGCCCCAGGTACGGGGGCGGCGGCAGCCCGACTTCGTCATGCGAACGGTGCATCAAGCGGCGCGCTCCTCGGCGCCGGCCAGGGCCTTGTGCAGGCGCAGCCGGAGACGCAGCATGGCGCGCGTGTGCACCTGCGACACGCGCGACTCGGAGATGCCGAGCGTGCGTCCGATCTCCTTCAGGGTCAGGTGTTCGTAGTAGTACAGCGCGACGACGAGCCGTTCCTGCTCCGGCAGCTGATCCAGCGTCCGCAGCATGACGTGGCGCGTCTGCTCGTCCTCGAGCCGCGCTTCCAGGTCGACCGCGTTCGGATCGGCGAGGTGGTCAGCGAGCGTCGACGGCTCCTGGTCCTCGCCGGCCCGGCTCTCGTCGAGCGACACCAGCACGGCGCCGCGCACGTGGTCGAGCAGGCGGTAGAAGTCGCCGCGGTTCATCTTCATGGCGCGAGCCACCTCGTCCTCGGACGCGGCCCGGCCCAGCTTCTGGTCGAGCTTGCGCGTGATGCCGTCGAGATTGCGCGCCTTGCGCCGCATCGAGCGCGACACCCAGTCGAGGGCGCGCAGCTGATCGAGCACCGCGCCCTTGATGCGCCACACGGCGTACGTCTCGAACTTGACGCCCTTGCGCGTGTCGAACTTGGCGTGCGCGTCGAGCAGGCCGAGAACGCCGGCCGAGTACAGGTCCTCGTGGTCCACGTTGCGCGGCAGCGTCGCCGCGACGCGCTCGACCACGTGCCGCACGAGCGGCGCGAAGCGCTTGAGCAGGTCGTCCTTCGAATACGTGACCGGCGTCGGCGTCGGCGCGGGAGTCGGGGTGGTGCGACGGCGCACGAGCGTGAGGCGCGCGGGCGACGTCTTGGTCTGCGGAGTGGCGGCGGTACGGGGCATTGGGACTCCTTGGACTCAGGCCTGAAGCCGTTGAGGGGTGGACGGCAACGAGCGGTCGTTCTCCGGATGGGGCGTGGGCCACAGTCGCTCGGCCAGGGCGCGGAAGGCCGCCGCGGCCGGGGACTGGGGAAACGCGCTGAGCACCGGCTCCTGACGCCGCACCGCGCTGGAAACCGCGGGGTCGGCGGGGATGTATCCCCAGGAGTCGATCTCGAGACGCAGGAAACGGCGGGCGACGAGGCGAATGCGATGCGCGGTCTCTTCGGCTTCTTCGGGCATCGTCGCCAGGTTCACGAGCAGGTGCGGCGGGCGGCGCAGCCCCTGGGCCTGAAGCAGCTTGATCAGGCCGTAGGCGTCGGCGAACGACGGCATCTCGGGCGTGGTCATCACCACCACCTCGTCGGCCGGAAGACAGAACGACGTCGCCTGGCGCGACACGCCGGACGCGGTGTCGATGAGCATCAGGTCGACGTCGGCCTCGATCTGCCCGAGCGCGCGCAGCAGCACTTCGCGCCGGTAGTCGTCGAGATCGGCCAGCTCGGGCACGCCGGAGGCGGCCGGGACGAGCGTGACGCCCGGAGGGCCCGCGACCAGGATCTCCTCCAGCGACTTCTCGCCGGACAGGACGTGCTGCAGGTCGTAGCGCGGATGGACGCCGAGCAGCAGGTCGAGGTTCGCCTGAGACAGGTCGGCGTCCACGAGCAGGACGCGCGCCCCGCGCGCGCCGAGCGCGACGGCCAGGTTCGCGGCCACCGTGCTCTTGCCCACCCCGCCCTTGCCGCTGGCCAGTGCGATCGTGCGCACGTGCGGGCGGCTCCAGCGGACCGGATGGTCGAGCGCGTCGGCGTCGAGCGGCTGGCCGTTGCGCGGCACGAGCCGGAGTCCCGAATCCGTCGGGCGCGGCGCGCGGTCTTCGTTCACGCGGCCTCCCGCTCGCCGCGTTCGTCCGCGGGCAGTGAAAACACGGCGGACAGGAACTCCCAGTAGCGCAGCTGCTGGCGGCAGTGCCGCGCCGCCTCGTCGAGGCCGAGGCGCTGGAGGCGCTGCTCTTCGGCACGCAGCGTGGCGATGGCGATCGCGATCCGCTCCTCGCGGTCGGCCTCGTTCTTCGGCATCTCGCGCTCGACGTCGGAGCTGGACGTGAAGACGTGGCGGCGGCTCACGACGCCCTCCGCGGTTCGAGGTCGTCCGGCATCGTCGCGGGCGCGGCGCGGAGCGCAACGCCGCGCACCGTGCGGCGCAGCTCGGTGAGCAGTCTCGCGTAGGCGCGCGTCACGTCGCGCGGCGCGCGCTCCAGCGCTTCGGCCGCCTCGGAGACGGTCAGGCGCTCGGTGAGCAGCAGGCTGAGCAACGCGCGTTCGCTCGCGGTGCACGAGTCGAGCGCGAGCGCGACGCGGGCGCGGGACGCGCCGGGCGCCGGCGCGACGCGCGCCTTCGCGACGGCGCGGCGAGCCACGCGGGCGCGGCGCGAGGGCGTGCGCTTCATGCCGCCCTCTTCAGGCGACGGCCGCGCGCGGCGTGGGTTTCGAGCGCACGGCGCACCGAGCGGCGCAGGGTGTCGATGCGAAACGGCTTGGAGAAGCAGTCCGAGACGCCGGCGCCGCGCGCGCGGTCGAGCGTTTCGGCGTCGCCGTAGGCGGTGACAAGGATGACCGGCTGGGCGCTGCGGCCGCGGCGCAGCTTGCGCGCGAGGTCGAGGCCGCTCATGCCCGGGAGCCGCAAATCGGAGATGACGAGGTCGCTGTGCCCGGACTTGAGCCAGGCCAGCGCCTCCTCGGCGGAGCGGAACGTGTCGATGGAAAAGCCGTCGTCCGAAAGGCCCTCGGCGAGGGCCCAGGCGGTGGAGGGCTCATCCTCGACGATCAGGATGTGCGGCGCGCTTCCCGGCTGGGGTGGGGTCATGGCGGAGAAAGCTTCTGCAGCCGGCGTGCCATGGGGTTCGGCCGGCGGCCGGTTCTCCGTCCTGGGTCAGCCGCCGGGGTGGTTCGCGGCTCGAACCGGGTTGCACGGACGGCGGCAGCTCGCTTCGGGAAAGTAAGTTAGCGAGATGGGCTCGGTCCGTCGGTCGCTCTGGAGAAGCGCCGCTCGCGTTCCAGGCTGTGGTGCGGCATTGCGAGATGGAGCGGCCGAACTGCGTTTCGCCCGTCCAACCTCATTCCGCCTTGCCCCCGGCCGCGACCGTTTACTGGCCGGCTTGGGGACTGGGTCAGACCGGGCACCCGGGGACTCGAGGGGCGGTTCCGCGTGGCGAACGGACCGGCCACGGGCGCCGATCGTGAAGCTTAGGCCCCGCCCGTTTCCTCGGTATCGTCCCCCAGCGCGTATTCCTTGAGCTTGGTGCGCAGGGTCTGGCGGGAGATGCCGAGCAGCTGCGCCGCCCGCGTCTTGTTCCCGGCGCACACCTCGAGCGCGTGCTCGAACGCCAGCTTCTCGACGTGGGAGAGCGGCAGCACCACGCCCGGGGGGAACGGGCTCGTCGCGCTCGGCCGCGGCGCCGTGCGATGGATGTCGGACGGCAGGTGCTCGAGCCGGATCTCCTCATCGGCCTCGAGCAGCAGCACGCGCTCGACCACGTTCTTCAGCTCGCGAACGTTCCCCGGCCACGCGTACGCACGGAGCGCGGCCAACGCCGCCGGCTGCAGCCGGGCCGCCGGGCGGCCCAGCTCGCGGCACAGTTGCGCGATGAAGTGCAGCACGAGCGGCTCGAGGTCCTCGGGGCGGTCGCGCAACGCCGGCACCTCGATGGGCACGACGTTGAGGCGGAAGTACAGGTCTTCGCGGAAGCGCCCTTCGGCGACGCCCTTCTGCAGGTCGCGATGCGTCGCGGCGACGACGCGGACGTCGACGGTGATGTCGGCGTTCCCGCCGACGCGGCGGAACGTGCGGGTCTCGAGCACGTGGAGCAGCTTGGCCTGGAGCGAACCGGTCATCTCGCCGATTTCGTCGAGGAACAGCGTGCCGCCGTCGGCCAGCTCGAACAATCCCTTGCGGAAGCGCTTCGCGTCCGTGAACGCGCCCTTCTCGTGCCCATACAGCTCGCTCTCCAGCAGCTGCTCGGGAATGGCGCTGCAGTTCAGTTCGACGAACGCGCCGGCGGCGCGCCCGCTCTTCGCGTGCAGGTAGCGCGCGAGCAGGTTCTTGCCCGTGCCGGTCTCGCCGAACACCAGCACGGTCGCGCTGGCGCTGCGCGCCGCCCGCTCGGCGCGGCGCAGCGCGAGCGTGAGGGCCGGGCTGGCGCCGACCATGGGCTGCGTCTTCTCCTTGCGGTGCTCGTCGACCTCGCGCTTCAGGCGCCCGTTCTCCAGCGCGCGCTCGAGCAGCGCGCCGAGCTGGTCGTTGTCCAGCGGCTTCGACAGGAACCAGAACGCGCCGGACTGGATGGCCTGCACGACGTGGTCGAACGTGGCGTGCGCGCTGAGCATGACGACCGGCAACGTGGGGTCGTCCTCGCGCAGGCGCTTGAGCACCTGCAGGCCGTCCATGTCGCCGAGCTTCAGGTCGAGCACGACGGCGTCGACCGGGCGCTCCTTCAGCTGGTCGAGCGCCTCGCGCCCGCTCGCGGCCTCGAGCGCCTCGTAACCCGCGTCACGCGCCCACTCGCGGATGCCAAAGCGGATCGAACGCTCGTCATCGACGATCAGCAGAACGGGAGCGTGACGGGTCTGCGTCGCGGGTTCGCCTCGGGCCATGCCGCTTCTCCACGGGGAAATTGAGGAGCACCGTCGTGCCGCGTCCTTCGCGGCTCGCGACTTCGATACCGCCGCCGTGCTCCTGCATGATGGTCTGCGAGATCGACAAGCCGAGGCCGGTGCCCTGCGGCTTCGTCGAGAAGAACGGATCGAACAGCTTGGTCAGCACGCCGCGCGGAATTCCGACGCCGGTGTCGCTGACCCGCACCTGCTGGTACTCGAAGGGCATCCGCGCCTGCGTCTCGCCGGCGCCATGGTCGGTGGCTCGCCGCCCCGGCCCGCGCGGCGGCGCGCGGCGCCGGACGCGGCGCACGACGTAGCGCAGGGTGCCACCCCCCGCCATCGCCTGGACCGCGTTCAGCGTGACGTTCAGCAGCACCTGGGTGATGAGATCCCCGTCAATGTAGACCGGCCCGAGCCGCGGCGCCACGTCGACTTCGACCTGGATCTGCGACTGGACGAACGACTCGGCGGAGAGCTCGCGGACTTTCTCGATGCACGCCGCCAGCGAGCCCGACTGCAGCTCCGGGCTGCGCGGACGCGCGTACTGCAGCAGGCTGGTGACGATGCGATCGAGCCGCGACACCTCTTCCAGGATGACCTGCACGAAGCGCGCGCGCTCGTCGCGCGGTTCGAAGCGCCGGAGCAGGACCTGGGCGCTGGTGCCGATCCCGGCCAGTGGATTGCGGATCTCGTGGGCCACGCCCGCGGACAGCTGGCCGAGCGTGGCCAGGCGCTCGTGGCGGCGCATCTCCTGCTGGCTGCGGCGCATCCGGCTCAAGTCGCGAAGCGTGATCAACAGCCACGGCGGCTTGCCGACCCGGTGGGTCGCGAGCAGCACGGGCACCTCCGCGCCGTGGCGGCCGAGCAGCACGGTCTCGCGCTCCGTGCGGGCCCGCGCGAAGCCCTCGCGCACGAGGTCCTCCCCCGGCACGACGCTGCGCAACAGGGACGCGGCCGGTCGCGCGGCCCGGCCCCCGGCCGGCGCCTGCAGCATGCGTCGCGCGACGTCGTTGCACACCACGACCCGGCGCTCAGGATCGAGCGCGATCACGCCGGTGTCGAGGTCGTCGAGCAGGGTGTCGAGCAACGCTTCCGCCGGAACGCCGGCGCCTGGGCGCCGGCGCGGCGCGCGCGCGGAGACACGGGTCAAGCGGAGAGGCCTCGCATGCCGGCGCACCATAACAAAAACGCCCGCGCGTGGGCGCGGGCGTCGTACGGCGGGCGGCGGCTCTAGGGCTTCAGCAGTTCGTGGAGCAGCGCGGAGAGCAGGCGATCCTTGACGTCGCCACGTTCGTAGTACTCGGCGGCGATCCGCGCGCGCGCGGTCTTGACCCTCGACCAGCGGACGGCGAACGAGCGGTGCGCGGCTTCGTGCGCGTCACGACGATCGCGTGGCGACGCGTCCGGCGCCTGCGGGCGCACGAGACTCAGATGAGGAGTTTTGGGCGGACGCGACGGGCCGGAGCCGGGCTGAGGTCGGCGCGAGTCGTTCTTTTCGGGGTCGCGGCGGGGAGGTGCGTCGGTTCCGCCTTCGGAGAACTGCCGGGCGCGTCGGTTCTCTTCCTGAATGCGGGCATAGATCTCTTCCCGATGGACCTTGACCTCGGGCGGCGCTTCGATCCCGAGCTTCACCTGACCGGAACGCACTTCGAGGACGGTAATCTTCACCGAATCCCCGATCCGGATGTTCTCTCCTAACTTCCTTGTTAGGACAAGCATCGTGAAGCTTCCTCCGCTCCCTCGGCGGGGCTGACCTCTCCCCGGTAGTCAGCGTATCGGCAAGAGCCGCAGGCCACTTAACGCAGCGTTTCGATGTCGACGTGGCGTGATGAGATGCAACCGCACCCGCACCAACTGGGGAGTAGGTGAGTGGGCGCGGGCAGTGTAGACGTTTCCGGGCGATGAGCGGTAGGCGAACGTTCGACGGCGTTTCGCGCGTGCGACCGGGATGCGCCGTGGGCCGCCAGCGCCGCATCTATCCGCCGTCGCCGCAGCGGCCTAAACGGACCGCCGTCAGTGGCGCGCGAAGCTCAGGCCAGCGCCTCGACGAAACCCTCGGCGAGCCGCGTGGCGCGCTCGATCGCCCCGTGCTCGGGGTCTTCGCCGATCGCGCGCATGAACGCGGCGCCCACGACGACCGCGTCGGCGAGGCCGCGCAGGCGCCGCGCGTCCTCGGCGCTCGACACGCCGAAACCGACCGCGACCGGGAGCGACGTGTGCCGCCGGATGGCCGCAATACGCTGATCGAGCGCGCCCGCCTCGCCTCCCCCGCGCCCGGTCACGCCGGTGCGCGCGAGGCAATAGACGAAGCCGCGCGCGCGGGCCAGGAGTTGCGGGAGCCGCTCGTCCGACGTGGTCGGGGCGATCAGCACGATGGTGTCGAGCCCGGCTTCGTCGAGCGCGCGCCACGACTCCGGACTCTCGTCGGGCGGCAGGTCGGAGACGAGCACGCCGTCCACGCCCGCGGCCAGCGCGGCCTTTCCGAAGCGGTCGAGACCGACGCGCAGCACGGGATTCGCGTACGTCATGATCACGATCGGGACCTCGGACTCGCGGCGCAGCGTCGCGACCAGGTCGAGCGACTCGCGCGCCCCGACCTTCGCGCGCAACGCCCATTCGGACGCGCGCTGGATGTCCGGGCCATCCGCGATGGGGTCGGAGAACGGAATGCCGATCTCGAGCGCGAGCGCACCGGCGCGCACGAAGCCGCGGGCCAGGTCGAGCGAGCGCTCGATCGAAGGATAGCCAGCGGTGAGGTAGGGAATCAGGCCGGTATGGCCGTGCGTGGCGGCGAAGGCTTTCGAGAGCCGGCGTGGTGAGCCGGCCATCGCTCTAGCGGCGCTCGTAGTCCGAGTAAGCGCCGTACGGGAACGCCGCGTCCTGGTATTGGAGCGGCGAGCGCAGATCGCGGTACTGGACGTTGATGAACAGGCTGCGCGCCGGCCGGTACGCGAGGCTGAGACCTTCGAGGAACGGCGAGCCGCTCTTGCCGGCGGAACTCGGTCCGAACGAGTTGCCCACGCTCACCGCCATCGAGAGAGGCGCGCCGAACTGATAGCGCAGGCTCGTGACCTGGAGCGCCTGCGTGGTGCCGAACGCCGAGCCCACGCTGACCGACGTGCTGAGCTGCATGCGCGACGGATCGAGCCAGCTCATGGGACGCGCGAGCGCGCTGATCGGGATGGACGGCGAGTAGCCCGGGAAACTCGTATCACCGAAGCCGCCCGCGAACGACGGCGCGACCCAAGTCACGCACGCGGCGAGCACCCCACCGACGAAGACCACCGACCGAAGCTTCATCACGCCTCCGAAGTTAAGAAGCCGCGCCCCCGCTGTCAATGTTCAACACACGACGGCGGGGGCGCAGAGGACATGCTTCGGTCAAGAATCTATTCGTCCTCGTTGCTGATGACGATGCGCACCACGATCTCGCGGGTCATGCCCTTCGGCAGCTTGACCGGCACGACGATCGCGCCCTGCGCGTCGGGGCGGCCATTCGCGGCCTCGGCGCGGCTCGGTGCGGCCTCGGCGCGGTTCGGCGCGGCTTCCGCACGGCTCGGCGCGGCTTCCGCACGGCTCGGCGCGGGCTCGGCGCGCAGCGGCGCCGGCTCGGGACGGGCGGGCGCGGGCGCCACGCGGGCGGCCGGTTCGCGGCGCGGCGCGGGCGCTTCGCCGGGCGCGAGCGGCGCGGGCGGCGCGGCGGCGCGGCTCACGGTCGCGGCCACCGGCTGCGGCGCGGGCGCCGGAGCCTTGGCCACCAACTCGGGCGCGCGCGGCGGAATCTGGTCGGGCAGGCTGATCTCGCGCCCGTAGTCGACGCCGGTCGGCGCCGGCGCTTCGAACGCCACGCTCTCCTGCGCTTCGCGCGCGATGGCGCGACCCGGCGCCGTCGGCAGGACGCTCGGCCTCTGCGGTTGCGGCTCGGGCTTCGGCGTCTCCTTGACCGGCGAGGGCGTGGCGGCCGCGGCGTTCGCCGGGCTGCGGCGCAGGTCGCGGGTCACCTTCTCCATCAGCAGGTGCGAGATTCCGCGGAACGTCTCGAAGACGCCCTTGCCCTGCGTGGCGACGGCCTCGAAGAACGGAACCTTGCCGCCCGGGTTCAGCTCGGCGTTCAGCTCCTCGATCGTGTAGACGTTCGCGATGTCACGCTTGTTGTACTGGATGACCCACGGCAGGTCGTCGAGGCTCAGATTGTATTCCGCGAGGTTGGCGCGGAGGTTCGCGAGACTCTCGCGGTTCTCCTCCATCTTGCCGACCTCGGAGTCGGCCACGAACACGATCGCGTCGGCGCCCTTCAGCACCAGCTTGCGCGTCGCGTTGTAGAAGACCTGGCCGGGCACCGTGTACAGCAGGAAGCGCGTCTTGAACCCCATGATCTCGCCGAGATCCAGCGGCAGCAGATCGAAGAACAGGGTGCGGTCCGACTGCGTCTTCATGCTGACCATCTTGCCGCGGCTGGTGTCGGGGACCGCCTCGTAGATGGATTCCAGATTCGTGGTCTTGCCGCTCAAGCCGGCGCCGTAATACACCAGCTTGGCGTTGATCTCCTTGCCCGAATAGCTCACGACGACCACGGTCTAGTCCTCCTTGAGCGACCCCACCCTGTCACAGAGCATGTTTCCCATGGAGCCCCTTGCCGCCCTTTCTCCACGGGTACTCTGAAGGCGGATCGAACCGTCCGACTGAGATGCCACAGCACGATGCACGGACGTCCGCTCGCACCGAATGGGGTCGCGATTCCTTTGCGGGCGCCGCACGGAACGCCGACTGCGGGAACCGTCCCTGCGCTCGCGGTGCGTTTCGGCCGGACGCCTGCTGTCAGGGGAGCTATCGGCGCGGCTGAGACCGGGCTTGATGGGAAAAAACCGGCAGCTTACGCAGGATCGTCCGGGGCATGGGGCGGGTCACCCGGGGCGCCGCCGGAGGCGGCGCGGGCCGTCGAGGCGGGCGCCCGGCGGCGCCCGCAATTCCGGCTAGGCGACGGTCTCGACTGTGGCGGCGTTCTCGCGGTGCAGCCAGATGCCCTGGCGTTCGCGGACGTGAGCCTGGGGACGGCCCGTGTTCGTCGAGTAGTGCTTGAGGAAGATGCCCTTCAAGTCCTCGCACTCGTCGCTGCGGAAGTACCGGCACGCTTTGGTGAACATGTCGTCGCGGCCCGAGTACACGAACGCCGTGACTTCGGTCACGCGGTCGTATTGATTCTCGCTGTACGCGGCCTCCGGCGAGTCCTCCATGTCGAGCCACAGCGACGCGCGCGGCTCCACGACTTCGAAGTCGTGCTTCGTCGACATCAGGTATTCCCACAGTCCGAAGATCTCGAGCGGGATGAAGCGCGGCGAGCCCTTCTCCTTCGAGCCGCGGCGGCGGATGAGACAGCGCACCAGCTTCTGACTCGACATGCCCCCCACCTCCTGATGTCGTCGTGCGGGATCCTGGCGCCGCTTCCCCAGCAATGCGCGCTTCGCCGAGATCCTCACGTCGCGACGAACGGCATCGTAGTGGCGCGTCGCGGACCGGTCAATGGTCGTCACGAGCCTCAAGCCCCTGTCCGCGAACGGCATGGGCCGGCGTCCCGGCGCGAGCGCGGGCCTTGACAGCGTTTCCGGGGAGGCCGTAGCTTCGGCGGGCCGCCACCCGCTGTCCCGAGCGGTCACCATGGGAGGTCGGAACAGGATGTCTCGACTGATCTTCGGTTGGCTGACCGCGATCATGGCCAGCCTGCCGCTTCGCGCCGGTTACCTTGCCGCGGATCTCGCCACCGAGATCCATTTTCGCTGCTTCCCGTCGCGGCGCCATGCCGCGCTCGCGAACCTCGCCGTGGCCATGCCGCGCGCGACGCGCGGCGAACGCCTGAAGATCGTGCGCCGGATGATGCGCAGCTACAATCGCATGCTCTTCGAGTTCTTCCGCCTGCCGCACCTGACGCGCGACGAGTTGCTGCGTTCCGTCGACGTCGTGGGGCGCGACCACCTCGAGGACGCGGTGGCGCGCGGGCGCGGCGTGATCCTCGCGTCCACGCACATCGGGAACTGGGAGCTGGCGGCGGTCATGTTGGCCCACTGGGGCTACACGCTGCACGCCGTGGCCGGGGTCCAGCTCAGTCGCTGGCTGACGCCAGCGGTGCGCGAGACGAAGACCGAACTGGCCATCCACACGGTCGCGCCCGAGGACGGCTTCCGCAAGCTACTGCGCGCGCTCGACCACAACGATCTCGTCGCCCTGATGGTCGACGGCGACGTGTACGCGCAGGGCGCCCCCGTCGAGTTCTTCGGGCGCGAGACCGCGTTTCCGAGCGGGCCCGGCGTACTCGCGCAGCGCACCGGCGCGCTCATCATCTGCGGCTATTGCGAGCGTCTCTCGCCGGGCAAGTTCCGCATCGTCATGGAGCCGGCGCTCGACCCGGCCGCCTACCCTTCCGTCGCGGCCGTCAACGGCGCCGTGGCCGCGACCGTCGAGAAGCACATCCGCGGGCACCTCGATCAGTGGTGCATCTTCCGCACGATGTGGGAGGGCGCGCCGCAGGTCGAACCGGCGCTCGCGGGCTCCGGTCAGAGCGTCCAAGTGTGAAGATCGGCATCGTCTCGCAGTCCTATTACCCGCGCTACGGCGGCGTCACCGAGCACGTGCACCACACCGCGCTCGAGCTGCGCCGTCGCGGCCACGACGTCACCATCATCACGAGCCGCTTCCGCACCGGCGAGAGCACGACCGCGGCCGGGCTCGAGCGCGTCGGTTACAACGTGCTGATTCCGTTCAATCGCGCGTTCGTGGACTTCACGATCGGACTCGACCTGAAGGGCGAGTTGCGCCGCGTGTTCGAACGCCACGAGTTCGACCTCGTGCACACGCACTGCCCGACGTCGCCCAGCCTTCCGGTGCTGGCCATCCGCACCGCGAGCTGCCCGCAGGTCGCGACGTTCCACACCACCGCCCCGCGCAGCCTGCTCCAGGACGTGTTCCAGGGATACCTGCGCAAGGTGGTCGAGAAGCTGGACGCGCGCATCGCGGTCTCCCCCACCGCCGAGGCGTCGGCGGCGATGTACTACCCGGGGCGCTACGAAGTGATCCCGAACGGCGTCGACCCCGAGCGCTTCCACCCCGACGTCGCGCCGTTCGCGGAATGGCGCGACGAGGATCACGTGAATCTGCTGTTCGTGGGACGGCTCGATCCGCGCAAGGGCGTCGACGTGCTGCTCCAGGCCATGCCCGAGGTCGTGCGCCGCACGCAGGGCCGGGCCAGGCTGCTGATCGTCGGCGACTCGTACCTGCGGCCCAGGTTCGAGGCCGCCGTGTCGGGGGCCGCGCGCGGCCACGTGCACTTCCTCGGCCACGTGCCGGGGCGCGACCTGCCGCGCTGGTATGCGACCGGCGACGTGTTCGTCTCCCCCGCCTCGGGCAACGAGAGCTTCGGCATCGTGCTCATCGAGGCCATGGCCGCGGGCCGGGTCGTCGTCGCCTCGGACATTCCCGGCTACCGCTCGGTCGTCACGCCCGACGTCGACGGCGTCGTGTTCCCGCCGGGCGACGTGCGCGCGCTGGCCGACACGCTCGTCGCGCTCGTGAACGATCCCGAACGACGCTCGCTGATCGCGGGACGCGGCCGCGCCCACTCGCTGGAGTTCGCCTGGCCGCGGGTCACGGACCGCATCGAGTCGGTGTATCGCGAAGCCATGGCCCGGCGCGGCGCCGTTCACACCGCGGCCTGAGTTCCTCTGCCATGGGGGCCGACGGTCGCGAGGCCCCGCTCCTCGCGCAGCGCAGCTTCGCGGCCCTGTGGTGGGGCCAGCTCGTTTCGATCCTCGGCGACCGCCTGACGTACCTCGCGCTCGTCGGGCTGCTCGCGCAGCACACCCGCGAATTCCAGGACGCGAAATCGTCGCTGCTGCTGTCGCTGCTCGCGAACGTCATGCTCGCGCCGGTCCTCCTGTTCTCGCCGTTCGTGGGCGCGTGGGTCGACCGCTGGAACCTGAAACGCGTGCTCGTCATCTCCGACGTGCTGCGCGCGATCGTCGTCCTGTGCATCCCGCTCCTCTACGCCACGCTCCACCACACGTTCCCGGTGTTCGTGCTGGTGTTCGTGCTGTTCACGTGCAACGTGTTCTTCCTGCCGGCCAAGAGCGCGATCACGCCCGAGATCGTGCCCGCGCCGCAGCTGCTCGCGGCGAACGCGCTCCTGTCGGTGGCCGGCGTGGTCGCGACCGCGGTCGGCGCGCTGATCGGCGGCTGGGTCGTGGACCACTGGGGCTGGCCCGCGGCCATGCAGATCGACGGCGTGACGTATCTGGTCTCGGTCGTGACGCTGCTCGTGCTCGCGTACCGGCCGCGCGCGCCGCGCGCGGCGCTGCCCGCGCTCAGCGCGCGCCAGTACCTGTCCGAAGTCGGCGAGGGCATGAAGTCGGTCGGGCGCAACGCGCACGTCGGACTGGCGCTGACCGCGCTGGCCGCGGTGTGGATGGGCGGCGGCTTCCTGCACGTGGCCGGCAACCAGCACATCCAGCGCGCCGCCAGCGTGCCCGGCATGGAGCGCCTCGGGCTGCTCATGTGCGCGCTCGGCCTGGGGAGCGGTCTCGGCACGTGGTGGGTGAACGGCGCGGGCCGCGCGTTCCCGCGTCCTTTGCTTCTCGGCGGCGGTCTCATCGTGGCCGGGCTCGGCATGGTCGCGGTCGCCGTGTCGAGCCGTTTCGCGGTGTTCGCCATCGCCGCGTTCGTGATCGGCCTCGCCGCGGCGCCGACGTTCGTGCTCAGCGAAACGCTGCTGCAGGAGGGCACGGAACTGACCCAGCGCGGTCGCGTGTTCAGCATGCGCGACTTCCTGATGCGGCTCACGTTCCTGTGCGCCGTGACGCTGGCCGGATCCGTGACGCGCGCGTTCGGCACGACGCCCGCCCTGCTGGTGTGCGCCGTGCTGCTGGCGGTGGCCGGCGTGCTGTCGCTGGCCTGGGGGCGCCGCGCGCCCGTGCTGCAGCAGCTGCCGCCGCGCTAGCGGCGCGAGCGCTCGAGCCCCTCGGGCAGGTCGATGCCGAGCAGCTCGACGAGGGCGAGGCGGAAGTCGGTCGCGTTGGCCGATCCGCCCATGCGCTTGCGGTAGTCGTCCCACGCCGCGAGCAGCTCGGGGCCGCATTCCGCGAACAGTCGTCCGGCGCCGTACGCGTCGATGAGACGCTGGCCGCCGCGCTCGGCGAGCGCGCCGACGACGGCGCGGGCCTGGGCCGCGCTCTCGCTCAGTCCCTCGGCCGGCGGCGGCGCCGCGGCGCGGCGCGCGTCGTCGCGCGCGGCGGGTGGAAACGCCGGCGCCTCGCGCGGCGCGCGCTCGGCCGGCGGCGCGGCCAGCGACGGACGCCCCGAGTCCGGGTCTTCCGCGGGGCGGGCCGGCACCACGAACGCGCGATGGCAGCTCGGACAGTTCACCTTCGCGCCGCCCGGCCCCATCAGGTGAGTGGGCAGCAGGTAGCGCGCGCTGCAGAACGGACAGGCGACGGTCTCGGCGGTCGGCGGGGTCATGCCGGCATTGTGCCCAAAAGCGCGCTCGATCGCATCCCCTTATCCCGCGACCAGCATTTCGAGCGCCTCGCGATAGCGATCGAGCAGCGTGCGTTTGAGCACGGCGTGCTCCGGCGCATCGAGCCGGGCGTCGCCCGCGAGGACGGCGCGCGCGTCGCGGCGCGCGTCCTCGAGCAGCGTTTCGTCGCGCGACAGGTCGGCGAGCTTGAGGCGCGGCAGCCCGCTCTGCCGCGTGCCCCACGGCTCGCCGGGCCCGCGCAGGCGCAGGTCCTGTTCGGCGATCGCGAAGCCGTCCTCGCTGTTCGCGAGCACGGCCAGACGCTCGCGCGCCAGCGCACCCGCGGTCGGGCCGGCCACCAGCACGCACACCGAGCGATGCGGACCGCGCCCCACGCGCCCGCGCAGCTGGTGGAGCTGGGTCAGGCCGAAACGCTCGGCGCTCTCCACGATCATGAGCGTGGCGTTCGCCACGTCCACGCCCACTTCGATCACCGTGGTGGTGACGAGCGCGGCGACCGCGCCGCTCGCGAAGCCCTCCATGATCCGGCGCTTCTCGTCGGCTTTGAGGCGGCCGTGCAGGAGTTCGAGAGCGTGGCGCTTGAGCGAAGGCAGCGCGCGCAGCCGGCGGAACTCGGCTTCGGCCGCGCGCACGTCGGGCCGCCCGCTCTCCTCGATGCTGGGCAGCACGATGTAGGCCTGGCGACCGGCGTCCAGCTCGCGCGCCAGGAATTCCAGGACCTGCGGGAACTTCTCCTCGCCGGTGACGCGGGTCACGAGGCGCCCGCGGCCGGCGGGCCGCGCCGCGAGCCGGCTCACGTCGAGATCGCCGAACCAGGCCAGCGTCAGCGTGCGCGGAATCGGCGTCGCGGTGAGCACGAGCAGGTCCGGCACCGCACCCTTCGAGGTCAGCGTCGCGCGCTGGCGAACGCCGAAGCGGTGCTGCTCGTCGACGATGGCCAGGCCCAGGTCGGGGATCGCCAGCTTGTCCTCGAGCAGCGCGTGCGTGCCGACGACGACGCGCGGTTCGGCTTCGCGCAGCCGCGCCTCGAGCGCGCGCCGCTCGGCCGCCGGCGTGCTGCCGGTCACGACCTCGATCGGCACGCCGACCGGCGCGGCCAGGCGGCGCAGCGTGGCCCCGTGCTGGCGCGCCAGGATCTCGGTGGGCGCCATGAACGCGACGCGATGACCGCCCTCGACGACGTGCAGCGCGGCGAGCAGCGCGACGACGGTCTTGCCGCTCCCGACGTCCCCGAGCAGCAGCCGGTGCATGGCATGCGGCCCGACGAGGTCCGCGGTGATCTCCTCCAGCGCGCGCCGCTGGTCGTCGGTGAGCGGCCACGGCAAGCCGCGCACGGCGCGTTCCACGAGCGCGCCCGAGCCGGCGCGCGGCGCGCGGCGCCCGGCCGCGGCCACGAGGCCGCGCCGGCATTCCAGCACGCTCTGCAGCACGAACAGCTCCTCGAACGCGAGCCGCTCGCGCGCCCGGGACCGCTCCGCTTCGTCCGCGGGAAAGTGGATCGCGCGCAGCGACGCGCCGAGGCTCGGGAAGCCGTGCGCCGCGGCGACCGCAGCCGGCAGCGGATCGGGCACCTGATCCGCGCAGTCCTCGAGCGCGGCGCGCACCGCGCGGCGCATGAGGCGCGCGCTCAGGCCGCGCGTCAGCGCGTGCACGGGCACGAGGCGGCCGACGTGCAGCAGTTCGGCGACGTCGCCTTCCAGCACCTCGAACATCGGATTCAGCATCGTGCGCTCGTGCGCGTCGACCTCGCCGCTGACCACGACGTCGACGCCAACCTTGAGCGTGCGCGCCAGGAAGCCCTGCCCGAAGAAGTAGCAGCCGAGCCGCCCCGTGCCGTCTTCCAGCGTCAGCGAGAAATCCGTGCGCCCGCCGCGCGTGCGCAGCGCGGCGGCCTGGCGGACGCGGCCGCGCACGGTGAGCAGCGTCCCCGGCGCGAGACCTTCGATGGCCACGAAACGCCGGGCGTCGAGCCACGCGCGCGGGTAGTGCCGCAGCAGGTCCTCGACCGTGAACAACTCGAGGCGCTCGAAGTGGCGGGCGCGCTCGGGGCCGACGCCGGGCAGGAATTGCAGCCGCGACCTGGGCTCGGCGAGGCGGCGAGCCGGCGCGCCGCCCGCGGGGCTCGGGGGCGTCACCTGGCCGCGCCGGACGGAGCGCTGATGCGGAGGTCGCGCGAAGTCATGATGCGCGGCAGAGTAGGGCCTCGGCCGCGACCCACGCCAGCGCGAGCGCCAGGCCCACGCGACTTGTCCGCGACCCTGCCGGCTGCTATTGTCCCCGGCCTGATTCCGCTTGGAATGGCGCCGGACGGAGTTCGTTCGCCGCCTTCGGTTCACCGTGAAGGAGGATGTCTTGGCTCAGCGTTGCAAGGTCTGCGGCAAGGGCCCCATGTTCGGACAGAACGTGAGCCACGCCAACAACGTGACGAAGCGCGTCTTCAATCCGAACCTGCAGCGCGTCCGCGCGCTGGTCGACGGTCGGGTGAAGAACATCGACGTGTGCACGCGCTGCCTGCGTGGGAACAAGGTGCAGAAGGCGGTGCGCGGGCGTCGGCTGGTGTCGGCCACGGCCTGACGTCGCCACGCGTGCTTCGCAGCGGCCCCGGTTCGCCGGGGCCGCTTTTTTCATGACGGCAGCACGTCCCCGACCGGGCCCTCGGGCGTGGTGAGTTCCGCGCTCGCCGCGCACGGACGGGCCGCCGCCCGACGCGCGCGCACGAGCAGGCGATGCGCGTCGCGCCAATCGGGCCGCCGCCGCACGACGTCCTCGAGCAGCGTGACGCCCGCCCCCACGCGTCCGTCGTCCATCTCGATCATGGCCAGCTCCAGCGCGGCTTCGGCATAGTCGGGGCACAGGCGGAGCGCGGTGCGGTACGCGTCGCGCGCCGACTCGAGCGCGCCGGCGGCGCGCCGGGCGCGGGCCAGCGCCACGTGCAGGTCCGGAT